>OFDC01000848.1_pt1 | contig 19225 bp, 19 predicted proteins | sample 1520941 | NCBI WGS metagenome assembly OFDC01 (sample SAMEA94258168, study PRJEB24077) | hot springs metagenome | biome: Aquatic biome; feature: Water | place: India | collected 2012-12-06 | depth 5 m | reverse complement strand
GCATATTGGTTTCCGTTTGTAGAAGCATGGAGAACAGGAAACGTAGTGGATTAGGCCGCAGTTCAGAAGGCGGTTATCGTAAGCCCGAAGGCGATAATAAAACTGGATTTAAGAAAAAATATTTTGCAAAACCAACACCCGCTGGCTTTGAGAAACCCTCGAAGCCAGATATTGTTTTTGGCGTTCAGTCTGTTTTGGAAACGCTCAAAAGCACCAAAGAAATAGAAAAAATATTGCTCCAAAGAGAATTTGGGCATGGTGAAGTAGAAAAATTGGCTTTTGAAAGAGGAATACCTGTACAGCGAGTTCCACTCGAAAAACTCAATCGTGTAACAATGAAAGTGCATCAAGGCATCATTGCGTTTGTCTCGGCGGTAAATTATGCCAAGATGTCGAATGTGGTGGCTGATACTTTCGAGCGTGGCGATGTGCCTTTGATTTTGGTTCTCGACCGAATCACCGATGTAAGAAATTTCGGAGCAATTTCTCGTACTGCTGAATGTGCAGGTGTAAATGGAATCGTTGTGCCAGCTCGTGGAGCTGCTCAAATCAATGCCGATGCCATGAAAACTTCTTCAGGTGCATTGACTCACTTGCCCGTTTGTCGTGAAAATAGCTTATCGCAAGTAATTAGTGAATTACAGCAATCAGGTATTCAAGTGGTAGCTTGTACCGAAAAAGCAACTGCCGAATTGTACGACATTGATTTCTCGTTACCAACTGCCATTCTGATGGGTTCGGAAGAAGATGGAATCTCAGATAATTTGCTCGAACAAGCTGATTACGCCACCAAAATTCCGATGGTTGGGAAAATTGGCTCCTTGAATGTATCGGTTGCAACGGGCGTTATTTTATACGAAGCTGTTAGACAGAGACAGAAATAGTTACGAAATAAAATTAGCTCATATAAAGAAGCCTTTGCTATTTTTAGCAAAGGCTTCTTTGTTTTGTTGTGATTACGAACTGGAATCGCAACGGCGAACCTTTTCAATCCACACGATTATTTTTTTCTTGAAAATTCTGCATCAATTATCCAAAGGATGCTATCAGGATCGGTGTCGCCCTCAACTGTAATATCGGCTTTCTGATAAATCGGCAGGCGTTCATTGTACTTTTCTGAGATAGTATCTAAAAGTGATTTACTTTCCAAATCAAATAAGGGGCGTTCGTTTTTCTTAGAAACTTTCATTCTTTCAACCAACATCGCAGGTTTTACATCTAAAAAAATACTGATACCGTTTTCTTTGATATACTCAAGTCCATCGTGGAAGCATGGCGTTCCTCCGCCAGTGGCTACCACCATTTTGCTATCTTTTTGTATTTTCTTTAGTTGTTGGTTTTCTACTTTTCTGAAATATTCTTCGCCATTTAAGCTAAATATTTCTGCAATTTTTTTGCCTTCTGCAATCTCAATTCTCAAATCTAAATCTATAAATTCATAGCCAAGACTTTTTGCAATTTGTCGGCCAAGTGTACTTTTGCCCGACGAAGGCATTCCTATTAAAAAAATATTCGTGGTCATTCTTGCTTTGGTTCTTCTATCTTATTTTAAATTTTCGGCTAAACTTTCAATTTTCGGAATACTATGATTGCCCCATTTACCTTTTACTACACCATTTTGTAACAAAATCACACACGGATTTGTTCGTGCCATTGTTTTTAATACTGTTGCATCAGCTGAGAAATATGGTGTTGAAATACCATTTTCCTCGCTAAACTTCTGATAATCAGTTTGAATCACTGACGTTAAAATCATCGCATTAATTCCTTTTGCTTCGGAAGCTTTTATCAAAGATTTCAATTCGTTCACTTGTTCGGTATCAGTATTTTTTACGTCTTTAAAAATCACCAATAACTTATTTCCAGCGAAAGTCGAATCGGTATAATTGTTTCCTTGTTGGTCTGCAATCGAATAATCAGTAATTTTTGGCTTCAATTTATCTTCATTCAGCGTTACCATTGATACGTATTTGTAAGTAAGCGTATCCATCAAAAACTCTTTTGCTACTATTTCTTCGTTGGTTTTCTTATTCAAAAACGTAAATTCCATGATGGGTTTTACGCCCGTTGGTTTCATTTGCTCAGGAATACTTTTTCCGATGGCGTACGGCAAAAAATCAATTGGAGGAAGGTAGCGAATAGCATAAATACCAATTCCAAACGAAATGGCTGTTACGATGGCCATCACGATGTTTTGATTCGAGTTTGTGTATTTATTTCTGAAAATAAATATTACCAAAATAAAGACCGTCAAGAAAATATCTTTGTTGAACGATGTCCAAGGTTTGAGTTTTAAGAAATCGCCAAAACATCCGCAGTCGGTTACTTTATTGAAATATGCCGAATAGAAAGTTAGAAATGTAAAGAAAACGATGATAATCAACAATAACCACGAAGTAATTTTCATGCGGTAGGATAGGAGTGTAGCCACCCCCAAAATCACTTCTAATGCACAGAAAATCAATGATAATGCCAATGAATTGTGGGCAAAAAACATAAATAAACCTTGCAATGAAGGCAAATCTTGGGCAAAAACCTCGAAATATTCTTCGAGTTTGATGCCTGTTCCCACAGGGTCAACAACTTTTACGAAGCCCGAAAAAGTAAATATTACACCAACTATGATGCGGGCAATTTGTGAAAATAGTTTCATAAATCTAATTTTGAATGATAGAATGAGTCAATGATAGAATATCAAAAATAATACGCATTTTCATTCTGAAAAGTTAATGGTATGTTAAAATAAGTAAAATTTACGACTATAGGGATTATAAATCGAGAAACAATTCGTCATTCGTCCTTCTAAAATTCGTAAATCCCCTTTACTGCTGTCCTTGAGCTTGACCCAATTTTATCATGCAAAAAACAGCGTAATTAATAATGTCTTGATAGCCAGCCTTGATGCCTTCTGAAACCAACGTTTTTCCTTGATTATCTTCGATTTGCTTTATTCTGAAGAGTTTCATCAAAATAATATCGGTCATCGAACTCACACGCATATCTCGCCACGCCTCGCCATAATCGTGGTTTTTATTGAAAAGTAACTCCATAACTTCGGCAACTTGCTTATTGTACATGGCTTGGAGCTGTTCAAACGGAATTTCGAGTTCGGTACTTTTTACCAAATCTGCTTGGATGAGAGCCATTACACAATAATTGATAATACCGATAAACTCGGGGACTTCGCCTTCATCGACACGACTAAAACCATTATCTTGAATCGTGCGGATGCGTTGGGCTTTGATAAAAATTTGGTCAGTGATGCTCGGTAAGCGTAAAATACGCCAAGAAGTGCCATAATCTTTGTTTTTCTTCTCGAAAAGGTCTTGACAAATCTTAATGACTTGGCGGTATTCGATTTCTGTTTGGTTCATTGTTATATGTAATTGCCTACTGGCTATGGGTTCGGTATTCAATTTAGAAAAAATTAATCAAGTTCGTTAGATTGAATTATCTTTGATGCTAAAATCAGTAAAATGGAGATAAAAGGCAGAAATGCCTTTATACTTGCAAAACTATAAAACTTCGGCTCTATAAGCAAATGACATTTATAAGTATCAATCATAAATACACCCACAACGAGCCTGTAATTGGCCAAAAACTCATTGATTTGTCGAAACCTTCGATAATGGGAATTCTGAATATTACGCCCGATTCTTTTTTTTCTGGGAGTAGATATACTCCAAATAGCAATCAAATTATAGACCAAGTTGGCAAAATGATTACCGATGGAGCAGTATTTATTGACATTGGAGGCTATTCGACTCGCCCAGATGCCGATGATGTGAGTGTAGCTGAAGAAATAGACCGAGTATCGCCTGTTATTGAAGTAATTGCTCAAAATTTCGGTGATAAAGTAGCCATTTCGATTGATACTTTCAGAAGTAAAGTTGCTCGTGAAGCCGTGAAAGTTGGGGCAACAATCATCAACGATATTGCAGGGGGAAATCTGGATGAAGAAATGTTTCAGGCTGTAGCCGAATTGCAAGTACCATATATATTGATGCATAGCCGAGGCAATCCACAAACGATGAATAACCTCAATGATTATCAGAACCTTACATTGGATGTAATCACCGAATTACAAGAAAAAGTAGCTGAACTTAGAGCTTTGGGAGTGAAAGATATTATCATTGACCCAGGTTTTGGATTCGCCAAAAATGCCAAACAAGGTTTTGAAATGATGCGAAATTTGGAAGCCTTTAAAGTGATGGATTTACCACTTTTGGTAGGCATTTCAAGAAAATCAATGATTTGGCGAACGCTCAATATAACCGCCAATGAAGCACTTAATGGCACAACTGCACTTAATATGTATGCTCTCATGCAAGGAGCAAAAATTTTACGTGTACACGATGTGAAAGAAGCCATGCAGACTGTGAAGTTGTTTGAGGAGTTGGGAGGGTAGTTTTTAATTTTTTCGTTAAAATGAATCCATACATGCAACTTACACGCAGACCAATGCTTCATTATGCTTTAATTCAATTAATCGAATACCGAGTGTTTTTTCAATTTTATTGATTGTTCTGAGTGTTAGATTTTCATTTCCTTTCAATATTTTATTGATTTGTTGCGAACTTATACCCATCAATGCTGCGAGCTGCTTTTGAGAATTTGGGTATTTACCATTTGTTTTGTTTGCTCTGAGAGTACTCAAGATTCTGATAGCAATATCTGCCGATAATTCAAGCCAATCTTTATTTTCTTCATAAAAAACAGCATCATTTTTCCAAGAATTGTCTGTTTGGGCAATCTGATCGAGTTTGTTAATAAGGGTTTCATTTTTCATAGTCAATCTTCTTTAAATTCTATAAAACCATAGTCAGATTGATTCATCAGTAAGCCCATTTTCGACTAAAAACTGTCTGGTCATCTCCAGTTTTTTAAGTTCTAATTGCAAGTGTGGTCGAGTGTTCATTGTTTGAGTGAGTTTAATACTTCCGCCCGAGACAACATAAGTATTTTCACTAATCCTTATCGCATAAATCCTAAGCCACTCTACTTTCGATTTTTCTCTCAAAAGCTCTTTTAGCTGATAGTCAGAATTGTGTAATGGTCTAAAAATTGCCTGTAATTTTAACTCTGAGTTTTGGTGTTTTTCAATCAATTGATAAAATTTTCTGCGAAAGTCGATAGCTTGTTTTCGAGTTCTTCTAACCGCATCTTCGATACTTATTGCTCCGTAGAAGTTGCTATTCAAATCACTACTATTTTCTTCAAAGAAAGTAAATAAGTACTCAAAATCATTTATCCAAAGATTGAATAATCGACTAAATTCCATCTCTTGATTATCATAAGCAACCGAATAAAGAGTAAATTCTTTAACAGCAAAGATAGCAGTAATTTTCATAAAATCAACTTATAAGTTTATTTTTTCTTACAACCACCCCTTAATCGTCTCAGTCATCGCTTCAAATTCAATTAAAAAGCCATCGTGACCATACATTGAGTCAATGAGAGCATATTTTGCGTTTGGAATATGTTTTGAAATAAACTCTTGTTCTTCGGGTGGAAATAGCACATCAGAAGTAATGCCAATCACCAAAGTTTTGGATTTGATAAGTTTGAGAGCATCTTCTACTTTACCACGCCCACGCCCCACATCATGCGAGTCGAACATCTTCGAGAGTGTCCAATAAGAAAACGCATTGAAGCGTTTGCCGAGTTTTTCGCCCTGATAATTTTGGTAAGTGTTTGCTCTGAAAAAATCAACTTGACCTTCATCACGAGATTGTGTGCGGCCATAAGTAGCATAATTTCGGTAAGATAAAAGAGCAATCGAACGAGCTACTTTCATACCGTTCATGCCCGCTTTAGGGTGACGCTCTATCCAAGTGGGGTCGGCCGCAATCGCCATCCTTTGCGATTCATTAAAGGCAATTCCCCACGGCGAATGAATAGCATTTGTCGAGAAAAGAATCAAGTTTTCAATCAAGTCGGGCTGTAAAATTGCCCATTCGAGTGCTTGTTGGCCACCCAGCGAGCCACCGAGTAAAGTATTTATTTTTTCAATACCTAAATTAATGCGTAATAAATCAATTGCCCGAACTACATCACGAATGCTGATAAAAGGAAAATCATGGAAATAAGGCTCACCCGAAATCGGGTTTTTACTTAGTGCATTCGTAGAACCATAATGAGAACCCAAAATGTTAGCACAAACGATAAAATGTTCGGCAGGATTATATAGACGTTTTTCGCCAATCATACCATTCCACCAATCGGATGGATTGGCGTTTCCTGTGAAAGCATGACACACCCACACCACATTATCTTTGGCTGCGTTGAGAGCTCCGTAAGTGGTATAGGCTAAATCAAATTCGGGAAGCCATGCCCCCGATTCAAGTTTAAATGGTTCGTCGTGATGAAATGTCTTATTTTCCATTAATGCTAAGCGGTACTTATTTGGTGATTTTTCTTGTAATTTTGTTGATTTCTATTTTTATTGTTTTCTCAGTCGTTCGGCTAATTCTACTACTCTTTTTATTCGGGTTTCGGTTTGTTTGGCACTGCCAATCCATAACCGATAATCTTTTTGTTTCGATGCAGAAAGTTGTTGATACAAAGCGGCAAATTCTTCATCAAAGTCTATTGCTTCCTGTAATTCGACTGGCATCGGAATTATCCTTTCTTCAAAATCTTCTTCAATTGAAACCGAAATTTCTTCGTGCAATTTTACACCCAATTCTTTTTGTAATTTAAGCGGCAAGGTCATGGCATGAAAACCATTGCCTTTTGGAAAAAGGTTACTTTTAAACGCTTTATTATTGATGTAACCTTTAACTTTCACGAATCCTTTTTTGCCAAATACCTCATGGACATTTTCAGGAAAATCAATATAATTCCACGAACCCGCAGGATTCGGTGGCATTTTCTTGATAATTTCTTTGAAATGAATGACTTTGCTTGACATAAATTTTAGTTTAATAAAACAAGGTCGAAGGTAAAACTCATTCGAGCCAACCTTCGACCTTGAAAAATTATGCTAAAGCCTGTGTAATATCGGCTTTAATATCTTCGATATGTTCGTAACCACACGAAATTCTCAATAAATTAGGGTCAACACCTGCCGAAAGCTGCTCACTTTCCGATAATTGCGAGTGCGTTGTTGATGCTGGGTGAATTATCAAAGTTTTTGCATCACCTACGTTTGCTAAATGTGAAATGAGTTTTAGGCTATTCACAAATTTCTCAGCTCTTTCACGCCCACCTTTTAGCTTAAATGAAAGTACACCGCCAAAGCCACGCTGTAAATATTTTTTTGCCAGCTCATGTGTTGGATGATTAGCAAGTCCAGGGTAATTTACCGACTCTACTTCTGGATGCTCGGATAACCATTGTGCCAAAGCTGCCGTGTTTTCGCAAGTGCGTTCAACTCTTAAAGTAAGCGTTTCAAGACCTTGAAGCAATAAGAATGAATTGAATGGCGACTGGCAAGCACCCCAATCTCTCAGTCCTTCAACACGACAACGAATAATATATTGGATATTACCAAAAGGGCCACCAATACCAAAAACATCATTCAAAACTAAACCATGATAACTCGGTGATGGCTCAGTAAACTGCGGATATTTGCCATTTCCCCAATTGAAAGTACCTGCGTCAACAATTACACCGCCCATTGTTGTACCATGCCCGCCAATCCATTTCGTAGCAGATTCTACCACAACGTTTGCACCGTGTTTGAGAGGTTGGCAAATTGCTCCACCTGCACCAAATGTATTATCTACAAAAAGAGGTAGATCATGTTTTTTTGCTAAAGCAACCAATGCTTCAAAATCAGGCACGTGTAAGCCTGGGTTTCCGATGGTTTCTACATAAATTAATTTTGTTTTTTCGTCAATCAATTTTTCAAAACTTTCTACATTGTTTCCTTCGGCAAAACGAGCTTCAACGCCAATGTTTTTGAACGAATTCTTAAATTGATTGTATGAGCCACCATAAAGAAAAGAAGTCGTAACGAAATTATCTCCAACAGTTGTTACATTATTAATGGCAATAAATTGAGCGGCGTGTCCCGATGAAACCGTAAGAGCTGCCACACCACCTTCAAGAGCCGCAATGCGTTTTTCAAAAACATCATTGGTTGGGTTCATGATTCGGGTATAGATGTTGCCAAACTCTTTCAAAGCAAAAAGATTTGCACCGTGAGCAGAATCTTTAAACTGATAGGCGGTAGTTTGATAAATAGGCACAGCACGAGACTGTGTTACTGGGTCAATTTCCTGTCCAGCGTGTAGCTGAAGCGTTTCGAAGCGTAGTTCTGACATTGGTTTTGTTGTTTTAAATTTTAATTAAAAAGTGAATTTTGTAGCGAAACTTGAGTATAGCAAAACCATTGTGATTTGCCACACAAGAAATAAAACCAATTTGAAAACGATTCTCGTATGATTGGTTTATAAGTCCGAATTGTTTCGCCATTTCGGTAGGTATTGGCACCTTATCGCTTGAAGCGGGACAGGTTGCCCGAGGTTCGTAGAGCCTATTCTCTCCCCTCGTCTATATAAATCAATCAATCAGCTACTTGAGTAGGATAATTGAATTGATGATGCAAAGATGCGGTGTGATTTGTTAAAAAACAAATGATGTAGAACAATTTTCTAAATTGTTCGGCAGAAAAATCTATTACATTGTTTTACCAAAATATTCATTAATATCCTTAAAACCTTTGTTCCAGTCTCGTTTTTCGGCCAAAATACCTGCCATCAGAAAATCTTCAATGAGGGCATTGGCACCATTAATTCCAGCGGTATCATTATCAAAACTTATCAGAACTTTATATTTTTTAAAATATTTCATCCATTCTTTCTTGAAAATCTTGGCACTTCCCAAACTTACTGCCATCATACCATTTTTTACTAAAGTCATGCAATCGAATGCTCCTTCGGTGAGATAGACTTCGGAGTTTGGACGAAGTTTTTTGATAGAATCAAGGTTAAAAATACTACGAGGAACGCCCGAAAGAAATTGATATTTGCTTGCTCCATCAGGTGGATTTCCAATCGTTCGACCTTGTAAATAAACAATTCGCCCGTCTTGGTAATAAGGAATTACAATCGGATGAACGAAGAAAACTAAATTGCCTTTATCATTCATCAAGCCACAGCCTTTTAAATCTTCGATTGCATAATTTGATTTCAGAAAATCATTGACAACTACGTAGTTTTTTATCACAAAAAGTTTGAAATGTCTGATTGTCCAATCATCAATTCCTCGACCACGTAAATATTCGGCCGCTTTTCGAGCAGAATCTGTGGCTGTTTGAGTGATGCAAAATTGCTGAAAACGTTCGTAGATTTCGCTGTAAATTGGCTTGAATTCAAACTGTTTTTCAAGAATAGGCTTATTTGTGTAAACGCTTTTAATATCTATCTTTCGGACGGTTTTATGACGAACACCATCATAAGCAGCAATATAACGGGTAGCAAGTTCTTCAAGAGCAGTTTTGAAATCAATCTGACAAGCATCGGCATAGAGATTGATCACATCACCGTGTTTGCCACAGCCAAAACAATGAAATTCGTTTTGTGGTGGAGGATAAAAAACTAAAGAAGGTGAGTCTTCCACGTGAAATGGACAATTCATGCGTCGGCTTTGAACAATCTCAAAGCCTAAGTCACGAGCAACTTGCCGAATATCAATTTCTTTTACACGTTGAAGTAGATTTTCCAAAGCGATTTACGAATTACGAGTGACGAATTACGAGTGACGAATATTAGTCGGTCAATAAGAAAAGTGACATTCGTAAATCGTCATTCGTAAATCGTAAATTTTTTAATTATTTTCTATGAATCATAGTTGGGGCAGCTTGAGCTTTTGCGTAAAGCACAATATCGGCAATCGTTACACGGTCGGGCGTGTTGATGGCGTACAAAATTGCATCGGCTACATCTTCGGCTTGAATTGGTTCGAAGCCTTCATAAACTTTCTTGGCACGCTCTACATCACCTTTAAATCGTACCAACGAAAAGTCAGTTTCAACCGCACCAGGGGCGATATTTGTTATTTTTATGCCATATTTTGTCAAATCATGACGCATTCCTTCACTGATTGCCTCAACTGCTGATTTTGAAGCACAGTAAACGGCTCCGTTTGGGTAAGTATATTTTCCCGCAACTGAACTTAAATTGATGATATGCCCTTTTTCACGTGCTATCATTATTGGCATTACTGCTTTTGATACATACAAAAGTCCTTTTACATTTCCATCAATCATGGCATCCCAGTCTGCAATGTTGCCATCTTGAATTGGTTCAAGTCCGTGGGCATTTCCTGCATTATTGACCAAAATATCAATATTTTTCCACTCTTCGGGTAAAGATTCAATGGCACTTGCAACATCTGCCTGATTACGAACATCAAATGCGAGTGTTGTGACTTGCACCTTTTTTGAAAAATATTCCTTCAATTCATCTAAAACTTCACGACGACGACCACATAAAATCAGATCAATTCCTGCATTGGCAAAAGCCTCTGCCGTCGCTTTTCCAATTCCTGATGTTGCACCTGTAATAAGGGCTATTCTTTTCATTTTTTAAAGTTATTTGTTACTGGAGAATTTGTGTACTGGTTACTTGTTTAATGGTCATTAGTAAACTTGGAAACTGGTAAATTGATGACGAATTCGCTTCTTAGAAAATATTATTGTTTAGAATCACCTAAGTAACCAATCAACCAATTACCCAATAACCTTCGGCCCATCTTGATTAATGCCTGAAACGTACGCATTTGCATAAATCCCAACCTTTTCAAAGCTATTTTTCATAGCGATTGCCACTTTTTCAGCTGTATCACGTCCTTGGCTGAATGCAAAAATCGAAGGGCCAGCTCCCGAGATACTACAACCCAACGCACCTGTTTCTAAAGCTGCATTTTTCACTTCCCAAAATTCGGGAATCAATATTGCCCGAACAGGCTCAATAATAAAATCAACCATCGAATTTGCAATAAGTTTATAATCGGCTTGCATTAAACCTGCAATCATACCAGCCACATTCCCCATTTGGGCAATCGTATTTTTCATTGAAACCTCATTTCTTAAAATATGACGTGCATCTTTTGTATTTACTTCAATATCAGGATGAACGATAGTTACGTATAGTTCATCAGGTGTAGGTACTTTGAATACATCAAGTGGTTGATAGCTTCGTACAACCACAAAACCACCCAGTAGGGCAGGGGCAACATTATCAGCGTGAGCTGAACCACAAGCGATACGCTCACCCTCCATCGAAAATGGTAATAATTCTTTGGCAGAAAGTGGTTTACCAAGTAATTCATTTACCGCAAAAACACCAGCCACTGAACTTGCCGAACTACTTCCAAGGCCACTTCCAAGAGGCATTTGCTTGTGTAATTCAATCTCCAGACCTTGCGTACTGCCCGTTTGTTCGAGGTATTTGATAATCGGAACCGTTACTGCATTTTTAGAAACATCGTAGGTAAGTTTTCCTTCTTCGCCAGTAATATTGGTGATAATGATTTGACTATCAGAGCGTTTACGAACAATGACTTCATCGCCTGGTGCATCAACGGCAAAGCCGAAAATATCAAATCCACAGGCAACATTGGCAACGGTAGCAGGGGCAAAAATCTTGATTGAGTCCATCAATAAAAATAGGTGTGTTTTCTTTGGTTATGTTCGCCAAATTTAGTCCTTTTTAGGTGAAATTCGGAATCTAAATTTAGAAATATTAAGTTTTTGTTAGAAATACCATAGTAAATCGAAAAAAAAGTTGTTTTTTAGTTACTTTTTATTACTTTTCCATTCGTAAATCGAGTAAAAAGTTTTTTTCCCTAAACCCCAAACAAATCAAACAATGAACAGATTTCTATTACCCCTTCTGATTCTGCTTTGGTCTTTGTTGTACACTGGTTGGTGGAACTGTAACCGTAAACCCTTGTGTTCGGGCGAGCCAATCGTTACCGATACGACATCAATGGTAATAGCAGCCACGCCAATGATTGACTCAACCAAACTGACAGATTCTGTGAAAGTAGATACGGTTAAAGTAGCTGCTACTCCAGAAGAACAAATCTTGTTTACTCCATTAGATGTTTATTTTAAAGTCAATCAATCGGGCATTGAGAAAACTGCCGAAGTTAAAGCTTTCATCGAGACAGCTAAAAAGTATTTTGAGAAATACCCTGATAAAGTACTCTTAATAACTGGTCATGCTGATGGCGATGGATCTGATGAATTAAATCAGCGACTTTCAGAAAACCGTGCGAAACAAACTAAATCCTTCTTATTGAAAGAGGGTTTTAAAGCAACGCAGCTGACAACCGAGGGTAAAGGTGAAAAAGAACCAATTGCTTCAAATGACACTCCTGAAGGTAAAGCCAAGAATCGTCGTAGTACGATCAGACTGAAGTAGTACGAAAGCCAAAAGTTGATGATTTTCCATAGGAGTTTCGATCTACCTATGTTGCAAACGATTCAAAATCATTAGTTTAAGAAATTTTATAACTTTAAAAAAATACAAATATGGACTTTTTTCAATATATGAAATGTTGGTTAACTGATTTTCCTTGGGGAGTTTTTCTTGGATGTTTATTGCCACTTTTATTACTTTGGTGGTGGCTAAACCGTGAAATTAACCGATGGAAAAACCATTCAGCCGAATTGCAAGATAGAATCAATTTCTTGGAAGGCGAACTTGATGCTTGCCGAAAATCAAAAGTATCAACAAGTGTAAATGTTGATGCAGGTGGAAGTGTTTCGGCTGGAATTGGTGGGGCTGGTATTGCTGCTGGTGCTTTAGGTTTAGCGGGAGTTGCGGCCGCTGCTGTACCAACCAAAAAAGATGATTTGAAAATTGTTGAAGGTATCGGCCCTAAAATCGAAGAATTATTCAATAATGCGGGTATTTATACTTTTGCCGAGTTGGCTGAAACATCGGTAGAAAGAATGAAAGCTATTCTTGATGCCGCTGGACCTCGCTTCCAAATCCATAATCCAGCTACTTGGGCAGATCAAGCTGCTTTGGCTCGTGATGGCAAATGGGATGAGTTGAAAAAATGGCAAGATGAGCTCTATAAAGGGAAAGCCTAATTTCAATGGTAAATGATTAATGGTGAATTCTTAATTACATTTTTGGTAATTAAACACAACCAACAAAAAAGTCTCTGCAACTTTTTGCAGAGACTTTTTTGTTAATTTAAAACTGGCTTTTTGAAAAAAAATGACGTGATTCGCAGGAAAAATAATTTTGAATGAGTGAATGATAGAATATTTTTTTCATTCTCTCATTCACTCATTGACGCATTCAATCATTGACCCAATGACACGTATAGCTATTTTTGCTTCAGGTTCGGGAAGTAATGCCGAACGAATTACTACTTATTTTGCTGATAACAAATCAGTTAGTATTGAATTGTTTTTATCAAATAACCCAACTGCGGGCGTTATTGAGCGTGGACGAAGATTAGGAATTCCGACAGTTTTATTCGATAAAAAAACGTTTTCCAAAACTGATAAAATTGTCGATTTATTACAAAAACAACAAATCGACTTGGTAATTCTGGCTGGTTTTCTGTGGCTAATTCCCGAAAACTTAGTGAAAGCATTTCCTAATAAAATTATTAATATTCACCCCGCATTGCTGCCAAAATACGGTGGCAAAGGAATGTGGGGGCATTTTGTGCATGAGGCCGTAGTGGAAGCTGGAGAAAAAGAATCTGGTATAACAATTCATTACGTAAATGAGCATTATGATGAAGGGAAAATTATTTTTCAAGAAAAATGTGAGGTTATTCCGACTGATACCCCCGACGATGTGGCTCGAAAAGTACAAGCACTCGAACATATTCACTTTCCAGAAGTGATTGCAAAATTGATTGAATAGGCGATTAAAACGTATATCGTATGGTCAGGATTTTCTATAAAGATGGTAAGCAAGTAAAAAAAGAAACAGACGTAAGAGAACTCGGCTTGCTTAAAAACTTGATGTGGGTTGATTTGCAGTCGGCCACCAACGATGAAGAGGAATGGGTAGAAACCAAGTGCAATATCAGTTTTCAAACTCCTCAAGAAATTGTTGAGATTGAAAGCAGTGCAAGGTATTTTGAGCAGAATAATACCATTAATGCCAACTCCAACTTTCTACTTTCCGAGAATGATGGCTATTCGTTTTACCCAGTGTCTTTTTTAATTCGTGAAAATATCTTGTTTACTTTTCGTCAGGGAGATTCAAAAACATTTGCCGATACTGTAAAAAAAATCAAGATAGGTGAAGAGGTTTTCAAAGATGGAATTGATATTTTGTTAGTTCTGCTCGAAACCCGCATCGAATCAGATGCTGATTTGCTGGAGGCGATGTCGAAAGAAGTGAAAAACATCAGCCGTACGCTTAGCCGAGAGAAGAAACCAAAGCAAGATTCTTTGCTCAGAATCAATAATTTACAAGAAAATACAATGATGATTCGTGAAAGTATTATTGATAAACAACGAGTACTTTCGCAAATTCTTAGAAGTATGTATTTTCCCGAAGACCGTAAAGAACGCCTGCGAATTGTCTTAAAAGATATAAGCTCTTTGCTCGAATACACTACCTTTAATTTCGAACGTTTAGAGTACCTTCAAGATACTTTTATGGGTTTGATTAACCTTGAACAAAACGAAATTATTAAGATTTTCACGGTTGTAACTATTTGTTTTCTTCCTCCAACCCTTATTGCTGGGGTTTTCGGAATGAATTATCCATTGATTCCAACGACTGATAATCCGTTAGGTTTTTGGATTGCTGTTATATTGATGGTTACTTCTTCTTTAGGTTTTCTATTTTTCTTCAAACGCCGAAAATGGATTTAATCAGTTTGAATTTTCTGAATAATATTTTATAATTATACGAATGCCAGTTTTATCAACAAATACCGAATATAAGCCCCCAAAATGGCAGTTTAATGCCCATATTCAGACAATTTACCCAAGTCTTTTTCGTAAAATTCCTGTCAATTATAAACGAGAGCGAGTAGAACTACAAGATGGCGATTTCATAGATTTCGATTGGTCGTTTGCATCAGAAAAACGTGGTCACAAACTTGTAATCGTCACGCATGGTTTGGAGGGTGACTCAACTCGTCATTATGTAACGGGTATGATCAAGAAATTTAATGACAATGGTTACGACGGCTTGGGCTGGAATTGCCGCAGTTGTAGCGGAGAAATGAATCGTTTACCTCGTTTTTATCATCATGGCGATGTTGATGACATTCGTTTTGTGGTCAATTATGCCATCGATACTTACAAATACGAAGAGGTGGTTTTAATAGGTTTTAGTATGGGCGGCAGCATGACTATTCGACTTTTGGGGCAAAATCCCGAACTTTTGCCATCGCAAGTAAAATACGGCGTAGCAGTTTCAGTACCACTTGATTTATACACTTCGGTCTATGAACTTTATAAACCTGGCCGTAGATTCTATATGAAACGCTTTATCAAGAAATTGGGCGTAAAAATTAAAGAGAAGTCAACGCAACATCCGAATAATAATTTAGTTAGTTATGAAGGATATGAGCTAATCAAGAATTTCGAGCAGTTTGATAGCCGTTACACCGCTCCAATGTTTGGGTTCAAGAATGCCCATGATTTTTATCAAAAAGCCGCTGCTAAGCCTTTTTTGAAGTCTATAAATGTACCTACTTTGGTTATTCAGGCCATCAATGATCCGTTTTTATCTCCCGAATGTTTGGATTTAGGTGATGCTGAGAATAACCCAAATGTTAGCTTGCAACTCTTGAAATTTGGTGGACACGTAGGTTTTATGATGCCAAACTCTAACGAAACTTGGGTTGAGCGTCGGGTAATTGAGTTTATGAAAGAGCAAAAGTAGCCCACAGTTCACGATCGTTCACTGTACTTGCCAATTGCTTTGGCTATTCATTTTTTACAACTTATATCGAAAGATTTTAGATGAATAATTTAGACAAGATTCTGCACAAGAGTTTTTTATATAATCCAGTCGAAAACTGGCTTTGGTTTTTGGGTATTTTACTGGTAGGATTTCTTTTTAAAAGGATATTTTCGGTTTTGGTAAGTAAAATCGCTTACCGTCTTATCAAGCAAGAAACCCAAAATGTACCAGTTTCCAACTTCGTAGATTTACTCAAACGACCAGTTGAGTTTATTTTCACTTTACTTATACTTTACTCTGCTGTTGATGAAATTTCGTTTCCACGTAAATGGAGAATCATTCCGTTTGGTAAAATGCGAGTAAGCGAATTTGCTGATAAACTCCTCGATACGCTTTTTGTGATTGCCATTACTTGGATAATTATTCGATTGGTGAAATTCTTTGCGTTGGTTTTTTTGAAAAAAGCTGAAGAAAACGATATCAAAACTGACGAGCATCTTGTGCCATTTTTCCGAGATATTATCATTGCTTTGATAGTTTTTTGTTCGTTTTTCTTGATTTTGGGCTTTGTCTTTCGCCAAGATGTAATTAGTTTAATCACTGGTTTAGGTATTGGTGGAGTTGCCTTAGCTTTGGCGGCACGTGCCACACTCGAAAACCTTTTCGCATCTTTTACGTTATTTACAGAACAACCTTTTATTGTTGGCGATGATATTGAGCTGGGAAGTATGGTCGGGAAAGTTGAAAAAGTGGGCTTTCGTAGTACTCGCATCCGTCACGTTGATGGTAGTCTGATTGTTGTGCCTAACCAAATGTTGGTTTCACAAACACTCAATAATTTGACACAACGCAAAGACCGCCGACACAAGTTTTTTCTCAGATTGAAACTTGATACTCCGATTGTAAAAATTAAAACAGTAGTCGATGAAATTCAACATCTGATAGATATTCATGAACAAACCAAAGACCACGAAGGACACGTGAAGTTTGATGCTATAGGCGAATATTCAATTAATTTGTTGGTTGTGTTTTTTGCAGCAACACCTGATTATTGGGAAAGCAAAGGCATTCGACAAGAAATAAATTATATGATAAACCAAGTTTTGGACAAAAATGGCGTAGAATTGGCCAGCCCAACTACTACTTTATTCGGTATCACCGACGATAAAAATATTGATGATGATTATTGAAAATGTAAAAGGAGATAACCTGAAAATATTTTTTTATTTTTTATAAAATGCTTGTGAATACAAAAATAAAGTTTTATTATTGCATGCAAATCCAGCAAAACACTTCAATCGGCTCATCTATTCTCAAAAGAAAATTCTTGATTTAGCCAATTGTATCCGAGCAAAGTTTTCGTTTTTTTCGAGTAATTTCATCGAGTGAACTCTTCGAGAAATCTCCGAGTATTTGATTAAATGCTAAAATTCTTGGAAGTGTCTTTTCCGAAATACATCTTATTTTAAAAATCTAACCGCTAATCTTTAGCAATTGTAACGTCTTGTTAATTCTCTCGTATGTACACATCAGAAGAACTGAATCTTAAACTTCTATCAGAGTTAAGGAAAATTTGTATAGAATTAGGCATTAAAGATGTCCGAACAGCCTCTAAAACCGAATTAGTTGAAAAGATTTTAGAGAACCAAAGTTCAGCTTCTCTCTTTAATACCCCCAAAGGTGCGGCCACTGATTCTACTGCAAATTTGCCAATCGAGCAACCTCTCTTTAAAGAAGACAAAGGATTAAAAAATAGAAAACGCTTACCCAAAACTGACGAAAAACCAACTGAGCCAGCAATTGTTGCTGTTGCTTCTCCCGTGGTTGAAGTTCAGCCAATTACTGAAAAACCTCAGACCAAACCAGAAAATTTTAAGAAAAATGACAACAAAAAGTCATTTGATAAACAAAAACCAGTGCCTGTACAACCAGAGACTTTTTCTGATATGCAAGTAGCTGATGAAGAGCCTGTCTTGAATTTGGAAGAACCCGCAGATTTTGATTTGGCTGCAATCGATGCCGAAATGAGTGAATTCGCAAGATTGACTGACGAGATTATTCCTGAAATTCCAGAGCCGAAAGAAGACAAACGCTACGTCGATACTTATACCAAAGACATCAAAAAGCAATTCAATAATCTCATCAAAGAATTTGATGGAATTATCGAAAACGAAGGTGTTTTGGAAATCATGCAAGAAGGTGGGTATGGTTTCTTGCGTTCGGCTGATTATAATTATTTGGCCAGTCCCGATGATATTTATGTGTCACCATCGCAAATCAAATTATTTGGTTTGAAAACGGGTGATACCGTAAAAGGAGCAATTCGCCCACCGAAAGAAGGAGAAAAATATTTTGCCTTATTGCGAGTGCTTTCGGTTAATGGAAAAACAACTGAAGAAATTCGTGACCGTATTCCGTTTGAATACCTTACTCCACTTTTCCCCGAAGAACAAATCAAATTGAGTAGTCGCCCTGATGTATATTCTACTCGTGTGCTTGATTTATTTGCACCAATCGGAAAAGGTCAGCGTGGAATGATTGTGGCACAACCTAAAACTGGTAAAACTGTTTTATTAAAGGAAATTGCCAATGCCATCACTCGCAACCATCCAGAGGTTTATTTGATTATTTTGTTAATTGACGAACGCCCTGAAGAGGTTACTGATATGCAACGCAGTGTGCGTGCCGAAGTAATTGCCTCAACTTTTGATGAAACCGCCGATCGCCACGTAAAAGTTTCGGGAGTTGTTTTAGAAAAAGCAAAACGCTTAGTTGAGTGTGGACACGATGTAGTTATCTTGCTCGACTCAATCACACGTTTGGCTCGTGCTTATAATACCGTTATTCCATCATCAGGGAAAATCCTTTCGGGTGGTGTGGATGCCAATGCACTTCACAAACCAAAACGTTTCTTTGGTGCAGCTCGTAATGTAGAAAATGGAGGTTCGTTAACGATTATTGCAACAGCCTTGATTGATACTGGCTCTAAAATGGACGAGGTTATCTTTGAAGAATTTAAAGGGACGGGTAATATGGAACTCCAACTCGACCGTAAATTATCGAACAAACGTGTTTATCCTGCGATTGATATTTTAGCATCGGGTACACGTCGTGAAGATTTATTGATGGATAAAGATTCGTTACAAAAAGTATGGTTATTGCGTAAATTCATGGCAGATATGAACCCAATGGAAACGATGGAATTCTTACTTGATAAAATGAAAGGAACTCGCAATAATGAAGAGTTTTTGTTGACGATGAATAGATAGAAAGTCGGCAGTCTATAGCACTGCCACTTAAAATACCACTCACTCAGAAACATGAGTCATCCCGAATTTTGAATATTACCCCACAATGCAAATAGGGCATTG
>OFDC01000847.1_pt1 | contig 19258 bp, 11 predicted proteins | sample 1520941 | NCBI WGS metagenome assembly OFDC01 (sample SAMEA94258168, study PRJEB24077) | hot springs metagenome | biome: Aquatic biome; feature: Water | place: India | collected 2012-12-06 | depth 5 m | reverse complement strand
GGCGATGAGCTCGGAATCCAAGGCCTCGGCCTATATCGTCGGCTCGCTGCCGTTCATCGTCTTCGGCCTGATCTACGCCATCAATCCCAAGTACATCGGCGCATTCTTCATCGACGAGCGCCTGATCGTGACCGGGCTTGGCGCTGGGGTCTGGATGGGCATTGGCGTGTTCATCATGGCCAAGATGGTCAACTTCGAAATCTGATGCAGAGGCAGCAAAGCCATGATTGATCAACCCTCTGGCCCGACCCTGCTTGGTTTCGACGTCATCATGGTCGGCACCGTGCTGGCCGCGATTGCTGCATTTGCCGTAATTCTGGCGATCTACGCGGCGGTCACGATCCGCGATCCGATGGCCAAGCGCGTGAAGGCCCTCGAAGCCCGCCGCGAGGAGCTCAAGGCAGGGATCGTCACCTCGAGCTCGAAGAAGCGCGCGAGCCTCGTGCGCCGCACCGACACCACCGACAAGGTGAAAGACAGGCTGTCCAAGCTCAACGTCTTGCAGGAGAGCCAGGTCAAGGCGATCCAGCAGAAGATGGCGCATGCCGGTTTCCGCAACAAGGAAATGGCGGTTCTGATCATTGGTGCGCGGGCGATTATCCCCGTGCTGCTGGGCATCGTGATGGGTGTCTTGATCTACGTGGTCGACTTCTGGCCGGACTGGAGCCCGTTCATGCGGTCGGGCGTGTTAGCGTTGACGGTGTTTCTGGCCTACAAGGGACCCGAACTCTACATCAGCAACATTGCGACCAAGCGCACCAAGGAAATCCAGAAAGGGCTTCCCGACGCGCTGGACCTGCTGGTGATCTGCGCCGAGGCCGGTCTGACCGTCGATGCCGCCTTCAACCGCGTCGCCAAGGAACTGGGCCGCGCCTATCCCGAGCTGGGAGACGAATTCGCTCTCACCGCGATTGAGCTGTCGTTCCTCAACGAACGCCGCCATGCATTCAACAACCTCGCCTACCGCGTCAATCTCGAAGCGGTAAAGGGCGTGGTGACCACCATGATCCAGACCGAGCGTTACGGTACGCCGCTGGCATCGGCCTTGCGCGTGCTTTCGGCCGAATTCCGCAACGAGCGCATGATGCGCGCCGAGGAAAAGGCCGCGCGCCTGCCTGCGATCATGACGATCCCGCTGATCCTGTTCATCCTGCCGACGCTGTTCGTGGTTATTCTCGGCCCGGCAGCCTGTTCGATCTCGGACAACCTGGTCAAATAACCGATAAGCCGCCTCACGGCGATACGGACGACGATGCCGCGCGGGCCAAAAGGTCCGCGCGGTTTCGCATATGTGCCAGCAATCGGCGCAGCAGCGCTTCTTCTTCGGGCTTGAAACCATCGAGCAAGTCGCGCTCCGTCGCCCGGGCCAACGGCATGACCTCGCCATGAATCGCCCGGCCCTCGCCCGTCAGCTCCAGCAGGTGCGAACGGCCATCGCCGGGATTGGGCACCCGGCCCAGAAGCCCGCGCTCCTCCAGCACCTTGACCGCACGGTTGACCGCGACCTTGTCCATCACCGTCGCCGCGGTCAGCGCGCGCTGGGTCAGCTGGCCGCTGTCGCCCAGTACCGCCATCACCCGCCATTCGGGGATCTTGAGACCGAAGCGCTTGCGATACCGCTCGGCGATCAGGCTACTGACCGCATTCGAAGCAACTGACAGCTGATAGGGCAGGAACCCGGCCAGCTCGCCCTGATCCTCATTCATATCCGCGTTCATCCCACCAAGGGTAGAAATCGGGCATGTCGGCACTGACCTTGCCGGGGTACATCGCCCGGCGCTTTTCAAGGAAGCTGGCGATGCCTTCCTTGGCATCAGCCCCGCGCGACAGGCGGTAGATCGCCCGGCTATCGATCTTGTGCGCCTCCATCGGGTGATCGGCGCTGGCAAGCCGCCACATCATCGCCCGGGTCATGGCCACCGAGATCGCCGAGGTGTTGTCGGCAATCTCGCGTGCGAGCGAGGTGGCAGCATAGAGCAGGTCTTCGGGCGCATGCACCGATCGCACCAGCCCCCCTGCCCGCGCTTCCTCAGCGTCGAAGATGCGGCCCGTGTAACACCACTCCAAGGCTTGGCTGATGCCGACGATGCGCGGCAGGAACCAGCTCGACGCGGCTTCCGGCACGATCCCGCGCCGCGCGAAGACAAAGCCGTAGCGCGCGGTGGTGCTGGCGAGGCGGATGTCCATGGCGAGTTGCATCGTCGCCCCCACCCCCACCGCCACACCGTTGCAGGCCGAGATGAGCGGCTTCTTGCTTTCGAACAGCCTGAGCGTAAGCAGCCCTCCGCCATCGCGAACCTTGGGATCGGACAGATCGGCGACCTCGGTGGGATCGGAAAAGACATGCCCGCCCCCCTCCGGCGTAAGGTCAGCCCCGGCGCAGAACGCCCGTTCCCCGCTGCCGGTAAAAATCACTGCGCGCACGCTGTCACCTGCGTCGATATCATCCATCGCCGCCATGATTTCCTGCCCCATGGTGCGGGTGTAGGCGTTCATCTTGTCGGGGCGATTGAGGGTGATCGTCGCAATGCCATCGGCCTTCGCAACGGTGATCTGGGTGTAGTTGGTCATTGAGGGGCTCTCCTTTGCCGCTTGTGATGCCATGCGCCACGCAAAAGAAAACCCCCGCAAAAGCGAGGGTCTTCCTTGTCTGTCATCCGGCGTGCGCCCCAACCCGGCAGGGCCGCAAGGGCGACCGCCCGCCCGCAGCGGCGCGAGCCGGCAGGCTCGCATCGCCGCGAGGATATCGAATCAACGCGGGGCCATCCTGATCGCACCGTCGAGGCGCACGTCCTCGCCGTTGAAATAGCCGGTCTCGATCATGGTCATGGCGAGCTTGGCATATTCCACCGGCATGCCGAGGCGCTTGGGGAACGGCACGCTGGCCGCGAGCGCATCGCGTACGTTCTGCGGCGCTGCGGCGAGCAGCGGGGTGTCGAAGATGCCGGGCAGGATGGTGTTGACGCGGATGCCCTCGTTCATGAGGTCGCGCGCGATGGGGAGCGTCATGCCGATCACACCGGCCTTCGAAGCCGAATAGGCCGCCTGACCGATCTGGCCGTCTTCACCCGCCACCGAGGCGGTGTTCACGATCGCGCCGCGCTCGCCGAATTCGTCGAGCGGGTCGAGCGTCATCATGCCGGCCGCCGACTTGGCGATGCAGCGGAAGGTGCCGATGAGGTTGACCTGAATGACGAAATCGAAGGCGCTGATCGGGAAGTGCTTGATCGAGCCATCTTCCTTCGAACGGCTGGCGGTCTTGATCGCATTGCCGATCCCGGCGCAGTTGACCAGAATACGCTCCTGCCCGTGGGCTTCGCGCGCCTTGGCAAAGCCGGCGTCAACATCAGCGTCGCTGGTGACGTTGACCATGCAGAACACCCCGCCGATCTCGGCCGCGAGGGCTTCGCCCTTCTCGGCGTTCATGTCAAAGATCGCGACCTTCGCGCCCTTCGCAGCGAGCGCGCGCGCGGTGGCCGCACCGAGACCCGAGGCGCCACCGGTGACGACCGCGGGGGTATTGGCTGAAACTTCCATTCTACATTTCCCTTGTTGGTGCGCCCCCGCGCAGGCGGGGGCCTCAGTCAGACACGGACGAGGTCCCCGCCTGCGCGGGGACTCACGAATTGCTAGAGCGCCTCGATGATCGTCACGTTGGCAACGCCGCCGCCTTCGCACATCGTTTGCAGGCCGTATTTCTTGCCGCGCGCACGCAGCGCATGGACCAGCGTCGCCATCAGCTTGGTGCCCGACGCGCCAAGCGGGTGACCGAGCGCAATCGCGCCGCCGTTGACATTGAGCCGCTCCGGATCAGCCCCAGTGTGCTTAAGCCACGCGAGCGGCACAGAAGCGAAGGCCTCGTTGACTTCGTAAAGATCAATGTCGTCGATGCTGAGGCCCGCGCGCTGAAGCGCGCGGTCGGTGGCAAACAGCGGTTCTTCGAGCATGATCACCGGATCGCCCGCGGTCACGGTGAGGTTGTGGATGCGTGCCAGCGGGGTCAGGCCGTGGGCCTTGAGCGCCGCTTCAGACACCACCAGCACCGCCGAGGAGCCATCGCAGATCTGGCTGGAGGACGCCGCCGTGATCGCCCCGTCTGGCGACAGCAGCTTGACCCCGGCGATGCCTTCAAGGCTGGCGTCAAAGCGGATGCCTTCATCCACGGTATGCATCGCCGCGCCTTCTGGGGTCTCGACCTCGACCGGCACAATTTCATTCGCAAACGCCCCGCCCTGCGTCGCCGCAATCGCTTTGCGGTGGCTGTCATAGGCGAACTGATCGAGCTGATCCTTGGTGAAGCCGTGCTTCTTCACGATCATCTCGGCGCCCATGAACTGGCTGAAATTGATGCCCGGGAACTTGGCCTCGATCCCGGCGGCCTTGGCATAGAGGCCTTCCTTCATGTGCAGCGTGACGTTGGAGCCCATTGGCACGCGGCTCATGCTTTCAACCCCGCTGGCGATCACCACGTCCTGCGTCCCGCTCATCACCGCCTGCGCGGCAAACTGGATCGCCTGCTGGCTGGAGCCGCACTGGCGGTCGATGGTGACAGCGGGGGTCGATTGCGGCAGCAGCTTGGAAGCGAGCACACCCATGCGGCCCACCTGCAAGGCCTGCTCGCCTGCCTGGCTAACGCAGCCGGTCACGACATCATCAATCGCCTTGGGGTCAATCCCGCTGCGCTCGACGATAGCATCAAGCGAGCGTGCAAGCAGATCGACCGGGTGCACCCCGGCCAGGCGCCCGCCACGCCGCCCACCAGCGGTGCGCACGGCTTCTACGATATAGGCAGTGGTCATCTCTCTCTCCTTGGGCTGGCCCGCAGCGGAGCCGGGCGCGTGACGGCACATTCAGTTGCGCTTCGCCACTCGCTTGTGCCCCTCGCCTATTGGAGCAGCGTGGCCAAATCAAGCGCCCAAAATCGCGCGCGCGCCGCCAGCGCAGCGCTTGCCTTGCCGTCAGCAGGATGGCAGGCATCGAAGAGCCATGGCAATAAAGACCCTGTTCGAACTCAACCCCGCGCTCGACCGCGAAGCCTGTGCTGCGCGCTTTGCCGCAACGGGCCGCGTGCAGCTGCGCAATGTCCTGACAGACGAAAGCGCCCGCGAACTCCTTGCCGTGCTGGCGCGCGGCACCGAATGGGGCATGGCGGTGGGCGCAGGCGAGGCCAAGCCGCGCAGCTTTCGGGGTGCCGAAACCCGCACCCCCACCGGGCAGCAGGCCCTGCAACAGGCGGCCCGCAGCGCACAGGAACACAGTGCGCGCGGGGAATATGGCTTCATGTTCGCCCACTACCCGATCCTCGAGGCGCTGCAGGGGAGCTGGGACCCGGACGGCCCCCATGAAATCCTGATCGAGCATCTCAACGCACCCGCCTTCATGGAACTGGTGCGCGACGTGACCGGGATCGACAGCATCTTCAAGGCCGACGCGCAGGCAACCCTGTTTGCCCCGAACCACTACCTCGGCCGGCATATCGACAGCCACGTGGCCGAAGGCTGGGAGGTGGCCTACGTCCTCAACCTTGCCCGCGATGATTGGCACCCCGATTGGGGCGGTTATCTGCTGTTCCTTGATGAGGAAGGCGACGTGGTCGAAGGATACCGCCCGCGCTTCAATGCGCTCAACCTGTTCCGCGTGCCGACGCCGCATCTGGTGAGCTATGTCCCGCCTTTCGCACCGATCGGACGGATGGCGGTGACAGGCTGGCTGCGCAGCCGGTGACCGGCGCATGATGAGCGCGCAGGCCATGGCGCAGCAGGCCCTCGCCCGGGCCGCGGCGGGTGACGATGCGGGGGCCGCCGCGCTGTTTAGTCAGGCGCTTGCTGCCTTTCCCGATGACCCCCGCCTCGCGAACAGCGCGGGCAATTTCCACAATCGCGCAGGTCGCCCGGCAGAGGCGCTCGCGCTGTTCGAACGCGCCATGGCGATCGCTCCCGATCTGTTCGAGGCCGCGCTCAATGCTGCCATCGTCACTACCGGTCTGGGCCAGCCCGCGCGCGCCGTCGCCATTCTTCGCGCCTATGAGCGGCACCCGGCCGTCGATGCCCGTTATTGGCGGGTTCGCACGGATGCCGAGCGCGAGGCGCAGCTCTATCGGGACGCGAGCACCAGCTTCGCCAAGGCGGCGGCACTGGACCCCGGCAACCCGGTAACCGCCCGCATTCGGGCGCGGCTGTCGCTCGAACGCAATGATCCGGCGATGCTCGCCCACCATGAAGCGGCGCTTGCGCAGTTTCCGGGTGATCCGCATCTGATGCACGACTACGCCCAGGCGCTGGCACTGGCGGGGCGGATGGATGAGGCGCTGGAATACACCGGCGCGCTGGCTGAATACCTTCCCACGTGGCCACCGGGGCTGATCCTGCACGCCGAACTGCGCTGGGCCAAGGGCGAGGCAGACCACTTTGCCGATCACTTTGCCCGCGCCGCCGCTGCTGAGGGGGCCACGCCGCAGGTGATGCTGGCATGGAGCGGCGTGCTCGATGGCATTGATCGCCATGGCGAAAGCGCCGCCGTGCTGGGCGAGGCCCGTGCACGCTGGCCGGACCTGCCAGAACTCGCGCTGGCCCACGCTGTGGCGCTTGGCGAAGCGGGCGAGGCCGAAGCGGCTCAGGCGATTTATGCCGCGAACGCAGGTGCTGAGGGGAGCGACTGGACTGTCGCACGCGGGCGCAACTGGCTGCGGCTGGGGGAATTCGTCACCGCTGAGCAGACCCTTGCCGCCGCGCTGGCGCAATATCCGGCAGACGTTCAGGCTTGGGCGCTGATCGACCTGTGCTGGCGGGTGACAGGCGATCCCCGTCACCAATGGCTGCACGGACAGGCCAATCTGGTCAGGCAGATCACCTTGCCGCTTGACCCGGCAGAGCTAGCCGCCCTGAACGAGCTGCTCGACGATCTGCACCGCCGCTCGGCCCCGCCGATCGGCCAATCGGTCAAGATCGGCACCCAGACGAAGGGCGCGCTGTTTGCCCGGCACGAGCCGGAACTGGCCCGGCTGGAAGCGGCGCTGCATGAGGTGCTGGCGGATTACCGGGCGAGCCTACCGCCCTTCGACGCGCGCCATCCGCTGCTGTCGCGCCGGGCCGATCCTTGGCGGATCATCGGCAGCTGGTCGATCCGGCTGGAGGGCGCAGGCCATCACGCCGCGCATATCCATCCGCGCGGCACATTGTCATCGGCAAGCTATTATCGCGTCTCACCCGAAGTCGACGCGCCGGGGCGTGGGGGATGGCTTGAACTGGGCCGACCGCCCGCGGGTCTTGTGCCGGAGCTCGGGGCCTTGCATGCGGTGAAGCCCATCGTGGGAACCTGCGTCCTGTTCCCCAGCACCCTGTTCCACGGGACTCGCCCGATCAGCATGGGCACGCGCATGACAGTGGCTTTCGACGTGGCGGCTGAGCCGACGAACTAGCCTGTCCGGTTGAAAGGCGGCAGCGCCTTTTGTTCTCTCTGAAAGCCCAAAGAAAAGGGGCGGAGGATCCTGCGATCCCCCGCCCCGATTTCTGTGCTTTCCGATCAGGATCAGAAGCGGAAGTTCACACCCACGAAGAAATCGCGGCCGAGCACGTCGAAGAAGCTCGGCAGGGTGTTGGCCTGCTCTGCTGCGCTGCCGAGGATCGGCGGCTGCTTGTCGAACAGGTTGTTGATACCGGCGTTCAGCGACAACGTCTCGCTGATGTCGGCGCTCAGAGCCAGGTCGAAGTAGTTGTAGGCTTCGATGAACGGAGTCGGCAGGGTCGCCGGATCCTGCACGCTCCGGGCGGTCCCGACGAAGGTGTTGTCGATCCGGAAGTCCTGCGTACCACCCTCATAACGCCAGCGCACCGATGCAAGGATCGGACCCTTGGCATAGCTGACGCGCACATTGTGGCGGTATTCAGGGCTACCGAAGGTGCCTTCGTTGATGTTGATGCGGGTCGGGAACAGCAGGTTCGGCGTGTTGCGGAACTTGTCGACCCAGGTCCCGAGGTAGAACAGCGACACGTCGCCGCCGAACAGCGGGAAGGAGTAGTCGACCTGCAAGTCGATACCCGAGTTCTCAAGCTTACCAACGTTCGCGTCACCGATCAGCGGGTTACGACCGCCCGAGTTCTGGCCCAGAGCCCCGGTGACGGGGTTGCGGGTACCGAAGAACGGTTGGCAAATCTGGTCGGTGGGGTTGCGGATGGTGTTGAAGCAGGCGCTGATCGCGTTGGCAAAACCACCGCCCAGCTGACCGATCGTCCCGTCGATGACGATGTTGTAGTAGTCGACAGTGATGTTGAGGCGCGGGACGAAGCTCGGCTGGATCACGGCACCAACCGTCCAGGTGTCCGAGGTTTCCTGAAGCACGTTCGGGTTGCCACCGAAGTCCGCCTGGATCTGCGCGTTCGGCTGCACGTCGCGCGTGAAGACGTTGGCCGCAGGCACGCCCGACTGGATACAGAAGGCCCGCAGTTCAGCGGTACGCTCCGCTGCCGGACCACGATCCGAGCAGGGGTCGATCGCACCGGGGAAGCCGGTCGCAAGGCCGCCGAACAGGTTCTGCACGCTCGGTGCTCGCACCGCGCGCGCGTAGGTCCCACGGAAACGCAGGCCTTCAATCGGGGCGAGGTCCGCACCGACGTTCCAAGTGAAAGTTCCGCCGATCGCCTCCAGCGAGTAATCCGAGTAACGGGCCGCGCCGTTCAGTTCGAGACGGTGGATGATCTTGTCTTCGAGGATCGGAATGCGAAGCTCGCCGAAGATTTCGCGCACATCATACGAACCAGCGGTCGGCGTACCGGCGTTGAAGCCGAGCACGTCGCCCGACGACAGGAATTCGTCAGGGATGAACTCTGCGCGATTCTTGCGGTATTCGACACCCGCCGCAAACGCGACGTCATCAGCACCAAGACCAAGGTTGAACAGTTCACCGTTGATGCTGCCGACCGCGTTGATCACTTCAGAGGTGGTGACGTTGGTTGCGTTGACCGAGATGTAGTCAATCGCGGCAGGGTTAGCGAGGCCGAGACCAAAGGGGTTGATCGGAACGCAGCCCGCGCCCCGCGCCGTCGCATCGACGCAGCGAAGCTGCGTGGTGCTGCCCGGCACGAACTCGACGGTCAACGCATTGCGATACCGGCTGGCGGAGATGTTGCCGCGCTGGAGGACGGTGTTCGTGGTCCGCGAGTAGTTGTAATAGGCGTCAAAACGCAGATCGTCGGTGATATCACCACGAACGCCGCCGAGAACGCGGAACGCGTCACGGTCGAAGTTCGAGATACGGCCCGAAAGCTGGTTGAAGCGGAAGTTCACCTGGGTCTGGCGATACAGCGGGTTGCCAAGGGTCGGACCAGCTGTGGTGCTCACCGGGTTGGTGTTCAGAACGGTGCGGGTCTGGTCGTTAAAGAACGGGCTGTTGACGAACAGCGGCACAGACACGCCGGCCGGGGTCGGAGCCAGTCGGGTCGGGACTTCGTTGCGAACGAAGGCGATTTCGCCATAGGCCTCGATGTTGTCGGTGAACTCGTAACGGCCGTAGGCGCCGGCGAGGTAACGTTCCTGCCCGAGCTGGAGATAATTCTCCGGCGCGAAGTTGTAGAGATCGTCCGGATCGACGAACGGACGGCTGCCGCCGCCGGTCGGGTTGAAGATGAAAGTGCCAGCGGGAGCAATGATCGAGGCGATTGGCGTGCTCGCAGAGCCACCCGGCAGATAGCCGAGCTCACCGCCACGGCCCACACAACCGGCCACCGCGATGCCGCCCGTGCCGGTGAAGCGAGTCCCGATGCCCTGTGCATCAGCACTGCCCGGAGCGATACAGCCGTCAGCCGCTGCTCGGGCCGAGAAGGCACGCGCGCCCTGGAAGATGGGATCACGCTGGCTGTACGAGGCGTACATCGTCACCGCACCGCGACCATCGTCGAAAGCGGTCCCGATCGCGCCGTTGAACTGGTAGCGCGCGCCATCGCCCTCGCTGGTCAGCGAGTAGGTGCCGTTGAGCTCGAGGCCTTCGACTTCGCGCAGGTTGAAGTTGATGACACCCGAAACCGCGTCGGTGCCGTAGACGGCCGAGGCGCCGCCGGTCAGCACTTCCACGTTGCTGAGCAGGAACTGCGGAATGGTGTTGCCGTCAACCAGCAGGTTGGTGTCCGCCGTCATCCAGCGACGGCCGTTGACCAGCACGAGCGTGCGGGTCGCACCGAGGTTGCGCAGGTTGAAGGTCACGTTGCCGTTGCCGGGGTTGTTCGAGAACCCGGTGACGCCCGGGAGAACCTGCGGGAGGGTGTTCAGCACCTGCTCAACGTTGACCGCACCGGTCAGACGGAATTCCTCAGACGACACCACAGCAACCGGGTTGGTCGATTCAAGGTCGGTGCGCTGGATGCGCGAACCGGTAACCACAATGGACTGGCCGCTGGTTTCAGCCGTTTCGGCGGTGGTGACGTCGGCATCTTGTGCCTGGGCCGGCGATGCGATCATGGCACCAGCCATGATGGTGCTCGCAAGAAGCGAGGCCTTGTTGAATTGGTTCATGATGTTTCCCTATCCATTGCGCAAAAATTAGGCGCGTTTCATTACGTCCCCTAGGGGCAATTTGCCTGATGGTGCTCTATGACAAACGGGTTTCGCCTCGCAATCGTGGAGGGCTGCGCCTCCTTCGATTGCGGTATTAATGTTGCAATTTTGAAACAGTGCTCCGCAGCCGAGTGACTCAATTGTGACAGACGCGCGGCGCCATTGTTTGGCGAAGGCCCCCGAACCGGCTATAGCGACGCCGGGAACCAGCCTGAGAAGAGGGGAAAACATCATGGTCTGCCATCGCTTTGGGTTGCGAGGATTGGCGCGCGTCTTCGCGCTGACGACGGCCTTCGCGGCATGCTCGGTGGCGGCCCAGCCCGCTCCCGCATCCCCTGATTATATCGGCGATCTCAAAGCCTGCCGCGCGATCGCCGATGAGCGCGAGCGGCTCGCCTGTTACGATGCCAAGGTCGGCACGATGGTCTCGGCCAACGAGGCAGGCGATGTGCGCATCGTCGACCGCGAGGACGTGCGACGCACCCGGCGCCAATTGTTCGGTTTTTCCGTTCCCGATGTCGGTGTCCTCGCCGGGGACGACAAAAACAGCGACAAAGACGGCAATGGGGATGGCGACAAGGACGAATTGTTCACCACCAGCATCGCCAGCGCCCGCGCGCTCCCCAATGGCGGCTGGCGCTTTACCACCGCGGAGGGTGCGATCTGGGAAATTAACAATCCCCCGCGCCGCCTCGCGCCGATCAAGCCGGGCGATACCGTTGAGTTCAAGAAAGCGACACTGGGGTATTACTTCGTCCGCATTGCCGGACAGATCGGCGTCAAGGGCCGGCGGGTGGGTTAAGCGGCAAGGCTAAGCCGCCAAACCATGCCCGACATGAAAAAGGCCCGGCCGCAGGGCCGAGCCTTCTTCGAATGGCGCGGATTGCGGCCGCTTACAGCCCGCCCGGCCCGCAGTCGTTCGCCAGATAGTCGAGCATCTTGGTGAAGAACTGCTGCTGATGGGTGTACATCAGCGTCGGATAGAAGTGGTCTGCACCGTCGAGCGTGATGAACTCGCCCGTTTTGCCAGTCTTCTCGAAGGCCTTCTTGTAATCGGTGAAGTGGTAATAGAGCACGCGGCGATCGACATCGCCGTGCACCATCAGCAGCGGGATATTGACCTTGTCCACCTCGTCGACCGGGTTCACGCCGTAGGCGGTATTGACCCAGTACTGATCAACCGCGCTTGTAGCCCCGCGGCCCCAGACCTGCTTGAGCTTGGGCCAGTTGGCCACCGCCGCACCGGCAATCGCGCACTGGTAGATGTTGGGATCACGGCTGGCGGCAACCAACGCAGCGTAACCACCATACGACCAGCCGAACATGGCGATCCGGTCCGGATCGACGAGGCCCTGCTTCACGAGGTAGAGCGCCCCGTCGTCCTTGTCGTCCTGCATCGCCTTGCCGTATTCGCCAAAGCCCGCGAGGAAGTGGTCACGTCCCCAGCCCACGCTGACGCGGTACTGCGGCTGGATCACCATGTAGCCCTGATTGGCGAGCAGCTGGCCCCATTCGTCATAGGTGATGACCTCGTTCACCATCGGCCCGCCGTGCGGGAGCACGATCAGCGGGAATGGTCCGTTGCCCTTGGGCATTGTCACATAGGCAGGGATCATCCGCCCATCGCGCGCCGGGTAACGGATGAATTCGACATCCGACAGCGCCTCGGGATTGATGAGCGGGTTGCGGCTGCCCAGCTTCGCCAGCTTGCCGTCGATCACCAGCCAGAACGAGCCCGGATCGCGCGGCCCCGTATTGGTTACGATCATTCGGGTGCCATCACGCGAACGGCTCGTGATGCTCACCTGATGGGCATAGGGAATTTGCTGTTCGAGCGCTTCGTAAAGCGCTTTCTCTTCCTCGTCGAACCAGTACCGCTCCATCTTGGCGCCGGGATAAATGGCGGCGACCAAGGTGTCGTTGCCGGGGATGGAGTGGGTCTGCACACCCATCACATCAGCGGTGTCGTTCTGATAGAGCTTCTTGCCGATGGTACCGGTGTTGAAGTCAAATTCGAACAGGGCAGCCTTGTCCTCGCCCTCGGCCCAGTTGATGAAATAGCCCTTGTTCGGGTCCTTGGGATCGAAACCGGCAAGGCCCGGGATGTCCGAAAAACGCGCCGCGACGTTCTTCGTGTCATTGAGATCGACTTCAAGGAACTGAGTCCACGATCCGTCGCCCGGCTTGCGATAATAATACTGGAGCTTGTTGGCGATGGGATCGATGCCCTGGGTGAAACGCGGATTGCCTTCATTGTCGAATGCCGCCTGCGGGTATTTGCTCGACCCGCGCAGCACCAGTTCGCGCGTCCCGGTTGTGAGGTTGAATTTGAAATAGGAGCGCGGACGGAAACGTGCAGCCGGGTCGCTGCCTGAGGTGTCGGCAACCGCAGTGCCCGTTGACACCAGAATGTGATCGGGATCGTTGGGCAGGGTGTTTACCAGCCCGAAATTGCCGTCAACGCGGCTGAATTTGTTGCTCTCGATATCGTAGAAGAACGAGGCGTAGCCGCGCACATCCTCTTCCTGCCCCTTCACAGTCTTGCGCACCACCTGCCAGGCGCTACCATAGATCTGGGTGGCGCTCACCCACGTGGCCGACACGATCTCCATCGGATCGGCATTGACGCGGCGCAGCGGCTTGGAAAGATCGTCGGCGCGGTAGATTTCGAGCAAGTATTCGCCATCCTTGCTCTCGACCTTATGGACCAGAATGTGCTGGCCGTCGGGCGAGATTTGCACGCGGGATACGACATCGCGCAGCGCCCAGACATCGACGGGAATATTGCCCTGCGCTTGCGTGGGAACCGGACCAGCGATGACGAGACCCAGGGCGGAGGCGCCAAACAGCGCGGCGGCGAGCGAGGCTTTGAGAAGTTTCATGATCGGTGTCGTCCTGTCGTCACTAGGAAAAAAAGCGTGGGCGCCATGCACAGTCGGACCTGACGCGGCCCGTTGATATTCAAACAAAAATGCGGCCTCTCGGCAAGTGCCGGGAGGTCGCATTCTTCAAGTTATTCAGACCATTCGTCGATCAGAAGCGATAAAGCAGCTGCGCGAAGAATTCACGGCCGTCGAGGTTGTAACCACCACCCAGCGGGGTGTTGCCGATCGCCAGCACTTCCGCGCTGTCAACCCGCGGCGGGATCTTGTTGAAGATGTTGGTGACGCCCGCGATGATGCGGAAATCGCCGTTATCCCAACGGACCGAGGCAGTGTGCTCGAAGTATTCGTTGGCGAAACCGACGTTGCGACAGAACACGCCGTCACCTGCGACGATGCCGTTCAGCGCGCCAACCGGGTTTGTGCCGGCCGGGTTGCGCGAACCGTTTCCAAGGCAGGTGTTCGCGGTCACACCGGTGGCGACGCCGTCCGGACCGAAGCCGAAGGCATCGGAGAACGGATCAACGAAGTCCGGATCCTGCGACACGTCACCGACGTAACGGGTCTGCCAGGTGAACAGGAAGTCGTCGTAACGCACGTTGAAGGTCGCACGACCGATCCAGCTCGGGAAGAAGAACCGTCCTGCGAAATCATCGGTGTTGCGATTGCCATTGGCGTCGCGCGTCGTCGTCGAGCGTTCGATCAGGTGGTTGGCGGTCATGTTCAGCGTGAGGTCGAACTCTTCCCCGGCGATAGTCACCGGGTAGCTGAACGTGGTGTTGATATCGAGACCGCGCACCGATTCGGTGTCGAGGTTGATGAACGCCGCCTGGACCTGCGAAATCAGGAAACGAGCCGTGGCTTGGTCGCTCGCCGTGATACGATCGCAGAACGGGCTGCGGCCACCTTCGAGACGGCCGAAGCAGTCATCGACGATGAAGCCACCGCCTGCTTCAACGATCGAATCCTTCAACTTGATGTCGTAGTAGTTGAAGTTGAAGGCGAATTCGAAGCCGCTCGCCCAATCTTCCTCAAACGCGAAACCGGTCGTGATCGAGCGCGAGGTTTCCGGGTCGATGTCGAGCGAGCCACCGCTGAACACCTGCACGCTGCTCGCCTGGAGCGAGTTACCCAGCAGCGGATCGGTCCCCACGCGGGTCGGATCGCGGCCTTCGCGGCGGCAGTTGGCGAGGATCGCCGGGTCGCGGGTATCGTCGGCAGCGCTGTAGCCGTTCACGCTGAACGCAGCCGAAGGCACCGCGCACGGATCGAAGATGTTGCCGAAGCCCGACTGGCTGAGCAGGAAGTTCTCGCGCAGGTTCGGCGCACGGAACGAGGTGCCGTAGCTGAACTTGAACAGCAGCGGAGCCACCGGACGCCAGCCGCCCTTCAGAGCGAAGGTGCCGTTGGTACCATAGAACTCTTCGTCGGTGATACGGCCCGACAGGTTGACCGTCAGTTCCTCGACCAGCGGCTTGCCAGCCTGGAGCGGAAGGTCGATTTCGCCGTAAGCTTCGCGGATCCACTTGGAACCGACTGCACCGCCGTCAGCGAAGAAGCCCCAGAACAGGCCGTTCGACGCCACGAAGTTGGGCCGCGAGTCGATCGAGTCCTCGCGCCACTCAGCCCCGATCACCACGCCCACCGGACCAGCCGGCAGATCGAACAGGTCACCGGTGATGTAACCCGAGATCAACTTCTGTTCGTAAACCGTGTTGAAGCTCCGCTCACCGAACAGGTAATCACGCTCGGCCTGCGTAGCGAAATCGCCGATCGCGGTGCTGAACGAGCCCGGATTCCCGTAAAGCGACGGGGCGAACAGGTTCACCGGAACGCAGCCAGCAGTCAAATCGGGCGCCGCGAAGGTCGGGTTGCGCAGACCATTCGCGTTACAGGGCGTACCGGCAGCAACACCGGTGGTCGCCAGCAGCATCGGGCTGACTTCCTGGCTGATGTAATCGTCCGCGATCCCGTCGCCATCATTGTCGAAGGTGTTGCGCGGCAGTCCGGTCGGGTTGAAGTCCGCCGTGGGGTCAATACCGAGCGCGAGCGCCAGCTTGTCTTCACGGATCCCGCGACGAACGGTCTTACCAATCGAGCGCGAGTAGACGCCCGAGACGTCGAAGGTCCAGCTCGTCCCGATGAAGGGAAGGTCGCCGCGGATCCCGATCACGCCGCGATACTGTTCCTGCTCGACTTCGACGTTGTTACGGTCGCCGCGCACGAACGGGATCGGACGCACCGCGAGCGAAGTGACCGAGCCCAGCACGCCGGCACGGCCTGCGTTCGGCTGACCCGGAAGGATTTGCTGGAAGTTGTTGTCGATCGCACGGCAATCCACGCCGCCTGCCGCCTGGTTACAGGGGTTGAACTGGTTGCCGGCCGGCACCCACGGGAAGAATTGGGGCGTACGGCCGTTCGGGGTCGTGGATTCGAAGCGGCTGTAGCTCGCTTCGAAATAGGGCGTCAGGTTGGCTGCACCCGGCAGGACATATTCACCATAGGTGAACAGGTTGTAGGTGTCCTGCTGCGGGATGAAGGTCTGGGTCGAGTCGATCTGACCATAATCCACGAGGAAAATGTCGTTGATCCCGTCACCATTGGCGTCGATCGGCACGTTGAAGGCGTTGAAGTTGTCCGAGAAGCCCGGAACGCCAGTATTACCGGTGATGGGCTGACCATTGCGGGTCCGGCCATAGGAACGCGGATCGAAGTAAACGTCACCCAGACGCGTGCCTGGCGCACCCGAAAGCTGAATGCGACCACCGGTGCTCTGCGGCTTGCACTCCTGGATCGGCAGGCCAATGGTGCCATTGCTACGGTTGCGCACGTTGGCGTCCGACTGCACGTCGAACGTCAGTCTGTTGCCGTTCTGGTCGATTTCGATGTGACGGTCGCAGCCCGCGAGGAACGGACGGCTGCCGAGCGTGATCTCGTCCACGCGGCGCCATTCGGCCCCGATGCCGAACACCGCGCGGTCAGTGTTGAAGCCCCAGGCGGCGCTGACGGTGAAGTCATTGCCGTCGCCATATTCGTTGAGGTTGCCGTTGGCCTGGACTTCGAGACCGTCGAAGTCCTTGCGCAGGATCACGTTGACCACGCCCGCGACCGCGTCCGAACCGTAGATCGACGAAGCGCCGTCAGTCAGAATGTCGAAGCGATCGACCAGCGAGCTGGGGATCAGGTTGAGCGACGGATTCGAAGGCGCGCCTTCCGCGCCGGCGGGCGACAGGCGGCGGCCGTTAATCAGCAGCAGCGTACGGTCAGCACCGAGGCCGCGCAGGTTGAGCGTCTGCGAACCCGGGCCGTTGTCGAGCACGAAGCCCTGGAAGGTCGCATCGATCTGCTGACCGGCCGCGGCTTCAGAGCGCTGCAGAATCTGGGCAGGGTCGAACGCGCCGACGGCCTGCTGGTTTTCGGTGGTGAGCACCTGCAACGGCGAAATCGAGCTGTAGGTATCGCGCACAATGCGCGAACCGGTCACCGTGATATTGCCCTGACCCGGACGGCCCTTGGCATCAGTCCCGACGTCGACGTTCTCTTCTTCGTCCTCTTCCTGTTGCGGCTGCGCGTCAGAATCCTGAGCGAGCACGGGACCGGCAATCACAAAGGCGATTGCGGAAGCGGAAAAGGCCAGTGCCTTGATCGAGTTGCTCTGAAATTTTTTCATGGTGACTCCAGTTGCCCTTACCGGAGACAGCACGACAACCCGCGTGCCCGCCACATAGTTGCCTATGTCGAGCGATCACGCTTCAAAGGTTGTCCAAGTCAGTCCCCGCAGTGACCGTTTTGTGCAATGGCGAAAGTTTGATGTCAAAGCACGTGGCGCGGCAACCGAACTTTTCCGTGTGGTGTTGCGTTAATCCCACATTCAGGCCGCCGCGAGCGTCACCCTCGCAACAATCTCAGATTATGGCTTTGCGATTATGAGATAAGTTAGCGGTCTGCGCGCAACAAATCGTCTCAGGGGCCGGATCGAACGAAGGAAGGTTATTTTGTTTCATCTTCATTCGACCCGGCTTGCGCCTGATCGGTTCAGCGAATCGCCATGGTCAGTGCGCCGTCACCTTCGTCGATGGTGAGGGTGCTGCCGTCGGGCAGCTTTCCTTCGAGCAGCATTTCCGCAAGCGGATCCTGCAGATAGCGCTGCACGGCTCGCTTCAACGGGCGCGCACCATAGACCGGATCGTACCCGACCCGCCCGAGCCAGCGCAGCGCCGCATCGGTGAGGTCGAGCGTGATTTTGCGGTCGGCGAGCAGTTTCTGCACCCGGCCGACCTGGATCTCGACGATCGGGGCCATGTGTTCCTGCGCCAGGCGATGGAACAGGATGATCTCGTCCAGCCGATTGAGGAACTCGGGCCGGAAATGCCCGCGCACCACGTCCATCACGTCCTTCTCGACAGTGGCGGGCTCCGCGCCATCAGGCAGGTTGGCGAGGTACTGGCTGCCGAGGTTCGAGGTGAGGATGATGAGGGTGTTGGCAAAGTCGACCACCCGGCCCTGCCCATCGGTTAGGCGCCCGTCATCGAGCACCTGCAGAAGCACGTTGAACACATCTGAGTGTGCCTTCTCGACCTCGTCGAACAGCACCACCTGATAGGGGCGGCGGCGCACGGCTTCGGTCAGCACCCCGCCTTCCTCATAGCCGACATAGCCCGGAGGCGCGCCGATCAGGCGAGCCACCGCGTGCTTCTCCATGAACTCGCTCATGTCGATGCGTACCATGGCGCTGTCGTCATCGAACAGGAACCCGGCCAATGCCTTGGTCAGTTCGGTTTTGCCGACACCCGTGGGGCCAAGGAACAGGAAGCTGCCCAGAGGGCGGTTCGGATCCTGAAGGCCCGCCCGTGCGCGGCGGACGGCCTTGGACACGGCCTCAATCGCCTGCGACTGACCGATCACCCGTTTGCCGAGGATGGCTTCCATCTGGAGCAGCTTTTCGCGCTCGCCCGCCATCATCCGGTCAACCGGAATACCGGTCCAGCGGCTGACAACAGAGGCGATGTCCTCCTCGGTCACTTCCTCGCGCAGCATGGCGTTGGCGGCCTGGCCCTGAGCTTCGTTAAGCTGCTTTTCCAACTCTGGGATGCGCCCGTAAGATAGCTCCCCCGCCTTGGCGAGGTCGCCCTCGCGCTGAGCCTGTTCCAGCTCCAGCCGCGCCGCATCGAGCGCTTCCTTGATCCGGCCTTCCGCTGCAATCTTGTCGCGCTCGTTCTGCCAGCGGGTGGTGAGTTCGGAGGATTGCTGCTCGAGATTGGCGAGTTCCTCGCGCAGGGCGACGAGGCGGTCCTTGGAGTTCTGGTCGGTCTCCTTCTGGAGCGCCGACTCCTCGATCTTGAGCTGAATGATGCGCCGGTCGAGGCCCTCGATCTCCTCGGGCTTCGACTCCACCTCCATGCGGATGCGGCTGGCGGCTTCGTCCATCAAGTCGATGGCCTTGTCGGGGAGGAAGCGGTTCTGGATGTAGCGGTCGGACAGTTTCGCCGCGGCGACAATCGCGCCGTCGGTGATGCGCACGCCGTGGTGGAGTTCGTACTTGTCCTTGATCCCGCGCAAGATTGAGATCGTGTCCTCCACCGTCGGTTCAGCGATGAACACCGGCTGGAACCGCCGCTGGAGCGCGGGGTCCTTCTCCACGTACTTCTGGTACTCATCGAGCGTGGTCGCGCCGATGCAGTGCAATTCACCGCGCGACAGGGCGGGCTTCAACAGGTTTGACGCATCCATCGAGCCTTCGGACGCGCCCGCGCCAATCAGGGTGTGCATCTCGTCAATGAACAGGATGATCTGGCCCTCGGCGTGCTTGACCTCGTCGAGCACCGACTTCA
>OFDC01000842.1_pt1 | contig 19384 bp, 14 predicted proteins | sample 1520941 | NCBI WGS metagenome assembly OFDC01 (sample SAMEA94258168, study PRJEB24077) | hot springs metagenome | biome: Aquatic biome; feature: Water | place: India | collected 2012-12-06 | depth 5 m | reverse complement strand
CCACAGGCCCAACGCAGTGCGTAGCGTAGTGCATTGGCGGTAAACCTGGCCAATAGTCAGGCCAGCCTTCCATGTCTTGTTGGTGCGATGCTTTTAAGAATTGTACTTTTCCAAGTTCGCCTTTTTCGTATAATTCTTTCACAAACAAAAACTCACGGGCATAAACTACGGTTTCCATCATCATGTATTTTTTGCCAGTTTCACGGCAAGCGTTTACGATGGCTTTGCAATCTTCCACCGAAGTTGCCATCGGAACCGTACAAGCAACGTGTTTTCCTGCATAAAGAGCCTTCAAAGTTTGCTCGGCATGGTTCGGAATTGGCGAGTTGATGTGTACCGCATCAATATTTGGGTCTTTCAAAAGCTCATCATAATCTGAATAGCGAACATCAACCCCAAAAGTATCGCCAATAGCGTTGAGTTTTTCAACGTTTCTTTGGCAAATAGCATACATATTTGCGTTTGGGTGACGTTGATAAATTGGAATAAATTCTGCTCCGAAGCCAAGTCCAACGATGGCTATGTTTATTTGTTTTGACATATTATTTATAGGTGAGATTTTAAAAACGATAGACTATCTTTCATTAATTGTTCTTCTGAATCAAACATTTTTCGCCAAATATTGGCCGCAGGAAGTTTCATGCTGAATGCTTCGATGCTCAACATTCCATCATAATTGATTGACTGTAAGGCGGCTAAAATTTCGGTAAAATCAATGCGACCTTTGCCAAGCGTGCTGCGGTCGTTTTCAGAAAGCTGCACATGAACGATATGTTTGGCGAGTTTCTGAATGGCTTCGGTCATTGATTTCTCTTCGATATTGGCATGAAAAGTATCAAACATTATCTTGCAAGCAGGATGATTGATGTCTTCTACCAAAGCCAAAAGTTCATCTGATGATGAAACCAAATAGCTTTCAAAGCGATTCAAATATTCAAGACCAAGCGTGATACCCATACTGTCGGCATATTCGGCCAAATCCCAGAGATTTTCTTTTGCCCAAAGTAATTCTTGTTTGGTTGGTGGCACGCCCGTAAATACTCCCAAAGCTGAATGAAAAGGCCCCGTTAGCAAATCCGAACCCAAAATCATAGCACAATCAATGGCACGTTTGTTTCGTTCCAAAGTTGCTTTACGCATCTCGGCATCAGCACTGATTTGATTGAAATCTGGGCCGTTTATCGTTACAGCGATGCGTTTCAGTCCTAACTCATCTAATTTTGCTCGCCATGAATACCATTTTTCTGGATTTGTATCAAAAATAGGGATTTCTACCCCATCAAATCCAATTTCCTTGATTTGTTCTAAAACTGGAAAAAGGTCTTCATTAATTTCTGTTCCCCATAAAAGGAGATTCATTCCGTAGGTCATACCACCCCTCCGCCCCTAAAGGGGGACTTTTTTAGTTAAAAATAATAATACAAATTTATCGTAATAAAATTATATAAAATGTGCGTTGATTAACTAATTTTGACTGTATTTTGATATTTTTAAATATATTTACAGAAAAATAAGCAAATATACGTATATATGCATTATTTAATAAAATAACCGTGGACTGTTGACTACGGACTGTTGACTTTTCTATGAAACTACTAAAAAAAACGCTCGGAAGTCAGGTTTATTCGTTTGAAGTGCAAGAATTGCGTCAATCTCATTTTGATTCGAGTTGGCACTTTCATCCTCATTATCAACTATTTACGGTTTTTGAAGGAAGTGGTACTCGCTTCATTGGGGATGATATTCAGCATTTTGAAGCGGGCGATACCGTTTTTTTAGGTCCAAACGTACCGCACCTTTGGCGGAATGATAAAGCCTATTTTGAGCAAAATTCGGGTTTGGAAACGCACGGAGTTGTGGTCTATTTTACGGAAGATTTTCTGGGGAATAATTTCTTTGAAAAATCAGAGATGCACCGCCTTAAACAACTACTACAAAATGGTCAACGTGGAATGGATATCGTGGGGAAAATGCGTGATAAAATCAGAGAAGGGTTGGTAGAATTGAATAAACTCGAAGGTTTTGACCGAGTTTTGAAATTGCTTTCGATGCTACATGAGCTTTCTCAATCCATTGACTATGAGTTTATTACGAGTTTAGGTTATGTGAATATGCACAAGATTTCAGAAACCGAACGAATGCAAAAAGTACATGATTACGTAATGAAACATTTTAAAGAAGAAGTACGATTGAGCGAACTGGCTTCGCTCGTGAGTATGAGTGATGCCGCTTTTTGTAGATACTTTAAGAGCCGAACTAATAAATCTTTTTTCGATTTTATTGCCGAAATTCGCATCGGTCATGCCTGTAAACTGTTGCACGAAGGCACGCTCAATGTTACACAAATTGCCTACGAGAGTGGTTATAACACTATCTCAAATTTTAATCGACAATTTAAAGCAATCGTCGGAAAATCGCCATTGGTTTATCAGAAAGAGTATCGTAGGGATTGAAAGCTTTGGATTAACCAGTAACGAGTTTAATTCAAAATGTAAATCAAGTATTATAAAATATTTTTTTAATATTAATTTATTGAAAAATAATTTTTTAAAAAGACTTGAAAAGAAGGCCTTACTACCTTAATATTGTAATATAATTCAACCCTAACCATTTTTCAATTCAACAAAACTCTTCTTTCGTTCTATGAAAAAAGTTCTTTTTTCGGTGCTTAGTTTTGCTTTTCTCAATCTAAATGCCCAAAATACGCCATTAAATCTTATTCCGCAGCCCGTTGAGGTATCGCAGAGTGCGGGAACGTTTGTTCTAACTGCCAAAACAACAATCAGTTATAACAAAGCCGATGCAAGTAGCGTAGTCGAAATGCTGGTGCAGAAATTGAGCGTACCGACGGGCTTTACTTTAAAAGCCCAAGAAGGGAAAACGGGTATGATTCAACTTAATTTGAATGATAGCCCAAACGTTCAGTTGGGAAAAGAAGGCTATACTTTTGAGTCAACTCCGAAAGGCGTTGTTATTTCGGCGAATCAAACTGCGGGTTTGTTTTATGGAATGCAGACTTTACTACAGCTTTTACCGAAAGAAATTGAAAGTAAGTCAGTTACGAAAGCTACGTGGGCAATTCCTGCTGCAAAAATTACTGATTATCCACGCTTCGGTTGGAGAGGAATTATGCTTGATGTAAGTCGTAATTTCTTCACAAAAGCCGAAGTGAAAAAATACATTGATGATATTGCTCGCTTGAAATATAATACTTTTCACTGGCACTTGACCGATGATGAAGGTTGGAGAATCGAGATAAAATCTTTACCAAAACTAACCGAAGTAGGAGCGTGGCGTGTACCTCGTTCGGGTCATTTCGGTGACCGTGAGCCTGCGAAAGTAGGCGAAAAAGCTACGGTTGGAGGTTTTTATACCCAAGAAGACATCAAGGAAGTTGTAAAATATGCCCAAGAACGCAACGTTACGATCGTACCCGAAATTGATGTGCCAGGCCATAGCATGGCGGCAATAGCGGCATATCCAGAATTGAGTACAAAAAAAGACCCAAATACTTTTGTAAATCCAGGTGCAAATATTGCTGATTGGTACGGAAACGGCACTTTCAAGATGCGTTATGAAAATGCATTAAACCCATCAGACGAAAAAGTATATGAATTTTTGGATAAAGTAATGACCGAAGTGGCGGCACTTTTCCCGAATCAATATATTCATGTGGGTGGTGACGAATGTTACAAAGGTTTTTGGGCAGCAGATGCCGGTTGTCAGGCTTTGATGAAAAAACTGGGGATTCGCCACGTTGAAGACCTTCAAGGATATTTTATGAATCGTTTGGAGAAAATTTTGGCGGCAAAAGGTAAAAAACTTATCGGTTGGGACGAGATTTTGGAAGGTGGAATTTCGCCAAATGCAACCGTAATGAGTTGGAGAGGAGTGAAGGGCGGAATCGAAGCGGCACATCTCGGCCACGAAGTTGTAATGACACCAACTACGTTTGCCTACTTAGATTATAACCAAGGTGAAAACACAATTGACCCTCCGATTTACGCAGGTCTGCGTGTGAGTAAATCTTATAGTTTCGAGCCAGTGCCTGATGGTGTTGATGCAAAATATATTTTGGGTGGACAAGGAAATCTTTGGAGTGAGCAACTGCCAACGCTACGTTATGCCGAATACATGACTTATCCTCGTGCGTGGGCATTGTCGGAAGTGTATTGGTCGCAGAAATCGGCTAAAAACTGGGATAATTTCAGCAAACGCATGGAAGCTCATTTCGACCGTGCCGAGGTTGCAGAGCTTGGTTTCTCGAAAGCTGTTTATGATGCGATTATTACGCCAAGTATGAAAAATGGAAAATTAATGCTCGAATTGGGTAGTGAAATATCGGATTTAGATATTTTCTATTCGATTGACGATTCGATGCCCGATAAGTTTTCACCGAAATATTCACAGCCAATCGAATTACCCGATGGCCCAATTACACTCCGTGTGATTACCTACCGTGCAGGAAAACCAATTGGTCATTTGATTACGCTGAAACGTGCTGAGTTGGAGCGTAGAGCTGAAAAATAAGATTTTTCAAAACCAGTGCTGTATTTATTTACAGCACTGGTAAATTAATATTACTTAAAAATTCGACCGCCAATTTTATGTCAGCATGCAATACTCGGTCGTTGTCATTGAAGGCAACTTTTTGCCTAAATTTTTCATAGATTTCTTCTACTATTTTTGAGCTTTTGAGCGGTCTTCTGAAAGCTAATGCCTGTGTAGCGGTCAGTAATTCTATCGCCAAAATTCTTTCTACATTATTCAATATTCGCAAGCTTTTGGTGGCGGCATTTGCTCCCATACTTACGTGGTCTTCTTGTCCGTTTGATGAAACTATCGAATCAATACAAGCGGGAGTGCAGAGCTGTTTGTTTTCACTCACGATTCCTGCGGCGGTGTATTGTGGAATCATCAAACCCGAATTTAGACCTGAATTTTTTACCAAAAATAAAGGTAAACCACGTTGTCCCGACAATAATTGATAGGTGCGTCGCTCTGAGATGCTTCCGATTTCGGCCATTGCTATGCTCATTAAATCAAAGGCGATTGCCAATGGTTGACCATGAAAGTTTCCACCCGAAAGAATCAAATCATCATCGGGAAAAATGTTAGGGTTATCGGTCACGGAATTGATTTCTTGCATGAAAGTTTTACTCACAAAATCAATCGAATCTTTGCTTGCACCGTGTACTTGCGGAATACAACGAAACGAATACGGGTCTTGAACTTGTGTTTTTACTTGATTGATTATTTGACTGTTAATCAGGTATTTACAAATAGTTTCGGCGGTTTCTATTTGCCCCTTGTGCGGACGAATCGAATGTATTTTTGGGTGAAAAGGCTGCAAAGAAGCATCAAATGCATCAATCGAAATTGCCGAAATTAAATCCGCAATTTTGAGGAGTTTTTGAGCTTTTAACAGACCATGAATCCCATAAGCGGCCATAAATTGAGTGCCGTTGATGAGAGCAATTCCTTCTTTGCTTTGTAGCTCGATAGGTTGCCAACCAAATTGGTCTAAGACTTCTTTCGATGCTCTTTTTTTACCCTTAAAATTTACTTCTCCTAAACCGATTAGCGGTAAAGCCAAGTGCGAAAGTGGAGATAGGTCGCCCGAAGCTCCAAGCGACCCTTGTTCATAAATAACAGGTGTAATATCGTAATTATAAAAATCAATTAATCGCTCAACAGTTTGCTCTTGCACGCCCGAATGCCCATACGAAAGAGACTGGATTTTCAAGAAAAGCATCCATTTGACAATCTCTTTTGGCACCTCATCTCCCATACCGCAAGCATGCGATTGCAATAAATTATATTGCAGTTGAGCAATTTGTGTTTTATCAATCGCTACATTTTGCAAAAATCCAAAACCAGTATTGATGCCATAGAAAAGGCAATCACTATTGTTGAGTTTTTGGTCAAGAAAATCACGGCAATGATTGATTCGATAGCGTGCTGCTTCTGAAAGTTCGAGGTCGTTATGTATTGAGATTTGCTTTAAAGTATCAATATCGAGCCAATCTTGGTCAATGAAGTGTGTGCTTTTGTCGATGATTGTCGTTATCATAGTTGAGCCTGATTTTTTGACAAAATTCAAGCTTCTATTTAATAATAAAAAATAGTATTTTTGTAGTTTATTAATCAATAAAAATGATTAATTGAAGTATTTTTCATTTATTAAAAAGTAAACAAAACATTTTAATCTCACCTGCTGGTATAGAATTTTAATGAAAGTATTTAGTTTTACACAACCAATAACAGCAAGCGTAATTAATGGCAAGAATAGCGAAGATGATCAATAAAAAGCCCGATGTGGTGCTTATTGGGGCAGGAATAATGAGTGCTACACTCGGAATCATGCTCAAAGAGTTTCAACCTGACCTCACGATTGAGGTCTTTGAGCGACTGGATTTTGTAGCGGGCGAAAGTTCGGATGCGTGGAATAATGCAGGAACAGGGCATTCGGCACTTTGTGAATTAAATTATACACCCGAACTCGAAGACGGTTCGATTGATTGCAAAAAAGCTATTGCGATTGATGAAGCCTTTGAGACTTCTCGGCAGTTTTGGGCTTTTTTAGTAGAGAAAAACATCGTTCAATCGCCTGAAAGTTTTATTCGGAGTATTCCTCACATGAGTTTTGTTTGGGGCGAAGAAAATGTTAATTACCTAAAAAAACGTCATGCGGCCCTTACAAAATATCATCCTTTTAAGGGTATGCAATATTCGGAAAGCCATGCACAACTAAAAGAATGGATGCCGATTGTGATGGAAGACCGTGACCCCAATCAGCACGTAGCAGCTACAAAAATGGATATCGGAACTGATGTTAATTTCGGAGCTTTAACTCGTGCTTTGCTCGAATATTTAGATGGTTTAAATGGCGTAAATATTCATTTGCACCACGAAGTAGAAGACATTGAGCGAGAAGATGATGAGAAAAAATGGATGATTGAGGTAAAAAACTTAGATAATGGTGAAGAAACCGAGGTAAAAGCCAAATTTGTGTTTATCGGAGCGGGTGGAGGCTCATTACATTTGCTCGAAAAGGCCGATATTCCAGAAGGAGAAGGTTTTGGCGGTTTCCCAGTAAGTGGGCAATGGCTGAAATGTATCAATCCCGAAGTCATCAATGCCCATCATGCCAAAGTGTATGGTAAGGCTTCGGTTGGAGCTCCGCCGATGTCTGTTCCTCACCTTGATTCTCGCATGATTGATGGCGAAAAAGCCCTTCTTTTTGGCCCGTATGCGGGTTTTTCTACGAAATTCTTGAAAAATGGTTCTTATTTTGATTTGCCGACTTCTATCAAATGGTCGAACCTCATTCCGATGATTTCGGCTGGTTTAGATAATATTCCGCTTACAAAATACCTGATTCATGAAGTCATGCAATCGGAAGAAGCAAAATTGGAAGCTCTCCGAAACTTTATGCCGACTGCCAAAATGGAAGATTGGGAACTGGAAATTGCGGGGCAACGGGTGCAGGTAATCAAAAAAGATGATGAACACGGTGGTGTTTTGGAGTTCGGAACAGAAGTGGTGAGTGCCTCCGATGGTTCGTTGGCTGCTTTATTGGGGGCTTCGCCTGGGGCTTCTACATCGGTTTCGATTATGCTCAATGTGATAAAGAAATGTTTCCCTATACAAATGCAGTCGGACGAATGGCAACAGAAAATTAGGCAAATGATTCCGTCGTATGGCCGTCCGCTGATTGAAAATCCAGCTTTGTGTGATGAAGTAAGAGCATGGACAAGTAAGGTTTTGAAATTAGAAAATAAATAGAAAATGGAACTCCGACAGCTTCGCTATTTTCTGATGCTTGCCCACGAGCTGCACTACAAGCGTGCCGCCGATAAGCTTTTTATTGTTCAGCCCGCACTCACGAAGCAAATTCAAGATTTGGAGGCTGAATTGGGCGTGATACTTTTTGATAGAAATAAACGAAATGTAAAACTTTCGGTGGCAGGAGAGTATTTCAAGACAGAAATAACGAAGCTTTTTGAGCATTTAGAAAAGTCGAAAAACGAAATAAAGCAAATAGAATTGGGGCAAAAAGGTGAGCTGAAAATCGGTTATGTTGGCTCGTGTATTCATACTTTTTTACCCAATTTGCTTGGAAATTTACACGATCAATACCCCGAAATCCATACGTATTTATCAGAAATGACTTCGGCTTCGCAACTTTTGTCGGTTCAGAAAGGAGAGCTGGATATTGCTTTTCTACGCAATCCACCACCCAACAAGCGTTTCCAACAACGAATCGTTTTTCAAGAAAATTTTGCTTTGGTTTTGCCCAAAAACCATTGGCTTGATTCATCGAATTTTCAATCTATAGCACAAGTTGCCAACGAAAAATTTATTCTTCCCATCAAAACCGATGGCGAGATTTACCACAACCTTCAATGGAGTATTTGTGAAGATGCAGGGTTTACTCCACAAATTTCGCATGAAACCGTACATGGTTATACAACGCTCAAATTAGTAGAAAATAATTTAGGTATTTCGCTCATTCCGATTTCGTTTGAACGAGTAACCAATGCTGCCATTAAATTCATTGAACTTCGAGATATTCCGCAAAAAGCCGAAATTACAGCTCTGTGGAATCCACAAAACCCTAATCCGAGTTTGAGACGGTTTTTGGAGGTAGTTTAGGTTATTTTACTTTTCGTATCTTTATAGGTGTACATTGGCTAATCAATTGTGTAATCGTAAGAATATTACTATTTGCCGATGTACCACAAACATTTTGACACAAAGCTGTATAAATACCACCTTTCGACACTTGGGCGGATATTCCCGTAGCTCCATTGCTCCAAACTACATTTCCGAGGCAGCCAGTTGATGATAAAGTAGCTATTTCGTTATTACAAATTGATGCTTTATTAGTGGTTATTGTAGGTGGAACAATAATAATTGAATTATTGCTGATAACAAATGGTTGTGAACCTGTTGCACCACAAATATTATTACAAGTAACAGTGTAATTACCAGCTTGTGAAACTTGAATTGTGCTTGTAGTCATACCATTATTCCACAAAAGATTTCCATTGCAATTAGTTGCAACCAAAGTAGCAGTTTCGTTATTGCACAGAACAGCTTTATTTGAAGATATTTCTGGAAAAGTAGGTAGTGATGAAGCTCTTAAAACAATCGAATTTGAAGGCCCGCTTTCTCCACATTGATTTTTACAAATAACTGAAAATGTACCTGCTATAATCAATTGAATAGAAGAAGTAGTTGCCCCATTCGACCAAATTATCTGACCTTGGCAGCCAGTAGCCGATAATGTTGCCGATTCACCATCGCACAAAATAGTTTTGTTAGCAGAAATAACAGGTGCAGCTGGGGGGAAGCCTTGCTGAATATTCCATGTATTTGATGGATTGCTACTACCGCACGATGTTTGGCAAATGGCCGAATAAGTCCCTGTTTGCGTAATTGTTATGACCGATGTAGTTTCTCCTGTATTCCATAAAACAGTGCCATTACATAGCGAAGCTGTTAGTATTGCAGATGACCCATTACAAATTGTATTTTGATTGGAAGATACAAAAGGTGTTGTGGGTGTAGCCCCACTTTGTGAAATTGTAATTATGTTTGAGGGTGGACTTGTTCCGCAAGAGTTTTGACATTGAACCGAATATGTTCCTGTTACTGATATTATAAGAGATGTTCCCGTGCTGCCATTACTCCATAAAAGTGTGCCATCTACACAAGCACTCGAAATCAATGTAACAGTTGGATTTAAACACAATTCACCATTTAGTGCCGAAATTATTGGAGGATTGGTGTTGATGGCTGCCAGTATAATTTCATCAGAATTAAGACTTCGATTGTCATCTTTTGTACAAAAAGCATAATATATTCCTGCGGTATTTACTGAGATAGTGCTACCTGTAAAACCATTGCTCCATGTGATTGTCCCTGTGCAATTTGTGGCTGTCAAGTAGGCTCTTTCTCCATTACATAGTGAAGTTTTGTCGGCAGAGATTAGAGGTTTTGGGAGAACATTTACTTGAATAGTATTAGAAACGGTACTCCTGCATGGTGAGCCTTGACAGTAAGCATTATAAGCCCCATCTGCCGTAACGGTTATACTTGTGCCAACTGCTCCATTATTCCAAATAACAGTTCCATCGCATCCTGTTGCCGTGAGCGTATTTGCATTTTGAGTGATTATCGGGGCAATCGGCGGAAGAATAGTTACCGTAATAGTGTTTGAAACTTCGCCAGTTGGTACGCAAGTAGCAAAATAATCACCAGCTTGAACTGCATGAATCGCCGAAGGATTATAGGTGTTGCCGTTATTCCAAATGATATTGCCTGAGCAGCCCGTAGCAACAATATTTACCGAATCGCTACTACAAATAGTTGTTGGACCAATAGCACTGATAGTGAATGTATTATCGTTCCCGAAAGCAAGAAAAGAACACGTCAATAGCAAAAGTATAGTAAATATACGCATGGATTATTTGTTAGTTGTTGCTTAAGATGCATCAATAATCATTCCAAATGTAGCCACCTAATCAGATTTTTATTTATTGATAAATATCTGTGTAAAAAATAAATAACCATCAGCTCGACGCACAATTCCCACACCAGTAAGCGTAAATTTGCCTTCAATATTTTTCTTATGTCCAGGGCTTTGTATCCAACGATTCACTACTTCTTGTGCCGAAAATTTTCCGTAAGCGACATTCTCTGCAATGGCATTTGATAGTTCTATTTGGCTCATCAATTTATCTGCACGACCTTCAAAACCATCATGTCCGAAATCTACTCGGCCGTCAGCTATATTTTTGCTATGTTTCAGAGCCTCTGCTGTAATGAGTGGCATCATTTTGAGCGGAGCTAAGCCTTTTCCTCTACGATATTGATTCACATAATCTAAAACCGATTGTTGGAGTTGGGCTTCGCCATTGATTTGTTCGGTGGTTTGTGAGCACGCTTGAAGAGAAAGTAAAAAGAAAGCTAAAAAGGCAAAAATGAGACGATTTTTCATCATAAAATTATCAGTACGTTTATCCTAACGTACTTGATGGGGTTTTGTATTGTGCTTAAATAAATTAAAAACAAAAATTATGTTATTCTGCTGATAAATAATGCTTTATAGGCTTTCTTAAATTTTCTTAATAATATTCTTTCGCCTAAATGAAATTTAATAGAATTAATACTTATTTTTATGAGTAAAAGTTTGGTGACTGAAAAACTGGCTTTAATCGACTGTTAGCCACCTACTTAACTCAACCTTCAATCTATAAAAATCTAATGCGTAAAACTTTTTTATTACTGAGTTTTGTGTTGCTGGGTGCGTTTGTGCATCAGGCAACGGCACAAGCTAAAAAACAGCCATTAATTGTCTTCGTAACTGGCGACCACGAGTACAGTGGTGAATTCACGCTTCCATTAATCGCTGCCGAACTCGAAAAAAACTACGGTTTCAGAACCAAAGTTTTGAAGGCTTATCCGAACCAAAATGCCGAGAAAGACATCCCAGGTCTGGAGGCTTTGCAAGAAGCTGATTTGGCAGTTTTCTACCTCCGTTGGCGACAACTTCCGCCCGAGCAACTTGAACACATTGATAAATACCTCAAATCTGGAAAACCAGTAATGGGTTTCCGAACAACAACTCATGCCTTCAATTTTCCGAAAGGTGATGTTTCCGAACGTTGGAATGCCTTTGGTGAATTTGCTCTCAATGCCCCTCCGGGTTGGGGTGGAAAAGCTGCTCACACGCACTACGGACATGAAAGCAGCACCGATGTTTCGGTCATAGAAGCTGCAAAAAAACACCCAATTCTGACGGGCGTTGCTCCGAGTTTTCATGTGCGTTCGTGGTTATATCGAGTTTTACCTGATTACCCTACCAAAGGCTCAGAGTGGCTTTTGATGGGAAAAGCTGTGAATCCCGATAAAGCAGCCATCGAAAATCCAGTTGCGTGGACAGGTACAAATTCGTTCGGTGCAAAGGTCTTTACTACTACAATGGGACACCCCGAAGACTTTCAAGTAGAGTCTTTCCAACGCCTTGTTATCAATGCCATTCATTGGGAATTAGGTAAATCTGTACCCAAAAAATGGAAAGGTAAAATAGATATTAATGTGCCATATCGTGGCATGGTGAAGTGATTTTTTATCAACCACTAAGGTACTGAGGAACACTAAGATTCACAGAGAACTTGCTTAGTGAACCTTGGTGTTCCTCAGTACCTTAGTGGTAAAATATCAATATAAAATGAAACTCAACATCAAAATATTACTCACGACATTCGTACTGATGGTTTTTCTGATCAGTTCGTTTCTTCCAGCTCCGCTTGATATTATTAAAGTAGAAAAAGGAAGCCATATTTCACTCATCGGTGGCAATCTTGGTTCACGGATGATGAACTATGACCATTTTGAGACCGAAATGCACGTACGTTACCCCGACAACTCATTGATTATCAGAAATATGTGCGATGGTGGCGATACCCCAGGTTTTCGTCCACACGCCAGTCGAAATCTGCCTTGGGCATTTGCAGGTGCTGAAAAATTTCAGACCGAATATGCCAAAAACTCAGAAAGTGAAGGGCATTTCGAGTATCCCGACCAATGGCTTACTCGTCTAAAAACTGATATAATAATTGCGTTTTTTGGTTACAGCGAATCGTTTCAAGGAAGAGCAGGTTTGGCCAATTTCAAAGCCGAATTGGATGCTTTTATTAAATATACTTTGAAACAAAAATACAATGGTGTTTCCGCTCCACAACTCGCTATTGTATCGCCCATTGCTTTTGAAGATTTGACCAGCAAATACGATTTGCCAAATGGTGTAAAGGAAAACGAAAATCTGTTACTTTACACCAATGCCATGCGTGAAGTTTCAGCTGCGAATAAAGTATTATTCGTCGATGCTTTCACTCCCTCAAAAGCGTGGTATGCAAGTACTGCTGAGCCTCTTACGATTGATGGCTCGCAGCTAAATGCCGAAGGCTATAAGAAATTAGGACTTCTACTAACCGATAAAATTTTTGGTAAAACACCAGCCAAAGCTGAGGGGCGTCGTGAGTTAATTTATGATGCCGTAGCAGAAAAAAACTGGATGTGGCACAATGACTACAAAATTCCGAATGGAGTGCATGCTTATGGTCGTAGATATAATCCTTTTGGGCCAGATAATTATCCTGCCGAAATCGAAAAGATTCGACAAATGACTGATATTCGAGATAATGCCATTTGGTTGGCAGCCTCAAAAGGCGAAAAAATGGATGTAGCCGCTGCCGATAAAAATACTCGTACACTTCCGCCTGTAAAGACTAATTTCAACCCTGAAAAAAATGGTAGTCTCGAATACCTCTACGGACAAGATGCCCTCAATAAATTAAAAGTACCAGCGGGTTATAAAATTGAGCTTTTCGCTTCCGAAAAAGAGTTTGATGATTTGGCAAATCCAGTGCAAATGTCGTTCGATAATAAAGGGCGTTTGTGGGTGGCTACGATGCCAAGTTATCCACACTACAAGCCTGGTGATGCCAAACCAAACGATAAAATTTTGATTTTGGAAGATACTAATAATGATGGCAAGGCTGATAAACAAACGGTTTTTGTTGATGGCTTACATTTACCTTTAGGCTTTGAAATTGCTCCCGAGGGCGTGTATGTTTCGCAAGGAACAAACCTCAAACTTTTCACCGATACCAATGGTGATGACAAGGCCGATAAAGTAGAAATCTTACTCAGTGGCTTCGACGACCACGATACTCACCACAATAATAGTGCATTCTGTGCCGATCCATCGGGTGCAATCTATGGCGGTGAAGGCGTCTTCTTGCACACAAATGTCGAAACTCCTTACGGAACTGTGCGTGCTACTAATGGCGGTTTTTATAGATATTCACCACAATTACATAAGCTCGAACGCACCGCTCAGTTATCTATTCCAAACCCTTGGGGAATTGCTTTTGATGATTGGGGACAGCCATTTTTTGCCGAAACTTCAAGCCCAGATGTGCGTTGGATGATGCCTGGAACTGTGCTTCCACTTTATGGTGAAGCTACGCATAAAAGTATGCAGCTAATCGAAAAAGACCACATGGTTCGCCCAACTTCTGGACTTGAATTTTTGTGGAGTCGCCATTTCCCCGATGAAGTGCAGGGTGATATGCTTATCAATAATACAATCGGATTTTTGGGTACAAAACAACACGCCGTTTCTGATGATGGCACTGGCTACAAAACAAAACATCGCCAAGATTTGATTGTGAGCGAAGACCGTAATTTCCGCCCTGTTGATATGGAAATTGCTCCCGATGGCTCGCTTTATGTCATTGACTGGCACAATATTCTCATCGGACACATGCAGCACAACGCCCGTGACCCATTGCGTGACCACGTACACGGACGTGTGTATCGTGTTACGTATCCGTCACGACCATTACTAACACCAGCAAAGATTGATGGAGCAAGCGTAGAAACGTTACTCGATAATTTGAAACTGCCCGAATACCGCACTCGCTACCGTACCCGCCGAGAATTGCGAGGAAGAAGTGCCGCCGAGGTTTTACCAAAAATTACAAAATGGGTAGCAAGTCTTGATAAAAATGACCCCCGTTACGAGCATCATGTATTGGAGGCTTTGTGGGTAACTTGGGGCTTGAATAAACTTGACCAAAAGCTGCTTCGCCAAATGCTCAAAGCTAAAGATTATCATGCACGGGCGGCAGCGGTTGAGGTTTTGCGTTTTGTGGGGCATCAAGTGCCTGACCAAGCGGCATTGTTGATGCAAGCCGTAAGAGACGAAAACAGTCGAGTGCGATTAGATGCTATCGTGGCGGCTTCGTGGATTGGTAAAGAAAAAGGCTTACCAATTTTAGCGGAGGCCAAAAAGAAACCAATGGATGAATGGATGATTCATGCTCACGAAACGGCCGTTGCTCACTTGAGTGGAATGCCTGTGAAGAAAGCTAAAGAAATTGCCGAAAAATCTGCTTTGAAAGATAAAGAACTCGAGTTGTTTACGATGGGTAAGAAGATTTATGCCAAAGAAGGCTACTGCGGAACATGTCATCAAGCCGATGGGAAAGGTTTGACGGCTTCGGGATTTCCGCCATTGGCAGGCACAAAATGGGTAACTGGTAATGAAGACCGAGCTATCAAAATCGTATTGAAAGGCTTAATGGGACAAATCGACGTAAACGGAAAAACCTACCCTGGACAAGTACCAATGACACCTTTTGAAGGTTTACTCAACGACAAAGAAGTAGCGGCAGTTTTGACTTATGTCAGAAATTCGTTTGGCAATAAAGCATCGGCCATTTCGCCTGAAAAAGTAAAAATTGTACGTGCTTCTGTAGCCAATCAGAAAGATATTTATAATGTCTCAAAATTACTTTTGGAGCATCCGTTGGAGTAAAACAGCAATAAACCCTGCAAAGCGATTAATTACTTTGCAGGGTTTATCTGAAAACTCAGTAGCTAAATTCGCATTGAAAAGTAGCGTCGCCCATACCATTCATATTACTTTTTCTTCTGATGGTCATGGTTTTTACTCTATTTTCTGTATCAAACTGATAACTGTAATCTAAAGTCACGTTTTCACCTTCCGAAAACTGTACTCTCTTCAATAAATTCGTGCTGAAATTTCCCAAAAAATTATCTCTGGTAATGGCATAAAGACTTATCGTATTATAAGCTAAAACTTCTTGGCGAATCGTATTTGGGTATTCGGTATATTCATAATCAATTTTTACACCGTCGGCTCTTCTGGCAAGCAGGTTCCCTTCGGGAGAATATGTATTAGCAAACCCCTCTTTTCCTGTACTTATCCACAAATAGCCATCTTTATAATAAAAATTATTCTCTGAATTATCTACCTGAGCAAGCCCCGATTTATCGAGTGTGTATTTTTTATTAACTATCCCTGAGCCATTTGAAACTACCAATTCGTTAGGCTGATAAGAAAAAGATAAAAAATTCTTTCCAGCAGATTGGATAGTTTTGATTTTTCCAGTAGGGTCATATTCATAATTATAGACGTAATCTAAATTTGGACCATTATCATACTGCACATTTATTTCAACTTTGCTGACCGATTTTTGTGATACAGGTTTTGCTAAAATACTGGGTTTTGAGTTAATATCGGCTAAAATTTGCTTTTCGATGTCATCTCTTTCATTAGACACTTCTTTTTTTGAACAAGAAAAAAGCAACGCAGGGAGCAATAAAATGTGTAAAGCTTTCATGAGAACGGTGGTTTAGAATTAAATGATTGATGTGTAGATGATGATTTTGAAGTATGAAAGGTTGTATGTACACAAAAAAGTTGGCTATAACACAAGATTATAGCCAACTCATTCATTATAATTCAATATTACTTCCCAAATACCAAAGTCTTCGTTCCGCCATTACCACCACTTGATTTAGTGAATTTCATGGAAGTATCAGTTTTTTCGGCCAAAATCCAATCTTCGTTGATTTCGGCCAACGTATTATCAGAAGTTGCAATCACGATATTGAACTTTTGCTTACCGCTATCCATCACGGTTGCGTAAGTACCATTGTATTTGTTTGCACTGTTAGTTACTACAATTTCTCCCGTTGATTTGAACTCAAAACTATAGGTAGCATAATTACTCGTGCGGTCACGGTTATTATTGTCGATAAACGATTTTATCTTCCACGAACCACTGATGCCCGTATTGCTACTGCTGGTTACATCATCGGAGCTACAACTTGTCAGAATGGCTACAAAAGAGAAAAGAATTAAAAGATTTTTCATAAATAATACATTTTAGGTATGTCAAATACAATCAGTACGATTGTTACTACTCCAAGGTTGCGTAAAAGCCTCAAGAAAACTTCTCAAAGACCATTTTCTTTTAAAAACTTTGCAATTTTTTCCATCAATTCGGGCTTACTATAAGCGGGGTCAGAGTGGCCAGCATTCGGAATAAACTCAATCTGGACTTTCAGATTTTTAGCTTTATAAGCACTCAATAACTCAATCGACTGATTGATAGGCACTTGAATATCTTGCTCGCCATGAACCATAAAAAGTGGCGGGTCGTTGGCATCGACTTGATAAACAGGGCTTGCCAATTTTGCCAAGTCGGTAGCTTGGTCTAAAGGTTTTCCGAGTAAAATTGCCAAAGCAGGTAAACGAACGTTTAGTCCATGTGGAGTTGATTGATTAAGAATTGTCAGAAAATTGGTAGGCCCGAAGAAATCAATACAACCCTGCACAGCAGAGGATGTTTGGGTAAAATCGCCAAGATTACCTTCTAAAACCGCATTATTGTTAGTAGTGGCTACTAATGCTGCCAAATGTCCGCCCGATGAGCTTCCCCAAACAATAATTTTATCGGCTTTGTAGCCATACTTACTGGCATTGGCTCTCAGAAAACGAATAGCAGCCTTAATATCATGCACATTGGCAGGGAAAGGCTTTTCGGTGCTGGCATGGAAATCGACACTTGCCAAAGCATAGCCAAATGGCAAAAGTCCCAAAGGAGGGTTCTCTTTGCTTCCTGAATGCCAAGCACCGCCGTGTATCCAAACAATTAGTTTGGGTTCTTTTACTGTTTTGGGTTTGTAAATATCAAGTTGGAGCTTTTTGTCGCCATCTTGGGCATAAACAATATTTTTGATGGTTTCACTATCGTTTTGGGCGTGTAATTGCTCAAAACAGCTTACCAAAAGTATTAATAGAAGCAGTTTTTTCATATTATTTCACTTTTATAAACTCTATAAAATCATAATTCATATTACCTTTTTCGACAGTTCGGAGGGTCAGAATGTGTTTGCCTTTACTCAATTTTTTTGACTTAAAAATGCTTTGTTTGTTCCAATGATGCCATTGTCGCCAAGCGATAGGGTCTTTCTCATTGAAAGTCGATTTGATTAAAATCAACTCTGTCCACGGGAGGTCATCAATTTCAATCGCAATTTTACCATTGGCGTTAGCGGTGTACATCAATGAGCCATCGTATTCTCCATCCTCCTTGACTTCAATCGAATACTTAATCCATTCGCCAGCTTCGGTCCAACCCACATATAGTTGCTGCATTTGAGGCTCTACCACATTAAAAGGATTATTATCAATATCTTTTTCTTTAGTATATGAAATATCGACGCCTTCGTTGATTCGGTAAGTATTCAGAAAAGTGCCATCATTGGGGTTAAGTTTTCCGCTACCATTATTGACACTATCTTTTTCATGATAGGCTATGCCTTCACCGCCTACATCGTATTTTTCGCACTCTAATTTACCTGGAATTGTCTGGAAGACACCATTCCACGGTTTGCCTTTATAATTAGTCTGTGCTGATAAATGGAAGTTTACGAAGTAAATTATAAGAAGAAATAGACCTTTTTTCATAGAATAGTAGTTGTTTTTGTTTTACCATAAAGAACACTAACGAGAATGCCCAAAGGACACAAAGTTTTTGATACTTTACGTCCTTTGGATTAAGAAAAACTTACTTCAACTTCACTTTTCCAACGCCCTCAAAGGTCATTTTCACGTCTTTAATGGTATCGTCTTCGTTGAAATACATTCGGTCGATGCACGTTACACGGTGGTCACGGTCGAGATTGGGAATCGGGCGACGGTGATAGACAATGTACCAATCATCGGTATTTGGAATATTGATTACAGAGTGATGCCCCGCACCCGTAGCCACTGCTTCGTCAGCCACCAAAATGGTAGATTTTTTCTCGAAAGGCCCAAAAACATTGTCCGAAACACCATAAGCAACTTTGTAAGTGCCATTTGTCCAGCCACCTTCCGACCACATCAAGTAATATTTTCCTTTGCGGATAAACATCGTTGGACCTTCTACGTAGCCCTTTGGCGTGATTTCTTTTACTAAATCACCGTTTTCGTAAGGTACTAAAGCCGTAAAATCTTTGTTGAGTTTGGCAATATTACAGCGTCCCCAACCGCCGTAGATGATATAATATTGCTTGTCTTTATCTTGAAAAACATACTGGTCAATCGGCTGAGCTTTGTTATAAAACTGATTGATGAGCGGCTTGCCAAGATAATCCTTATAAGGCCCTTCGGGGCGAGACGCCACGCCAATACCGATACCTCCGACTTTATCATCTTTGTCAGGATTATTTGCTCCAAAGCCTTTACGCTCCGAACTCTGAATATCGTTGGCCGAGAAAAATAGAAAATATTTGTTGTCTTTTTTTATGATAGACGGAGCCCACATGGCCTTATTTGCCCATTTTACGGCCGCAGTATCAATGATTCGTGGGTGTTTTGTCCAGTTTACCATGTCTTTCGATGAAAAAGCATCCAAAAAAACTTGGTCTTTGTATTTAGCCGAGAATGTCGGAAAAACCCAAAATTCTTTGTTCAGAATCACACCTTCGGGGTCGGCGTACCAACCCT
>OFDC01000841.1_pt1 | contig 19408 bp, 17 predicted proteins | sample 1520941 | NCBI WGS metagenome assembly OFDC01 (sample SAMEA94258168, study PRJEB24077) | hot springs metagenome | biome: Aquatic biome; feature: Water | place: India | collected 2012-12-06 | depth 5 m | reverse complement strand
GCTAGCTTATTGAAGCCTGCCCTCGGAGCCCACGAAATATGACGCGCGAAATCGTTCCAGTCGTGATGTGCGGAGGCGCAGGCACGCGTCTTTGGCCAGTCTCGCGCGACACCATGCCCAAGCAGTTCATTCCGCTCCTCGGCGAGATCTCGACCTTTCAGCGGATCATGCGCCTGCTCTCGGACGGCGCGGTGTTCGGGCGCCCGATCGTGGTGACCAATGCGGAGTACCGCTTCACGGTCCTCGACCAACTGCAGGCTATCGGTGTCAGCGCCCAGATCGTGCTCGAGCCGACGCGGCGAGACTCGGCCGCCGCCGTCGCGACGGCAACGCAACTCGCGCTCGCTGCCGATGATCGGGCTGTTGTCGGCGTTTTTGCGGCCGACCATGTCGTCCAGGATGGCGCCCTCTTCGTCGAGACCTGCCGGCGGGCTGGCGAGGTGGCGGCGCAGGGGCGGATCGTCACCATCGGCATTCCGCCGACCCATCCGGCCACCGGCTACGGCTATATCCGCCCGGGCGAGGCGATCGGCGAGGCCGCGCGTGCGGTCGCCGCTTTCGTCGAGAAGCCCGATGCCGCGACAGCCGCGCAATATCTCCTCGACGGCTATTTTTGGAACTCTGGCAATTTCATCTTCGATGCCGCGACCATGAAGGCCGAGCTCGAAGCCTTCGAGCCGGAGGTCGTCGACCCGGTCATCGAGGCGGTCGCGAAGGCCCGCGCCGATCTCGACTTCCTGGTGCTGGACGCCGCCGCCTTCGGTCGCGCCAAGAAGATCTCGATCGACTACGCCGTGATGGAACGCACCGACAAGTGCTGGGTCGTCCCCGCCCGCTTCCGCTGGTCCGACCTCGGCACCTGGGACGCGCTGCTCGACGTCGGCCAGGCCGACAGCGAGGGCAACGTCACAGAGGGGCCGGTCGAGATCGACCATGTGCGCAATTCCTATGTTCGTTCCGACGGTCCGCTGACCGCCGTGATCGGCGTCGAGGACGTCGTCGTGGTGTCGATGAACGACGCCGTGCTGGTCGGCCATCGCGACAACCTTCCGCGCCTCAAGGACGTCGTGCAGCGCATGTCCGACGGCAAGCATCGCGCCGCGACCGAGCATGCCGTGATGCACCGCCCCTGGGGCAGCTATCAGGACATCGACCGCGGTGAGCGCTTCCGCGCCAAGCGCCTGACGGTGAAGCCGGGCGCCAAGCTCAGCCTGCAGAGCCACAACCGCCGCGCCGAGCACTGGGTCGTGGTGAAGGGCATCGCCGAGGTGACGCTCGACGGCAAGGTCATGACCCTGCACGAGAACGAGTCGACCTACATTCCGATCGGCGGCGTCCATCGCCTCGCCAATCCCGGCAGCGAGCTCCTCGAAGTCGTCGAGGTACAGACTGGCGACTATGTCGAGGAAGACGACATCGTCCGCTACGAGGACATCTACGCCCGGGTGTGACCATGAATTTCGGCGCGCACCACGAATGGGGCAGGCTGCGCGAGGCCGTGGTCGGCATCTCGCCGGCCGAGGATTTCGTGGTGTTCCACGAGGAATCGGCCCGGTGGATGACACCGGAGGTCGCCGAGTTTTCCCGCCGCAACGCCGGACGCCGCCTGATCGACATCGATCCGGAGTGGGCGAAGAGCTGCGAACGCCAGGTCGACGCCTTCGCCGAGCGTCTCGCCCGGGAGGGCGTGATAGTCCATCGCCCCGATCGGCTCGCAGGCCTGGAACGGACGTTTCTTGCACCCAACGGCGAGGGCCTTCAGCTCTTTCCGCGCGACCCCCTGATCGTCGTCGGTAATCATGTGATCGACGCTTCGCTGCGTCTGATTTGCCGTCAGCGCGAGCGCTACGGACTCCGCGCGATCGTCCGGCGGATGGTGCATGAACGCGGCGCGCGCTGGTCGACGGCGCCGCTGGGTTCGCCCAACTGCGTCGACGGCCCTTACCTCGAAGGCGGCGACACGCTGCTCAACGGCTACGAGATCTATGTCGGCATGTCGGGATGCGCGTCGGATCTCGCGGGGGCCGACTGGCTGCAGGATCTGCTGGGCGCGCCCTACCGGGTGATCCCGGTAGCCATGAAGTCCAACGTGCTCCACCTCGATTGCGCCCTGGCGCTGGTGAGGCCGGGCCTCCTGATCTACTGCCCGGAAAAACTGATCGACGGGCTGCCCACGAGCCTGCGCGACTGGGACAAGATTCCGGTCTCGATCGAGGAGGCGACGCGGCTCGCGACCAACGGCCTGATCCTGGAGGAAGGGCGCATGATGGCGGATGCCGACAACGTGCGCGTGATCGGCGAACTGCGGTCCCGCGGCATGGATGTCATTCCCCTGCCCTTCGACGGGCCGATCCGGTTGGGCGGCGGCCTGCGCTGCGCCCACCACCCGCTGCTGCGCGAGAGCGTGCTGGCTTAGTTGCCGCGTTTGGGCGTGCGGTCGAAGACGACCGGCTTGGGCTTGCTGAACATCTTCCTGAAATGGACGCTGAACGAGCGGACGACGGTGGCGATCTGGCCGCCGACGAAGCGCATCAGCACCACGCCGAATTCGAGCGGCGGGATCTCGCCGCCGCGAATGAAATTGTGGCCGGCCCGCAGGAAGGTGGTCGCGCAGATCAGCACCCAGGCCACGGTGATTACCAGCAGCGTCAGCAGCAGCGGCACCAGCGCTGGCGCCAGCAGGCCCGCCAGGATACCCGACACGACGCCGACCAGCAGCACCGGCTGGTTCAGCGCCATGCACAGATGCAGCAGCGCCGCCAGCTTGGCCGAGGGGGTGATGTCGCGGCTCTTGAGGATCTCCGGGAACATGCGCATCGAGACGTGACGGAAGCCGTCCTGCCAGCGCTGCTGCTGGCGCAACCACGTCTTGGTGTCAGCCGGCAGTTCGCCCGGTACGCCGACGCTGGTGAGGAAGAGCGCACGCCAGCCCTTCACCCAACCACGGTATGTGAGGTCGAGATCCTCGGTGACGGTGTCGCCCTTCCAGCCGCCGCCGGCATCGATGGCTGCGCGCTGCCAAATCCCGCAGGTACCGTTGAACGGCAACGGATGGCCGGCCCAGCAGCGCGTCGCCTGCTCGATGCCGAGATGGGCGTCGAGCGTCACCATTTGCATCTCGGTGAGCGCGTTCTCGTGCGGATTGAGGAAGTCGAACCGCGCCTGGACGAACGCCGTCCTGGGCTCGGCGAAGAACGGCCGCATGCAGACGCGCAGGAAATCCGTAGGCGGAATGTAGTCGACATCGAAGATGGCGAAGAAATCGTGCGGCGTCTTCTGCATCGCCTCGTGCAGGGCACCACCCTTGTAGCCGCTGCGGTCGGTGCGCTGCAGCGCGACCACGTCGAAGCCCTTGGCACGCAATTCCGCAGCGACCTGGCGCACCATCTCCGCGGTCTCGTCGGTGCTGTCGTCGAGGAGCTGGATGTGCAGCTTGTCGCGCGGCCAGTCGAGTGCGGCCGCCGATTCGGCGCCACGCCGGACCACGGGGCCCTCGTTGAAGGACGGGATCTGCACCACCACGTGCGGCAGGTCGGCATCGGCCGGCAGCGGCGTCGACAAAAGCCTCTCCTCGCGCCGCAGCCCCGCTTCCTTAAGCCGATGATGCAGCAGCACCATGTAGAGAAGGCTGCCGATGAAGGCGGCCAGCAGCAGGCAGCACACCGCGAACAGCGCAGCGAAGAGGAGAGCGAGGGTCGCGAGAATTGCCATCGTTGTCTTCAGGTGCCGGTCTTGGGCGTGCGATTGAATTCGGTCTTCTTGCCGAAGCCCGCGCCGACGATTGCGGCGGCGTTGGCAACGGCCAAGTATACGATCAGCGCCGGCACGCTGGCTGCCGTGACCAGATAGCGTACGATGCCGCCGCGCTTCAGTTTGCGGTAGGCCCCCCAGGTCATGCCGAACAATACAGCCAGCATGCCGACCAGCCAAAGCCACAGGCCGAACCGGAAGACGCCGAGCAAACGGCCGTGGCCGACGATCGAGACGACCAGCGCAACCACGCCCACGACGAGCAGCGGAAAGATGAGTTGTTGGCCCAGCGCCACGGTCGTCGTGAGCTTGGCCTCGGTCGGCCAGGCGGATTTCCAGATCGGCCCCAGCAGCTTGCGGGCGACCTGCACGAAGCCCTTCGACCAGCGGCTCTGCTGGGCGCCGAAATCCTCGACCTTCTGCGGCAGCTCGCCGACCACGTGCGTGTCGACCAGGAACACGCCGGTCCAGCCCTTGAGATAGGTGCGCAGGACGAGATCGAGATCCTCCGACAGCGTGTCGTGGGACCAGCCGCCCGCCTCCTCGACCGCGGCGCGGCGCCAGATGCCGCCGGTGCCGTTGAACTGGAACGGCACGCCGCGGCGGGCACGGACATCCTGCTCCACGGCAAAGTGTGCGTCCTGCATCAGGCGCTGCGCGCGCGTCAGCCAGTTGCGCTCGCCGTTGCCCCATTCGATTCGGGTCTGCACGAAGGCGGCGCGCGGATTGGCCAGCATTGCGGCCATGGCCTGCCTGAGCCAGTTCGGCGGTGGCACGAAATCGGCGTCGAACACTGCCACATAGGGAGCGTCGTCGAGCGCGAGACCGGCTGCGAGGGCGCCCGCCTTGAAGCCGCCGCGGTCGCTGCGACGCACATGATGCGCGTCGATGCCGGCCTTGCGCAGGCGCTCGATGGCATGCGTGGCGATGTCCGTCGTGATGTCGTTGCTGTCGTCGAGAAGCTGGATGGTCAGCCGGTCGCGCGGCCAATCGAGCGCGCCCATCGCCGCCATCGAGCGCTCGACCACGAGCGGCTCGTTGTAGACGGGGACCTGAATCAGTACGCGCGGCAGCGCCTCGGGCAGGTCCGGCGCCGGCCTCTCATCGCGCGGCAGCTCGAACAGCCAATAGACCAGGTAGAGGAAATAGGCCGCGATCGCGACTTGGGCGGCGAGGCACAGGAGGACGAGCAGGTCGACCAGGAAGAGCAGCATGGGCCGCCGCTCTCAGTGATAGTGAATGGGAACTTCGAAGCAGCGGCCGTCCTCGATGTGGAGGCGGCGCGAGGCGACGTCGAAGATGCGCTCGTCATGGGTCGACAGGACCACGGCGCACTTGGCGCGCATCGCGAGGTCCTTGAGCTGGTCGACGACCAGCCGGCCCGACACGCGGTCGAGCGCCGAAGTGGGCTCGTCGGCGATGATGAGGTCGGGCAACCCGATCATGGTGCGGGCGATGGCCACGCGCTGCTGCTGGCCGCCCGAGAGTTCGTCGGGCCAGGACGCCGCCTTGTCGCCCAGCCCCAGCATGGTGAGCAGATGACGGGCGCGCGGCTCGTCCCAGGCGGGATCGGCCAGCGGCGTCGTCGAGACGCCGGCGATCACGTTCTGCAGCGCCGTAAGCGACGAAAGCAGATTGCGCTTCTGGAAGAGGAAGCGGATGCGGTTGCGCAGTTCGTCGAGGCTGGCGCCATTCAGGCCGACGATGTCGGTGCCGAGTAGGCGCAGCTTGCCCTCGGAGGGCTTGCGCATGGTCCCGAGAATGGTGAGCAGGGTCGTCTTGCCCGATCCCGACGGGCCGGTGACGATCACCAGCTCACCCTCGCGGACCTGCATGTTGATGTCGAACAGCACGTCGACCCGCTGTGGGCCCTCGCCATAATGGTGATGGACGTCGACCGCCTCGACGACGGCCGGTCCGAAGCCATGTGTGTCGGTCGTCATGGTCACTCGAACAGCATGATGGGATCGACCCGCCACAGGCGGCGGATGGCGAACAGGCTGGAAACGACGGTCATGATCATGCAGGCGACCAGGGCGACGACCATTTCCCGGAGGCCCATCGTCATGCCGAGATGCATGGCGGCCTCGGTCGCGCCGTAGACGAATCGACCCAGCGTGAAGGCGACGAGGAAGGCCGGCGTGATGATCGCCGCGCCGATCTGGCCGATCATGAACAGGAAGAACCACCAGTCGTAACCCAGGCTCTTCAGGATGGCGTATTCCGGCAGGTAGAAACGGATGATCTGGTACTGGGCGTAGTAGATGAAGACCATGCCGATCATCACGCCCATCACGAAACCCAGATCCGTGATGTAGCCGACCGGCGTTTCGCGAGACCAATAGGTACGCTCGCGCTTCTCGAAGTCGCGCAGGGTCAGAACCTCGCCACGTCCCGCGAGGGCGGTGTTCAGTTCCTTGCGGACCGCGTCGACGTCGGAACCCTTGGCGAGCTGGACGGCGATGAAGGCCGGCCGGTCCGACCACCACGAGCCGAACACCTCGGCCATCGTGTCCTCCGACATGATGATCGAGCCGTCGTTCAGCACGTTGGGACCGAGCGCGAACGTGCCGACGACGAAAAGCTGGCGGAGAAGGCCGCGATTGTCGGGAGGCCCCAGCACCTGGAACTCCGGCTTGCCGGGACCGACCTGGTCGGCGAGGTCGCCGAAATAGGGCCGCGATTCGCGATCGTAGAGCAGCCGGCGCGCCTCGCGCAGCCGGTAGAGGTTGTCCCGCAGCCCGGGCACGTCGATCGCCGGGCGCTCGACATCGACGGCATACCAGGCGATGCGGCGGCCGGAATCCATCCCCGCATGCTTGATCGACATGACGCCGAACCAGAACGGCAGCGTATTGGTGACGGCGGGGTTGGCCGACACGACGTCGGTCATCGACGCCGGTACCTCGGCATGCAGCTGCAAGGACTTGAAGCCGTAGGGCACCAGGACGAGGTCCCCCACGACGGACCGGTGAAGGCGGATCGCCGAATCGTAGACGGCGCGCTCGATGCCGAGCTGCGCGAAGATGACGAGGAGACTTGCCGTCACGCCCGCCAGTGACAGCAGCGTGCTGGTTCGCTGCCGCTTCAACTGCTGGGACCCCAGCGGCATGCTCGTCGCCGTGACGGCGGCGGCCCGGAGCCGCTTCAGCGAGAAGCGGGGCCGCCACTGGAACCACCGCCGCGGCCGCGACGACGGATTGGCTGGCAGCGTGAGAGCCATCAGAGGAAAGTGACGCGAGTCTCGCGGCCCAGAACCTGCGGCATGCTGGACGGGTCGTCGAGCTGGATCTCGACCTGCACGACACGAGCATCGGTCGAGGAACCGCCGTCGGGCTCCATGCGCTGCATCCGCTTCACGGTCGGCGCCACCCGGGAAATCGTACCCGCGTAGACGGTCGGACTGCCCCGGAACGTCACCTCGACCTTTCCACCGGCGGCGATGCGCCCGACATTGAGTTCGTCGACGTCGGCCAGGACGCGCAGCTGCGAGAGATCGACGATCTTGGCGATGCCGTTCGGCGAGATACGCTCGCCCTGGCGCGTGTAGATCTGGATCACGATACCGTCGAGCGGCGATCGGACCAGGGCCTGCTCACGCGTGCTGCGGGCATTGTCCAGCTTCGCCTTGATGATGGCGATGTCGTTGTCGCTCTGCTGCAGGTCGCTCGCGAGCGTTTCCTTCTGGATGCGCAGCTTGGCCTGCTCACGCTCGAGGCTCTGCTGCGAAATGTTCAGTTCGAGCTGCTTCTGGTCCGGCGGCTTGCCGGAACGCTGCATTTCGAGGACCTTGAGCTTGTTCTCCTCGACCGCCGACTTGACTACGACTTCCTGCATGGCGATCTCGGCCGTGCGGTAACCGCTGACCATAGCCTCGCGGGCCTTCTCGGTCTTGGCGAGTTCCGCCTCCGAGGTGCGCACGGCGATGTCGGCCTTCGGGTAGTTCGAGAGGACGGCGATGATATCGTCGCGCTTTACCTTCTGGCCGTCGGTCACCTTGAGCTCGATCAGCACGCCACCACCCGCCGGATCGCCGGCGATCAGCGCTGTGCCCGAGGGCGCATCGGTATAGCCGCGCGAAATCAGCGGCGGCAGTGGCCTGGGGCCATCCTGGGCACTGCTGGTCTGCCGGCTGGGCATCATCCACAGGACCAGGCCCACGATGACGACGAACGCGGCCAGCCCTGCGGCGCCCCAAGTGAACTTTCTTGCCTGCGCCATAATAGATAGTACCAAAAAACGCCCGGGGACGCTGCCCCTAGTTGGAAGGTGGCCTCTAGAAGGTCGTCGAGGTGATCAGATTGCCTCTCAGGACGCCCACGATCGAGAAGGTACGATAGATTGATGTCAGGATCTTGTCGTACTCGTAGAGCGGGGCGTTCGTGATGTAGACGACGTCCTTCGGCAGCACCGGGAACTGCTGAGCAATGAAGATAGATACCGGCTGGTAAAGGTCCAGTCGGAAAACGCGGGCCCGGGCGGTGGGATTGTTCTGCAAATCCCCCATTCTGAACACATAAACGCCCGTTTTGTTTGCACGGGCATCGTTGAGGCCGCCGACCATGCCCATCGCCTCGAGCAGGCTGATCGTGTGCTTGGGCATATCGACGTTGCCGGCCTTAACCACGGCTCCCAGCACGGTGAACATGCGCGCATTCGGGCGAACGACGATCTCGTCGTTCTTCTGGAGGCCGACATCGGCTCCGGCCAGCAGGTCGGAATACTGCGACTGGAGAACGATCTGACCGTTGCGCCGCATTACGACTTCGAGCTGGTTGGCGCCAACGCCGGTGCCGCCCTGCCCGCCTACGCCCGACGGGCCGCCGGCCTTGTTGATCGCCTCGACGACGGTCCGGACCCCTTCCAGCAGGGAAACCCGACCGGGCTGCCGCACGTCGCCGGACACCATCACGGTGTGCGTCCGATCGGCGACGAACTCGACGATGACCTGCGGGTCCTGGGCCTTGCCCGAGGTCGCGACCTGCTGGGCGATCTTCTTTTCGATCTGGTTGAGGTCGAGGCCGGCCACCTTCACGGTGCCGACGAAGGGAACGTTGATCGTGCCGTCATCGGTCACGCGCTGGACGCCGAAGTCCGCGCCGGGCCGCTGGATGGTCGGAAAGATGCTGCCTTCGTAGGGCTCGAAAATGCGGACCTTGATGGCATCGCCGGGCGCCACGGATATCCGGGCCCCTGCCGACAGGTTGCTGACGGTCGACGGACGGTCGACGGGCGGCGGCTGGCGGTAGTTGGCGATGGTGGTCGGCGTGAGGTCGATCACGTCGAACGGAAGAGCTTCCGTCGTCGTCGTTGCCGCGCCACCCATCCAGGGGCCGTCGCCGGGCATCGCGGTACACGCCGCCAAGCCAAAACCGAGGCTGAGGACAATTGCGGTAGGTCGCGCGGCGGCGCGCAGCCAGCTCCAAATTGTCAAATCCCGATCTCCGTCCGGGACAGTCGCCGCACTGAGTACCGCGCCATGCCCCAACCTATTGATAAGTCGCTCAGTCCAACCGCTAATTAACCTGTGGCGCCTCGCCGGTGCAAGCTTTCCCCACCAACATGTGGTGGTTCCCTCTCCAACCGTGACGAGGCCTCCTCCACCGTCGGCGCAATCTCGAGCAATTCGGAGAAACCACTGACCAGCAGACAGTCCCAGGCCGCGCCGGCGAAGCGGCAAAAAACGATTCGAGCGTCGGCTTCAGCCGCCTTGTGAAGGACCGACGCGAAGGTGCGCACGCCCGCGGCGCTCATGTAGGTAACCTGGCTGCCGTCGACGATGATCCGCGCACCGGGCCGGAGCGCGGCCACCAGCATCACCTCGACCGACGCCACGGTGACGGAATCGACCTTGGCCGGCAGCATTACGGTCGAGATCGGCTGTCTGCGATTCACACTATTCATATGGACTTCCTCGAAGCGGCATCCTTCGTCGGCTCCCTGGAGGTCCCCCGCCACTGGCCACCCAGATCGGTCCCCCGCCAATAGATCGTCCGGCCCCACAGCGCATTCACGATGAGAACCGGCGCCAGCGCCTCGCGCAGGAGGGCCGCCGCCGCCGCCTGCATCCCGAACGACAGGCCGCGCCCCGTCATGAACCATTTTTCGGCGAGGAGCCAACCGACCGTATGGACTGCCCATCCGGCGGATATCGCCGCGGCATTCGCCCCCAGACCGAGAAGGCCGATCGTCCCCGCCCCGCCCGTGGCCGCCCAGCCGATCGCCGGCTCCCAGAGCACGAGTGGCCAGACCGGCAGGCGCAGTCGGGTGCGGGCCCATCGCACCTGGCGCCGCCACACCGCGGACCACGACCGCCTCCCGAGCGGCAGCCGGGGCATGACGGTGCCGAGGGAGGTGCCGAGGCCCAGTTCCCGCACCGAGCGGGTGACCGAATAATCGTCGGCGATCCAGCGGTTGAAGCCGCGCCAGTTGCCGATGCCCTCCAGCGTTTCCCGGGTCATGAGCGTGACCCCGCCGGACGCGACCGCGATGCCGAGGCGATCGGCGGCGAACAGGAACCGCGCCTGATGCCCGTCGATATAGGCGCGTTCGACCTCGGCCGCGAAGCTTCCGGGCGCTTCGGCCGCCTTGAGGGCCAGCACGAGCCCCGTCCCGCCCGCCAGGGGGGCCGCGGCCCGCAGCAGTTCGTCGAGGCCGAGTTCGATGCCGGCGTCGCACAAGGCCACGATGGGCCGCGCCGCGGCTTCCAGCCCCTTGCGCACGTTGTTCATCTTGGGATTGAAGGTGTCGTCGTTGCCGACGAGAACGGGCGCATCGGGCCACAGGGCCCGGGTCGGCGCCACGGCGCCATCGTCCGGCCGGGCCACGCAGATCAGGATTTCCGCGCCGGCGTCGGCCAGCCGCCGCAGCGCCTGAACGTAGGCGGCGGTCGCGTCTTCCGCGCCGGCCATCGGGGCCACGATGCTGAAATCCTGCGCCCGGTAGCGGCCCCCACTGGCGGCCTCCCTAGGCGTCCGGGCGAGTCCCGCGCTCACCCATTGGATCGCCGTGCCAAGTCCCCACCAGCCGAAGCCGAGCCACGCCAGGGTCCCCGGCTCCATGCCGGATCACTCGCCCGCGGCAGCCTGCGCCTGCTTGGCGTTCCCGGAGGAGAAGCGCTGGACGTCGTCCTTCTCCACCAGCAGGGCGCGGTGATAGGAGCGGATGACGTCGTTGGGGTCGCCCTGCTCGCGGATGCGCCCTTCCTCGATCCAGATGGCGCGCGTGCACAGGCGGCGCACCTCCGCCATCGAATGGGAAACGAAGAGCAGCGTGCCGGTCTTGCGGAAATTGTCGATCCAGTCGAGGCACTTGCGCTGGAAGGCGGCGTCGCCGACCGACAGCGCCTCGTCGACGACGAGAATCTCGGCCTCGACATGGGCGCAGATCGAAAAGGCCAGGCGCGTGCGCATGCCCATCGAATAGTGCTTCACCGGCTGGTCCATGTATTCGCCGATGCCGGCGAACTCGGCGATCGAGTCGAACTTGCGCAGGACCTCGCTGCGCTTCAGGCCGAGCACCGCGCCGCCGATCAGGACGTTCTCTCGCCCCGACAGCTCCATGTCGAAGGTCGAGCCCAGCGCGAGCACCGGTGCGATGCGGCCGTTGACCCGCAACTCGCCATGGCTCGGCAGCGTCATGCCGCAGATCACCTGAAGCAGGGTGGACTTGCCGCAACCGTTGCGACCGAGGATGCCGATGCTCTCGCCCTTCTTCACCTCGAGGCTGATGTCGCGCAGCACCCAGAAGGGCTTGAAGTACGCCTTCCACCAGCCGAGCAGGACCTGCTTCAGCCAGTCGTTGCGATGGGCGTAGAGTTGGAACGCCTTGCCGAGGTTCTTGGCCTCGACGACGATCTCAGAGGACGTCGACGATGACATTCCGATACCTGTCGAAGAACCAGTAGCCGAAATAGAAGCTGAACACCGAGATCGCAAGCGTATAGCCGTAGACGATCATGTTGGGCAGCTTGCCGAACAGGACCACGTCGCGCATGACCTCGACGAAGCCGGTGAGCGCATTGGCGTAGATCCAGAAGTTGAACGGCGGCGGCAGCCCGGCATGGGAATAGAAAATAGGTGTCGCGAACATGAACAGCGGCACGATGGTGATCATCAGATAGCCGGCGTCGCGCGTGAACGCGCCCAGCGCGGCCAGGAACCACGACATGCCGATCAGGAACGCCATGAACGGAATGAAGATCAGCGGCACCAGCAGCACGGTCCACGGCAATGAGCCGGTCATTGCCAGCTGGAACACCAGCATCACGGCACCGGAGATCAGCGTGTAGGCGGTGGCGCGCAGTGTCGAAATCACCGGCAGCATGTCGCTGGGGAAGATCGTCTGCTTGATGAAGTGGGTGTACTCGTGCAGCAGCATCGGCGCCCGGAAAGCCATTTCCGAGAAGAAGCTGAAGACGATGAGGCCGCTGAAGATGAACAGCGAGTAGCTGACCTGCTTGCCGTCGGTGCCGTCGGCCACCGGCAGGGAAAGAGTCGTCGTGAACGCGAATGTGTAGACCGCGATCATCAGCAGGGGCGCGATGATCGCCCAGATCCAGCCGGCGATAGATCCCTTGAATCGCTCACGCACCTCGCGCCGCAGGATCGCGGCAATCAGGTCGCGATGGTGCCACATCCGCACGAACGGCTGTGCGACGAAGCTGCTGACGCGCTCGATCGGACCGAGATTCTCGACCACGATCTGCTTGCCGTTGACGACTTTCACCGACGGCATGAGCCGTTCTTCTCCTTCTTGGGTCCAGTGGTGAGCCCGGTGGGGTACGATCCCACGACCCTCTGATTAAAAGTCAGATGCTCTACCGCTGAGCTACGGGCTCGTCCCGGTTCCGCGCCGCGGGCCTCTCCGCCGCGCGGCGCCCATATAAAGTGCGAGGGGCCGATGGTCAACGAGGCCTGTTCGGGCCTCATTTCTTGACGAATTTCGCCTTCAGACGCTCGAACACCTTCTTGGACACGAACTGGGAGGTATCTCCGCCCAGGCGGGCAATATCCTTCACCAGCGACGAGGCGATGAACTGGTGCCGGTCCGACGCCATCAGGAAGATGGTCTCGATCGCAGGCTCCATGCGGGCATTCATGTTGGCCATCTGGATCTCGTACTCGAAGTCCGAAACCGCCCGCAGGCCGCGGATGATGACCGACGCATTCACGTCGCGCGCGAAGTGGATCAGCAGCCCCTCGAACGGCACCACGGTGATGCGGTCGCGGTCGGCCTGTGGAAAATCCGCAATGTCTTCCTTGATGATCTCGATCCGCTCCTCGAGCGAAAACAGAGGTCCCTTGCCCACGTTGATGTGCGGGCCGATCACCAGCCTGTCGACGAGCCGCAGCGAGCGGCGCACCACTTCCATGTGCCCGCTCGTGATGGGATCGAACGTGCCCGGATACACCCCGGTGCGTTCTACGGCCATGTCTCCCCCTTGTGCGCAGACTGCGACGGCGAAGTCTTAGCGACACGATCCGTCCTTATCCACCGTTTGTTTCGGAACTGGAGTCCTGCTCCGTTCCGGTCTCCGGCTCGGACTGGTTATCGCCGTTTCCACCGTTGCCTGCATCGTCTTCACCGATCCGCACGGCCGTGACGACGCGCTCGCCGTCGCTCACGTTGACAATCCGCACGCCGCGCGTCGCACGCCCGGCGATGCGAATTCCATCCACCGGGCAGCGGATCAGCGTGCCGGCGTCGGTCACCAGCATGATCTCGTCGGTGTCGAGCACCGGTACCGCCGCCACGATCTCGCCGCCCTTGGCGAGGCTCATCAGTTCCACGCCCTTTCCGCCGCGGCCGGTCACCCGGTACTCGTAGGCGGAGGTGCGCTTGCCGAACCCGGACGAGGCCACGGTGAGCACGAACTCCTCCCTGGCCTTCAGCTCGGCGAAACGCTCCGGCGACAGCGTTGCGGGTGGCGCGGCCGCCTCCTCGCCCGCAGGAGCTTCCTCCTCCGGCGTGTCCACGATCGCGTCGCCGACATCCACCGCGTTCTCCGCCTGGCGCTCGGCGCGCGACTGGCGCAGGTAGGCATCGCGCTCCTCGCTGGTGACACCCTTGCCGGCATCGACCAGCGACATCGAGATCACCTCGTCGCCTTCTGCCAGCGCGATGCCGCGCACGCCGGTCGAGTTGCGGCTCGCGAACAGGCGAACCTTGTCGGTCGGGAAGCGCATGGCGCGGCCCTGGCGCGTCGCCAGCAGCACGTCCTGGTCCTCACTGCAGACGCCGACGCCGATCAGGCGGTCGCCGGCATCCTCGCCCTCGAACTTCATGGCGATCTTGCCGTTCTGGTTGACGTTCACGAAATCGCCGAGCTCGTTGCGCCGCACGCCGCCGCGCGCCGTGGCGAACATGACGTTGAGCGTCGCCCAGCTCGCCTCGTCCTCCGGCATCGGCATGACCGTGCTGATCGTCTCGCCCTCGCTGAGCGGCAGCAGGTTCACGAACGCCTTGCCCCGCGCCTGCGGGGCGCCGAGCGGCAAGCGCCAGACCTTGAGCTTGTAGACGATGCCGCGGCTGGAGAAGAACAGCACCGGCGTGTGGGTGTTGGCCACGAACAGGCTCGACACGAAATCGTCGTCGCGCGTGGCCATGCCGGAGCGGCCCTTCCCGCCGCGACGCTGGGCGCGATAGGCCGAGACCGGCACGCGCTTCACGTAGCCGCCATGAGTCACGGTGACGACCATGTCCTCGCGCTGGATCAGGTCCTCGATGTCCTGCTCGAACTCGTTGTCGAGGATCTCGGTGCGCCGCGGCGTGGCGTACTTTTCCTTGATCTCGACGAGCTCCCTGGCCATCAGCGCGAACAGCTTGTCGCGATCGGCGAGAAGTTCGAGATAGCCCTCGATCAGCTTGGCGACCTCGGTCAGCTCTTCGGCGATCTTGTCGCGCTCCAACCCGGTCAGGCGCTGCAACCGCAGCTCGAGGATCGCGCGGGCCTGCACCTCGGACAGCCGGTAGGTGCCTTCGGGCGACACTTCGCGGCCGGGCTCGGCGATCAGGTCGATCAACGGCTTCACGTCGGCGGCCGGCCAGTCCTTGGCCATCAACCGCTCGCGCGCCACGTTCGGATCGGGCGAGCGGCGAATCATTTCGATCACTTCGTCGATGTTGGCGACGGCGATCGCGAGACCGACGAGCACATGGGCGCGGTCGCGCGCATGATTGAGCTCGAAGCGGGTGCGCCGTGTGAGCACTTCGGCGCGGAAGCGGATGAAGGCCTCGAGCAACTCCTTGAGGCTCATCAGCTTCGGGCGGCCGCCGTCGAGCGCCAGGGCGTTGACGCTGAAACTCGTCTGCAGCGGCGTGAAACGGTAGAGCTGGTTGAGCACCACGTCGGACATGGCGTCGCGCTTCAGGTCGATGACCAGCCGCACGCCGTCCCGGTCGCTCTCGTCGCGGATCTCGGAGATGCCCTCGACCTTCTTGTCGCGCACCACCTCGGCGATGCGCTCATGCAGGCGCGCCTTGTTCTCCTGGTAGGGGATCTCGGTGACGACGATCGACTCGCGGCCGCCGGATTTGGTCTCGATGTTGGTCCTGGCCCGCATGACCATCGAGCCGCGACCGAGCTCGAAACCGGCCCGGATGCCATTGCGGCCGAGGATGATGCCGCCGGTCGGAAAATCAGGGCCCGGCACGTACTCCATGAGCTGCGGCACGGTCAGTTCGGGATTGGCGATCAGCGCGAGGCAGGCGTCGATCAGTTCGCCGAGATTGTGCGGCGGGATGTTGGTCGCCATGCCCACCGCGATGCCGCCGGCGCCATTGGCCAGCAGGTTCGGATAGGCCGCCGGCAACACCGTCGGCTCGTTCTCGCGCTCGTCGTAGTTCGGCTGGAACTCGACGGTGTCCTTGTTGATGTCCTCGAGCAGCGTCTCGGCGACCGTGGCCAGACGCGCCTCGGTGTAACGCATCGCCGCCGGCGGATCGCCGTCCATCGAGCCGAAATTGCCCTGCCCCGAGATCAGCGGCAGGCGCATCGAGAAGTCCTGCGCCATGCGCACCATGGCGTCGTAGATCGCGCTGTCGCCGTGCGGGTGATACTTGCCCATCACGTCGCCGACGATGCGCGCCGACTTGCGGAAGGGCCGCGTCGAGTCGTAGCCGCCTTCCTTCATTGCGTAGAGGATGCGCCGCTGCACGGGCTTCAGCCCGTCGCGCGCATCGGGCAGCGCGCGCGACACGATCACGCTCATGGCGTAATCGAGGTAGGAGCGTCGCATCTCCTCTTCGATGGTGATCGGGGCGATATCGTGCGGAGAAGACGGGGGCGGAGGCGCGTCGGAGGGCGGCGGCGGCGCCGGCGGCAAGGTCGTATCGTCGCTCACGGAAACCTGGGATTTTCTCGTTCTTGCAGCCTGTCCGGAGGCTCCGGAAGGGGTATTTCGCAAACTAGCAACAAAGCCCCGCAAGACCAACAAAAATCGCCCGAGGAAGCCCCCTTTAACGCTTTGATTCTATTGACTAAATTCGCACCGAAAATACCTCCCGGAAAGGCTTCGACTTGCCCCCAGAAAGTACCCCGTCCCGCCCCTCCGCCGTCGTCTTCGACATGGGCGGCGTGCTGATCGACTACAATCCGCGCCACCTCTACCGGAAGCTGATCCCGGACGAAGCGGCGATGGAGGAATTCCTGTCGAAGGTGACCACCCGGGAATGGCACACGCGGCAGGACTATGACGGCGATCCGGCCACCGCGACGCGCGAACTGCAGGCGCTCCATCCGGGCAAGGAAGCCCTGATCTCAGCCTACTACGACCGTTTCGACGAGATGCTCGACCACACGTTCGAGCCGATGACGGCCCTCGTCGAGCGGCTGGGCAGCGCCGGCGTCCCGCTCTACCTGCTCTCCAACGCCCCGGGCTTCCTCGACGCCTGGCTACGCGGTCCGGCGCGCACGACGCATCCGTTCGTGAGGCATTTCCGCGACTATGTGGTGTCCGGCCATGTCGGCTGCTGGAAGCCCGACGCGGCGATCTTCGACCTGACCTGCCGCCTCGGCGGCTTCAGGCCGCAGGATGCCGTCTTCATCGACGACGTCCTGGCAAATGTCGACGGCGCACGCGCCACCGGCATGAGCGGCATCCATCACCGCTCGGCGGAGCAAACCATCGCCGAACTGCGCGCGCTTGGCTTTCCCGCATGACGGTCTGCTTCATCGGCCCGTGAGAGAGCCGGCGGCCGAGAGCGCCCGCCCCTGCGGGACGAGCGTCGGCCCCGCCTAGAACGGAATGTCGTCGTCGAGTTCGGCCTTGCCGCGCGGGGCCGCACGACCGCCACCACCGCCACCGCTGGACATGCCGCCACCGCCGCCGCCCATCCCGCCGCCGTAGTCGTCGTCCATGCCGCCACCGCCACCGCCGCCGCCGCCCTCACCGCCGCCACTGCGGCCGTCGAGCATGGTGAGCGATCCGCCGAAGCGCGGGATGACGACCTCGGTCGTATAACGTTCCTGGCCGCTCTGGTCGGTCCACTTGCGGGTGGTGAGCTGGCCTTCGAGATAGACCTTGGCGCCCTTCTTCAGGAACTTCTGGGCGACCTCGGCCAGCTTGTCGTTGAAGATCACGACACGATGCCACTCGGTGCGCTCCTTGCGCTCGCCGCTGTTGCGGTCGCGCCAGGTCTCGGAGGTCGCCACCGACATGTTCACCAGCGAACGTCCGTCCTGCATGGACTTCACTTCGGGGTCGCGGCCGAGATTTCCGACGAGAATGACTTTGTTGACGCTGCCCGCCATGGGGGCCTCCTAGCTTTCCCGGCGCCGCGGGACGCGGCACCTACCTCACGGCGGGCAACCTAGCGCCGCCCGCCTGTGGGCAGCCACCGAATAACGGTTGTGAAGTGAAGTCTGCTCATGTCGGCCCTCCGACAATTCATTGGTTGAGACGGCAAACTCTCCCGTATCTTCCCCGGCCATGAGCAAATCCTTCCACGTCCCGCAGGTTTCCACCGGCCAGGCCTACGCCATGCTGGGCGGCGCCGCGCTGATGATGACCCTGGCCATGGGCATCCGGCAGAATCTCGGCCTGTTCCAGGCGCCTGCCTCCAGGGAACTTGGCATTGCCATCTCCGACTTCGCGCTGGCGATCTCCGTCCAGCAGGTGGCTTGGGGCGTGAGCCAGCCGATCGCCGGCGTGTTCGCCGACAAATACGGCACGCGCTGGGTCGCCCTGCTCGGCAGCGTTCTCTTCATCGTCGGCATCTGGCTGACCGCGACGGCCGAGAGCGTGCTGCCCATCATCCTGGGCGCCGGCGTCCTGATCGGCGTATCGCTGGCCTGCACGACTTCCGGCATCACGGCCAACATCGCGGCGCGCGTGGTCGAGCCCGGCCGCCGCACGCTCGCCTTCGGCCTCGTCTCGGCAGCCGGGTCGGTCGGCACGATGGTGACGGCGCCGATCGCGGCCTACCTCCTGAACACCGATGGCTGGCGGGCCGCCGTCTGGGCCTTCGTGATCCTGGCGCTGGCGATGCTGCCGGCCGCCTGGATCGGCAGCCGGGCGGACAAGCTGCCCAACAGCCTGTCGACCGACCGGAATCTCACCCTGGTGGGCGCCCTCGACGAGGCGCGGCGTCACAGCGGCTATGTCGTGATGGCGCTGGCCTTCTTCGTCTGCGGTCTGCAGCTCGTCTTCATTACCACCCACCTGCCGACCTATCTGGCCCAGTGCGGCATGGACGCCTCCTACAGCGCCGTGGCGCTGATGCTGATCGGCGGATTCAACATCCTGAGTTCGTGGTTGTTCGGTTGGCTGGGTGACAAATACCCCAAGCGCCTGCTGCTCGGGGCGATCTACCTGCTGCGCTCGCTGACCGTGGCGCTGTTCTTCCTGTTCCCGCCCACGCCGCTCTCGGTCGTACTGTTCGGCGCCGCCATGGGCACGCTGTGGCTGGGGGTCATTCCCCTCGTCAACGGGCTGGTGGTTCAGATCTTCGGCCTGCGCTTCCTGTCGACCCTGACCGGCATCGCCTTCCTCAGCCACCAGGCCGGTTCCTTCCTCGGCGCCTGGGGCGGCGGCTTTCTCTACGACCTGATGGGCTCCTACGACCTCGCCTGGAAGATCGGCGTCCTGATCGGCCTGATTGCGGGCACCGCGCAGCTCTTGATGAACGACCGGCCGACGGCGCGGGTGCTGGCAGCGCAAGCATCGCCGGCGTGACATCGGGACTGGCGGAGCTGGGGGTTAATCGCCATATGCGGTGATCCCCCGCATCCCTTATTGTTCCGGTCCTGATGGCCAAGTCACGCTTACCCGTTGCCGAACCGCATCGCTTCATCTCCGTCCGGGGAGCGCGCGAGCACAATCTCAAGAACGTCGACGTCGACCTGCCGCGCGACCGGCTGGTGGTGATCACCGGCCTCTCGGGCTCGGGAAAATCCTCGCTCGCCTTCGACACGATCTACGCCGAGGGCCAGCGCCGCTACGTCGAGAGCCTCTCGGCCTATGCGCGCCAGTTCCTCGAGCTGATGCAGAAACCCGACGTCGATTCGATCGAGGGCCTCTCGCCCGCAATCTCGATCGAGCAGAAGACGACCTCGCGCAATCCGCGCTCGACGGTCGGCACCGTCACCGAGATCTACGACTACCTGCGCCTGCTGTTCGCGCGCGTGGGCGTGCCCTACTCGCCCGCCACCGGCCTG
>OFDC01000840.1_pt1 | contig 19417 bp, 14 predicted proteins | sample 1520941 | NCBI WGS metagenome assembly OFDC01 (sample SAMEA94258168, study PRJEB24077) | hot springs metagenome | biome: Aquatic biome; feature: Water | place: India | collected 2012-12-06 | depth 5 m | reverse complement strand
CCCTTCACACGGGTGGGGTCACAGGTTCAATCCCTGTCGCGCCCACCATCTTTTCCGGCACTTGGGGAAGATGGCGGCAGATCATCTGAAAAAAACGTGGGAATTCGGGCCCCAGCGGCCTTGCGCCGCTCAGCGCGAGCCGAAGCCGGTCAGCATCGTCTTGATCGTGCGCAGGATGATCAGCACGTCGAGCCACAGGCTGAAGCGGCTGATGTAGAAGAAGTCGTAGTTGAGCTTCTTCAGCACGCTGTCGAGATCGGCGACGCGGCCCTGGCTGACCTGCGCCCAGCCCGAGATGCCCGGGCGCACCACGTGGCGATAGCGGTAGAAGGGCAGCTCGGTCTCGTACCAGCGTGACAATTCGAGCGCCTCGGGCCGCGGGCCGATCCAGCTCATCTCGCCGCGCAGCACGTTGAAGACCTGCGGCAGCTCGTCAATCCGGGTGCGGCGCAGGAAGCGGCCGAGCGGGGTGATGCGCGGATCATCCTCGCGCGTGATGGCGCGCTCGCGCGGGTCCTCGCTCGTCGGGGCGGCTGGGGCGGCTGGGGCGGCGGCGCGCATGGTCCGGAACTTCCAGACGGAGAAGGCCCGGCCGCGATAGCCGATCCGGACCTGGCGGAAGAACACCGGGCCGGGCGAATCCAGCCTTACCGCCGCAGCCACGATCACGAACAGCGGCAGCAGCACCGGCAGCAGCGCGAGCGCCAGCAGAGTATCGGCAAAGCGCTTCATCGCGATATAGTTCGCATTCGGCGCCAGCGCGCCATCGGCGTTCTCGGAGAGGTGCTCGGTCTGCACCTGCCCGGTCAGCGACTGGCGCAGCTGTTTGAAGTGCAGCACCGTCACCCCCTGCAACGCGCATTCGGCGAGGAAATTGAGCCACTCGCGCGGCAGGTCGCTGTCGAAATCCGCGGTCAGCAGATCGGCCGAGGGCGGGATCACCGGCTGTCCCAGCACCGCCCACTGCACCTGCTCGATGCTGTAGAGACTGTCGACCCGCCCGAACGGCACCACCGCGATCTTGAGCGTCTGACGGCGCTGGATCATGAAGTAGACGAGGTAGAACCATGCCAGCGAGAGCGCGAAACTCGACACCAGCAGCGGGCGGCTATAGCCGGCGCGGGCGAGGAACAGCACGGTGAAGACCGCGACGAAGCTCGAGAGGAAGACCGGCAGGATATAGTAGCTCGACCGGATGCCGGGGAAGGCGGCGAGGTTGCGATAGGTCCAGAACGCCAGCACGATCGCGCTGACCGAGGCGGCGAGCGAGACGTAGTAGAGATCGAGCCCCAGCAGCTCGGGCGTGATCCCCGCCGCCACCGCATAGGGCAGCGCGACGGCGACGAACAGCGAACCCAGCAGCTGGAACAGCGGCCGCACCCAGATCACCTGCGCCCGGCGCGGGGCCGACAGCACCGTGCTCAGGGGGCTGGCGACCGATTTCATATCCGCCAGCGCCTCACGCCCGGCACCGCGTCCATGCCGGGGAAGGCGTTCTTGATGTCGGCGAACAGGCCACCCTCGTGCAGCAGCGCGGCAAGGCGGGCTTCCGGGAGCGCCTGATAGGCGGCGTGCGGCACCGCCATGATGACCGCGTCGCTCGGTTCTTGCGGAAGATCGGCGAGCAGATCGATCCCGTATTCGTGATGCGCCTCGTGCCGGTCGACCAGCGGATCGTGGACCGCGAGGCGGTGCCCGCGCGCCCGCAACGCCGCGATCAGTTCGGCGACCTTGCTGTTGCGCAGGTCGGGGACGTTCTCCTTGAAGGCCAGGCCCATCACCAGCACCCGCGAGGCCGGGGCCAGTGCACGGTCGAGCTCGCCGGCCAGCCATGCCGCCATGCCGTCATTGATCGAGCGCCCGGCAAGGATCACCTGCGGGTCATGCCCCAGGCCTTGGGCACAGTGGCTGAGGTAATAGGGATCGACCCCGATGCAGTGCCCGCCGACCATGCCCGGCTGGAACGGCAGGAAGTTCCACTTGGTCTTCGCCGCATCGAGCACGTCCCAGATCGAAATGCCCAGCTTGCGGGTGATCTGCGCGACTTCGTTGATGAAGGCGATGTTGATGTCGCGCTGGGCGTTCTCGATCACCTTGGCGGCTTCGGCCACGCGGATCGAGCTGGCGGCGAACACCCCGCCGCTGGTGACCTCGCCGTAGATGGCGCAGAGCCGCGCGGTCACCTCGGGGTTCTCGCCCGCCACCACCTTGGTGATGCGGTCGACGGTGTGCTCGCGGTCACCCGGATTGATGCGTTCAGGCGAATAGCCGAGGAAGAAGTCGCGTCCGCGCTCCAGCCCCGATTCCCGCTCGATGATCGGGCCGCACACATCCTCGGTCACACCGGGATAGACCGTGCTCTCGAACACCACGACCGGCTGGGCTTCGGCATCGAGCATCGCAGCGACCGACACGCAGGCGCGTTCAACCAGTGTGAGGTCGGGCCGGTTGCCCGCATCGACCGGGGTCGGCACGGTTACGACATAGGCCCCCGCCCCCCGGCACGCGGCAACATCCTGTTCGAGCCGCAGTGCGCCCGTCTCGAGCGCGGCGAGCAGCGATGCGCGCTCGACCTCGTGGGTGCGGTCATGGCCTTCGTGCAATTCGGCGATCCGGCCCGCGTCGATATCGAAGCCCAGCACCGGAAAGGCCTTGGACAGCCGCAGCGCCAGCGGCAATCCGACATAGCCTAGGCCGACAACAACGATATCCGGAACCGTGCCTTCGCTGCGCGCCGTCAACTGCCGATCCCCCTGCGATGCCACGTGAGGGGGGCAGGACGCCGCCGCAATCCCCTCGACTCGGCTACTGGATAGCCCGCGCGAGCGCCGCGCGATAGGCTGATATCACATGATTTTCGGCAAAGCGTTCCGCGATGTGCGCCCGCGCCGCGCGGCCCATCGCGGCGCGGGTATCGGGCAGGAGCGCAATCATCTCGATCATCCGTGCCGCGAGGCTCTTCGCGTCGCGCACCGCGCACAGCAGCCCGGTCTCGTCCGGCACGATCACGTCGCGGCAGCCCGGCACGTCGGTCGCGATTGCGGGCCGGGCCATCGCACCCGCCTCGAGCAGGACCCGCGACAGCCCCTCGCGGTAGCTCGGCAGCACCACGCAATCGGCATTGCCGAGGAACGGGCGGACATCCTCGGCCGCGCCCAGATATTCGACCACGCCTTCGGCCACCCAGCCTTCCAGTTCCGCGCGGGGAATGGCGGTGGCATTGTCGACATCAAGGAAGCCGAGCAGCGCAAAGCGCACCTGCGGGTGGCGGGCGCGCACGATCCGGGCGGCCTCGACAAACTCGGTCACGCCCTTGTCGCGAATCAGCCGCGCCACCATCAGGAAGCGGAAGGTGCCGTCATCCGCGCGCGGCCACGGTGCCGGGTCGTAGTGGGCCGTGTCGATGCCCGATCCGGGCAGAACCTCGACACAGGCCGGGGCGACCAGCCCGCGCGCGACGAACTCGGCGCGGTCGTCGTGGTTCTGGAAGAACACCGTGGCGGCCCCGCCCAGCCCGAGCCGGTAGAGCATCTCCGCCACCCGCGTCAGCCAGGTCTCGCGGATGAAGGCCGTGCCGAGCCCCGAGACATTGGCGATGCGCGGCACCCCCGCCAGCCGCGCGGCGAGCGCGCCATAGGTGTTGGGCTTGATCGTCCAGCCGAGATAGACATCGGGCCGCTCGCGCCGGATCAGCCGGACATAGCGCCACAAGAGGGCAAGATCGCCCGTCACCGAGGTGCTCGCGCTGGTCATCGGCAGCACCGCCACCCGCGCGCCCAGCGCCTCGACCGCGGCGAGCGCGCCATCATCGGGGACGGCGGCGATCACCTCGTGCCCGTCCGCCACCAGCGCGCGCACCAGCCCGGCGCGGAAATTGACCACGTTCCATGCCGCGTTGATCGAGATCAGCACTCGAGACACACGCCGTCCTCGAACAGGAAGAAGCGGTAGGGCAGCCAGTATTCGACGTTCACGGCGTAGTTGAGCCACACGTAGAAGGCGGCCGCGTACAGCGCGACCACCGCTATCGCCAGCACCCGCGCGGTGCGCTCGTTCCCGGCGAGGGCATCGGGCAGGCGCGCATAGACGAAGAGTTGCAGCGGCAGCAGATAGAGCCCGAGCCGGTCGATCGCGGTCGAGGTAGGGAACACCAGCACCAGCGCCAGCGCCGCCAGCCCGCCGGCCGACAGCATCATCCAGATCCACCGCTCGGACGGCGCGAGATCGAAACGGGCACGCCAGTAGAGCAGGATCGCGCCCGGCAGCGCGGTCATGGCGAGGCGCACCAGCGCGCCCGAGGAGGTCATCTCCTGCTCGACATAATTGGTGAACAACAGACCGGTGCGCTCTCCGGTCGCCGCGATGGCCAGAACCGCGCCCGCGCCCAGCAGCAGCAACAGGCGCGCGAAGGGGTGGATGCGCGCCATGAACAGCGCCAGCGGCAGGAAGATCAGCGCGGTCGAATGGAACATCACCGCCGCCAGCACCCAGCCGATGAAGCGCACCACGCTGCCCTTCTGCACCGCGAGCAGCGCCATCAGCAACAGCGAGACAGCCATGCCCTGGCGGATATAGCCCATCCCCATCACCACCACGAAATAGGGCACGGCCACCGCCAGACACAGCCACGGGCGCGGTTGGGCAAGGCAGAAGCGCACCAGCCCGGCGGTGACCACCAGTCCGCTGACCATCGTCACCACCAGCATCCCGTAAGAGCTTTCCGCCGCCAGCCGGGTGATCAGCCGGAACCCCGGATCGCCGAGCAGACCATAGGGATTGTCGGTCCACAGCGCCGATTGCACGAGGCGGTCATAATTGACCCAGTCGCCGCCGGTCTCCCACCTGAGGCCGATGATGATCACCAGCGCGAAGGCGACCAGCAGCCACAGGAAGCTAGCCCGCGCCCGCAAATGCGCCGAGGTGGCGGCGCGCGCGCGCGCGCCTGTCGGCTCGACCAGCGCGAACACCGCCGGAACGGCGAACATGGCCCAGTAGATCAGCACGCCGCGCCCCAGCGCCGGGCCCAGGCCTGGAACATCAGCACGCCCCACAAGGAGCCGGTCCAGTCATGCGTGCCCGCCAGATGCTGCTCCCAGCGCGCGCGGATCGGGGCGGGATCGAAGGGGGCGCTGGCGCACAAGGCATCGGGCGAGAGCAGATCCTCCGCCCAATCGCGCAAGGGGCCGCGCAGCCACGCGCCGACCGGCACCGCAAAGCCCGCCTTGGGCCGGTCGATCAGCGCATCGGGAACATGGCGCGAGAGCACCCGGCGCAGCAGCCACTTGCCGCGCCCGTCCCGCTTCTTGAGATCAAGCGGCAGGCTCCAGGCGAACTCCACCAGCCGGTGATCGAGCAGCGGAATCCTCACTTCAAGGCTGTTCGCCATCGAGGCACGGTCGACCTTCACGAGGATGTCATCGGTGAGGTAGCCGGTCATGTCCCACAGCATCATCGCCTCTTCGGGCGTGGACCGCACGGCCGGGGTGAGGTCGACGGGCGAGGCGACCGAATCGCCGCCCCCCATGAGCGGCAGGCCCTCCCCCCATTCCTCGCTGCTGGCGCGATAGATCGCGCGGGTATCAAGCGGGGAGCGCAGCATCCGCGCCACCTTGGCAAGCTTGACGCCGAACATCGGCACCGGGCCGACCTGGTCCCATGTGGCAGGCGGCACGGCGCCGATCCCGGCCGCCGCGAGCTGGCGCAGCGGGACGGGCAGCGCGCGCATCGCCGCGTAGCTGCGCTGCGGCATGAGATAGCGGTTGTAGCCGCAGAACAGCTCGTCCCCCGCATCGCCCGACAGTGCGACCGTGACCTGGCTGCGCGCCAGCCGGCTGACCAGCAGCGTCGGCAACTGCGAGCTGTCGGCAAAGGGTTCGTCATAGATGTCGGCAAGCGCGGGGATCTCGGCGCGCACCGCTTCAGGGCCGAGATAGAGCTCGGTATGCTCGGTGCCGAGGTGCTCCGCGACCGCGCGGGCGTGCGGGGCCTCGTCGAACCCGGCGTGATCGAAGCCGATGGTGAAGGTCTTGACCCGCGTAGCCGAGACCCGCGTCATCAGCGCGGTAATCAGCGAACTGTCGATCCCGCCCGACAGGAAGGCGCCGACCGGCACGTCGGCGAGCACCTGCTGGCCGACCGCGTCGAGGAGAAGCTCTTCGAGCCGCGCCTCGGCCTCGGCCACATCAAGTGCGGCAAGCGGCCGCGCGATCACCTCGGCCAGATCCCAAACGGCGCGCGATTGCCCCGCCCCGCCCCCGGCCTTGAGCGTGTCCTCGCCGAGCATGACGATATGGCCCGGACGCACCTTCCAGACATCGCGGTAGATCGTATGCGGCGCGGGCACGGCATTGGCGCGCAGGTAGAGCGACAGTGCTTGCCGATCGATCCGCGGCGCAAAGCCGGGGACCGCGTGAAGCGCCTTCAGTTCCGAAGCGAAGACGAGGGCGCGCTCGCCCGCCGAGCCGCTCCAGCCATAGTAGAGCGGCTTTTCACCGATCCGGTCGCGCGCCAGTTGCAGGCGGCGCTCGCGGCGGTCCCACAGGGCGATGGCGAAGGCCCCGACGCATTGCCCCAGTGCGCTTTCGAGCCCGTCGGCGGCGATCAGCGCGAGCAGCGTCTCGGTGTCCGAGGTCCCGCGCCAGCCGCCCACCCCGCGCGCCTCGAGCGCACGGCGCAGGTCGCGGTGGTTGTAGATTTCACCATTGAAGCTCAGCACATAGCGCCCACAAGCGCTCGCCATCGGCTGCGCGCCCGCTTGGGTGAGGTCGACAACCGCGAGGCGGCGATGGGATAGCGCCAGCCCCGCTTCGGCGTCGCTCCACACCCCTGCGCCGTCCGGGCCGCGCGAGGCGAGGGTCGCAGCCATCGCCTCAGCGCGCCGCGCCAGCTCCGATGCCGCCAACCTTCCGGAGCCCGACCACAGCCCCGCCACTCCGCACATGCCATCCGCCTTTCGCGCCTCGCACCCCCGAACCGGCAGGGCAGTGCGGCCACGGCTACAACAGCCGGGGCGCGAGGGGAAGTCGCCAGTGGACAAGCCCCGCCCTCAGACCTATCCGCCTACAGAATGAGGGGATTAGCGCAAATCAAGGGGCTGGTGCGTGACAGGCTGCCGGCGCGCTGGCAGGTGCCGGCCAAGCACCTTTTCCTGAAAGCGGCAGGCGGGCTGGAGGCCGAGCTCGCCCTGCTCCCGCAGCTGATCCGCCCGGGCGAGCGCGCGCTCGATATCGGGGCCAATTACGGCACCTATGCGCTCACGCTCGCAAGACTGGGTGCAAGGGTCGATCTGTTCGAGCCCAACCCCGCCATCGCTGCGGTGCTCACCGCATGGGCGCGGGGGCGCGGCGGGGTTGCGGTCCACGCCCTCGCCCTGTCGGACCGCGAGGGCACGGCCGAGCTGGTGATCCCGGCAGACGGCGGGGTCGAGCATGACAGTTCCGCCGCGCTGGCGGGGGGCGCGGTCGCGCAAGGCCGGCGGGTCGCAGTGCCGCTCGCCCCGCTCGACAGAATGGGGATCACAGATGCCGCGCTGATCAAGGTCGACGTCGAGGGGCACGAGGACGCGGTGCTGCGCGGTGCGGCGGCGACCATCGCCGCCAGCAGCCCGGCGCTGATCGTCGAGATCGAACAGCGCCACATCGCCCGCCCGATCAGCGAGGCTTTCGCCGAGGTGCAGGCAATGGGCTATCGCGGCTGGTTCCTGTGCAACGGCGCGCTGCTGCCGCTTGGCGCCTTCGTGACAGACGAGCATCAGCAATTCGGCGTGCCCGGCAGGCCCTATTGCAACAACTTCATCTTCCTCGCCGAAAGCCGCATCGCGAAGGGAGAATATGCGGCCCTGCTGGCGAGGGCAGCCGCGTGAAAATCCTCGTCGTCACCCCGCGCTATGCCATTTCGGGGGTGCCGTTGGCGCAGGCGCGCTTCGCCGCCGCGCTTGCCGAGCGGGGGCATGATGTCACCTTCATGGTCGGCAACTGCGACGCCGATCTGACCGTGCCCGCCGCCCCGGGCGTCACTACGCTGGTGCTCGGCGCGGGGCAGGTGCGCGGGATGATCGGGCCGCTGGTGCGCCACCTGCGCAGCGAGCAGCCCGAGGTGGTGTTCTCCGCCGAGGATCATCTCAACTGCACCGTCCTTGCCGCTGCCCTGCTGGCGGGTTCGAAGGCGCGGATCAGCGGTTCCTCGCGCGTGACCCCGTTCGATACCTATTCCTCCAAGCCCTTCACCAAGCGCTGGGTGCTGAAACAGGCGATGCGCACCCTCGCCCCGCGCGCGCAGGCGCTGACCTGCGTGTCGCAGGACATGGTCGCGCAATACCGGACGCTGTTCCCGCGCATGGGCCATGTCTGCGTCTACAACATCGTCGATTCCCCCGCCGCCCGCGCGCGCATGGGCGAGTCTGTCGACGACCCGTGGTTCGCCGATGGCCTGCCGCCGCCGATTGTCGCTGCCGGATCGCTCGCGCCGTGGAAGGGCTTTGCCGATCTGATCCGCGCCATGCCGAAGGTGCCCGAAGCACGGCTGCTGATCCTCGGCGAGGGATCCGAGCGGCCTGCGCTCGAAGCGCTGGTCGCGCAGCTCGGCCTGGGCGAGCGGGTGCGCCTGCCCGGGCGGGTCGACAATCCGCTGCGCTATTTCGCCCGCGCGCGGGTCTCGGCGCTATCGAGCCATGTCGAAGGCATGCCCAACGTGCTGGTCGAGGCGATGATGTGCGGCTGCACCCCGGTCGCCACCGACTGCCCCACCGGCCCTCGCGAACTGCTGCAAGGCGGGCGCTACGGCTACCTCGCGAAGGTCGGCGATCCGGAGTCGATCGCCGCCGCCTTGCGCGAAGCGCTCGCCCGCCCGATCGCGCCCGAACTGCTCGCCGAGGCGGTCGAGCCTTTCGAACAAACCTGCGTGATCCGCCGCCATTTCGAACTGCTGGGGCTGGCCGAACATTGAGCCTGCGCATCGGCCTCAACGCGACCTGCTTCACCGAGCGGCCCTCGGGCGCGAACCAGCGGTTTCGCCATCTTCTGGGCGCGCTGATCCACCTGCGACCCGATTGGCACTTCATCATCTACGAACCGCGCGATGTGCGGGTGGCGGCATGGTTCGCGCCCTGCCCCAATGTCGAGGCGCGTGTTACCCCGCTCCCGGCCGAGGGGCGCATCGCGCGGCTTGCGGCGGGGCTCGGCTATTGGCGGCGCGCCTTGCGGGCCGACCGGCTCGATCTGTTCGAGAGCTTCCACCTGCCCGCCGTGATCGCGCCCGATTGCCCGACCCTGCTGACGATCCACGACCTGCGCCCGGTGCGCCCCGATGCCCCGCGCGCGATGCGCCTGATCGCGGCGCCGGTGCTGCACCATGCGCTCAAGCGTTCGCGGCTGACGCTGGCGGTGTCGGACAGGGTCGCGGAGGAACTGCGCGCCTTCCACCCCGGTGCGCGGGCGCGCCGGCTCTACAACGGCGTCCGGCCCGAAGACTTCGCGCATCCGGGCGAGGCCGCCTGCACTGCGGCGCGCGCGCGCTGGGCATTGCCCGGGCGTTTCGTGCTGAGCGTCGGGCATCTCGAGCCGCGCAAGAACTTCGGGCAGGCCATCGACGCCATCAACGTGCTGCGCGCGCAGGGGCGCGACGTGCCGCTGGTGGTGGTGGGCAACCCCGGCGGGGCCGAAGAAGCATTGCAGGCCGCCATTGCCCGCCACCGCCTCGGGGCATCAGTCCGGCTGTTGAGCGGCGTCAGCGGCGATGACCTGAGGGCGATGTACCACCTTGCCGACCTCCTGCTGTTCCCCTCGACCTATGAGGGCTTCGGCATTCCGCTGGTCGAGGCGATGGCCGCCGGGCTGCCGGTTGCGGCGAGCGACACGCCGGTGTTCCGCGAGCTGGCCGGCGAGGCGGCAAGGTTTTTCGCGCTCGGCGATCCGGCGGGCACCGCCGCCGCCATCGCCGCACTGTGGGACAATCCGGCCGAGCGCGCCGCGCTGGCCGAAGCGGGCCGCGGGCGGCTCGCCCGCCATGACTTCACCGTGCTCGCGGAGGAACTCGCCGCGATCTACCGCGAGGTGACCGGGAGGTAATCAGCCAGCACCGCCGCCAGCCCGACGCGGAAGGCGGAAGGCGACTGGCGGGCCTCGTAGAGCGCCCTCATCGCCGGGTCGAAAGCGGGCGGCGGCTGCGCCAGCGCGGCGTTGATCGCGGCGGCGAAATCCTGCGGATCCTCGCAAAGGTGGTTCGCCGCCACCACCGCAGCGTCATAGCCCGCAAAGGCCTCGGCGGTGCCAACCACGCGCTTACCGTGCATCAACGCCTCGGCGACCTTGGTCTTCATGCCCGATCCGGAGAGGACCGGCGCGACCACCAGCGCCGCCCCCGCATACCACGGCGAGAGATTTTCGACCGGGCCGACCAGCTCGACATTGGCGGGCAGAGGGCCAAGCCCCTCCAGCCCGCGCCCCACCACCAGCGTGCGCACCTTCAGCGACGGAGCGACGGCGCGGGCATACCAGCGCAGACCTTCGAGATTGCCGAAGAACCCGCCGCCGACGAACAGCGCATAGGGCTCGCCCCGCGCCGTCGGCACCGCCGCAGGGTCGCGCGCATCCTCCAGCGCGAGCGGGACGATCTCATCGCCCCCACGCCCGAAGCGGCGGGCGAGCGCGGCACTGTCGCGCTGGCTGAGCGTGACGACCTTGGTGCTGTGGCGCATCGCCAGCCGCTCCGCCTGCCAGTGCCCGGCGAGCACGCCTGCGGCCTTGAGCCCCGGCGCCGCCCGCAGCGCATCGACGAAGAACTGCGTCTCGCAATTGTGGCAGAAGGTGATGATCGGGAGATCGGGCCGGGCTGCGCGGGCCAGCGCCACCGCGCCGCCCAGCTGCGATCCGTCGCACACCAGCACGGTGGTCGCCGGATCGGCGACGCGCACGCGCAGCTCAGCCGCAGCCACACCGTCCAACCCGCCGATCCGCCCGCGCAATCCGTTGATCGCCGCCGTGCGACCCGCAAGCCGCATGACGTCCGGCGGCCCCGCCAGATCGCCCAGCACGGTCTCGATCAGGCGGGACAGCCCCTCCCGGCCGCCGCCGGGGCGCTCTCCGTCATAGCCGGTAAGTAGCAATACGCGGCTGCCTGCCATCATGAAACCTTTGCCAGATCGGGCACTTAGCGCTACTCCTGCACCATGTCTAACGCGGGCGAACCACGATAATGCCGGGCGAAAACACGGGCTTCTCGGTCGTCGTTCCGCTCTACAACAAGGCCGGTCAGGTCACAGCCACGCTGCGAAGCGTGCTGTCGCAGACGCTTTGCCCGCGCGAAGTGATCGTCATCGACAATGGCAGCACAGACGGCAGTGTGGAAGCGGTGCAGGCGATCGCCGATGCGCGGGTGCGACTGCTGCACGAGGCGCTGCGTGGCCCCGGCCCGGCGCGCAATCGGGGGATCGCCGAGGCGAGCGGAGAATGGATCGCTTTCATCGATGCCGATGATCTGTGGGCACCCAATCATCTCGAAGTGCTGGACGCACTGATCGCGCGGTACCCGGATTGCCCGCTGGTCGGGTCCGGCTTCCGCTGGGCCACGCTGCCGGTCGCGCCCCCGCCAGCCGACCCTGCTGCCGTGAACGCGCCGAGCCGCAAGATCGATTTCTTCGCGGGCAAGAACTGCGACCGCGTCTGGACGTCGGCGGTCGCGGTGCGGCGGAGCGCGGTGATCGCGGCGGGCGGGTTCGGCGACTATCCGGCAGGCGAGGACACGGATCTGTGGATCCACCTCGCGCTTTCGGGCCACTTTGCCGTCAGCGAGGCGCAGACTGCGCTTTATGTGCGGGGCAATGGCGGGATCATGGAGGCCCGCCATGCCGAACTCCGCCGCGCCCCGCCCCCGCCCTCGCCCAACCTCGCAACGATCGCCGCGCTGCTCGGCGATCCCGCGCACCATGCGCACCATGCGATGCTGCGGGCCTATGGCGACATGCTGCGCGTGCGCTTTGCGCGCCAGCTGGTGTATCACGGCCATGGCGTGGCGGCGCGCGATCTGCTGGGCGGAGTGACCTCGCGCGGCCGCGGGTGGTGGCTGTGGTGGTCGGTGAGCCTCGTCCCTGGCGCAGTGCTGCGCTTCGGAGCACGGGTCTGGCACCTGCGTCACCGGCTGCGCTGAGCGGCCGCCGCCCGCGCCGCCTCGCCCAGCCTGAAGCGCCGCCCCACCAGCGCGCTGCCGGCAGCGCTCAGGTGATGCGCATCGCGGTAGAGCGCCACGCCGCCGAGCACCGTGGGACACAGCGCCGGATCGGGGCACAACATCCGGTCGAGCCGCAAGACTGGCGTCTGCCCGCCCCCCTCGCCCTGCTGCGCGAAGCCGGTGAACAGCGCCTCTTGCCATGCCATCGGCACGGCGCGCGCCGCGGCCGGGATCGCGCAATCGGGCGCGGGGGCCGCGGTGGGCAGGCCGCCTATCGCCCGGGCCCGGCACTGCCCGGCGTCGAAGCGCGCCGCGACCGGCCCGGTGACGATCACCACCGCTTTGCCCATCGACCGGATCGCGGCTGCCGTCCGCTGCTGGGCCGCGATCATTTCGCCCAGACTTGCCGGTACAAGCCGACCATCGGGCCGCAGCGCTTTCGTGCCTGCTTGCGCGAACCGGGCATAATTGCCCGACAGCACCACGACCTTGATCGAAGGCGTGCGGCGCAGATAGTCGAGCACGCTGGCATTATAGGCGAGGCAATCGCGCGCGAAGGCGGCTGTGGCGTCGCGGTCGACCGGCGCGAGGCCCGGCAGCGGCGCGCATTGCCCCTTGCTCGCCTGCGCCAGATTGCGCTCACCATCGGCAAGCAGCGCGGGGATCAGCTGCTGCGAGAAGGAATCGCCCCACACCAGCAAATCGGGCGACGGCCCTTGCGCGCAGGCTCCGTCGAACCGCGCCGCCTCGGCATTGCAGCCGGCGAGATCGAGCCCGGTGACACCGGCAAGGTCTACGGGCTCCGGGCGCGCCTTGACCAGCGCGGCGGCAGCGAACACCGCGCCGGCCAGCACCAGCGTCGCTGCGGCATAAAGCGCCACCACCCGGCGCGGGGCCAGCGGAGCGAAGCGCCCGGGCGTCTCGATCCAGCGCCATGATAGCCAGCCCAGCACAAACGTGGCCGCAACAAGGCCGAGCCGCACAGCCAGCGGCGGGGTCGCGCCCAGCCAGATCACATGGGCAAAGGCGAACAGCGGCCAGTGGACGAGGTAGAGCGAGTAGGACGCATCGCCGATCCGCTCCAGCGGCGCGAGCGCGCGGGGGCTCGGCAGCGCGGCGAGCAGCAGCGCGGCGGTGGCAAGACACACGGGGATCGCGAGCCAGTGCAATGGCAGGCCGGAAGGCGGCAGGATCACCGGCAGCGCCATCACCGCCACCAGCGGCAATGCCAGCCATCGCATCCCGTTGTGACCAAGGCCGCGCGCCGCCAGCATCGCCGCCAGCACGCCCAGCCCCAGCTCCCACGCGCGGGTCGGCAGCAGATAGAAGGCCGCACCCGGCGAGCGGGGGTAGAGCCAGAGATAGTGCGCTAGGCTGATGAGGCTCGCCGCTGCGACGCCGCCCGCGCGCAAGCGCCGCGGCAGAAGCCAGAGCGCGAGGGGGAGCAGCAGATAGAACTGCTCCTCCACCGCCAGCGACCACATGTGCAGCAGCGGCTCGCTGTCCGACTGGTCGTTGAAGTAATTGATCTGCCGCCACAGCACGATGTTGGTCGCATAGAACAGCGATCCCAGCGCCTGCGCGGTGAAGCGGGCATGGGCGTCCGCCGTCAGCAGCGCCGCCGCGGCGAGCACCGTCAGCAGCAGCATGGCATAGGCGGCGGGGATCAGCCGCCGGATGCGCCGCAGATAGAAGGCCCCGAAGGCAAAACGCCCCTCCTCCAGCGCGCGCAGCACATGCCCGCCGATGAGGAAGCCCGAGACCACGAAGAACACGTCGACGCCGAGGAAGCCGCCCGGCGCGAGCGGCAGGCCCGCATGGTAAAGGATGACCGCAAGGACCGCGAAACCACGCAGCGCCTGGATGTCGGCGCGTATCACGCCCGCGCCCGCCCCCGGCGCAAGGCTCATCCGTGCCCTCGTGCCGGGCCGATCACTTGCGCATAGCTGCCCTGCTCGGCCACCCGGCCCGAATCCAGCCGGACGATCTCCTCGCACAGCTTGAGGGTCGAGAGGCGGTGCGCGACGATCACCAGCGTCAGCTCGCGCGGGAGCTGCGAGACCGCCTGCATCACCGCCGCCTCGGTCGCCTCGTCGAGCGCGCTGGTCGCCTCGTCCAGCACCAGCACCCGCGCCTGCTTGTAAAGCGCGCGGGCGATGCCGATGCGTTGCCGCTGGCCGCCCGACAGGCGCACCCCGCGCTCGCCGACGAAGGTGTCGTAGCCCTGCGGCAGCGTGGCGATGAAAGCGTCGAGCTCGGCCAGCCGCGCCGCCTCGCGCACGCGCGCCTGATCGATCGCCGCGCCCGAGCGCCCGAAGGCGATGTTCTCGGCGATGCTGCCATCGGCGAGGAAGATCGCCTGCGGCACATGCGCGACCGCCGCTTGCCAGCCGGCGCGGGTCGTCTCGTCCAGCGGCACGCCGTCGACCAGCACCTCTCCGGTCGTCGGCTCGAGCAGGCCGAGCAGGAGATCGACAAAGGTGCTCTTGCCCGCGCCCGAAGGCCCGACGAGGCCGATCCGCGCGCCCGGCGCGATGGTGAGGTCGATGTCGGACAGCGCCGTGCCGCGGTCGCCCGGATAGGCGAAAGTGACCTTGCGGAAGGTGACAGTGCCCGAACCCGCCATGGGGGCAGCGGCGGCGTCGGTCTCGGCCGGGAGCGGCTCGGCCAGCAGGCGCGCGACCTCGACCAGCGCGGCGCGGTGGCCGAATATTTGCGCCCAGCTGAAATAGGTCTGCTGGATCAGCGGCAGCAACCGCTGCGCGCCGAGCGCCAGCGCGCCGAGCATCGGCAGCGCCCCGGCAAGCCCTCCCGGGCGGCCCGATACGAACACCGCGATCACCGCGATCAGCACCACCCCTGCCGCCTCGACCACGAAGCGCGGCGCGGCGGCGAGGAACTGGTTGGTTGCCTGCGCGCGGGTGAACTGGCGATCAACCGCGCCGAACTTGGCGAGGAACAGCGGCTGCGAATGATCGAGGAGGACATCGCGGATCCCGCCCAGCCCTTCCTGCAAGACCTGCACCCGGCCCTTCATCGCGCTCGAGACGAGATCGCTGTTGGCGTAGAGGCGGCGGCGGGTGAAGCGGCTGACGAGGGCATAGAGCACGCCGAAACAGGCGGCCGCGATCAGTGCGGTGCGCGCGTCGATGGCGACCAGCGCGGCAAGGATGAACAGCGCCACCACCGCCGCTGTCAGCCCGGCGATGGCGGGGAGCAGCACATTGCCGAGCACGAACTGCACCTTCTGCATCGCGGCTTGCGTGGTCGCGCTGTTCTCCATCACGTGCCGGGCATAGGGGCGGTGGAGCACCCGGGCATAGACGCCCATCGACAGGTCGTGACCGATCGCGAAGAAGGTGTTCTGGCTGTTCCACAGCAGCACCAGCCGGATCACTGCCGCGATCACCGCGAGCGCGACCAGCAGGAGCGCCGCCATCACCAGCGTGCTCACGCCCAAGACAGCAGCGAGGCGGGCGACCGGATCGACCACCGCACCATATTCGCCAAGCTCGGCGCCGGGAGAGACGATCGCGAGGAACGGCAGCACCGCGCCCACGGTCGCGGTCTCGGCGATCGCGCCCGCCAGCATCAGCGCGAAGAGCAGCAGCAACTGCCGCTGGCGGTGGGGGGTTAGCTGGCCGTGGATCAGCCGCACTGCAGCCACGACCGAAGCCGGGGCCGAGGCCGGGCCCGGGGGCACTTGCGGCACGGTCATGTCGCGGCGTCGGCCCGCTTCCGTGCGCGGGCCCAGGCGGTGTAGGGTTCGGCCCAGTCGGGCTCGCGGGCGAGCGCGCGGCGCACCGCCGGGGCGGCGTCTGCGCGCGCGGCCATCGCACCGATCAGCGCATAGACCTGCGGCCGGGTCTCGGGCGCGAGACGCATCAGCGCGCCCGCCTCGGCAAGCGCCGCGTCGTAGCGGGCGGTGCGGGCATATTCGTTGAGCAGCCAGTTGCGCGCGAGCGGGAAGCGCGGTGCGCGGCGGCGCGCGGTCTCCATCAGCTGCGTGGCGCGAGGCAGATCGCCCTCGGCGCTCGCGGCGAGGCCCGCCAGCGCGAGCGGTTGTCCCGCCGCCGGCACACGCGCCATGGCGTCGGCGATCAGCGCGCGGGCGACAGGGTCGATCGCACCGTCCTGCGCAACGATCCGCTGCGCGGCGAGCGCGGTGAGCGCATTGCCGCTGCGCGGCACGGCCCAGGCTGAGGCCTCGGGCCGCACGGCATCGGATTGCGCGACGACCGCTGCACGCAGCGAAAACCACATTCCTGCCAGCACCAGCGCGATCACAACCCCGCGCGAAGCCACGGTCATGTGCCGATATCCAGCGTCTTGTTCTCGGTGCCCGGCCGCCGCCGCAGCTTGCCCAGCAGACCCGGAGCTGACGGCGCGGCCCCCTGTCCATAGCCGTAGCCATAGCCGTAGCTTTCGTGATCCGAACCGGTCTTGGGCTGGAACTTGGTCAGCACCGTCCCGGCCACGCTGGCCTTGGCATCGAGCAGGCGGCGCAGCGTCCGCCGGATCGCCGCGCGGCGGGCCGAGCCCGCCTCGACGATCAGCACGGTCGCCTCGCAGATCGACGCAAGCGTCGGCGCGTCGGCAAGCCCGAGCACCGGCGGCGCATCGACAATCACCACGTCATAGGTGGCGGTCGCCTCGGCGATCACCTCGTGAATCCGCAAGGTCGCCAACAGGTGCGCGGGCGCCGAGGGGATCGGTCCCGCGGGCAGCAGCCACATGGTCTCGAGCCGGGTCGGCACGACCATTTCGACCAGCTTGGCGGTGTTGGCCAGCAGCGTGCTCAGCCCCCACAGCCGCGCCGAATCCGACAGGAAGGTGGGGTTGCGCATGTCGGCATCGATCAGCAGCACCCGCTTGCCCCCGCGCGCGAGGCTCTGTGCGATGGCCAGCGAGGAGGTGGACTTGCCCTCCGAGGCGCGCGAACTTGTCACGAGGATCGAGCGCGGGGTGCCGCCATCGCCGATGAATCGCAGCGCCGCGGTGATCGACTGGTAGCTTTCGGTGACCGGCGACTTGGCATCCTCGAGCTGCTCGGACACCTTCTCGCCCTTGCCCGGGCGCGGCACCACCCCCAGCACCGGCAGGCCGAGCATGTCCGAGATCTCCTCGGGCGACTTGACCGTGTCGTCGACGAACTCGACCAGGAAGGCGAGGCCCAGCCCGGCGATCAGCCCGAGCACGAGCGCGATGCCGAGATTGCGCAGCGGCTGCGGGCGGTAGGGCCCCATCGGCGCGAGCGCGCGGTCGATCACCGTTGCCTGATTCTCGCCCAGCTCGCCGACGACACCGATCTCCTTGAAGCGCTGCAAAAGGGCGTCATAGAGTTCGCGGTTGGTATCGACCTCGCGCTGGAGGAAATTGTAGCCGATCCCGCGGCTGCGCAGATCGAGCACCTGCGCGCGCAGCTGCGCCACCTCGGCCTGCAACTCGCGCTCGCGCCCGGCGGCGGCACGGTAGCGGCTGGCGAGCGAGCTGGCGATCGCCCCGGTCTCACGCGCGATGGCGGACTTCACTTCGGCGATCTTGGCCGCAAGCGCGAGCATATCGGGATAGTCGGGCTTGAAGGTTTTCAGCCGCTCGCTGTAATCCGCCTCAAGCCGCGCGCGCTCGGCCCGCAGCGATTGCAGCGCGGGATCGGCGATCTGCTCGCCCGAGACCCCGGCCCCGCCCGCCTGGCGATAGGCCTGTTCGGCCGCGATCCGCTCCCCCGTCGCCTGCGCGAGCGCGTTGTTGAGACCCAGCAGCGTCTGGCTTGAAAGCGTATCGCCGGTCGCCGCGCTCGGGCCGTCCCCCTCGCGGCCACCGCTGCTGCGCGCGCTGCCGCTGTCGAGCTGGACGATGCCCTGCCGCTGCGCATAGGCGACCAGCGCCCGCTCGGAATTCTCGAGCCGCTCGCGCGCGACCGCGAGCTGGTCCTGCAAAAAGCCGCGGGCGTAATTGGTGGTGTTGTAACGGTTTTCGGTGGTCGCGGCGATGAAGCCCTCGGCAAAGCCGTTGGCGATGCGCGCCGCGCGGGCCGGATCGGGATCGGTGTAGGCGAGCGTCACCAGATCACTGCCACGCTGCGGGGCGACCTCGAGATTGCGCGCGAGCTTTGCAGCGGCGGCGCGGGCGCGCTGGGCGGACGGCGTTGCGGGATCGAGGAAGGCCGGGTCCTCGGCCAGCTTCAGATCGCGCGCCACCCGCTCGGCCAGCGCGCGGCTGCGCAGGATGCCGAACTGGGTCTGGAGGTATTGGTCATCATTGCGGAAGCGCGGCTGCGGCTGGTTGCGACTGCCGAGGATCTGCGCGGGCTGGGCGTTGATCTGCAAGGTCGCCTCGGCACGATATTCGCGGGTCGCCAGCAGCGTGACGATGATCGCGAGCGCGAGCGCGAGGCCGAGCGTGCCGAGCACCAGCCAGCGATGCCGCAGCACCACCTTCAATGCCTGATCAATATCGACGAGCGGCGTGCCCGGGGCAGCCTGTTCCGGAGCGGCGCCCGGCGCACGGGCGAAAGACAGTCCGCCCAGCCGCCGCTGCTGCTCGCGGGCTTCGCCGGCTTCGCGGGCGATTCGTCCCCCGATCTCGGTCACTTCCGGCCAGCTCCCTTGATTGCGGCGTCCCGCTTTGCGTGTGACGGAATGGCAGGGATGCCACCCGAGGTAAAGTGGCAAAACCGCTTGATCACAAGGTAATACGGAGGTGCCGGGGATCGTCCGCCGGCGCCTCGGACGGCTCGGCATCGGGCGCCGGTGTGGTGGTGTCGCGGCGCGCGGCGATGACCGCGGCGGCGGCGGCCAGCAGGGCGAGGCCTGCGGTGCGCAGCGGGTAGTCGACCAGCGAATGCGCCAGCACCACTCCGAGCATGATCACCCCGGCCCGCGCCGCAGCGGCGCCGGCCCCGCTGCGCCAGGCGGCGAAGGCGGCGAAGCCCCACCAGCCCAGCACCACCAGCATCAGCGCCGCACCCGGCGCGCCATATTCAAGCAGCACTTCGGCGTAATCATTATGGGCGTGGTTGCGGTATTCCGGGCTGATCGCGGCCGGATCCTCGTGATGCTGGTAGACCCGCAGGAAGCTGCCGCCCCCGCTCCCGGCCGGAAAATGGTCGCGCGCGGCATCGAGGGTGGTGGCGATGATGAAGGGGCGCTGCTGTTCGATCCCGCCCGGCGGGGGTGCACCGGGAGCGAGCGCCAGCCACAGCCCGCCCGCTGCGCCCAGCAGCGCGCCCGCGCCGAGCAGCGCGAGCCACGGC
>OFDC01000839.1_pt1 | contig 19423 bp, 17 predicted proteins | sample 1520941 | NCBI WGS metagenome assembly OFDC01 (sample SAMEA94258168, study PRJEB24077) | hot springs metagenome | biome: Aquatic biome; feature: Water | place: India | collected 2012-12-06 | depth 5 m | reverse complement strand
AAGATTGCTTGTTAATTCAAAGCCTTAGAGTATGGCTTATGTCGAACTGGGGTTAGATTAAAATCAAACGACCTTTTTAAAAAAGTTTTACAGCTTTTGCATGTCCAATTGTGCGGGTTTTTTGGAAGTTTATGAAAAGCAAGTGGTTGCTCAATTTCATACCTTATCCCGCAATGGATACAGGTAATATCATTGTAAAATAGGCGAAAATTACTTAAAGACATTGCAAGCTGTTCGGGTGAGATACCAAATGTTTCACAAATAAAATTTTTGAAATCCTCTTTGTTCATGTTTTCGAGGTTTTCAGGTATTGCCGTCAAATAAGCATCGCAAAACTTGATTTGTTCATTGGTAAGCATGGGACTGCATAGCATATTATAGGTCATGCTCTTCTCCTTAGTGGTATTCAGGTAATTTAGATTGAAACAGACGACGTAATTGGCGATAACGCTCAAAGTCAGTTTCATCTTGATCAATTAAATGGATATGCTTTTGCGCCCATATTCTTACGGCTTTTTGGTCATTCACATCCGCATTGATTTCTAAAGTTTCAGCAAGGTCACTATCTTGGGTAATGTTAAATTCCTTGATTAAACCATTGGCCAGTCGTAAAGCATCTAAGTTAGCTGGGCTATTTTTCTGTGCAAGTAAATGTTTCAATAGTTGGTCTAAATTTTTCATGGTTATTCGTCCTTATTATCGTTGATACGCTGTTTGACTTGCTCTTGTGCTAACTTTTTACTGGCAAGCAACAAGCTATCAATCGCTGAGCCATCTTGTCGGGTCATATCAGGTACATATCGGCTATACACACGAAATAGCATCTCAGTGCTACTATGCCCCATCTGCCGAGCAATCCATTCAGGATTTTCCCCCGCTGCAAGCCAAAGCGTGGCTGCAGTATGGCGGGTTTGGTAAGCTCTGCGGTGTTTGAGCCCCAATAGCTTCAACGTGGGTGTCCAAACGCGACGATTGACATTACGATGTTCAAGCGGCTTGCCTTGAGAATTGCAGAACACATAGTCTGATTTGCCAAAGGTATAGCGTTTTTGTTCTTGTAGCGCATCATAAACCAACTGCGACATTGCAATTTCACGGTTAGAACCATACGTCTTCGTCGGACCTTCAATACCATCAACGATGGCACTACGCACTTTAATTTCTCTACGGTCAAAATCCACACATTCCCATTTAAGCCCATCAATTTCACTACTTCGCATCCCTGTGAAGAAACGTGTCGTGTAATACGGCTTGTAGTCATGACGGACATGATTGAGAAAAATCCAAACTTCATCTAACGTAAACGGATGCACATCGGGCTTTTGCTCTTTAAGGTTTTTAATCCCTTTAAAGGGGGTATCAAACTCATAGCGGTCACTTCCCTCTTGTAGTATCATACGTAGAGGTATCATAATTTGATTAATCCGTGCTACCGACAGACTTGTTTGGTTATCTTTACCGTAACGAACTTTGGCGAGGGAGCTACGGAAATCAAGCAAGTCTGACTTTCTAATGGTATGTAATGGCTTCGTTTTAAAATAGGCCAAAAGGTAATTGTCAAGCATAATTCGCATTTTCTGTTGATAGCTCGGTCGCCATTCGACTTGCTTTTCATCAAACCAAGTTTGGCTAAACTGCCCAAAGGTGGGTTTGCGACTCACACACGTTTCGACTCGGTCATCAAGCTGTTTCATTTGCTCAATTTTGTCACTTTTGGGAAAATACGCCCCATAATCAAAAATTCCTAGGGTAATTTCTGCTTCCATTTTTTCGACAATCTTTGCCAAGGCTTTGCGGTTGGCAGGGGTATCGCTTAAGTTGGTTTTTTCACGGCAGCGAATATTGTGGTAGCGAAAATCCACAACCAACACGCCATGTCTAGCTCTTATTGATGCCATTTCATCACTCCTTATTGTAGTGCCATGCCGTTGATTATGCTCATGGCAGGTTTGCACATATCTTCTTCAATCCGCTCCCAAACATATAGAATTTTGCGACCACCAAAGGGACGAATGTAGTGAATATTTTCGATAAGTACACTGTCTTTTAAGCGAGTACGAATGGTGCGTGGGTTATATTTGATACGCTCAGAAAGCTCTTCTGTGGTAAGATACGTTTGTGTCATCATAGACTCCTTGTAAAAAGTATAATTGAGATAGTATTTTTTCTATCTGAGATATACTTTATCATAAATTTATAATTGAGCAAGTACTTTTTACAACTCTTATGGTACTTTTTTATGATTAAATGTAAATTACCACTTTTATTGGCTGAAAAAAGGCTAAAAGTCGCCGATGCCGTTCGAGAAACGGGCATTAGTAAGACGACTTTGCATAAAATTTATAATGAACAATCCACTAGAATAGAGTTTGAGACGATTGATAAGCTATGTGCGTTTTTGGAAGTGAGTGTTGACGAGCTATTTGAGCATATACCCAATAAAGTAAAAAATGATGCAAACGAGCGAGAGGTGAAAGATGATAAATAATCGCTTGCCCTTACTATTGGCAGAAAGAAAATTGCGAGTGGCAGACGTGGTAAGGCTGACGGGCATTAGCAAAACTACTTTGCACAAGATTTACAAAGATGAATCGACACAAATTGATTTTGATACCATTGATAAATTGTGTGATTTTTTGGACGTGACAATGGGGGAAATTTTCGAATATGTGCCTGATAAACAGGCAAAAGAATCGTAATCTTAACTGGATTATTTAAAGCCAAGTCTGGTTAAATACGGCATATACAACGTCACTTTGTTATGGTCACGCTGTAGTTCTTCAGTAATTCGGCTGATGAATGCCGACATCGCTTCACCAGAACGAGCAAAATTACCGCCGAAATTAGCGTCATTAGCAAGCTTTACTGCAAAGGTACTGGCTTGTGAAGCCGTTAAAAGGTGAAGCGGTTTGTTCGCATTACCACTATTAGTTTCTGGCATATCCGATTTTCGTTTTACCTTAATATCAATTCGAAAGTGGGTAATATTACGACCTGCTTTAATGGGCACTATCTCAAGTTTAAAATCGCCTTGTTGATTGATTTGCTCAATGGCAGGGTCCAGTATTCGCCGCCTAAATTCAGCAACTTTGGGATATTTATCCGCCACACCAAACAAGTCTTTCCACTCAAAAACCGACATTTCAGGCGTACTGCCCAGTTTTTGCCATTTGGTGATTAACTCATAGATTCTTTTACTACTTGCTCCTGTGAAGGCCACAGTTTTGACGTAATCGTATTTAGTGTACGCTTTACCCGTATGTTCAATTAGAAATGCCAATGGATCAGAAAAATGCAGCAGCAAGTAGCCTTGTTGGTCTTGATAAGAAATCCCTTGTAACCAATTATACTCTGCGCGCAGCGTATTAAAGTTGTTGTGGGGCGGTTTAAGCACCGACAATTTATCGTCTTCTTTGTCAGAAATGATTGTTAAATCTCGATAAAGGGTAAATTTTAGCTTTTTCTCGCCTAAAGTTTGTGCAGTGTCTTTAAGGGTTTTGTAGGCATAGATTTCACTAACTTGATTGGCGGCAGCAAATTCTTTGGCAGTAATCATTACTTGCTTACTGCCAGTTTGCTGTTTATGAATTTTATTGATAGCCAAAGTCATCAAATCATGTTCCGCCATTGTCAAATCATAGCCAGCTTCGACCAAGGTATTGGATTTGGTAATCATGATTTTATCACTGCCTTTACAGTAAAAGTTCGATTCTGCCATTGTACCACTCGTTATTAAGCATTTCGCTTAATTATAAGAATGGACGAAAAAAGCATGAAATCGTAATTGACCTTAAGTGACATCGGTTACAAAAGGTAACTAAAACTTTATTAATTTGAGTGTGATAAGCTCGATAATTTCACCGTATTCAACCTTCAATAATTTGTACATTTATCCCAATAAACTGTACATCTTAATTCAACAATCCGTACATATATTTTCAATAGTCTGTACACCTAAATTCACTAATTTGTACACTTAATAGCCTCTAAAGCTAGTATTATCAGTGCGTAGAGCGTGCTGATAATACTTATAATTTATATAACATTAACAGCACTTTGATTATTAAAATATTCATTTAAAAAACTATAAAAAGTAGGCGACATAAATTGTCGTTTTTCTTTTATTAATACTTGCTTTTTACTTTTCTATTTGGCAAACTGATTTAAATTCAATAAGTGTTTTTTATATCTCTAAACCATTTCGCGTTGAAGAGTTTATTAATTATAAAAAAGTTATCCAATGTCAAGTTTAAATTATATTGATTTATTCGCAGGTGCAGGCGGACTGTCTGAAGGATTCAATCGTGCAGGTTTTAACGCCATAGCACATGTTGAAAGCGATATTAATGCATGTAAAACTCTTGAAACTCGTAATGCATTTTTCCATTTAGAAAGTACAAAAAAATTAAGTGCTTACAATAGCTATCTTAAAGGCAATCTTTCAAGAGAAGATTTACTGAACAGCATACCCACTATAGAGAAAAGTGTTATCAATCAAAAAATTGGGGAAAATAATTCATTAATTTTTGAGTTGATTGATGAAAGATTAAAGGGTAATAAAGTAGATTTGCTAATTGGAGGTCCACCTTGTCAAGCCTATTCCGTTGTAGGGCGTCATCGTATTCTAAAATTAGATGGTGAAGATCCAAGGAATCTTCTTTATAAGGAATATGCAAAATTTCTAAAAAAATATGAGCCTAAAGTTTTCGTTTTTGAGAATGTGGTTGGTTTACTAAGCGCGGACCAAGGTAAATATTTTGAAAATCTAAAAAAGCATTTTAAATCTATAGGCTATGAATTAGATTACAGAGTTTTAAATGCAGCTGATTTTAATGTTTTGCAACAACGGAAAAGAGTTATCATTATTGGATGGAAAAAGGGAATTAATTTTGAATACCCGATTTTTAATGCTATTAAATGTTCGGCTACCTTAAAAGATTTGTTAGATGATTTACCCTTTTTAGAACCTGGAGATAATGAGTCCATTAAATATTATACTAAATCTACTAATAGCTATTTAGAATTAGCTGGCATTAGACAATATGAGAGTTTTATAACTCAACATATTACTAGAAAGCACAATGAAAGAGATTTAGCTATTTATAAAATTGCTGTTGAAAAATGGTTAAATAATAGGGAAAGGTTGAAATATCCAGATTTACCTGTAGAGTTAAAAACTCATAAAAATGAAAAAGCATTCATTGATAGATTTAAAGTTGTAGACATACATACAACTAGCCATACAATTTTGGCACACATTGCTAAAGATGGACATTACTTTATTTATCCGAGTTTAGAACAAGTTCGCTCGTTATCAGTTCGAGAGGTAGCTCGAATACAATCTTTTCCAGATAATTTCTATTTTGAAGGAGGTCGTACGGCTGCTTTTAGACAGATTGGAAATGCAGTACCTCCACTAATGGCATATGAAATTGCAAAGGAAATAAAGAAGTTGCTTTTATGAATTGTGAACGCAAAGTACCAACAAGAGGGTGAATAGAAATTAACTTTTTCTAATTCAAAATCCCAGTTTTTAATATGAATGAATACGTTTAAATTTAATATCAAGCAGATACCTGTAACTCTCCCCTAAAATAAAACAGCTCAGAGGTAGAATTTCTTATAAACTAACAATAAGGCGTTTTAGCATGAGCAAACGAATGACAGAAAGCAAGATCGTATCGATTTTAAAAGAAGCCGATGCTGGTGTACCCGTAAAAGAACTATGTCGTCAGCATGGCATCGCAAGTTCAACCTTTTATAATGAGTCACGTTAAGAAACAGTCCGGGGGACTATTTTAATGACGCAAGGCGAAGCGCTAGCGTAGTTAAAGCTAAATACGGTGGCATGGAAGCATCCGATGTCAGACGACTAAAAGAGCTTGAAGAAGAAACCGCAGGCTCAAGCAAATGTATGCTGACTTAAGCCTAAAATCGCAGCTACAGGCAGAAATCATAAAAAAGCTGTAGTGCCTGTAGGACAGCGAAAAGGCTGGGCGTAACAACTACAGGCACAGCATAATATTAGTATCGTGGTTAGCTGTCAGATCGTCGGCATTAGCCGTACTGCTTACTACTATGAGCCTAAACTTATCGATGACGACGCCATTGTTGATAAGCTTACCGAGCTCACTGACAAGCATACCCGCTGGGGATTTCCAAAGTGCTATAAGCGGCTACGTAAACTTGGGTATGTCTGGAACCATAAGCGCGTATATCGGGTCTATACAGGGATGAAACTCAATCTGCGTCGCAAAGCCAAACGGCGACTGCCTACACGTGCTCCCGAGCCACTGACAGTGCCAAACAGCTTAGGGCATACTTGGTCAATGGATTTCATGAGTGACAAGCTGCATAACAATAGCCGCTTTCGCACCTTTAACGTAATTGATGACTATAACCGTGAACTATTAGGCATTGATATTGGTACGAGCATTCCATCTTTACGGGTGATTCGCTATTTAGATCAGTTAGCCCAGTGGCATGGCTATCCCAACAAGATTCGGGTTGATAATGGCAGTGAGTTTACCTCAACTATTTTCACTGATTGGGCGGCGGCTAACAACATCTTGATTGACTATATCAAGCCTGGCTGTCCGTACCAAAATGCGTATATTGAACGGTTTAATCGCAGCTATCGAAATGAGGTGTTAGATTGTTATCTGTTCAATAATTTAAATGAGGTCAGACAGTTAACGGATGAATGGATCGAGGTTTATAACCACGAACGACCGTATGATTCATTGAATGATATGACGCCTGCTGAGTTTAAACAGGTGGCTTGATGATTCTACTCTGATGTTGTTTTAAGTTTGGGGTATTTACATATAAATTAGAAGACGCCGAAAACATTAGGATAAAACTTTCCATAATTGTTATAATTAAGGATACAAAAATTCTATCTAATCAAAGTATTGATAGTAAAACCATTTATATTATAGTGAATTATCTTTAATTTATGAAAGAAAGTTATAAAGTGATTTCCTTATTCTCAGGAATTGGAGGTCTTGACCTTGGATTTATTAAAAACGGTTTTGAGCTAATTTGGGCAAATGATTTCGACAAACACGCAGTTGAAACCTATAGAGCCAATTTTGGTAACCATATTATTTATGGTGACTTGAACGAAATTGACGTAAATGAAATACCGAATGCAGATGTTGTTATTGGAGGATTTCCGTGTCAGCCATTTAGTATAATGGGTTCTGGCAAAGGTTTTGAAGATACTAGAGGCACATTATTTTTTCGTGCGGTTGAGGTTATAAAAAATCAAATAAATAGAGGTAACAAACCCAAAGTTATTGTCCTTGAGAACGTGAGACGTTTAGTCACACATGATAAAGGCAATACTTTTAATATTATCAAAAATATTCTTGAGAAAGATTTAGGTTACCATATTCATTATAAAATATTAAATTCTGCTAATTTCGGTGTTCCTCAGACTCGCAATCGTATTTTTATTATTGGTTTTGCCAATGAAGTCGAATTCAATTTCCCAATTGAGCAAGAATTAGAATTAACCATGCAAGACTTGTTAGAGCATGGTGTAGATGAAAAATACTTCCTATCAGAGAAAATTCTCCGCACCATCCTAGCCCATGGCTCGGGAAACTATGAAGCGAAATCGGAAATTGACCTAAAAATTGCTCGTCCTTTATGTTCAACCATGCATAAAATGCACAGAGCATGTCAAGATAATTATGTCACTCAAGAAGGCCGTATTAGACGCCTAACTCCACGTGAAGCCGCACGTTTACAAGGTTTTTCAGATGAATTTGTTATTCCTGTGTCAGATGTACAGGCCTATCGCCAATTTGGCAATGCAGTAACAGTAAATGTGGCGGATGCTGTTGCGAAACAGATTAAGGCATGTCTTTTATGATGACAGATTTTTCCCATCAAGCATTACAATTAAAAGAAATCTTAGGAATTATTGCAACTCAACAAAGTAAAAAGTTTTCTAAAACCAAACGAGATGATAACCTAGCTTTGTTACTAGAAGATTCAACGGATGAATATTTGGCAAATCGTGCCAAATTCATGCAACAGGCGATAGCGAATGATAGCATTTTTCTCGAATTGCTTGGCTTTGTAGAGCCAACCAACCCCATTGAATATAATGCTATCAAAAAGTATTTTAATCACTTTTGTAATAAGGCTCGTGAACAAAAAGATGATAACTTGAGTTTTATTGATTTATTCTGCGGTTCCGGCGGTTTTTCTTTGGGATTTTTACAAGAGGGTTTTTCAGCCAAATACGCTTGTGACTTTGAGGCTGCTTGTATTGATACTTACCGCTTTAATCACATGGATATGTCAAGTGAGAACATTGTCTGTGAAGACGTTCGTATCATCAAAGATGATTTAATTGAGCGGTTTAAAAACACAGAGTTAGACCTTATTATTGGCGGCCCACCTTGCCAAGGATTTAGTATTGCCAATCAACAAAAAATTATTGATGACCCTCGCAATCAGCTATACAAGTCATTCGTTGAAATTGTTGAAGCTTTAAACTCTAAATTTTTTGTTATGGAAAATGTCAAAGGCATGAGCAAGGTAGCTGACCAAGTCAAAGAAATCTTTTTAAATATTGGCTATAGCGTTGAGTTCCAATTACTTAAAGCTCAAGATTTTGGTATACCACAAAATCGTGAACGACTTATTTTTATTGGTAATCGTATGGGTATAGATAATAAATTGATTTTTGAAGCTATCAATAAAAATAAAGTCAAAAAACAAGCCACCCTAAGACAAGCCATAGAAGATTTGAAACCGCTTGAAGCCTCTCGACTAAAAAATAAAACCGAAATTATTACCGCAGAAAATGGTGGGATAGTTATATCCTCTCAATCAACTACTGTTAACGCCTATATACAGCGGATTAACCCAACCTACACTCCATCATTGGCTGTATTTAATCATCAAGCTCGCTACAACAATGACAGAGATATTGAGATTTTTGGCAGATTAAATGAAGGTGATGATTCGAGCGATGAGAAAATCGCAGATATTATGCCGTATAAAAGTCGAAACCATATTTTTAAAGATAAGTACTTTAAGCTAATCTATGATACAAAATGTAAGGCAATTACTGCACATATGAAACATGATTGTAATATGTATATCCACCCCACACAAGCTCGTGGTTTAACCCCTAGAGAAGGTGCTCGGGTGCAATCATATCCTGACGATTACGTATTCCAAGGGGCTTTTACCAAAACTTATATGCAAATTGGTAATTCAGTGCCACCTATTTTAGGAAGAATTATTGCTAAAGAACTCAAGACCTATTTAGGTAAATAGACTTTATCGAATAGATTAGATGCTTTAATCTTTCTTACAGTTATTTTTTATAATTTCATAACAACTCTTCAATTTCTAAGCTAAATTCTGAATAAGTATATTTAGATAATATATCCCAACATTCTTTTTTCTTTGCCCATTCAGAAATCATTCTTCCTTCTGAAGTCTCATGGAGATATTTGCTGACTTCTTCTGACCAAATTAGAATTTGATTTATTAAGCCTTCTGATATTTTTTGGTTTGACCAAATCTTCTGTAAATTAATACGATTACTTAGTTGTAGAGATAAAATTGACACTGTATATGCTGTTATATTAGCTTGGAAAGCTGGGAATTTTCTTCTAATGTATTGTTGAGCGGTTTTAAAGAGGATGGCTTGTGCAACAATATTTTTAAAATAGCTTACATCAATTTGAAGTTGCTGACTTTCATCTTTTGACTGAATTACATTCATAAATGCAGTAAAGTTTTTTTGCCCTCCTAAACTTACCAAATCAGGTCTTTGTTCCCATGCACATACATATTTTGCTAATTCGGTTTTAGTAATTTTTCTACTTGTAGGTATAAGTTCCTGTAGACGTTTAATGCCTGCAGGAGTTTTCCCTTCCCTCTCAAGCATTACTTTATAACTCCCCGCAGCTCTTTCATAAAACCATCGACTTACTCCATCAGGACAATATGTTGATAGCGCTAATTTTTCAAGGTTAATATGATAAGGTTTGTTTGCAGAAAGATCTGACTGCTTCACTGCATTTTGACTATTGGCATAATGTGATATATCGGATATTAATTGTTCTTCCTCTAAAGGGTCAGTCTCACGTAGCACAATTATTTTAGCTGGTACATGCACTGCTTTTAAATTGACTGATGGGTTTTTTTTCTTAGTAAAAAACATAGAGGCTGTTGTTTGACCTCCGTTAACTATTTGCATGCCTTTCAACCAAGAAATACCAATTCCGCCATTTTCTAATCGCCCTAAATGTGCCTCATCTGCAATAATTACAACTCCATTATTGTATGCCATGAAACGTTCAGGCTTCTCTATTAAAGTATCACGTATACCTTTATTTACTTTTCCTGTTTGACTCAAAAAAGATCTAACGTTTGCTTCTAAAATTCGTGGTCCATATTTATCATAGACATATCGTAAAGCTTCTCCTGGAATGACTGTCATTGCATAATCATATTCTCCGTTCTTGTTTGGAACCCAAACACAGGGAAGTGGGGTACCAGAAACCTGTTCAAAATTTACGACAAGCTCATCCCTAGGTTTTCCTTCCTGTAAATGATTAAATAGTCTAGAAATATCCATAACTTCAAGTTTTATTGATTTACCTTGAATTTCCCTAGTTTGAAATTGACGTGTTTTCGCAACCCGATCTGTCAATATGTAGATTCTGATTTGATCAAATTGTTCATAACCATCTTCTATTGTAAGTACAAGAGGATAAGCCTCATGTGATTCATCCATTTTTGAAGACAGTTTCTTCTCAACGCAATATTTAAGAAATCTCAAGCAACGATCAGCTGCTGTTTTTATTTCAGAATCAGGTATATTTTCCAGCTCGCTTATGCCGCTGTATTCAGTCACATAGAGATCTAATTGGTCTCCATCCTCAGAAATTGAATACCCACTGAGACTTAATATTCCTTGTATACTTGCTTGAAACCGACAGATTTCGGGTTCGAAAGTCATACCAACTTCAGCCATATGCTGAGTAACTATTTCAGAAAAGATCAGTTCAGCGTATAAATTCTGTTGCTCTGACTCAGCTGTTCGAGTAGCAATTTCATTTTGAACTTCATTTTTTATATCTTTTAAAAAATCAATTAATTCCACAATTTTTTATTCCTAATTTATTAAGGACTAAACTTAAATTAATAGCTTGAGGTATAAGTGGTGTCAAATCCATTTCATATTTGGCTTGTCTTATATTTACAGGAACGGTCCCAGGTACCAATTTAGGAAAATTTTCATCAACTAGCCAAAAATATGAATTTTCAGTTTTAAATTGGCGAAAATAATTTTCTTCATTACTTTCTAAATATCCCATACCTAATAATAAATTATTGAATCTTGAAAGCTCCATAGGATAATTAGCCAATTTTTCACGCAAAAACCCAAGTCTTTTAGGTAACGTCTTGCCTAGAGAGTTTATGGAGAAACGGTAACCATTCAAAAACAATGGAGATTTTTCACTGTCATCTAATTGTTCCAAAGAATTAATCTTACATATGAAGCCATTAACTCCCAGAGTACTTTTAACCTCTATTGCACCACTACCTATTTCAAAATCTTTTAAACCATTTAGGGGGCCTTTCCATACATTTAAAACTTCATCTATAGGCATATTTAGCAAAATTAGACTATCTAATAATTCTAATTCGCCTACTAGACCTAATTCAGCTTCTTGAGAAAGCGTCTTATAGCCTCTTGTCATGAATGCTAGCCAAGCATCAATTCTATTAACAACTACCGGAAATAATGCATTTTCAGTTAATGCTTGATGTTGGATTATCGTATTGCATATGTCCACAGCAATTTTTGTAAATAAATCTACGTCTCCTTCAGACTGACGTATTAGTGCAATACCTTTTCCAAATTCATCAGCTAGTAGTTGAACTTTAAAGCCTTTAGCAACCGGTAATTTTGTTTTATCAAAAACATTGTTTGAATAATCAATTTTGAAAAAAATCGCTTCGTTATGACTAAATAAATCATAAGCTGCTTCAATAGATGCTTGAGTAGAGTTATAGACAGCCATTGTACGCCACCCAACTGTATTACTTGACTGTGATAGAGCTTTCCAAGTTGTGAGAATTTGTTCTTCAAATGGATATGGCATAGTTGCTCTCCCACTCAGCATTATTTACTATATATTCAACTTTTTCATCTAATTCACTATAAGGAAAACTTATTCCAAAGCCTACAAAGGGTATTTCTGAATTAGGGCTTAAATTCTCTGAATCTTCAGGCAGATAGATTATTAGCAATCCCTCTGGAGACTTGTCATAACTATTATTTGGAATACCTTTTCCTCTTACAATGCGACTATAAATACTACTTGGTACTGTTGGGGTTTTTTTATATTTTTCAGGGTTCTTTTCGGCATTTTCAATTGTGAGTCGAAGCGCTTCATCCCATTCTGGTTTACTTAAAGGAATAGATTCATCAGTTGATGCAAGAAGTCTTCGAATTGCATATCTATCACTATGGCGGCCATTAATTGAACGCTCAGCTCTATAAACTTTTATATTTTCTGATAAAGCTACGGGTCTATTTTCAAGCCCACCACTTTTTAAGACTATATTCCATTTAATTAGCTCACCTTTAACAACCATTTTTTCGATATATTTCTTAAGTAATACGTTATTTACTTTGTATGACTCATGATGTGTCTTATATTGCTCAAGGAAATTTGTAATATGCATATAAGGAACATCTGCCCAATAATAATGACGCTCAACAACCTCTTTAGTTTCATCCTCTATACCATCTTTTCTAGGAAGTTTACTTGGTGCAGGCAAGCTATCAATTAAAACTTTTAAACTTTTAAAATTATTTTCTAATGTTTCTCTATCTTGATAAAAACTAACCGTTTCATTTGATGAGTTACTAAATGATAAATGTAATTTTTTACCGTTTCTCATTTTAACGGGAGATGTAACAAGTAAAGTATCATGTGATTGCACTTTTAAACCATAATCTCTTGGCGTTCCCCCACTATCAATCATAAAATTAAACTCTTCTCTTAACTCTAAAGAAGCATCTGCTATATGTTGAAACCATTCTACTAAATCATTCGTAGTATAAAGCCTACAAAGATCTAAATAACCATCTCGATACCCAAACCATCTTCCCATCTGCATTAATGAGTCATACATTTTTGATGCTCGAAGAAAATAACTTACGCATAAACCTTCTAACGTAAGCCCTCGTGCTAATTTATCTCCTCCAATAGCTATAACTTTTAGACCATCCGCTCTATCAGCATAATCTAAAGCATCTTTTGCTGTACCATTAATCATTCTGACACTGATTTGTTCAATTAACTCTGGCAAGGCTAGTTCTACTTCCTCCCAAGATGGTAATGATTCAGAGCATAGTTCTGATAAGTCATTATTCATTTTTAGATTAGTTGGGATAAAATCAGTTTCCCATAGATTTTTTAATCTCAATAACACTTCTTTATGCTCTGTTCTTCTTATTAGGCGTTGACTAATTTTCTTTACATAGTTGTCTACTTGATCAAATACTTGTTTCTGAACTTTATTAAAACGAGTGACATGAATTAACATCGATGTGTGTTCATGTCCTTGTTCTCGAAGTTCTCTAACTGTGCAAGATATAATAAATGAGTCTATCGCTCGAACTAAAGACAAAGGTATCCCAAACTCTGAATTATCATAGGCTATATGATCACTTTTGTGCTTAGTCGGCATCCATCCCTTTTTTCCTTCATCAAAGTTATGGTCATCTACTTCATGAATAATAGGAAGTTGCCCTTTTCTGATATCTGAACCCTCATTCCATCCAAATATTCTTGAAGGTCCAATATAATTCGATGGTGCTGCAAGGTTTATAATAAAGGACTCAGGAAAAAGATCTTTTCCTTCCTCCTTGGTCTCGCCATGTTCATGAATGTAAATATTTGCAAATGGAGTAGCGGTATAGCCCACATAAGCCTTTCGAGAAAATAAATGCAGTATCTTTCTGATAAGACTATTAATCGCCTTAGGTTCATAATCTTCATCAGGCAAGCCTTCATCGTTAAATCCTTGTTCTCCTGTATCTACTGAAGCATTATCTGCCTCATCATCCACAATAAGTAAAGGTAAGTTAGTTACAATTTTGCGCCCTGTTTCTTGATCAGTTGTATTTGCAACATGATCATGGATCCATTTATGCAAATTCTTCAAAACTGTTTTATTCTTTTTGACAACAAATAACCAAGGGCGTTGTTCAGGACTAATACCGACAGATTTAGCTAAACGGCTACTAAAATCTCCGCTATCTTTCCTATTAGTTACGTAATTTGGTCTTGGAACTCCCGAGTCGACATTTCCGACTCCAATAAATCTAATTTTATCTGGATCAGGATGTGTCTCATATCCAAGGAATCCCTCATCTAAACGCATCTGAGTTTGAGAACGCAGGTTATTATGCATTCCCGCTAAAACAATAATAATCTTATATCCTGCATCTGCAGCTTTACATATTAAGCCAGTAAAGTTCCCAGTCTTGCCTGACTGTACATGACCAACAATTAACCCTCGTCTATCCCATGGATCTGTTCTAGTTGGGTCTTCCAATAAACCTAGAATTGTATCCGTAGAATCATCTAAAGCCTTTACAGCAACCCAAGGTAATTTCGTATCTTGCCATTGCTTATATCGCTGCCAATATTTCCATTCTTTTTTTCTTTCATTCGTTAGCCAAGGTTCATGCCCACTATCATTAATTAATATATTATCTCGTCCTATCCAAACACTATAGCGACGAATAAGATCTTCGATAATGTAATTTCTATCAAGGTTTTCTTTATATTTTACATCTAGCATAATAGCTGAATCTATTTTTTCATTTAGTAACTGTGTTGTAATGCTAGCTTTATCTTGAACACTTAATAAAAGTGTTTGCACAATTTGAATGATTTGTTGTTCATTTTCTTTAAATATTGTCGACATTATATATTCCTTTAAATAGAAATTTTATAAAGTAGAAATTAGATCTGGATACTTATTGAAGGGCTCAGTCATTCTAAGATTATTTTTGGCTTCTTCGGAAGTTAAACCTTTTATTTCCAGCATATTTTTATATAACTCTTTTAGAATTTCTAAAATAGTTTCTGATGAATCTCCAGAAAAACCTGTTAATGGTGCTTCTTTATTTTCTGCAGTATCTAACCATATCCTTTGAACAGGTACTGTTTCTTCAATAATTTTTAACATAAGTCTTAAATCTGTAAGCAAATTTTCAGATTTGGCTAATACTGACTTAATTACTGGGTGCTCTAAATCTATCTTATACCGTATGCCATCTTTAGAATGCTCTGATTTCCAAGCCTGTTTAATTTCGAATTTATCAGTATTGTTTTTAGTAATATGTCCACGATAAATAAAAACCTTACGGGCCCGATTACGGGTATCTTCTGCGTGACTGGTTAACCATCTACGTAAGTATACTGGTGGACGAGCTACAGCTTTACGAATATCAATTTCCCATTCCTTATCCATAGTATTGGGAATATCCAATTTGATTCTAGCTAATTTATGGATTTCATCTTTTACCCAAGCTTTTCTTTGAGAATCGGATGACTTTAGCCCCAACCAACTACCTGCTACTAATAACCTTTCATTGCGATAAATATAAAAACCTTGCTGAGCTATCCAACCATTTGGTCCTTCTGCCATTTTAAATTCTTGTGGAGTTAATCGATCTTTATGTGGCAATACATGGCATTCGATTTTAATTTTTGTATTTCCGAAAGGCTGGACTGGTGAACTCCATGGCTTGGCAGGATGATCTGACATAAACGGATCCCAAGGCTTAATAGGTTTGCCATTTATACAAATAGTAAATTTTTTTTCTTTCTTCTCTAGATAACGGTGAAAAACCATAGATAAATGTGCTTCAATTTGATCTATCAAATTCAGCCACTCATTAACAGTAAATTTATCTGCTACTATCCTATCTAATTCTTCCCAAATTACCATCGTTCCATGACTAGTTTTGTTTAAATCATCATATAAATCATTTAATTCTATAAAAGGACCTTCTAATAAATGCCACCCGCCATCCTGTTGATTAGCTAATATATCTAAATCCCATCTCAAACTATGTGTTCCATCTTTACCACAAGATATAACCGTCAATCGTCTACATTGTGAAAATGAGGCAGTTTTTAAACCTAATCCAAAACGACCAAGGTCATTTTCGTCCCTTTCCTCTAATGGATTTTTCCCACCCAACCTCATCGCATCATCAATTTCTCTAGAATCCATTCCATTACCATTATCCCAAATTATGATACTGCTCTTTTGTCCATCCCATTTGAATAACAAGTCAATATTATTGCCATTGGCACTAATACTGTTGTCGATAATATCAGCCATTGCAGTCGCTGTGTTATACCCTAGTCCCCTTAGAGCTTCAATCATAGCGCTCGCTTGCGGTGGGGCATTACGAGATTTGATTTTATCGTGCATTTTTCTTTCCTTATTTCTCAACTTAACCTTTTTTATAAATTTTCTAATCATAAAAAGGTTTTAAGTATTGAGCTCTTGACTGATGTCTTAATTTATCTAAAACCTTTGATTCTATTTGTCTAATACGCTCTCTTGTAACATTAAATAAGCTGCCAATCTCTTCAAGAGTCATATCTTTATCGCCCACAAGACCAAATCTTAGCTCTATGGTTTTCGCTTGACGCTCATCTAATTCAGATAGTTGCTCATAAATAGCTTCTCTTAATTCAATCTCTGAAACTAAACCTTCGAGACTTAGACTTGGACAAATGAATTCATTTTCATTTAAATACTCAATATCCTCATATGAAACGTCATCAAAAAATTCTACCCTAATATTTGCATTTCGAGCTTTTATAACATCTTTTTCTGAACATTCAGCTTGACGGGCTATAGATGAAAGAGTAATCGGTGTGCCTTTTTCTTCTAAATATTTTCGTGCATTTTCAATAGTATTCACTAATTCATGAGCATGTACTGGTAAACGAATTAGACGATTAGAATTAGCTATCGCTCTTGTAATGGCTTGTTTTATCCACCAAGTAGCATATGTAGAAAATTTATAACCCAAGTGATAGTCAAACTTATCAATAGCAGTCAATAAACCAATATTCCCTTCTTGAATGAGGTCCTCGAGAGGCATTCCAGTTTCTACATATTTCTTCGCATAGTGACTTACCAATCGAAAATTTGCATTTAATAATTTTTCTTGAGCTCTCTTATATTTATTTATAATATTTGTAAATTGCTTCGCAGTAGGCTCGTTAAATTTTTTAGTGATTTCTAATAGTTTTTTTAAGTTTTTAGAAGTAGGACGGGGTATATGCTGATTACTATCACACAGCTTAGAATTTTGTCTTATAAGAACTATATGATCCCAAAAATTTATATCTTCACGATCTTTGGATATATCCCACTCTTCATCAACAATTTCAGTTTCCTCAATACTATGTGCATCTTCCATTAGTTCTTTTTCTTCAATTACATTTGGATTATTTGCATCTTCTTCATTATTATCAAAAACTTCAGTGACAGTTACCCAATCTTCATTTGATAAATTAGCAATATTCTTTGCAAGAAGAAATAGAGCAATATTCATTTCTTGTCCAATTTTTTCTTCTTGCATCCTATCAATCAATTCAAATTTTTGAATTTCAGAAAAATAGACATTTAATGAAGTAAGATCACCTTCAAGTTCATAATGTAAATTCGTTAAACTATCTGTAATCATTTCTTCGAATAGATGATTGTTTTCATTATTATTAGAAGGCATATCAAAAAAGTCGAATTCTTCTACTAAAACACCTAAATCTCCAAATATATTTAAAATAATAGGTAAAATTATATCTTTATGAGGTTCACCTATATCAGCACTAGTAGCAATCAAGACTTGGTCATAATTAACTCTACCTCTAGAAATCGCCTCAAGGGCTAAGTCATATAAATTAGAAAATTTTTCTTTTACATTTATTGCTCTCGTATGAATTACAGGAAGATCAATTTTAACATCTGACCAGCTGGATTCATCCATTTCAATAATTGTGTGATTTACTAAATTCTTATAAATTTTTTCAGCTTCTAGAACGCAATCTAAATCATTCTTGGGAATGATGCTTGTATCGTCATTAAGCCAGCTATCTAAACCATTAGATATACTGTCAGAATTAAAATAAGAGTCTCCCTCAGATTCCAATTCAAAGCCCAAGTTTATATCCATTTCTATAAATTGATGATCGATCTGATTAACTAAATCAGAACTTTCCTTCATTTTAATAACAGTATTAGATTCAATATTATGATCGCCTAGAGTAACAATTCTTGGATATCTTTCTCTAATTTTTTCATTATCTTCGTCACTATCTACCCAGCTTACATCTTGATTATTTTTTTTATACTCAAAGATTAAATCCATAATTTTTTGCATACCACTTAATTTAGCATAGTCGATAGCAGACTTACCTTTTGAATCAACTTGATTTAAGGATGCATCTAAATTTAGTAAAAACTTAAAAATTTCTGGTTTTTTAAAGATTGCGGCCAGCATTAAGGGTGTCAATCCAGTTGAATCAACTGAATCAATAGGACAGCCTCGTTCAATTTGAACTCTTACAGCATCTAGAACGCCAACTTTAATTGCAACTTTTAATAAAGGGTTCAAATGTTGATGTGACGTTTTCATACTAGTCAATGGATGATGTTATTTTGTAGTTTATTCAATTAACTTTGAACACTTGTAAGCTCTTTATATAGGTTTTAACCCTTGAGTGTATTTATCCAAATACTCCTCTCTTCTCTATATGAAAATTTCACTCGCTACTCAGTGGAGAAAGGTGACCAAATAAATATCTTAGGAAAGTAGACCTTAAGTGATAAATTACTTTGAATGAGAGAAAGTTGCTTTGGTTTTAACACTAATTACAATGGTCAAAAAAAACTTATTTTTAGCAGCCCTTTTTAGAGCATTAGTGGTTTTGAGCAGAGAATAATTTAAGGCTATCAGACAAATAGAAAGTTGTCTAATATTTTGTGAAGTTTTTTATTAAAATAGCATTTTAATGGCAATAGCAAAATTAGAACAGAATATTATAAGCTCTATCATTTGCTAATCCGAAAAATCCAGCTGATAACATCTGTAGACTTTGAAAGATTACTATCGAATGAAGTGTATAGTTTTGCTTAAAATGGCATATCTGGGTTTGTTAAAAGACTTAAAAAATGTTCATCATCATCGAAGTCTATCCCAATTTTGGGCTTTTTCTTAAGCGGTTGATGAAACGAATTATCAGCTCTAAAACCACCAAATGAATTAAAGGCACTATCATTTGGCAACAAATTAGTCGGTACTTCACTCAAAAAATAACTTTCAATCGTC
>OFDC01000837.1_pt1 | contig 19429 bp, 15 predicted proteins | sample 1520941 | NCBI WGS metagenome assembly OFDC01 (sample SAMEA94258168, study PRJEB24077) | hot springs metagenome | biome: Aquatic biome; feature: Water | place: India | collected 2012-12-06 | depth 5 m | reverse complement strand
AACAGCTTGTCGAGCTGGTCTCGCGGCACGCCCGGGCCGTCATCCTCCACCTCGACCTCCGCGCCCCCCGTGGGCAGCGGCTTGACCCGGAGCCAGATGTGGGGGCCGCCATAGCGGCGTGCGTTGTCCAGGAGGTTGACGATGACCTCGCCCAACCATAGCGGGTGAGCCCGCGCCACGACCGGGACATCGGGCGCTTCAAGGGCGATGCTGTGGCCTTCCCGCAGGCCCTGCAGCACCAGCGGCTCTGCCGCCTCGCGGACCACTGGCACCAGATCCATCGGGGCCTGCTCGGCATTCATGGACAGGGCCGTCTCCGATCTGGCCAGCGACAGCAACTGGCCGATGAGCCGGGTCAGCCTGTCGGTCGACTTCAGCAGCTGCTGCAGCACCGGCTCCCAGGTGGCGCCGTAGGGCGCGTAGGGGGCGAGCAGTTGGAGCTCCTGCTGCAGTTCCTGAGCCAGCACCCGAATCCCGGCCACCGGCGTGCGCAACTGGTGCGCCGCATCGGCCACGAACCGGCGCTGCAGAGAGACGCTTTGCTGCACGTCCTCCAGCAGCATGTTGATGCGCTCGATCAGCGGCACCGCCTCGACCGGGACGTCCTGCAACGGCAGGGGGCGCCAGTCGGCGGCATCGCGGTGCGCGACCTCGCGGGCAATGTCACGCAGCGGCTGCAGGCCCCGGGCAATGCCCCACCCCAGCAGCAGGAAGGTCAAAGTCCCCAGCGCCACCGCCGGCAGCACCATGCCCAGCTGCACATCGCGCACGAGCTGGTTGCGCTTGCGCCGGGTCTCCACCACGATGATCGCAACCGTGCGATCCAGCATGGGCGAGGCGAGCGAGAACACCGCCCCGCGCACAGACTCACCGTCGTAGACCCCGTCGAAGAGCACGGGCTGCTCGAAGGTCTCGCGTCCCCGCTGTGGGGGCACTGGCACCGCGCCGTCTCCTGCCAGGACGTTGCCCTCCACGTCGACCATCGCGAAGCTGTTGCGATCCTCGGTGTCCCAGGTCAGCAGCTCGCGCGCCTGTCGCGTCAGGTCGAGCAAGGGCCCTCTGTCGGTCCACAGGACACGAGCCGCCAGGGCGCTGGCCTCGTCCTGCAATCCGCGGTCGAACGCGGCATTCGCGCTCTCGCGGGCGAGCAGGTAGGCCCCTCCCGTGGCCGCGGCGGTCCCCAGGAACCAGATCCACACGAGGGGGCGCAGCAGTCGCCGGCGGATGCTCGGGCCGCGCCTCATGCTTGTGGATCGCCGGCCGTCTCCATCACGTAGCCGAACCCCCTGACCGTCTTGATGACGACGCCCAGGTCGGCGAACCGCTTGCGCAAACGATGGACATAGACCTCGACGGAGTTCTCGCTGAAGTCCGCCTCCCAGCTCGACAGGGCCGCGACGATGGATTCCTTGGACACCACCCGTCCGGCCTTGTGCATCAGCAGTTCGGTCAGCGCCATCTCGCGCGGACTCATGCGCACCCGCTCGCCCTGGTGCGTCAGCTCCCGATTCGACAGATCGAGCACGAGATCGCCCAGACGGAGCGTCTCGCTGGTGCGGCCCTCGGCCCTGCGTTTGAGCGCGCGCAGCCGCGCCACGAGCTCAGGCACGTCGAAAGGCTTGACCAGGTAGTCGTCGGCGCCGGCATTGAGCCCCTGCACCCGGTCGCTGAGGTCGTCCCGGGCGGTGAGCAGCAGCACCGGCAGGCGCGCGCCGCGGCTGCGCCAGTGCCGCAGGACCTCCATGCCGTCCTTGCGTGGCAACCCGAGGTCCAGCACGGCGAGGTCGAACTGGCCGATCAGCGCCTCGGCTGTCGCTTGCACACCATCAGCCAACACGTCGACCCGCCAGCCCTCGCGCTCCAGGGCGCGTGCGACGCCGAGGCTCAGGGCCGGGTCGTCTTCAACGAGGAGGATGCGCATGGCGATACGACTCGGACAGCGGGGGCGAACGGCGACAGGCGTGATTCTGGTGGGAGGTCGGCAGAAAAAAGGCCGGTCAACGGACCGGCCTCTTCGCGACTCGTGAAGGATCAGGCGAAGTTGGCTTCAGCGAAGTCCCAGTTCACCAGCTTGTCCAGGAAGGTCTCGACGAACTTCGGACGCAGGTTGCGGTAGTCGATGTAGTAGGCGTGCTCCCAGACGTCGACGGTCAGCAGGGCCTTGTCGCCGGTGGTCAGGGGCGTGCCGGCGGCTCCCATGTTGACGATGTCGACGCTGCCGTCGGCCTTCTTGACCAGCCAGGTCCAGCCCGAGCCGAAGTTGCCCACGGCAGACTTGGTGAAGGCTTCCTTGAAGGCCGCGTAGGAGCCCCACTTCGCCGCGATGGCCTGGGCCAGCGCGCCCTTGGGCTCGCCGCCGCCATTGGGCTTCATGCAGTTCCAGAAGAACGTGTGGTTCCACACCTGTGCGGCGTTGTTGTAGATGCCGCCCGAGGACTTGCGGATGATGTCCTCCAGGGCCATGGATTCGAACTCGGTGCCCTTCTGCAGGTTGTTGAGGTTCACCACGTAGGCGTTGTGGTGCTTGTCGTGGTGGTACTCGAGCGTCTCGCGGCTCATGTGCGGGGCGAGCGCGTCATGGGCGTAGGGCAGCGGCGGCAGCGTGTGTTCCATGCGGATTCCTTTCGACTTGTGTGGCCCACCGACGCGAGAGCGCAGTCGGTGACTCCCAGGCCTGGCCCCCGGGAGGCGGCGCCATTGTAGGCAGCTTGTCACGGATGCGCCGGGGGCGACCTCGCCCCCGGGATCAGCCCTGCTCGTCGGGCTCGACCTGCAGCACCCGTGCAACCGCACGCCCGTCGGCCCAGACCGCCTGCACTTCCTGCCCCGATGACAGCTGCGACACCGACGTCAGGGGACGTCCGGCGTCGTCGGTCACCCAGGCGAAGCCGCGTGCCAGGACCCGGCGCGGGTCGCATCCCTGCAGCCGGGACTCCAGGAGGTGCAGCCGCTGCTCGGCACGCTGCCGCTGCGCATCGGCTGCGCGCAACAGACGATCGGCGACGCGCTGCTGACGCTGCTGCGCCTGCGACAGGACGGCACGCAAGGTGGCACGGCGCCGCTCGTCAAGACTCTCGAGGGTGCGTTGATGGCCGGCCATCAGGCGGGTCGGGCGGGACAGCTGGAGTCCCAGCCGGTCCACGCGCATCGCCCGGCCTTCCAGCTGGCGATGCATGGCGCGTCGGGCCCGCTCCTGCAGGCTGTCCAGCTCCTGGAGCAGGTCCGCCTGGGGCCACGCGGCCAGTTCGGCGGCGGCTGTCGGCGTGGGTGCACGCAGGTCCGCTGCCAGATCGCACAGGCTCACGTCCGTCTCGTGTCCCACGCCGCAGATCACCGGGAGCGCAGACTCGGCCACCGCCCGGACCACGCGCTCGTCGTTGAAGGCCCACAGGTCTTCCAGCGACCCGCCGCCTCGGCACAGCACCAACAGGTCCACCTCGCGTCTGCGGCCCGCAAGGCTCAGCGCCTCCACCAAGGCCGCGGGCGCCTCCGGACCCTGCACCGGCGACGGATAGACGATGACCTCCACCTGCGGCGCGCGCCGCGCCAGCGTCGTGAGCACGTCGCGCAGGGCCGCAGCCCCCAGCGAGGTGACGACACCGATGCGGCCGGGATGCGGCGGCAGGCGGCGCTTGCGTTCCGCATCGAAGAGTCCCTGGGCCTCCAGCTTGGCCTTCAGCCGCAGGAACTCCTCGTACAAGGTGCCCGCACCCACCCTCTGCATCGACTCGACCACCAGCTGCAGCTCGCCCCGGGCCTCGTACACCGAGACCCTGCCACGCACATCCACCTGCTGGCCGTCGCGGGGGGTGAAGTCGATCAGGGAGGCCGCCCGGCGGAACATGGCGCAGCGGACGCCGGCGCCGCCGTCGGCATCCTTCAGGGTGAAGTAGCAATGCCCGCTGGCGGCTCGTGTGAAGCCAGAGAGCTCGCCGCGCACGACGCAGGCTCCGAAGCGGCTTTGCAGGGCGTCGTTGGCGGCCAGCAACAGGCCCGCCACCGACCACACCATCGGCGCCGGACGCGATGCAGTGCGTTCGTTCATGGCCTGCCCCGCAGCGACGATGGCAAGAGCGAGCGCGAGAACTCCACAGCGATGCCGCAAGGGCTCGAGTCGGAAAAAATGGCTGTCACCGTGCTGTCATTTCGTGGCAAGTCGTTGATAGCGCTGGTCTTTTTTCTGCCTAAAGCTTGAGCAATCTGTTGCAGGCCCTGCAAATTCGCGCTTTTGCGCACGTCCGAGGCCGTTTGCCCACAAAGTTGTCCACAGTTTCCGTGGATCAGGCACAAGCGCACGCCGTCGCGCAGAGGGGCCGTGAGACCGCACTGTCGCCCTTGGACAGCGGGCCATAATCCGCGCTCTGAAGCGCCGCCCCTTGAGAGGAATCCGTTGTTTTCGATCATACAAGCCGCGGGCTGGCCAATTTGGCCGCTCATCATCTGCTCGATCGTCGCCCTGGCCCTCATCATCGAACGCCTGGCCAGCCTGCGCACCCCTCGCATCGCACCGCCGTCCCTGGTCGACGAGGTGGTCAGCGTCACCCGCAACAGCCTGCCCTCGGCCGACGTCGTGAACAAGCTCGCGGCCAACTCCGTCTTGGGAACGGTGCTGGCGCACGGGCTGCGCGCGGTGATCGCCGACCCCCGGATCGGGGAGCCGGCATTGCGGCAGACCTTCGAGAGCGCCGGCCGGGCCGCGGTGCACCGACTCGAACGCTACCTGAACACCCTGGGCACGATCGCGACCGCCGCGCCGCTGCTCGGGCTGCTGGGCACGGTGGTCGGCATGATCGAGATCTTCGGCTCGCAGGCTCCGACCGGCGGCAACAACCCCGCACAACTCGCGCACGGCATCTCCATCGCGCTGTACAACACCGCGTTCGGCCTGATCGTCGCCATCCCGGCCTTGATGTTCTACCGTTACTTCCGGGGCAAGGTCGAGGAGTTCGCGCTCGAGATGGAGCAAGGCGCGGAGCGACTGGTGCCGCACCTGATGCGCTTCACCGTGCGCCAGCCCGTCGAGGCCGCCCGATGAACTTCCGCCGCCATCGCGGCGAGCCGCCAGAGATCAACCTCATCCCGTTCATCGACGTGCTGCTGGTGGTGCTCATCTTCCTGATGCTGTCGACCACCTACTCGAAGTTCACGGAGTTGCAGATCACGCTGCCGACCGCGGACGCGCAGGCGCTGCAGGAGCGCCCTGGCGAGATCGTCGTGTCCGTGGCGGCCGACGGCCGCTACCTCGTCAATCGCCAGCCGGTGGAGGGCCGCAGCGTGGAACTGCTCACGAGTGCGCTTGCGCAGGCCGCGCAGACGCAGAAGGACGCGGTCGTGATCGTCTCCGCCGACGCGGCCGCGCCGCATCAGCACGTCGTCAATGTCATGGATGCCGCCCGCCGCGCCAACCTCCCGCGGCTGACCTTCGCAACCCAGGCGAACGCCGGCGCCGGCTCCTGACCGGGATGTCGCTGGCCGAGCGACTTCAGCGCGACTGGTGGCGCCGCGAGCCGACGGCGCTGACCACCCTCCTGGCGCCCGCCAGCGGCCTGTACCGGCTCGGCGCCTGGCTGCAGCGCCATCGAGCCCGGCCGTGGCGCGCGCCGGTGCCGGTTGTCGTGGTCGGCAACCTGATCGTCGGTGGTGCTGGCAAGACCCCGACCGTGATTGCCCTCGTGCAGGCGCTGCGGGCGCGAGGATGGACCCCGGGGATCGTTTCGCGCGGCTATGGCCGGCAGGACGAACAGCTGCGGGAGGTCGTCCCGGGCTCCAGTGCCGCCGGCGAGGTGGGCGACGAGCCGCTGCTGATGGCCATCCGCACCGGCGCCCCTGTGGTGGTCGGGCAGGACCGCAGCGCGGCCGCACGCGAGCTGCTGCGGCGACATCCGCAGGTGGATGTGCTTGTGAGCGACGACGGCCTGCAGCATTGGCGCCTGGCGCGAGACCTCGAACTGGTCGTGTTCGATGAGCGCGGTGTGGGTAACGGGCGTCTGCTGCCGGCGGGCCCGTTGCGGGAGGCACTGTGGCGGGGGAACTGGCCCGGACGCGTCATCCTGTACAACGCGCCCGCGCCAAGCACGCCTTTGCCCGGGGTGCTGCTGAAGCGTCGCCTGAGTGGTGCCGTGGAGCTGTCGCGGTGGTGGGGAGGAGCCACCCCCGACGCGGCGGTCCTTGACGGGTGGCGGGGTCGCACCGTGTTGGCAGCCGCAGGACTGGCCCATCCGGAGAAGTTCTTCCGCATGCTGCGCGACGAAGGCCTGCAGCCGGACGCCCTGCCCCTGCCCGACCACCACCGCTTCGACGCCCTGCCGTGGCCGGCCGAAACGCAGGACGTGCTCGTGACGGAGAAAGACGCCGTCAAGCTGCCGCCCGAGCGCGTGGGCCGCACCCGGGTGTGGGTGGTCACGCTAGACTTGTCCCTTCCCTCCGCTTCCGTCGACCAGTGGGACGCCTGGCTGCGCCAGAGGCGCTCGCCGTCCCTGCCTCCCGCCTGACCATGGACCATCGTCTCATCGAACTGCTCGTGTGCCCGCTGTGCAAGGGGCCGCTGGAGCCCTTGCGCGGTGGCGACGGCCGCGTGGTCGAACTGGCCTGCCGTGCCGACCGCCTCGCCTATCCCGTGCGGGACGGCATCCCGGTCATGCTGGAGCAGGACGCCCGCGCGCTCGAGCCCGAGTCCGAACCCCAGCCGCCCACCCTGCCGTGACCGAGCCGCTGCGCTTCCATGTGCTGATCCCGGCCCGGCTGGCGTCCACGCGACTGCCCAACAAGCCACTGGCCGACATCCACGGTGCGCCCATGATCGTGCGGGTCGCTCAGCGGGCTCTCGCCTCGTCAGCCTGCAGCGTGGTGGTCGCCGCCGACCATTCCTCCATCGTCGAGGCCTGCGCCGACCACGGCGTGCAGGCGTTGCTCACCAGCACCCACCATCCCAGTGGCAGCGACCGACTGGCCGAGGCCTGCGGACTGCTGGATCTGGGCGACGACGAGATCGTGGTCAATGTGCAAGGCGACGAGCCCTTGATCGACCCGAACCTGGTCGATGCCTGCGCGTCACTGCTGCGGGATCGACCCGGCTGTGTCATGAGCACCGTCGCCCACCCCATCGCCGCGGTCGACGAGTACCTGAACCCGAACGTGGTGAAGGTGGTCACCGACGCCGCGTCGCAGGCCTTGTATTTCAGCCGCGCCTGCATCCCCTGGTGGCGCGACGGCCACGCGCAGGGCGTGTCGCAACTGCCCTCGCCGCCTCCGCTGCGCCACGTGGGCCTGTACGCATACCGGGCAAGCTTCCTGCGCCGCTACCCGACGCTGGCACCCGCGCCCATCGAGCAACTCGAATCGCTGGAGCAGCTGCGGGTGCTGTGGCACGGCGAGCGCATCGCCGTGCATGTCACGCCGCATGCGCCGGGCACCGGCGTGGACACCCCGCAGGACCTGGAGCGGGTGCGCGCCCTCTGGTCTTGACCCCCGTCCAGGAGCGAACCGGCGCGTCAGTTTGACGCAGGAATGTGCATGGTATTCTCGCCGCCGACCTGCAGCCGGCTTCCCTGACGTCTGCGGCGAACGACAACGAATCCGAGGACACGATGAGACTGATTCTGCTGGGGGCGCCGGGCGCCGGTAAGGGCACTCAAGCCGCATTCATCTGCCAGAAGTACGGCATCCCGCAGATCTCCACCGGTGACATGCTGCGCGCCGCGGTGAAAGCGGGCACGCCCCTCGGGCTCGAGGCCAAGAAGGTGATGGACGCCGGCGGTCTCGTCAGCGACGACATCATCATCGGGCTGGTCAAGGAACGCATCGCCCAGCCGGATTGCGCCAACGGTTTCCTCTTCGACGGATTCCCGCGCACCATTCCCCAGGCCGACGCCATGAAGCAGGCCGGCGTGAAGCTGGATCTCGTGCTCGAGATCGACGTGCCCGATGCGGCCATCATCGAGCGCATGAGCGGCCGCCGCGTGCACGTGGCCTCCGGCCGCACCTACCACGTGAAGTTCAATCCGCCCAAGGCCGAGGGCAAGGACGACGTCACCGGCGAGGATCTCATCCAGCGCGCAGACGACCAGGAGGAGACGGTGCGCAAGCGCCTGGAGGTCTACCAGAGCCAGACGCGGCCCCTGGTCGACTACTACTCGAAGTGGTCTGCGACCGGCGACCCGCAGGCACCTCGCTACCGCCGCATCTCCGGGCTGGGCAGCGTCGAGGAGATCACCGCCCGCGCACTCGAGGCGCTCGAGTCCTGATCCCGCCGTCGCGTCCCGCGATGCCGACGCATGCCGCCCTTCGAGGCGGCATTCTTTTGCCCCACAATTGACGTTTACGTCAACGTCAACTCACCGGAGGTTCATTCCATGGAGATCGCAGGCAAGGTATTCATCGTCACCGGCGGCGCGTCCGGACTGGGCGAGGGCACGGCCCGCATGCTCGCTGCCAACGGCGGCAAGGTGGTGATCGCCGACCTCCAGGCTGACAAGGGCCAGGCGCTGGCCGAGGAACTGGGCGGCGCGTTCGTGAAGTGCGACGTGAGCTCGGAGCCCGATGGCCGGGCGGTGATCGAGAAGGCGTTGTCCCTGGGCAAGCTGATGGGCTTGGTGAACTGCGCCGGCATCGCACCGGCGGCCAAGACCGTCGGCAAGGACGGCGCCCACGCGCTGGAGCTCTACGCCAAGGTGATCAACGTGAACCTCGTGGGAAGCTTCAACATGATCCGCCTGGCCGCCGAGGCCATGTGTCGCAACGAGCCGGAGCCCACCGGTGAGCGGGGCGTGCTGATCAGCACCGCCAGTGTCGCCGCCTACGACGGCCAGATCGGCCAGGCCGCGTATGCCGCTTCCAAGGGTGGCGTGGTGGGCATGACCTTGCCGATCGCACGCGACCTCGCCCGCAACGGCATCCGCAACATGACCATCGCCCCGGGCATCTTCGGCACGCCGATGCTGTTCTCCATGCCGCAGGAAGTGCAGGACGCCCTGGCCGCCAGCGTGCCCTTCCCCAGCCGGCTCGGCCGTCCCGAGGACTACGCCAGGCTGGTGCACCAGATCATCACCAACGACATGCTCAACGGCGAGGTGATCCGCCTGGACGGCGCGATCCGGATGGCGCCGAAGTGATCGACGGCAGGTTCGGGACAGGCCCGGTCCGCGCAAGGCGCTGGCGATGAGCGTCAGTGCGACGGCCGGGCCCTTTCCGATCAGAAGAACTTGTACGATGCCCGCAGCATGTAGGTTCGTCCCAGGGGATCCGTGAAGCGCGGGTCGTACCCTCTTTGGAACGTCGTGCTCTGCATGCTGCGCGGAGGGTCCTCGTCGAACACGTTGCTGACTGCACCGGTGAGGGTGAGATTCTTGATCCCCGTCCAGCTCACAGACAGGTCGTGGACGAGGTAGTCGTCCACTTTGCTGCTGCCGTCCTGGTCGGTATAGCCAGACTTGTAGCGCTGTGACACCGTCGCGCCCCAAGGGCCCTGGCTCCAGTTGACCGACAGCACGTGCTGCCAGCGGAACACCGGCGCGTTGTCGCTGTAGCGGCCCACCGCGTCGATGAACTCACCGCCTCGCTCGCGCTGGTAGCGGTACTTGTTGACGTAGGTGCCCTCGAAGCTCACGCCAAATCGGCCCGCTGGCGTGGCGGCCGACCGCCAGATCGCGGTGAGATCGACGCCGTTTGTTTTCAACGTCCCGAGGTTCTCGTTCGGCGTCGCAATGTAGGCGATGGGATCGAAGCTGGGGAAGTTCAGACAGGCGTCGATGTTCGACCGCTGCGCCGCGGTGATCTGACTGCACCGCACGAAGCGCGCTGCGTAACGCGTCGGGTCGCCGAACACCGACTGCTCGGGCAAGCCGCCGATGAGGTTGTCCACCTCGATCGACCAGAAGTCGAGCCCCACACTCAAGTCACGCACAGGCTCGAACAGGGCGCCGATGGTGAAGGTCTTGGATTTTTCCGGCTGAAGTGTGCTGGCGGGCTGCCCCAGTCCAGCAGGGCCGGAGGCCTGCTCCAGGACCTGCTGGCCGCACACCACCCCTGCGGTGCCCGGGATGGTGGGGGTGCCATTGGGGCACAGCACAGGATCATCGTAGTTGTCGCTGGTGAATGTCAGCGAGGCCGGCTGGTAGATCTCGTAGAGCGTGGGGGCGCGAAAGCCCTTGTTGGCGGATGCGCGAAGCAGCAGTTGCGGCGTGGGCTGGAAACGGATGCCAACCTTGGGGTTGAAGGTGTTGCCGAAGTCACTGTAGTCGTCGAAGCGACCGGCGACGTTCACCTCCAGGGTCTTCAGCATCGGGATGTTGATCTCCGCAAAGAGCGCGGACACCTTGCGGCTGCCGGCGGTGTCGCTTTCGGGATCGATCCCCAGGCTGCTGAGCCGCCCGGTCACGTCGGTGGCCTCGAAGCTCGAACGTTCACGGCGGTGTTCGAAGCCGAAGGCGGCCGCCAAGGGGCCGTTCGCCAACTGCATCAGGTCCTTGTTCACCCTCACGTCGAAGAAGTCGATCTTGCTCGTGCCAATCAGGGTCGGCGCGTTGACCTGTGCGGCCTCGATCGCCGCCAGACCCGCAGCGGTCTGTTCGCCGAAGGGGTTGATCGACCCTGCAAGGATGCCTTCCTGGATGAGATCGTCATCGACATAGCCGCGCTTGACATCGGCCGTGCTCTTGTTGCGCGATTGGCCGAGCGCCGTTCGGTAGTCGAAGCCACGGAACGCGCCGGACAGCTCGAACATGAGGCGCTGGGTGGTGGTGTCGTCGCCGCTGGTGCGCTTTCCCGCGGGTACCTGCCGCCAGTTCACGACGCCGCCGCTCTGAACCCCGGCGGTGTCGGGATCCCAGTCGATCACCGCACCCGTGACCGGATCGGTGGAGATCGGCGCACCCACAGGCCAGAACGGGCTGGACTCCAGGAGGATGTGACTGTTCGGCGCCGCTGCCACCTTGGCAGTGGCCTTGTTGCGCGCATAGAGATACTCACCCGTCAGCTGGTGGTCGCCCCCAAGATCGAAAGTGCCGCGCAACAGTCCGGTGACCTGCTCGTTCTTTGGAATGATGTCGATGTCCCGGGTGAAGTCGTAGCGGCACGTCACTCCATCGGCAGTCACCAGGGGAAGCGAACTCGGCGGCGCACAACCAGGTCCGCTGGGCTCGAAGCCGTTGACGTCCCCTGGAAAAGCGGTCCCGCTGGTGCCACCAAGTAGATCGTCGTTCGTCGGTCCCAGGACGCCAGTTGCGGCGAAGGAGCGGTTGCGCGCCTCCAATACGCGTTGCTTGCGCCAGTCCACCGACGCGAGGAGGTTGAACCGGTTCTCACTCAGTGAACCGAAGCCGCCGAGCAGCGTCACGCGGGAGGTCTCTCCGCCATCGCGCTGTTCCGGCACCTGGTACTGCGCGCTCGCTTCGAAGCCCTGGTAGTCGCGCTTGATGATGAAATTGATGACGCCGCCGATCGCGTCGGTGCCGTAGACAGCCGACGCTCCGTCGCGCAGCACCTCGATACGCTCGATGGCCGCCAGAGGTATCGCATTGAGGTCGACGGCGGCCGCGTCGAAGGCATGGTTGGCGATGCGGCGACCGTTCAGCAGCACCAGCGTCTTGTTGGCATTGGTGCCCGCCGGCCCGCTGAGGCCTCGCAGGTCCGCTTCAGCCTTGGCGCCGGTCGTGCCACCGATCGCGGAAGTGACGCCAAAATTCGACTGGTTGGCTGCGATCCGCTGCATGGCCTGTTCAGCGGTGGTGACGCCCTGTCGTGTCAACTCCTCGACACGGATGACCGTGACAGGGAGAGCTGTCTCGGCATCCACCCGCTTGATGGACGACCCCGTGATCTCGACGCGCTGCGCCTGCTCCTGCGCGACCGCGGGCCCATGCCCGATCAGCAGTCCGCTACCGAGCGCCAGCAGGGCGGCATGGCAAATGTCGGTTCTCTTGATCATCGTCACTCCTGTGCAGGCAAAGGGTTGGCACTGTCCATCCGCGCGCAAGGTTCGGAAATCCTGGAGTCGCGACACCCCTGCGAGGGACGTTCCTCATTCTTTTGGGGCGACGGTCGCCGCGACGCACGGTACAAACCCGAACCGGCCGACGGCCTGCGCCGGCGGAGGGCCTTCTCTCGAGGGTCGGCCCCAGGGAAGGCAGTCAAGGGGCGTTTGACGACGCAGCGCTCCCCCCTAATTCGAAGTGTGCGTGCGTTGCCCTCGAGCAACAGCAGGTCGCGCCGCCGCTGGCTTGCGCCTGGACAGCGCACCTCACAGCGACTCCTACAATCCCACGCCTTCGGCCGCCTCTTTCCCATGCCTGAACCTGAATTCCCCCCTTGGCGGAGCCTCGCTTCCGCGGACCGCGACGTTCGCGAGTCCCCCGCCGTGATCTGGTTCACCGGGCTTTCGGGAGCGGGCAAGACGACCCTCGCCTCGCTCCTGCAGCAGCGCCTTGAACAACAGGGGCGACGCACTGCCCTGCTCGACGGTGACGTTCTCCGCCAGGGGCTGTGCAGCGACCTGGGCTACTCCCTGGCAGACCGAGACGAGAACGTCCGTCGTGCGGCCGAGGTGGCCCGCCTGATGGTGGATGCCGGGCTCGTCGTTCTGGTCGCACTGATCTCGCCATCGCGCCAGCAGCGTGAGCGGGCCCGCACGCTGGTCGCGCCGGCCACGTTCGTGGAGGTGCATGTGGATGCACCACTGAACATCGTCGAGCGGCGCGATCCCAAGGGCTTGTATCGGCGCGCGCGCCGAGGCGAATTGCCGCAGTTCACTGGCATCGACTCGCCCTACGAGCCTCCGGTCTCGCCCGAGATCCGGATCGACACCAGCCAGGAGACACCCTCCGAATCCCTCGACGCGCTCATGCGGCACCTGGGGGTAAGCGACATATGAACGGGGCGGACATCGAATTCCTGCGACGCAGCGCCGAGACATTGCTCGGGCAGGGGCGGTTCGGCGAGTCGGTGCGCTTGTGGCACGAACTCTTGCGCTGGTCCCCGGCCGACGCGCAGGCCTGGTTCAACCTGGCTTGGCTGCTTCAGCAACTTGGCCAGTTCCACCCGGCATTGCAGGCCTATTCGCGCGCCGTGACCTGCGGTGTGACCGACCCAGCCGAGGCCCATGTGAACCGAGGCGTCATCCTCGCGGAACAACTGGAACGTCCAGGGGAAGCCAGGGAAGAGTTCGAACGTGCGCTCTCGCTCGATCCGGCACATGTCCCGGCTCTGGTCAACCTCGGGAACCTGCACGAGCAGCATGGCGACCGCGCAGCAGCTCGTCAGGCCTATGAGCGTGCCCTGGCACTCGAACCGGACCAGCCGCTGGCCCTGGCCCGCCTGCCGGACCTCAAAGACCTCGACGGGGCGTCGGATGCGCTCATCGGCAGGCTCCGGACAGCCTTGTCACGCCACGATCTGTCACCGCTGCAGCGTGCCGACCTTGCCTTCGGACTCGGCAAGGCGCTGGACAGCGTCGGCCAGTACGACGAGGCGTTCGAGGCGTACAGGGGTGCCAACATGGCGAGTGCCGAACTTGCGCGCGCGGCCGGTGCAGCTTACGACCGGCTGGCGCACGAGCGCCTGATCGACCACCTCATCCAGACCGACACCGGGGGACACCCTGCGCACTCCAGGGACGAGGAAGACTCCCGCAAGGTGCGCCGCCTGTTCATCTGCGGGATGTTCCGCTCCGGATCGACCCTGGTCGAACAGATCCTTGCGAGCCACCCGGAGGTGACCCCGGGAGGCGAGGTCGACGTGCTGCCAGCGCTGGTGCGCAAGCACCTGCGGGGGCTGCGCGAACCGTTCGTGACCCCTGACGATGCACTGATCAAGACGCTGCGCGACGAGTACCGGTCAGCGGTGGATGCGCTCTTTCCTGCTGCTCAGGTGCTGACGGACAAGCGGCCCGACAACTTCCTGCACCTCGGACTGATCCGCCGCATGTTCCCGGACTCCTGCATCGTGCACACACGCCGCAACCCGATGGACAACTGCCTGTCGGTCTACTTCCTGCACCTGGGCGCGTCGATGCCCTATGCGACCGACCTGGAGGACATCGCGCACTGGTATCGGCAATACCGGCGCCTTGCGACTCACTGGCAGCGCAGGTTCGGGGGGCACGTGCATGAGATCGACTACGACCAGTTGGTCGTGCAGCCCCAGCAGGTCATCGAACGCCTGCTAGCACATTGCGGCTTGCCCTGGAACGCGCACTGCCTGGATTTCCACCGCACGCCCACGCGCGTGAAGACGCCCAGTGCATGGCAGGTGAGGCAACCCCTGTACACGCGGTCCTGCGGCCGTTGGCGCCGCTACGCCCGACACCTCGCACCGCTGCGAGAGGCCCTCGGCGACCTCGCCAGCGATGCCTGACGACTTGGCACAGGCATGAAAAAGGGCGCCCCGAGGGGCGCCCTTTCGCTGCCGTGAAAGAGGTATCAGCGGAAGGCGTAGTTCGCCGTCACGTAGAAGAAGCGGCCGCGAACCGAGTACAGCTCCGCGAAACCCATCTGCGTGTAGGCGTTGTTGGTGGCATTGGTCTGGCTGAACGGCGGCACCCGGTCGAGCACGTTCTTGATGCCGCCATTGAGGGTCCATCCCTTCAGGCCCGTGTACTGAACCTGCAGGTCGAGCTCCTCGTGGGTACCGACCTTGCGAGTGCCTTCGGCAATCGGGAACGGCTCGTCGGTGTCCCAGAAGCCGCCGACCGTGCGGATAGCACCGGTCACCGCCCAAGGACCGAACTCGCTGGTCGCCTGGAACGTGTTGCGCCAGCGCGGCAGCGCATAGGTGCCGTTGTAGTCGTTCCAGTCGTCGTTCGCGCTCAGCCGGCTCTTCTGCTCGTGGTAGTAGGTCAGCAGATTGCGGAACGTGAGGTTGCCCACTGTGGTGCCGGGGAAGCGCAGACGCGCATCCAGGTCCACGCCCGAGTTCTGACGCTCGGCGATGTTCTGCAGGTTGGTGAAGATGTTGATACGGGCACCTTCACGGGTGAACAGACCCTGCTCGATCGCGGTGGACACCGTCGGCGACGAGATGTCGTCTTCCTTGTGGATGCGCCAGAAGTCCAGGCTCGCGTTGAAGTTCTGCCCGGCCTCGAACACGAAGCCCAGGTTGTAGGTCTTGCCCGTCTCCGGCGTCAGGTTGGGGTTCGAACCGTTGACCTGGAAGGCGTTGACCAGGCAGGTGCCGTCCGGATTCAGCGCCACGCCCAAGCGGGTGCAGTCCTCGGCATCCGTCACCGTGATCGCGCCCTGCTCCTGGGCGCCGTACAGCTGCTTGAGCACCGGGGCACGGAAGCTCTCGGTGTAGGAGCCGCGGACGGCGAACTGGGGCACCGGCGTCCACTTCAGCGCGACCTTCGGGCTGGTCTGCGAAGCGTTCGGGTAGCGGTCATAACGCACCGCCAGCTGGCCCTCCAGCGTCTTCAGGATGGGGATCTGCAGTTCACCGAACACGCCCTGGAAGTTGCGCGAGGCATCGACCGCGGACTGCTGGATGCTGCCAACCACGTTGCCCGCCTGGGTCAGCTCGTCGGGCGTGTCCTGCAGAGTCTCGCGGTTGAACGAGACACCGGCAGCCCACCGCACGGGACCCGCCGGCAGGCTGAACGCATCGCCGCCGATCTGGGCGTTGACGTAACCGATCTCGGCCTTGCCCACGCGGCTGGGCGTGACCTTCAGCGACTCGACGAAGGCGGGATCGTTGTTGCCGCTCGTCGGGTCAAGCAGGCCGCCGCTGGTGGCTGCCAGCCAGGCGTCCAGGTCGTAGTAGTTTCGGTCGCTGTTGGTGACCTTGCTGCGGCCGTAGCCCGCGGTCACCTTCCAGTCGAAGCCGCCCGTCGCACCCTCGACGCCCACCGCCGTGCTCACCAGGTCCGACTTGCGGTCGGTGATCCGGGGGCCGCCTTGCATGAAGCGGCCGGCGATGTAGATCTGGTTGGTGCCGGTGCCGTCCGCATTCAGGATCTCGTAGGGTCGCTGAGCCTCGTCGATGATCGGCATCACGAAGTAGTCGGGCACCGGATGGGCCTCGAAGTGGTCCTTCGTGCGAGACAGCATCACTTCGGCGAAGCCGCGGATGTCCGGCGTGATCTGGAACGAGCCCAGCACGATGCCACTCAAGCGATCGGCACCGTTGTACGCGGTCAGCAGGCTGGCGTTGAAGTCGTAGCGGCAGATGCCGTTGGCGCCCAGCTGATCCGGCGGGCACGGGCGGTAGGTCAGTCCGACAGCGGCGCCGCTGTTGGGATCGACGACGTTGCCGAAGGGCGAGAACGAGCTGCGGCCGTCACGCGCACCGAAGCGACGGAAGTCCACCGAGCGGGTCAGCTCGCGGTCGGCGCGGTAGATGGGGTCCCGCTTGAAGTAGTCGAGGCCGACCAGGACGTTGAAGCGGTCCTTCGTCAGATCGCCGAAACCATAGACCAGTCCTGCCTGGGTTTCCTTGCCGTCACCCTCGCTGCTGACGCCGAAGCCCGCACGGGCCTCGATGCCCTGGTAGTCGGTCTTGGTGATGACGTTGACCACCCCGGCCACGGCGTCTGCGCCGTAGATGGCGGAGCCGCCGTCCTTCAGGATCTCGATGCGCTCGATGGCAGACACCGGGATCGTGTTGATGTCGACGGCCGCGCCAGCGCCAGACGAGTCATAGATGGCATTGACCGGCAGGCGCCGACCGTTGAGCAGCACCAGCAGGTTGCTGGAGCTCAGGCCACGCATGGCCACGTTGGCGGTTCCGGAGCCCGCCGGGGAGTTGGAGGCCAGCTCGCCCTGGTCGAACACGTCGATGGTAGGCAGCGAGCGGATGAGCTCGTTGACAGTGGTCGCGCCCGTGCGCGCGATGTCGCGGCGGGTGACGACTTCCACTGGCGCCGGACCTTCCGCATTCACGCGCTTGATCGCCGAGCCGGTGATCTCCACCCGCTGCGTCTGACCCTGCTCTTGCGCGCTGGCCGGAAGCGCGACCACCGCGAGGCTGCCACCGATGGCCAGGATGGCGGCGGTGCAGACCTTGGTCTTGTGAAACATGAAAACTCCTTGACCCTTGTGTTGATCGATAGACCGAACTTCAAAGCGCAACGAATGCGCCCCGCGGGGTAGGCGGGGCGGCTTCGCTTGGAAGGTCAGGAGATTTTCCCAGTGTTCTTACGCATGACTAGACAGGTGATAACCCCGGTCCAGGGCTCGTAACTTCTCGTCAGCATTGATTTCACAGGGAAATCCGGGCTTTATCGGCAGCAGCGCACCGATCACAAATTGCGAAAGAACGTCGCGCACGCGCAACAATCCCCCCGAACTGGCCGCTGGCTCAAGCGGGAAGGTGCTGCTGCAGGAACTTCTCCACCCGGCCCCAAAAGTCCAGCGTGTTGTCCATGCGGCGCCAGCCGTGGCCCTCGTCCGGATACAGCACCCATTCGACCTGCTTGTTGTGTCCCTTGAGGGCATCGCGCATCCGCTCGCCATTGATGACGGGAACACGACGATCGCTCCCGCCATAGGCCAGGAGAACGGGTTGCCGGATGCGACCGGCCAACTTCACCGGAGACGTCCGCGCGAATTGCTCGGCATCGCGCTTCGGATGTCCCACCAGGTCGGGCAGGCCCACGTCGAGCCAGCTGCTGTCGGCAAAGTCCGTCCAGCGCACATACATCAGCTCAGGATCGGTGACGCCCACCCAGTTGATTCCGCAGCGGAACAGCTCAGGCTCCTTGGCCAGCCCCATCATCGTGAGGTAGCCGCCATAGCTGGCACCCGCCAGGCAGACCCGCTTGGCATCGACCACGCCCTGGGCGATGAGGTGCTGCACGCCGTCGGTGACGTCGTCCTGCATGGCCAAACCCCACTGCCGCCACCCTGAGCGGAAGTGCTTCCAGCCGAACCCGGTGCTGGCACGGGGTGCGGGCATCAGCACCGCGTAGCCACGCGAGGCCAGGAACTGCACGACAGGATCGAATCCCCATTCGATGGCACGGACCCAGGGACCGCCGTAGTGGAGCACGACCAGCGGCAGGTTCTTTCGCTCCCGACCCGCGGGCACGGTCAGGGTCGCCGGGATGGGCAGACCGTCGCGCGCCTTGTAGCGGAAGGTCTCCATGTGCGCCATCTGCTCGGGCCGGATCCAGGGGCGACTGCTGCCCAGCGACTGCAAGTCCCGCTCGTCGCGGCGGTACAGCAGGTACTGCGTCGGTTGCCGGTCGGAGTCCACCGCCACCAGCAGCGGGGCCTTCACATCTTCCACCCTGCCCTCGAAACGCACCTCGTGCCCCGGAAACGTCGCCTCCAGCGAACGCTGGAGCCGATCGCGCCCTTCATCGATCCAGTGCGTGCCCGATCGATCCGCCTCGTACCGCACGCCGATGAGACGCCCCGCCTCGTCGAACACGAGGGGCGCTCCTGCGCGAAGGGCCGATCCGAGTCCGGACGACTCCAAGTCGTACCCCTTGAGCGCAACCAGGGGTTCGGGGTTCACGCGCTTGTTCGCAAGGTCGAACGTGTGCACGGCCTGGAAGTCGGCGCCGTTCGCGCGCGCAAGAACGTAAAGCGCACCGTCGCGGTCGAACGCCACCGGAGTGATCTGGTTCGGCTCATCGAAGCGATGCCTCGCGATCTCCTGCCAGCTGGCGTCGACGCCCTGTCGATGCATGACCCGCGTGATGCCGTCCGGCTCGCGGATGACGGCAATGCGGGGGACGCCCGCCTGGTCGAAGACCCATGCCACCGTGTCTCCCGGCGCGCCCATCGTCAGCAGCGTGGAGCGCGCGGTGCGCGTGTTCAGGCGCCGAATATTGACGTGCAGCCGCTCCCTGGTGCCCGCATCGGATCCCACCGCCACCAGGATCTCGTCATCGGTACTGTCCACGCCCTTGGCGAAAACGCTCGTACTCACCGGCAGCCGACGACTGTCACCCGACACCCAACTGCGGTCCGCAAGTTCGCGGAAGTCGGTGGCGTCGCGGTCGATGGCGAACAGCCCGCTGGTGCCCCACTGGTGGCCCACGCTCTTGTCGCGGTCGAAAACGGAGAAGATGATGCGCTGGTTGGAGATCCAGCGCGGGGAGCCGACGTCCTCGTCGGCGAAGTCGGTGATCGTCAGGGGCTTGCGGGTCCGCAGGTCGATGACGAAGAGGTTGCTTCGCCCGCGGTGCATCCGGGTTCCCGCCACGAAGGCGCCGTCGGGGCTCAGCGTCAAGGAGGACAGCTGCGGCTGCCGGAAGAAGTGCTCCAGCGGGATGGTCCTCGCTGCATCGGTCTGCGCGCGGGCCGTCAAGCCGAGCGATCCGAGCGTCGCGCCCATCGCCGCTCCACGGATCAACCGACGGCGTTCAAGATCGAGATTCATGACATCAGAGGCCATCGCCTGCGGGCGATGACAGGTGGAAATGCAATAAGCCCGCACCATCCGGCAGCACCCCCTGTTCCAGAAGGGCGCGCACGAATGCGGCGGGCAGGTGAGG
>OFDC01000836.1_pt1 | contig 19460 bp, 15 predicted proteins | sample 1520941 | NCBI WGS metagenome assembly OFDC01 (sample SAMEA94258168, study PRJEB24077) | hot springs metagenome | biome: Aquatic biome; feature: Water | place: India | collected 2012-12-06 | depth 5 m | reverse complement strand
GTCTGCCTACTTCGCCCAGACCTCAACTTACGCTCAGGCCGCCGATCACTGGCCAGACCTCAAAACAAGCGCCACTCCCGCGGCAGCGGGTTCGTACAAGTCCCAATGGCTTCCCTATGCAGAATGCAATCCTAACACCCCTCCCGCGCCAGATGCCTCTATAGGAGCCGCGCCGACCGCCCTGGCGCGCCGCGCTTGCCCCAACGCCCCGCCTGCTCGCTCTTTGGGTTGAAGTTACGCATGGGAAGGGGCCGCTATGCGGGTGAGTTCACATTGAGATGTGGGGTTTGATCGGGATCGACGGTGCAGTTGCCGATTAACGCAGAATTCCGATCATTACGCACCTCTCCGATAGAGTGAGGGTGCAGTTAGGCACGGTTCTTGCGCCCTCGGCCCCTGCCGAGCCACCGGAGCGGCCATAGCCGCTCCGTACACGGGTGCGGCCCGTGGTCCGCCTTTGGCGGATACTGCGTTGAAGGTAGGGTGACGTGATCAAATTACGTGTGGCGAAGCCACTCCTTTTCATAGGGGATATATCCCCTCCCGGTTTCTCAAGCCCTCGAAGATTCGCGCTGCTGGTCCAATAGACGCCCGATGCGTGCAAGCGTTTCTCCCGCGAGGTTGTCGCCGGTCCACGTCTCGCGCACCAGATCCTGCGCGGAAAGTCCGTCCAGCATGGACTGCCATTCCGCAGCCTGCGCTTCTTTGCGCCAGCGTGCGTCGTCAGGGATCGGAGCTTTGCCCAGGAGATGCTTGATCAGCCCCTCGATCGACTTCGGGATGAGCAGGGCATAGGCGTTGGTGATCTGTTCGACTTGTGGTCCGGCTTCACCCTTGCGCTCTGTTGGTCTGCTCCGCCTTACCCAGTGCAAGAAGCCTGCGGCACGGAGACGGCGCAGGGCGGCGTGCACAGCCGCGTAGGAATGGCCCACTGCGTCCGCGATCGTAGAGATGGCGGGTTCGAGGGTGCCCTTCTTGAAGTCGACGAACTTCAAGTAAAGCACTTCGAGAACGTCCAGTCCGATCTGTCCCAGCACACCGTTGCGGCACCCTGGGTGGGTGCGCTGACGCTCCCGCCTGGTCCTGCGTTCGAGCTCCTTCGCGCTCTTGAGAATCGCACCGATGCGTCGATGCGCGCCGCGCTTGGTGCCGTCAGCGATCGGACGCCAGAGGCGCTTTTCGATCTGGCCTTCGGTGTAACTGTTGCGCCAGACAGGCTGTCCAGAACGGAAGGCCTTCTGCGGCTTAGCGTTGGCGACGATCTCGCCGATCGAGCGGGCGCTCATGCTGCACCTCGCTGGGCTGCGCGGTTACTTCCGGCATGATGGCTCCGGGTGGCGGGAAGCCATCGAGCAGCAGATCGGCCCATTCCTGCGCCAGTTCGCGCCGTCGCGGCATGTAGAGATAGCGATTGTATATGATCTCGACGCCTTCCTGCACGTGCGCCAGCATCAGATCGATGATCTCGCGATCGTCCTTTCGATCGGCCAGGGCAGCGCGCTCGTTCATCACGGTGGAGAACGTTGCCCGCCAGCCATGCGGCACGTGCTTCCCTGTGAATCCCACCTCGCGGTAGTGTTTCGAGACAGTCGACGGTGATATCGGCTTGTCGGCCTTCGTCATGCCAGGAAACAGCCATGTCTTGCTGTGGCTTAGCAGCATGGCGACCTTCACCACCGCAACGGCCTGTTTCGAAAGCGGCACGATGAATTCGTACGTCGCGTCCTTCTTCTGGCTGCGCGTGAGCTTCATCTTGTCGGCCGGAATTCGCCAGATCGGCTCCGGGCCATCCAGCCCCTCGAACTCGGAGCGCGCTGCCATCCAGACCACGCCGGGACGCGCCGCTGTCAACGCCAGCAGGCGCGAGGCCAAGCGAACGCCCCAGTAGACGCCCGAGGTCGCCTCGGAGTTGCGCAGAACCCGTTGCGCGTTGAGCACGGTCAGCATTGCAGGCCGAAGCTCCGGCTCTCGGGGCTTCAACGCCTTCTTGATCAGCGCTGCCGGGTCCGTTTCGGCTAGCCCGCTCGAAATTGCCCAGACGAACACATCCGAGACGTGAATGCGAACGCGATGCGCCATTTCCAGTGCGCCGGTCTTTTCGATCTTCCGTATGGCATCTAGCACCATCGGCGCGGAAACCTTTTTGATCGGGATCGCGCCGAACTCCTTGAACACGTGCCGCTCGAATCGTTCTAGGATTTGTCGAGCGTATCGAGGTGCTCGATTCGACGTGGCTTCCCGGTGCCACTCCCGTGCCACCAGCTCGAAGCTGTCGAGAGCCTCCGCCCGCTTGGTGACCTTCTCCTGATGTCGCACCACCGAAGGGTCCTGCCCGTCGTCCACCAGCGCTTGAAGTTCGTTCCGCGCCTTCCTGGCTGCAACGAGCGATAACTCGGGATAGGTGCCTAGCACGATTTGCTTCTGCTTCCCGGCAAATCGATAGCGGAAGCGCCAGGACTTCGTGCCACCGGGCAGGGCATGCAGGTAGAGGTTCCCGCCGTCCGCCAAGCGCGGTTCTGGCGAAGTCGCCTTCAGGTTCCTGCAGGCCTTGTCGGTCAGCTTCATTCGATACCACCAGCGGTGCCATCAAAGTGATGGCACAGGGCTGATAACGGGTGGCAAAGGATGGGAAAAGAGGGAGGCCGAAATTCAGCGTTTCCGGGCACTTTTGCCAATGTGTGGCAATGGCTGGGAAAGGAAAGTGGCTCCCTGAGTAGGATTCGAACCTACGGCCGCTCGATTAACAGTCGAGAGCTCTACCGCTGAGCTATCAGGGAGCAGCCCCAGTTCCCCGGGGCAGGAGCGCGCTAATAACAGGCGATTCCGGTTTGGCAAGCACCTGTTTCGAGATTTTTGCTCAGACCATGAATTGCTCGGCGAAGATGCGGTCTTCGAGGCTCTGCCCGCGGTCGAACATCAGGGTCAGGCGGTGTTCGGGCCAGGCCTTCACCCGCACTTCGCGCACGTCGCGCACTTCCTTCTGGTCGGCCACGACCAGCACCGGCCGCTTCACCGATTCGAGCGCCTTGAACACGATCTCGTAAGTGTCGGGCAGAATCGCGCCGCGCCAGCGACGGGGACGGAAAGGGCTGATCGGCGTGAGCGCCAGCATGTTCGACGACAGCGGCAGAATCGGGCCATTGGCCGACAGGTTGTAGGCGGTGGAGCCGGCGGGCGTGGCGACGAGCACGCCGTCGCAGGCGAGTTCGGGCATGCGCACCTTGCCGTTGACGCTGACCTCGAGCTTGGCGGTCTGGCGGGTTTCGCGCAGGATCGAGACTTCATTGATTGCGCAGACGGAATGTTCTTCGTCGGAATTGGTTATGGCGGTCATGCGCAAGGGCGAGACCGAGATCTGGGTGGCCTTCGCCAGCCGCTCTTCGATGCCGCGGCTCGACCGGTACTTGTTCATCAGGAAGCCGACCGTGCCAAGGTTGAGCCCGAAGGCCGGCACGACGTGGTCGATATCGAGCATGTGGTGCAAGGTCTGCAGCATGAAGCCATCGCCGCCGATCACCACGGCTGCCTCGGCCTGATCGAGAGGAACCCAGCTTCGGCTCTTGAGCAGGCCGTCATAGGCGTCCTGGGCGCGCTCGCTGGGCGAGGCCACAAGCGCTAGGCGGGTGAAGTCCGGCATCAGTATCAAAGCCCCTATCTGACGCGACTGCATCGTACCGCAGTGGGGATATGGGGCGAACCTTGGCCGCGCAATGCACAAAAGCACTGGAGCGGCGGCCCGCCGCGAACGGGGAACGCTTTGGCAAGGTTCCGCTGCTATTCGATGCCGGATGCCTCACCGCCTGACCTTGCCGGATGCCGATGCTGGCCGGGATGCCCTCACCGGCTTGCCGGGACTGGCTGCGGCGAGATCGTGGCTGGCGCGGCATGAGCCGGACTTTGTCCATGCCATGCTGGTCGGTTTGCACCGCCTGAGTTCGGTCAACCTGGCTTATGGCCATGCGGGCGGAGACATCGCGCTGGCTGAAATAGGGCGACGAATCGCCGATTTTGCAGTCGAGGAACTGGACCCGGGATCAATGGTAGCACGTGTGGGGGGCGGGGAGTTCCTGATTGCCAGCGACGGCACTATCAGTCGCGAGCGCTGGCAATGGCTGGCCGAAGCGTTGACGCGCCGCATCTCGCGCGGTCTGCCGGTGCGGGGGGAGGTGCTGCACCTGGTTCCGCGCACGGCGCTGCTGCGCGGAGTCCCGGGTGAGGCCGGGGCGGCGATGATCGACCGGTTGGATCAGGCGCTCGGCGCAGTGCAGCAGCAAGCGGGACGCCGCATTCTCTGGGCCGATGGCTCCCATCGGGCGCGGGGGCGGAGCGCGGCGCGGCTTGAAGCCGATCTGATCGGGGCCATGGCGCGGGACGAGATCGGGATTGTGTTCCAGCCACAGTATCGGGTGGCTGACGGTGCGCTTGTTGGCGTTGAGGCCCTGGCGCGGTGGGACCATGCCCAGCTTGGCCGGATCGGCGCGGAGACGCTGTTCGCCATTGCCGAGCGTGGCGATCATGTGGCGCAGCTCTCCCGGCATATCGCGGGCAAGGCATTGGCGGCGGCGGTGGATTGGGACACGCTGGCGTTGTCGCTCAACGTAACCGCAGAGGATCTGGCGAGCGACGCGTTCGCGGCGGACTTTCGCGAGTTGCTGACCGGAACCGGGTTCGTGCCGACGAGGCTTACACTGGAAGTGACCGAGCATGCGCTGGTGGCGGACTTCGCCCAATCGGCAGCGGCACTGGCGGAGCTGGCTTCCGCGGGCGTGCGCATCGCGCTCGATGATTTCGGGACGGGCTATGCAAACTTCCGCACGCTGAAGTCGCTGCCGCTCGATACGATCAAGCTCGACGCATCCATGGTCCGAGACGTGGACAGCGATCCGCGCGACAGGGCGATCCTGACGGCGATCGTTGCGATGGCGCGTGCGCTCGGGCTCAAGATCGTGTGCGAAGGCGTCGAGCGTGAGAGCCAGCTGGCGGTGCTGCAGCAAGAGGGCTGCGACACGTTCCAGGGTTTCCTGCGATCAGGGCCAATCAGTGCCGCAGAGGTCAGTGCGCTGCTTTAGGCCGCCTTCTTGGCCCGCTTCACGATCGCAGCCAGACCCTTGGTCATCTGCACCAGACCGTTGAGCCGACCTTCTGCGGTGCCCCATGCGCGGGTGATGACCAGCTTGTTGTCGGGACGCAGCTTGGCAACGCCATTGAGCCGCTCGACATAGCCGATGAGGCCGACCGGGTCGGGGAAGGTATCCTTGTGGAAGCTGACCAGCGCGCCCTTGGGCCCGACGTCGATCTTGGCGATGTTGGCGGCGATGGCCTGGCGCTTGACCTCGATCAGGCGCAGCAGGTTCTGCGTCGGGGCGGGCAGGGGGCCGAAGCGGTCGATCATTTCGGCGGCGAGGGCCTCGACCGCATCCGGTCCTTCGGCGTCGTTCATGCGGCGGTACAGGGCCATGCGCACGGCAAGGTCGGGGACGTAATCCTCCGGGATCATGATCGGCGCGTCGAGCGTGATCTGCGGGCTCAGCGCCTCGCGTTCGCGGGCAAGGCCGATGTCGCCAGCCTTGGCGGCAAGGATCGCATCCTCGAGCATCGACTGATAAAGTTCGAAGCCGACTTCCTTGATGTGGCCAGACTGTTCGTCGCCCAACAGGTTGCCGGCGCCGCGAATGTCGAGGTCATGGCTGGCGAGCTGGAAGCCGGCGCCGAGGCTGTCGAGGTCGCCAAGGACCTTGAGGCGCTTTTCAGCGACTTCGGACAGGGCCATGTCCTCTGGCACGGTGAGATAGGCGTAAGCGCGGATCTTGCCGCGACCGACGCGTCCGCGCAGCTGGTAGAGCTGGGCGAGCCCGAAGCGGTCGGCGCGGTGGATAACGATCGTGTTGGCCGAGGGAATGTCGATGCCGCTCTCGACGATCGTGGTCGATAGCAGAACCTCGTATTTCTTCTCGTAGAACGCGCCCATGCGGTCCTCGACCTCGGTCGGGCTCATCTGGCCGTGCGCGGTGACGAAGCGGACCTCGGGCACGTTTAGCCGCAGCCATTCCTCGAGCTCTGGCATATCGGCAATGCGCGGCACGACGATGAAGCTTTGTCCGCCGCGCTGGTGTTCGCGCAGCAAGGCTTCGCGCATGACCATGTCGTCCCACGGCATGACATAGGTACGCACGGCAAGGCGGTCGACCGGCGGGGTCTGGATCGTGGACAGCTCGCGCAGGCCTGACATGGCCATCTGCAGCGTGCGCGGGATTGGCGTGGCAGTGAGGGTGAGGACGTGAACGTCCGCCTTCAGTTCCTTGAGCTTTTCCTTGTGGGTGACGCCGAAGCGCTGTTCCTCGTCAACGATGACAAGGCCAAGACGCTTGAATTCCACCGACTTGGACAGGAGCGCATGGGTGCCGATGACGATGTCGACCTGTCCGCTGGCAAGCCCGGCCTTGGTCTCGCTTGCCTCCTTGGCGGGGACGAGGCGCGAAAGGCGACCGATTTCCAGCGGGAAGCCTTTGAACCGCTCGACGAAGTTCGAATAGTGCTGGCGTGCGAGCAGGGTCGTCGGCGCGATGACCGCAACCTGCACGCCCTGCATGGCCGCGACGAATGCCGCGCGCAGGGCAACCTCGGTCTTCCCGAAGCCGACGTCGCCGCAGACGAGGCGGTCCATCGGCTTGCCTTCGGCCATGTCGCCGAGGACATCGCCGATTGCGCGTTCCTGATCCTCGGTTTCGTCCCATGGGAAGCGATCGACGAAGGGGCCGTAGCTGGCGGGGTCGACGGGAAGCACCGTGCCTTGGCGCAGGGCGCGCTGGGCGGCCGTGGCCATGAGGTGGCCCGCCATTTCGAGGATGCGTTCCCGCATCCGTGCCTTGCGACGCTGCCACGCCTCACCGCCTAGCTTGTCGAGCGCGACGCCATCGGCATCGGAGCCATAGCGCGAGAGGACGTCGAGATTCTCGACCGGGATATAGAGCTTGTCGCCGCCGGAGTATTCGAGCTGGACGCAATCGTGCGGGCTGTCGCCGACGCCGATCGCTTCGAGGCCGAGGTAGCGACCGATGCCGTGGTCCATGTGGACGACGAGGTCGCCCGGCGTGAGCGCGGACAATTCGGCCAGGAACGCGTCGGCGTCCTTGCGCTTCTTCTTGCGGCGGACGAGACGGTCGCCAAGGATGTCCTGCTCGGTCAGCAGTTCCAGATCGTCGCTGGCAAAGCCTTGCTCCAGCGGCAGGACCACGGCAGCAGGCTTGCCCGTGGCGGCAAGGCCGAGCGCTTCCTGCCAGGAATCGGCCATCTGCGGCGTGAACTTGCCGGCTTCGGCCAGTAGTGAGGCGAGGCGCGAGCGGGAGCCGGCGGTATAGGCCGCGATGATCGGCTTCTTGCCGCGCGTGCCCAGCGCCGCAATGTACTTGGCGGCCGCTTCGTAGATGTTGGTGCCGCCTGAAGTGGCGGCAGCGCGTTCCGGCGTGAAATCGTGGGCAGAGCTGAAGCCGAAATCGACAACCTGCTTCGATTCCGGTTCGGCAAAGATCGTGGTGCGGTGCACGGGCCAACCGGCAAGCGCCCGGTCCAGCTCGTCACGCGAAAGATATAGCGCGGTTTCTGCCAGAGGGCGGTAGCTGCCGGGAGCCTTGGACGAGGAATCGAGGCGCGACTGATGATAGTCGGCAATGTCGGCAATGCGTTGTTCGGCAGCCTTGATCGCTGTCGTGTCGATCAGGACGAGGTCGCCCTCGGCCAAGTGGTCGAACAGCGTGACCAACCGGTCCTCGAACAGCGGGAGCCAGTGCTCCATGCCGGCGAGGCGACGGCCGTCGGTGATAGCCTGATAGAGCGGATCGCCGGTGGCGTTGGCGCCGAACAGTTCGCGGTAGCGGCTGCGGAAGCGCTTGATGCTGTCGTCGTCGAGCAGGGCTTCGCTCGCCGGCAGCAGGAGATGCGTTTCGACCGGCTGCACCGAGCGCTGCGTGTTCGGATCGAACAGGCGCAGGGTTTCAAGCTCGTCGCCGAAGAAGTCCAGACGGAGGCCGTGGTCGAGCCCCGAAGGATAGATGTCGAAGACCGAGCCGCGCACGGCGTATTCGCCCGCGTCGACGACCGTATCGGTGCGCGAATAGCCCTGGCGCTGGAGGAGTGCGATCAGGCTCTCGCGACCGATTTCGGTGCCCGGCGAAAGCAGGCGGGTGGATTCGCGGATGCGGAACGGCGTGAGGACACGCTGGAGCGCAGCGTTGATCGTCGTGACAAGCAGTTGCGGACCGCTGCGCTTGCGTTGCAGCCGCTGTAGCGCGGCGAGGCGGCGGGAACTGACAGACAGCGCCGGGGAGGCACGGTCAAACGGCAGGCAGTCCCATGCCGGAAAGTCAATGACCTCGAGGTCCGGCGCAAAGAATGCGGCGCTTTCAACAATGGCGCGCATCGCGGCCTCGTCGGGCGCGATGAAAACGGCGCGGCCTTTGGCGGCGCGGGCAAGATCGGCCAGAACGAGGGGCTGCGCACCACGCGCGACGGACGAGAGCGTGAGCGGCGTATTGGCCGAGAGGATGCGGGTCAGATCGGACATGGCAGGCTTAACGCGCGAGAGGCGAAATCAGCGCGGGATCTCGACGTAGTCCAGCTTGCGCATGGCATCCATCATCGCACCGGCGTACTTTTCGGGCACGGGCTGCGTGCCGAGGGCCCATGCCATGATCTCGACGTCGTCTTCCTCGATCAGGTCTTCGAACCAGGCGACCTGATCGGCCGTCCAACTGGCGTGGTAACGGTCGAAGTAGCAGCCGATCATGTAGTCCGCTTCGCGCGTGCCGCGGTGCCAGGCGCGGAAGTGCAGGCGGCGAAGGCTTTCGGGGGCGATGGCAGCAGGCTCGGTCATGCTTTGCCGTTAGGCCGATCAGCCCGGCGAAACAAGGGTGCAAGCCCCATGCGAAAGGGCATCCCGGCGCCGTCCTTCCCCGCGCCGGAATGCCCCATCGCTTGGCCCCGCGCGTTACTTGCCCCGCAGCGCGGCGATGATCTCGGTGGGCTGGCGACCGACCAGGTCCTTGGCCAATTCCTTGATTATGGCGTTCTGGGTGCCCTTGCCGATCTGGTGGCGCAGTTCGCCCAAGGCGCGCGGCGGGGCGATCAGCACGAGCTGGGCGATCTTGTGGCTCTGGACCTGCCGGTTGAGCCAATCTGCCACGGCAGCGCAGTGGGCGGTCTCATCCTGCTGGTGCGGCGATGCGTGGCTGCCGCCACTCGAGTGGTTGTGCTCCACGAGCGCGGGCGTTTCCATGGCCGCGAGGTCGGGGGCGGCGTCGGTTCCGGCGTTGCGGTAGAGCTCCCAAGCCTTGCCATCAACGACGGCAATGACGGCTCCATGAGGGATCAGCATCTGTTGTGCTCCTGCTTTCGTTGTCTTCGCAAACGACTCAAGCACCAGCGCCGGGCCTCAACCATGCGCTGGGTCAAAAATGGCCGTGAATTTCGCTTTGGGCGGCATTGGCGAAACATGGTCTTGCAGCCTATGTCGAGTGGGCGATGCGTCCTGACCTGCTCAATCCCCTGTTCGCGGAAAGCTCCAGCCTCAAAGGCGTGGGGCCTGGTCTGGCACGCCCGCTCGAGAAGCTGGGGCTGACCCGCGTCAAGGATATCGCTTACCATCTGCCCGATCGCTGGGTGTTGCGGCGGGCGGTCGCCAATCTCGACGAGGCCGGGGTGGGGGAGCAGATCGTGCTGCCGCTGACGGTTCGGGACTACCGGCAGTCGGCCGGACGCGGGCCGTTCAGGGTCATGGCCGAGGATGCCGTGGGCAACTATGTTGCGCTTACCTACTTCGGGCGAGCGGCCTACACCGCCAAGAAGCAGCTGCCGTTGGGTGAGAAGCGCTGGGTGGCGGGCAGGCTCGACCAGTTCGGGCAGACGTGGCAGATCGTCCATCCCGATCATGTCAGCGAGGACAGTGCGGGCATGCTCGGCCAGCTGAACGAGCCGGTTTACCCGCTTTCGGAAGGGCTGACGCAGGGGCGGGTTCAAGCCTTGGTGGCGCAGTCGCTGGCGCACCTGCCCAGGCTTCCGGAATGGATCGAGCCGGGCCTTATGGCGCGGATGGACTGGCCAACGTGGGACGCAGCGCTTCAGGCTGCACACAAGGCCGAGGACAAGCTGGCAAAGGACCGGCTCGCCTATGACGAACTGCTGGCCAATAGCCTTGCCCTGATGCTGGTGCGGGAGAGCAATCGCGCGAAGAAGGGCACGCCGCTGCACGGCGACGGGCGGCTGCGGGCAATGCTCAATCTGCCGTTCGAACTGACCGGCGCGCAGAAGCGCTCAATTGCCGAGATCGAAAACGACATGGCGCAAGGCGCGCCGATGCTGCGCCTGCTGCAAGGCGATGTCGGATCGGGCAAGACTGCGGTTGCGCTCAACGCCATGCTGATCGCGGTGGAGGCGGGCGGACAGGCGGCGCTGCTGGCGCCGACCGAGATCCTGGCGCGCCAGCATGCCGAGACCCTGACGCGGATGGCAGCGGGCACAGGCGTGAACATCGCGCTGTTGACAGGACGCGACAAAGGCAAGGCGCGCGAATCGATCCTGATGGGCTTGCTCGATGGATCGATCGACATCTGCGTCGGCACTCACGCGATCTTTCAGGACGCTGTGGCCTATCGCAATCTGGCGTTGGTGGTGATCGACGAACAGCACCGCTTCGGTGTTGGGCAGCGCTTGATGCTGACCCAGAAGGCACGGCGCACCCCACATTGCCTAGCGATGACGGCCACGCCGATCCCCCGCACGCTGACCTTGGCACAGTATGGAGAGATGGATGTCTCGCGGCTTGATGAAATGCCGCCCGGGCGCCAGGCCATCGACACCCGCGTGATTTCCACCGAGCGTCTTGCCGATGTGGTAGAAGGGGTGGCGCGGCACATTGCCAAGGGGGCGCAGGCTTACTGGGTCTGCCCGATGGTGCGCGAGCTGGAGACAGAGGACATTGCCGCAGCAGAGGCGCGCTATGCTGCGCTGAAAGAGCGGTTCGGGGATACCGTGGTCATGGTTCACGGCCAGTTGCGGCCCGAAGCCAAGGACGCGGCGATGGAGCAGTTTGCCCGCGGGGACGCGCAGTTGCTGGTGGCGACGACGGTGATCGAGGTCGGCGTCGACGTGCCGAACGCGACGCTGATGGTGATCGAGCAGGCAGAGCGCTTCGGTCTTGCCCAGTTGCATCAGCTGCGCGGGCGCGTCGGGCGCGGCAGCCAGCAATCGACCTGCCTGCTGCTGCGTGGCGAGGCTCTGTCGGAGACGGGGCGTGAGCGACTCGCACTGATGCGGGAGACTCAGGACGGGTTTCGCCTGGCCGAGGAAGACTTGCGGTTGCGTGGCGGTGGGGAGCTGCTCGGCACCCGGCAATCGGGCGACACGCCGTTCAAAGTGGCGGACTTCGAACAGATCTCGCGGTTGCTGCCGCTGGCGCATGACGACGCACGATTGCTGATGGAGCGCGATGGGGGGCTGTCGTCGCCAAGAGGCGAAGCGGCCCGTGTGTTGCTCTATCTGTTCGATCGCGATTGGGGCGTGCAGCTGCTCAGGGGCGGTTGAGGGAACGGGTTGGGGCGGCGCGAAAAAGGGGGAAACACGCCGCCCGCTCCCTGAATGGCTTACTTGCCAGCGGGCTTTGCGGCCGCTGCATCCGCGCTCTGGCCCGCGCTCTTGGTAGCGTCAGCGAAGGCTTGGGCGGTCATGCCGATCATCAGGCCGGAGGCGCCCTTGGCGACGGAAGTCTTCGGCAGCTTGACGCGAACTGCGCCAGCGTCGAGCACGAACTCCGCATCGCTCACTTCAGCAACCTTGCCGAGCTGGGTGGTGCCGTCGGACGCATAGACCGGGGCATCGACGACGATTGCGGCAGCCGTATCAGCCTTTGCGGCTGCGGCAGCCTTTTCGGCAGCGGCGTCGAGTTCAACCTTGGTCATGCCGAGGACCGGACCCTTGGGGCCGGTGCCGAGTGCAGTCAGCGCCAAGGTGGCAGTGTTCTTGCCGGTGTCGATCACGAAGTTGGGCGCGTTAACGCTCTTGATCTTGCCGACTTCGGCTCCTGCGGCGTCGTAGACTACGGCACCGACGGTCGGTGTGGCCGCCGTCGGCGCTGCCGAGGTGGCTCCGGCGGTGGTTTCGGTGCCAGCGGCCGCGTCTTGTGCGCTTGCTGCGGTGGCAAGGGGGAGTGTGGCGACGAGAAGGGCAACGGTCAGCTTGCGGATTGTCACGAGTAGAGTTCCTGTCCAGTTGATTGGCTAACCCGGACAAGGTCGTCGTCGTTGTTCCCCAGCGGAACCCGTCTTGCGACTTTGCGAGACGGATTTGCGGGCGAAATGAAGGAGTTGTGGCAGGCGAGCGACGAACTGAACTGCTTGAACAAACGAAAAGGGCGACCCGAAGGCCGCCCTTTCGATCACCTTTTGAAGGTGAAATGGTCGGGGAAAGAGGATTCGAACCTCCGGCCCCTGCCTCCCGAAGACAGTGCTCTACCAGGCTGAGCTATTCCCCGACCGATCCGCCAACCGGTGACCCGGCTGCGAGGCAGGCGCGCCCTATACGAGGCAGTTCCGAGGCTGGCAAGCGGGTAACGCCAAGTTTTTTCGCCGGGAAATTTCGGCGGCGATTTTGCTCACGCCCGTCTGCGCAGCTAGAAGCGGAGCCATGCCTGAACGCGCCGATTCCGCCCGCCATTTCGAACAGCAGTATCTCGACCTCATGCGCGAGATCTGGGAGTGCGGCGACGAGCGGGTCGATCGTACCGGCGTTGGCACCCGTTCCGTCTTCGGCGCGCAATTGCGCTTCGACCTTGCCGACGGGCGCATGCCCTTGCTGACGACCAAGCGTGTCTACTGGAAAACGGCGACCCGCGAGTTCCTGTGGTTCCTGACGGGCGATACCAACATCCGCAAGCTATGCGCGCAGGGTGTCGAGATCTGGACCGACTGGCCGCTGGAGAAATATCGCAAGGCGTCCGGCGACGACATTTCCCGCGCCGATTTTTCCGCGCGTATTATCGCGGACGAGGCGTTCGCCCGGGAATGGGGTGATCTTGGTCCGGTCTACGGCAAGCAGTGGGTGGACTGGCCGGTCTATGAACCGGCAGGTGAGGGCCTGTTTCGCCAGCGCGATCAGGGCGTGAACCAAGTAGCCGACGTGGTCCGCTCGCTGAGGACCAATCCCGGCAGCCGGCGCCATATTGTTGAAGGCTGGAACGTGGCCGAGCTTGACGCGATGGCGCTGCCGCCCTGCCACAAGACCTACCAGTTCCATGTCAGCGGCAATCGCTTGAACGGACTGCTCTATCAACGCAGCTGTGACGTTGCGCTCGGATTGCCATTCAACTTGTGGGGCGCGGCGCTGTTCATCCGTCTGCTGGCGCAGCAGTGCGATCTGGCGCCGGGTGAACTGGTGTGGATGGGGGGCGACACGCATCTCTATCTCAACCACGCCGAGTTGGTTGAAACCCAGCTGGCCCGCACGCCGGAGGGTGAGCCCCGACTTGCCATCCTGCGCCGACCGGACTCGATCTTCGATTACCGGATCGAGGATTTTGAAGTGACCGGTTATGCACCGCAGGGCGTTATCAAGGCCGAGGTTGCGGTCTGAAGTGGCACTGGGCGAAGCTTTGCCAGTTTCTATTTATGAAGTTGATGCATCGCGTTTAAACAATTCATGAGCCAGATTTGATCTGGCGCAATATCCTTTGGTGAGAACGCCGCCATTCCCCTGCCAGCAAGGCAGGAGAATTGACGTGGCGATCATTGGCATCAGGCGGCTGACATGGATGGTAGAAGAGGTTGAACCTTGCGTTCGCTTCTTCCGCGACTTCGGGCTGACTTTGATCGAGCATAACGATGTCTCGGCGCTTTTCGAAGCGGCCGACGGCTCACAGTCATTGTTCCTGAAACGTGGCCACCCTGAACTTCCCAAGGGGACGGCGCAAACGACCAGAGGCGTCCATGAATGCGTCTGGGCGGTCGACAACGCGGAGGGGCTGGAACGCTTGAAGGCGCGCTTGAACGGCCTCGTGGAACTGACCACTGATGCTGAGGGCGTGTTTCACTTCGTTACGCCATTCGGGCAGGCGATCGGGCTGCAAGTGTGGCAACCGCGCGCCGTGTTTGGCGCGCCGACCCCGCAGAACACGGTCGGCCGAATTGCCCGCCTCAACCAGCCACGCAAATGGATCGATCGGGCCGTGCCGAAGCGCACGCACCATTGCGTCTGGACTTTTCCGGACGTGCAGGAGGCGGTCGCCTTTTATCGTGACGTCCTTGGCTTCCGCATCACCGACATGCAGAAGGGTTTCGGCGTCTACATGCGGGCGGACGGCTGCTACGAACATCACAACGTGTTTCTGGCCGACGCGCATGCGCCGATGCCGGGCTTCAACGGGACGCTGAAGTTCCACCACGCCAACTGGGAAGTCGAGGACATCGACGAACTGATGGTAGCCAAGAACTATCTTGACCGGCGCGGCTATGCCTATGGTGATTGGAACTGGGGTTTCGGACGGCACCGGCTGACGTCGGCTGCGTTCCTGTACGTGCCGTGTCCGGCAGGTGGCGAGGCGGAATACGGCGCAGATTGCGATTGCGTGGATGACAGCTGGAAGCCGCGCATCTGGGACGGCGCGTTCGGAACGGCGATCTACATGACCAACCTGCCGGACTTCATGAAAGGCGAGCCCAACTGGGATGTTCGGTACGCCGGCCCGGATGAGTTGCACTACCACCCGGCTGAACCTCGGCAACTGGCCGAGGCTGCCGAGTAAGGTCGCAGAACGCTGCAAGGCAAGGCGCTGGAACCGCTTTGGTTCCAGCGCCTTGTGCTATCTGGAGCAAACGTTAGCCTGACCCTTGGGTCTGGAGATGATCGTCGGGCCAGTACAAGGGAGCGAGAAAAGCTCTGTGAAATAAAATAACAAGCGTATATAACTTTGCGTCAGTCATGCTTTTCCATATGGAAAGCGTGATTCGATGTGGGAGAGTTCAGATGCAGGTGTTTGCAGCATGAGCGGAAGCGTGCGCGGCAACATGCCGCCGTTGGCGCTGCATGTGCCGGAACCGAAGTTTCGGCCGGGTGATGCGGTCGATTATTCGCACCTCGAGATCCCGCCTGCTGGTGCGCAGCCGCGCCCTGACGAGCAGTGCCCTGCCGCGGAAACGCAGGGCCTGTGCTTCGACCTGGTTCGCGTGCTGGGCGAGGACCATCGCGCGGTCGGGCCGTGGGATCCGAAGCTCGATGCCGAAACCCTGCGGCGGATGCTTCGCACCATGGCGCTGACCCGCGCGTTTGACGACCGCATGTATCGCGGGCAACGGCAGGGCAAGACCAGCTTCTACATGAAGTGTACCGGGGAAGAGGCAACTTCGGTTGCCCCGGCTATGGCACTGGCCGCGGACGACATGGTGTTCCCGAGCTACCGCCAGCAGGGCATCCTGATTTCGCGCGGATACCCGATCGTCGAGATGATCAACCAGATCTACTCTAACCGGGCGGACAAGCTGAAGGGCCGTCAGCTGCCGATCATGTATTCGGCGCGCGAAGCATCGTTCTTCACGATCAGCGGCAACCTTGCCACGCAGTATCCGCAGGCGGTGGGCTGGGCGATGGCCAGCGCGATCAAGGGGGACACCCGGATTGCCGCGACCTGGATCGGCGAAGGATCGACGGCCGAGGGCGATTTCCATTCGGCAATGACCTTTGCGACCGTCTATAACGCACCGGTCATCTTCAACGTCGTCAACAACCAGTGGGCGATCTCGAGCTTTTCGGGCTTTGCCGGGGCCGAGCGAACCACGTTTGCCGCCCGCGCCATTGGTTACGGCATGGCCGGCCTGCGGGTGGACGGCAACGATCCGCTGGCCGTCTATGCGGCAACCAAGTGGGCAGCGGATCGCGCTCGTTCCAACGCTGGACCCACATTGATCGAGCACTTCACCTATCGCGCCGAGGGGCATTCGACCTCGGACGATCCGGGCCAGTACCGTTCGGCGCACGAGCGTGAGGAATGGCCGCTCGGTGATCCGATCAACCGGCTCAAGCAGCACCTTATCGCGCTTGGCGAATGGTCAGAAGACCAGCACGCCGAGATGGACCGCGAACTGATGGAGACGGTCAAGTCGGCGACCAAGGAAGCCGAAAAGAACGGCATCCTCGGCCACGGCCTGCATCACCCGTTCCACACCATGTTCGAGGACGTGTTCGAAGACCTGCCCTGGCACCTTCAGGAACAGAGCGAGCAGGCAATTCACGAGCGTCGGGTCAAATGGCCAGAGTGGTCGGAAGAGGGGAAGCTGCCATGACCCACGAAGAATCGCCGGTCAGCCTCGCCGAGGCTCCGACTCGCCGCCTCAACATGATCGAGGCCATCAACGACGCGCTCGACATCATGATGGAGCGCGATCCCAATGTTGTCGTGATGGGCGAGGACGTGGGCTACTTTGGCGGCGTGTTCCGCGCCACGGCGGGCCTGCAGAAGAAGCATGGCAAGACCCGCGTGTTCGATACGCCGATCAGCGAATGCGGGATCATTGGCGTGGCTGTCGGCATGGGTGCCTATGGCCTGCGGCCTGTGCCCGAGATCCAGTTTGCGGACTACATCTATCCGGGGCTCGACCAGCTCGTGTCAGAGGCGGCACGCCTGCGCTATCGATCGGCGGGAGAATTCATCGCGCCGATGACGGTGCGCTCGCCATTTGGCGGCGGAATCTTTGGCGGACAGACGCATAGCCAGAGCCCCGAGGCGCTGTTCACGCACGTTGCCGGTCTGAAAACGGTCGTGCCCAGCAATCCGCATGACGCCAAGGGCCTGCTGATCTCGGCCATCGAAGACAACGATCCCGTCATCTTCTTCGAACCAAAGCGCATCTATAACGGCCCCTTCAACGGCTACTACGACAAGCCGGTGGAGCCGTGGTCGAAGCATGCCGACAGCGCGGTGCCGGAAGGGTACTATTCGATTCCGTTGGGCAAAGCGCGCATCGTCCGCCCCGGCAATGCCTTCACCGTGCTGGCCTATGGAACGATGGTCCACGTCGCAGCCGCTGTCTGCGCCGAGAAGGGCGTGGATGCGGAGATCATCGACCTGCGCACGCTGGTCCCGCTCGACATCGAGACGGTGGAAAAGTCGGTGGAAAAGACCGGCAAATGCCTGATCGTCCACGAAGCGACGCGCACTTCCGGCTTTGGTGCCGAGCTTTCGGCGCTGGTGCAGGAGCGTTGCTTCTACCACCTCGAAGCCCCGATCGAACGCGTGACCGGCTTTGACACCCCCTATCCCCACAGCCTCGAATGGGCCTACTTCCCCGGCCCGGTCCGCATCGGCGAGGCCATCGACCGCCTGACGAAAGCCTGAGCACCATGGGAACCTATACATTCCGCCTGCCCGATATCGGTGAAGGTATCGCCGAGGCTGAAATCGTCGCCTGGCACGTCGCCGTGGGTGACATGGTCGAGGAAGACGGGCGTCTGGCCGACATGATGACCGACAAGGCCACTGTCGAGATGGAAAGCCCGGTTGCGGGCAAGGTCGTTTCGATCGCTGGCGAAGTCGGCGATGTCGTGGCGATCGGGTCGGCGCTGGTCGTGATCGAAACCGACGGCGAAGGGGAGGCGCGCGCGCCTGCTGCGGCGCCAGTTGAGGCGCCTGCTCCGACGGCAGAGGTTGTTGAGGAGCGGATCGAGGTCGAGACACCCGACGAGGCGGACGTGGCGCGGGTAGAGGCTGCTGCACCTCCTCCTCCGCCACCGCCGGTAGCCACCAAGCCTGCTCCAGCACAAGCGGCAGAGCCGGTCCGGCGCGGCTTTGACGCCAAGGTCCTCGCCAGCCCGGCCGTGCGTCAGCGTGCGCGGGACCTCGGCATCGACCTGTCGGAAGTGCGCCCTTCCGAGGAGGGCCGCGTGCGTCATGCCGACCTTGACCAGTTCCTCGCCTACAACGCCACTGGCGGTTACCGCTCGGCGGGTGCAGAACGCGGCGACGAGGTGATCAAGGTTATCGGCATGCGCCGCCGCATTGCCGAGAACATGGCGGCTTCAAAGCGCCACATCCCGCACTTTTCCTATGTCGAGGAATGCGATGTGACTGCGCTGGAAGTGATTCGCGAGCAGCTCAACAGCAGCCGTGGCGACAAGCCCAAGCTGACGATGCTGCCGCTGCTGATCACCGCGATCTGCCGCACCTTGCCGAAGTTCCCGATGATCAATGCCCGGTATGATGACGAAGCAGGGGTGGTGACCCGCTATGGCGCGGTCCATCTCGGCATGGCGGCGCAGACGCCTGCCGGGCTGATGGTACCAGTAATCCGCAACGCGCAGAGCCTCAATCTGTGGCAGTTGGCGCGCGAGATCGGCCGTCTTGCGGAAGCCGCGCGCAGTGGCAGCGCGAAGTCGGAAGAGCTTTCGGGGTCGACGCTCACCGTCACTTCGCTCGGCCCCCTGGGCGGCGTGGCGACGACCCCGGTGATCAACCGTCCGGAAGTGGCGATTATCGGCCCGAACCGGATCATCGAGCGGCCGATGTTCGTGCCCGACGGCATGGGTGGCGAGCGGATCGAGAAGCGCAAGCTGATGAATATCTCGATCAGCTGCGACCATCGCGTGGTCGACGGCCACGATGCCGCCAGCTTTGTTCAGGCGATCAAGAAGCTGATCGAAACGCCGGTGCTGCTGCTGGCCGACTGATGTGATAGATGTGCGGATCGGAGGTGCCCATGCCGACTACCGATCCGCGCATCGATCAGCATATCGCGAACGCTGGCGAGTTTGCCCGTCCGATCCTCGATCGCTTCCGGGCGCTCGTCCATCGCGAAGTGCCCGCCTGCGTCGAAGCGATCAAGTGGGGCATGCCGCACTTTACGGTGGGCGGTCGGAATCTGGCCGGCATGGCGGCGTTCAAGGCGCATGTCTCGATCTTCTTCCATAATGACGAGCAAGCAGGCGGGACCGGGCCGTTTCGCAAGATCGCCTCGCTCGACGAGTTTCCGGACGAGGTCGTCGTTGTCGAAAGGTTGCGCTCGGCCATCGCGCGGCTTGCCGCGCCGAAGGCGAAAGTGCCGCTCGCTTCCCGGAAGCCAGTGCCCGAATTGCCCGAGCCCTTCAGCGCTGCTCTGGAAGCCGCAGGGCATTCCGAGCGCTTCGCAGCGATGCCTCCGGGCCAGCGCCGGGAGTACATCGAATGGATCGTCGAGGCGAAGACGCAGCCCACACGGGACAAGCGCACCGCACAGGCGGTGGAGTGGATCGGCGAAGGCAAGAGCCGCAACTGGAAGTACCAGAATCGCTGAGGGCTCGGGCATGGCCCAAGAAAATGGTGATCGGGCTTGAATGCGCGCGGTTGAGCGTTGACAGCCTGCAAAACCTGCCATAGAGGCGGCGCTCCCAACGGCGAGCGGGTGTAGCTCAGTTGGTTAGAGTGCCGGCCTGTCACGCCGGAGGTCGCGGGT
>OFDC01000835.1_pt1 | contig 19461 bp, 18 predicted proteins | sample 1520941 | NCBI WGS metagenome assembly OFDC01 (sample SAMEA94258168, study PRJEB24077) | hot springs metagenome | biome: Aquatic biome; feature: Water | place: India | collected 2012-12-06 | depth 5 m | reverse complement strand
CCAAGGGCGAGCCGCGTTCGTGGACCGACCACCTGCTGTGGCACCACGCCGCGCACACGGTGGACCTGTTTGCATATCAGGCTGGCAAGATCGTCAAGGCCAACGCCGTCGAAGGCCCGATCCATCCCGAGCTTGGCATTGCGATGGACATGTCGATCCAGCTCAAGAGCGAGAGCGGCGCGATCTGCACGCTGTCGCTGTCGTTCAACAACGACGGGCCGCTCGGCACCTTCTTCCGCTACATCGGCGATACCGCGACCTACATCGCGCGCTACGACGATCTGGTGAACGGAAAGGAAGAGCCGATCGACGTTTCCAAGGTGGACGTCAGCATGAACGGCATCGAATTGCAGGACCGCGAGTTCATCGCCGCGATCCGCGAGGGGCGTGAGCCGAACAGCTCGGTGCAGAAGGTGTTCGACTGCTACCGCGTACTGGGCGAGCTGGAACAGCAGCTGGCAGCCGGCTGATCTTGGAAAGGCCCGCCCGAAACGGCGGGCCTTTTTCGTTGGGGAGCGATCACACTGCCCTCCATCCTCGTCACCCCGGACTTGATCCGGGGTCCCGCTTTCTTCTGCGAGGTTTGGGAAGTGAAGCGGGACCCCGGGTCAGTCCCGGGGTGACGTGAACTGAAATCGTTAAAGCCGAACCCGCACCAAAAGCAGGCCGGCCAAGGAGAGCATGATGGAAGCACGCATCGCCTACTCGGGGCGCAAGTTCGCGCGGCCGCGCTACTACGCCAATGCGCACGAGCGCGATGAAGTGGACATCGTGCCGGTGCCAATGGCGATGACCGATGCGCGGGGGCTGGGCACTTCCATCGATCGCGAGGGTTTCGAGATCGTGGCGCACCGCAGCGCCGTTACCGACTTTGCCGATCGCGAGCAGGTAGCGCGCATCCACATGCGCGAAATCGAGGAGCTGGTGCAGGCGCAGACCGGGGCGGACTTCGTCCACGTCGGCGCGCCGGGGCTGCTGCGCTTTTCCGAGAAGAGCGGCAAGGCGGGGAGCCTCGACAATTCGATGCCGGCGCGCTTTGCGCACATCGACATTTCCGATGCGACGGCGCGCGCCTTTGCCGAGCGGGGCGCGGGCGGGCGGTCCTACCTCAGGTGCGCGCATTACAATGTCTGGCGCGCGATTTCGCCGCCGCCGCAGGACGTGCCGCTGGCGTTCTGCGATGCGCGCAGTCTTGCGCCCGTGGACCTGATCGCCGCCGATGCCGTGTTCGATGCGCCGGGGCAGCCGGAGTGGTCGTTCGAAGGGCTGGTCGTAGCGCACAATCCAGCGCACCGCTGGCACTGGTTCTCGCAGATGACCATCGATGAGGCGGTGCTGTTCAAGACCAACGACAGCGATCCTGCCCGTGCGCATCACGTGCCGCACGTCGCGTTCGACCTGCCCGATTGCCCTGCCGACGCCCCGCCACGGGTGAGCATCGAAATGCGTGCGACGGCCTATTGGTGGGCTTGATTGGCTTGCGCATTGCGCTACACATACCGTAACAAATGATAGGGTGAGGTGTGGTGATGGGTGCGTATCCGCAGACGATCTACTTTACCGGTGCGAACGAGCCGGTGGGGCAGGAAGTGGACCTGCGCGGGCTGAAGGTGGAGGGCGACCTGCCCGCCGAGGTGCGCGGCAGCTTCTATCGCGCCGTACCTGATCCCGCCTTCCCGCCGATGTTCGACAATGACCACACCCTTTCGGGTGATGGCATGGTCAGCCGCCTTTCGTTCAACGGTGACGGAACTGCGGATTTCATCATGAAGTTCGTGGAAACCGCGCGCTACAAGGCGGAGAAGGCGGCAGGCAAGGCGCTGTTCGGCAAGTATCGCAATCCGTTCACCGACGATGCCTCGGTGCAGGGCGTGGACCGCACGGTGGCGAACACCACGCCGGTGTGGCACGCCGGGCGCCTGCTGATGGCCAAGGAGGACGGGCGGCCCTATCGCGTCGATCCGAAGACGCTCGAAACGCTCGGTTCCTACGATTTCGGCGGCGCGCTGAAGTCTGAAACGATGACCGCGCACGTGCGGATCGATGCCGATACGGGCGAGCTGTTCTTCTATGGCTACGAGGCGGACGGTCAGGCATCGACCAAGGTGGCCTATTGCGTGGTCGCACCGGATGGCACGCTCAAGTCCGAGCAGTGGTTCGATGCGCCCTACTGCGCGATGATGCATGATTTCACGATCAGCGAGAACTACGCGCTGTTCCCGATCTACCCGACAACGGCGGACCTCGACCGGCTGAAGGCGGGCGGGGAGCACTGGCATCATGAGCCGGAGCTGGACAGCTGGCTGGGCGTGATGCCGCGATATGGCGATGTGTCTGAAATCAAGTGGTTCAAGGGGCCGAAGGGCTGCCATTCGTACCACATGATGAACGCGTGGGAGGATGCAGGCGGCATGCTCCACTTCGATGCGTGCCTGAACAACACCAATGCTTTCGCCTTCATCCGTGAGCCTTCGGGCATCCAGATGGGCCCGCAGGACATGAAGGGCGCGCTGACCCGTTGGACGGTCGATCCGAAGGCTGACGGTGGCGAGGTGGTCGAAACCATCATCGGGCCTCCGGGGGATTTTCCGGTGATTCCGGCGAAGCTGCAGGGGCGGCGGTACAAGACCGGCTTCATGCTCTCTATGAATCCCGAGCTGAAGGGGCCGCCGTTGTTTGCGGGGCCGGTCGGCGTCAGCTTCAACATCTTGCTGCGATTGGACGGGATGGACACGCCGACGCCGCAGGTGACCAACGCGCTCGCCCTGCCGCCAATGGCCGGGTTCAACGAGCCAGTGCACGTGCCTGCTGCTGACCCTGCGAAGGACGGCTGGCTGGTGTTCATCATGGACCAGCAGACTGGCGACAACCAGTTCATCCACGAAGCATGGGTTGTCGATGCCGGGAACATCGGGGCCGGGCCAGTGGCCAAGGTGCACATCCCCACGCGGCTGCGTCCGCAGGTACACGGGTGGTGGGTGCCGCAGGCGCAGCTGGACATGCTCGCATGAGCCGGATCGTCATTACCGGAGCTTCGGGCAATTATGGCCGTGGCGTCACCGATCGGCTGATTGCGGAAGGGCGGGCAAGTGATCTGATCCTGATCACGCGCAAACCGGAGAAACTGGCCGACCGCGCCGCGCAAGGGTGCATCGTGCGCTATGGCGATTTCGACAAGCCCGAAACGCTGGCGCAGGCAGTGCAGGGGGCGGAGCGGATGCTCCTGATCTCGGGCACTCGCGTCGGCGCGCGGGTGGTGCAGCACAAGGCGGCGATCGATGCGGCGGCTGCAGCGGGCGTCGGGCATGTGGTCTACACCAGCTTCATAGGCATCGACGATCCCGCCAATCCCGCCGAAGTGCGGCACGATCATATCGAGACCGAACGCCTGATCCGGGCCTCTGGCTGCGGCTGGACCATGCTGCGCGATGCGCACTATGCCGACGCGATGATCCTGATGGCAGGACCGGGCGTGATGCAGAGCGGCAAGTGGTTCTCCAACGCCGGGGAAGGCCGCGAGGCCATGGTCTGGCGCGACGACTGCATCGAAAGCGCCGTGGCGGTGCTGACGGGCGAGGGCCATGAACGCCAGATCTACAACATCACCGGGCCGGAACTGCAGACCTTCCGCGAGGTCGCGGCGATCATGGCCGAAGTCACGGGGCGGGTGGTCGAGTACGTCTCGCTGGATGATGAAGGCCAGTACGCGATGTTCGACGCAATGGGCATCCCCCGCCGCCCGGTCGATGATCTGGAAGTCGCCGGCATTCCCTGGAACAGCGACGACATGGTCAGCTTCGGCCGCGCGATCCGCGAAGGGTTCCTCGAGCTTTGCACCGATGACGTCGAGAGGCTGACGGGGCGCAAGGCGCGATCGGTGCGCCAGATGATCGAGGACAACACGGCCGTGCTGCGTGGGGCGTGAGGCGCCAATCAGGCGGCGCCTGATTCAGCAGGATCACGCCAGCAGCGCGCCCAAAAATTTCGCTGCTACAACCTCATGATCACATCGTTGCCGCCGTATTCTCCAGCATAAATCGAATGCAATCAAAGCGTGCCGCCGAATCAGGTCGGTGATTGCCCTTGACCTGCCCCCGCTGCCTCGCTCCATCCGATGCAGAAGACTCTTGTCATGACCGCGGGACCAGCGGGGGGGGGAGATCAGCTGACAAGTCGGTTTCCAGGCAACTTGCGCCATTCTGCCAACAAATTCTTGCCTGCACGAAGTCGGTGCCAGATTTGGCAATTTGTCAGATTGGTTTATGAGCCCATGCAAACGGTGCGAGGTTGAAGGTGGCAGACGCAAGATCTGACAAGGCGCGCAGGCTTGAACTGGGCCGGCAGCGGCGAGCGAAGACACGCGCCAAGGTCATCGCCGCAGCGTTCGAATTGTTTGGCGAGGAAGATGGCCTTTACGCGCGGATCGAGGACGTCTCGCAGCGCGCCGGCATTACCCGCGCGACGTTCTACGACCATTTCTCCGGCATGAGCGAGCTTCGTGAAGCCGTGACCTACGAGGTCACCCACGATTTCCTGACCGCAGTCACCCACACCGTTTCGCTCCTGCCCGACCCGCGCGAACGCATCTCGGCAGCAATCCGCTTCTATCTGCACCGCGTGCGCGAGGTTCCCGGCTGGGGGCGGTCAATGATCAATCTCAGCGCGAATGGCATCATCTTCGGCGCGGAAACCTTCCGCCAGGCAGAACTTACGGTGATGGAGGCGATCGCCGCCGGTTACCTGACGATCGCGGACAGCGCCCTTGGCAGAGATGCGATCCTGGGGACGACCATCGCCGCGATCTCGACGATGCTGCGAGAGGAACGGGACGGCAATTACCCCGAACAGGTCGTCGCCACGATCCTCGTGGGCCTCGGTGTAGCTCCGGCAGATGCACGGGAAATCACCGAAAAGCCGCTGCCCGCGCTGGTCCCGGCACCTCTCCAAGGATAAACTTGACAATCTGCAAGATCGAACATATCCCAACTTAAATCTGACATGTTGTCGGATTTAGATTCGATGTCCTCGGTCGCAGAAGCCGATGGTTGGGAGAAGCGCAGAATGCCTGTCTTGGCACGTAACCGGCGATTTGCCGGTCCCATTGTTGCGTCCATATCTATCGCGACTGTGGCTTGCTCCGGGTTAGCCGGTGCTGCGGCTGCGCCGCGCCCGCCCGAGACTGTCTACGCCAAGACCTGTGGCTACTGCCATGGCCAGCACGTGGCTCCGATCATCCGCGGGCGTGGCCTGCCGGTCGAGGTGATCGAGCAATACGTCCGCACCGGCCCGCGCGGCATGGTCGCCTTCCGACCGACCGAAATCAGCGATGCGGAACTCAAGGCGCTCGCAAAATGGCTCAATGCCTCGAAGGCCGACCCGAAGGAGAAGGGCGAATGACCGGTATCAGCCGCCGCGATGTGATCCGGACCGGCGCCGTGGGTGCCGCCATGCTGGGATCCAGTGCTTTCGCCTCGCCGCTTGATGGCCCGCGCCAATTGCCGGCTCATCTCGACAAGGGCGCCTTTGCCGCAGCCGTCAAAGAACTGCGCGCGGTCGTCGGAGCGGAATGGGTCTTTGCCGATCCCGAAACCACCTTGCCATATGCCAAGAGCTTCACGCCAGATCCCCGTCACGAGCACGTGCCGTCTGGCGCGGTCGCCCCGGCCTCGGTCGAGGAGGTGCAGGCGATCCTGAAGGTCGCCAACAGATACAAGCTCCCGCTGTGGACCGTCTCAACCGGCAAGAACATGGGCTATGGCTGCGCCACGCCTGCCAGCAGCGGCCAGATGATCCTCGACATGAAGCGGATGAACCGCATCATCGAGATCGATGCCGAACTCGGCACGGCGCTTGTGGAACCGGGCGTCACCTACCAGGACCTGCGCGACTATCTGGACGAGCACAACCTGCCGTTCTGGCTCGACGTGCCCACGGTCGGCCCGATCGTCTCGCCGCTGGGCAACACGCTTGAACGTGGCGTTGGCTACACCCCCTATGGCGATCACTTCTTCATGCAGTGCGGCATGGAAGTGGTGCTGGCCGATGGCACGGTGGTGCGCACCGGCATGGGCAGCGTCAAGAATTCGACGACCTGGCAGGCGTTCAAGTGGGGCTACGGGCCCTACATCGACGGCATCTTCACCCAATCGAACTTTGGCGTCGTGACCAAGCTGGGTTTCTGGCTCATGCCCAAGCCGCCCGCTTTCAAGCCGTTCATGGTGCGCCACAACGAGATGGGCGACGTCGCCAAGATCGTCGATGCCATGCGCCCGTTCCGCATGAACAACCTCATTCCCAACGTCGTGCTGATGATGGGCGCGGCTTACCAGATCGCCATGTTCCACCGCCGCGAGGAGCTGTGGGGCAAGCCGGAAAGCATTCCCGATGACGTGGTGCGCGATTTCGCGAAGAAGCACGGCCTCGGCATGTGGAACACCTACTTCGCGCTTTATGGCACCGACGAGATCATCGCCGCGATCGAGCCGATCGTGCGCGGTGCCTTCGAGGCATCAGGCGGCGAGGTACTGACCGAGAAGGAAATGGGCGGCAACCTGTGGTTCGAACACCACAAGAACCTGATGTCCGGCCAGCTTACGCTCGAGGAGAAAGGCATCATGCGCTGGCGCGGCGGCGGGATGTGCTGCTTTGCGCCGGTCGCTCCGGCCAAAGGCGTGGAGACGCAACAGCAGACCGAACTCGCCAAGGAAATCCTCGGTAAATATGGCTTCGACTACTCGGTCGCCTACGCCATCGGCGGGCGCGAACTGCACCACCTGATCTTCATCCAGTATGACAAGGAAGATCCGGTCGAGGAGAAGAAAGCCGACGACTGCATCCGCGAGATGGTCACCCGCTTTGGCGAGCGTGGCTGGGCCAGCTATCGCACCGGCGTCAACACCATGGACCTGGTGGCGAAGCAATACGGCGAAGCCAACCGCGCGCTCAACGCCCGGCTCAAGCAGGCGCTCGACCCCAACCACATCCTTTCGCCCGGCAAGCAGGGGATCGCTTGACATGATGCTGCCAGCCAGCACGGTCGACATCTTCTCGGACGCCGTCCTTGAAGACCCTTGGCCGACATACCGTGCCTTGCGCGATCTCGGTTCGGCCGTCTGGCTGGAGCCGACGAACGTCTGCTTCATCGGTCGCTATGCCGACGTGCGCCGCGCGCTCAACGACTGGCAGGTGTTTTCCTCGGCGCAGGGGATCGGCTTCAATCCCGTGATCAATGCCGCATGGGACGAGGCGCTGATCTGTCAGGACCCGCCGGTTCATACCGCAAGGCGCAAGCTGATGATGGAGGCGCTCGGCCCTGCGGCATTGAAACCCGTGGCGGACACTATCGAGCAGCGCGCTTCCGCTCTGGCGGACCGCATTGCGACGATGGGCACGTTTGACGCGGTCTCCGACTTTGCGCTCGACTTGCCGGTCGGCGTGGTCATGGACCTGATCGGCTGGCCGCACGACGTGCGCCCTGCATTGCTCGATCTGGCATCGGGATCATGGAACGCGGCGGGTCCGGCCAATGCCCGTATGGAACAGGGTCTCAGCGGTCTTCAGGAGATGATGGGACTGCTGAGCAACCTTTATGACAAGGAGCGCGTGCTGCCAGGCGGCTTTGCCGCGAAGCTGATCGCCTCTTCCCGCCGTGGCGAGATCAGCCGTGAGACCGCAATTGGCATGCTGGCGGGCTACGTCGTCGCCGCGTTCGAAACGACCATCAGCGCCATGGCCGCAGGCATCCAGCTCTTTGCCGACAACCCGGCCGAATGGGACAGGCTGCGCACCGATCCGCGCCTTGCCATGCACGCGGCCAACGAGATCGTGCGCATGGAAACGCCGCTCCAGAGCTTCGCTCGCGTCACCACCCAGGACGCCGAGCTTTCCGATGGCAGCGTGATCCCTGCGGGCACCCGCGTCGTGGTGTGCTATGCCAGCGCCAACCGCGACGAGCGCCAGTTCGAAGCGCCAGACTCCTTCCGGATCGACCGGCGCGAGAAGCAGAACCTCGGCTTCGGCCACGGCCCCCACGGCTGTGCAGGGCAGAACCTTGCCCGCATGGAATTGACCGCGGTTTTTGGAGCGCTGGCCAAGCGCATCACGCGGTTTGAGTGCCAAGGCAATGGTGTGCGCGCGCTCAACAACATTTCCCGCTCACTCGCCCGCCTGCCCACTCTCGCCGTCGCTGCCTGAGCAGGACCCGATGTATCCTTCCTGACGAGCGGCGGCAGGGGGGGAGGGGCATAGTCGAAGGCGGCGCTGACCCTAAGCGCTTCATTCCCGAACTGTGCGCGTCATGGCGAAACTGTGGCGGCAACCACGTTGCCAACCCTACACAGGGTGAGATGCCGTGCGCGGAACGCCTCGCCCGTCGCTTGAGCCATGGAGACGTTTGCGCTCCACGAACTGTAGATTCTTACTCAGCTTTCTGAGCAGAATCGTGAGAAAACCGTCACTTCAAGAAAATGGTCGGGGAGATAGGATTCGAACCTACGACCCTCTGGTCCCAAACCAGATGCGCTACCAGGCTGCGCTACTCCCCGACTGGTGACGGCCCCTAGTTTCTCCAGGCCTTGCGCGCAAGCGGAAACGTCCCGCCGGTTTGCTTTGGTGGATTGCTTGCCGAGGAGCATCGCGGCACAGAAGCGGCGATGAGCAAGCGCAAGCGCCGTTATCTGACTGCGACGATGCCCGATGGTTACGTGAAGACCATCGGGCCGACGACCGACAGTTTCACGCACTACTGGCGGATCGTCGCCGAGCTTGAGAACGGCAAGACCGAGGTGTTCTGGGGCCACGCCAGATCGCTGGCCGAGGCGCGCAAGAAGCGGGCGCCGGCGCAGGAAGCGGCGAAAATGCGCGGTTGGAAGAGCTTTGCCTTCGAAATCGCCGAGCTGGTCGAGACGCCTGCGCCCGGTGCGGAGACCTAGAGCGATCATTCCGATTGCATCGGAATGATCGCTCTAGATTCCTGTTTCACCGCGTTTTCCTAGCCACCAGATGATTCGATCTGGTTCGAAAACGATCTAGCCGATCAGCGCAGGTACGCTTCTTGCCAGCATGTAGAGCGCCACGACGACGATCAGCCCGGCAAACAGCGTGTTGAGCGTGCCCTTGCTCGCGGCCAGTCTGCCCGAAGCCTTGGTGCCCAGCACCGTGCCGATCACGCCGCCCGCGATAAAGGCCAAGGCAAGCGGCCAGTCGAGCATGCCCGAGGCTGCATAGTTCAGCGAGGTCGCCAGCCCGAATGCGCTCACCGCCACCAGCGAAGTGCCGATGGCGCGGCCGATGGGCATCGATGTGCTCGCGATCAGTGCGGGCACGATCAGGAAGCCGCCACCGATGCCGAAGAAGCCCGAAAGCAGCCCTGTGCCAGCACCGAATGTCAGCACGCGGGGCAGGTTGTCGCGGTTGCAGACCACGCCTTCGATCCCCTCCGCGCCGCGCCCTCGCCACATGAAGAAGGCGACGACCAGCATCAGCAGTGCGAACAGCGCGAGCAGGCTCTGCCCGTCCACGGCCTTGCCGATGGTCGATCCGCCAAGCGCGCCGAGCACGCCTGCCGCCGCGAACATGCCGCCGCAGCGCCAGTTGACGTTGCGCGCGCGGGCGTGGCTGGCGAGGCCTGACAGGGCGTTCGCCGCCACGGCCAGCGCGCTCGTGCCGATGGCAAGGTGCGGGCTGGCGACGCCAACGACGTAGACCATCAGCGGCACGGCAAGAATCGAGCCTCCGCCGCCGACCAGTCCGAGGACGAAGCCGACGATCACGCCGGACAGGCTCGCCAGCAGGTGTTGCAGGTCGAAGATCACGGTCGGCGCCTTACAGCAGGTCGACAGGCAGGCGCAGGTAACGCACGCCATTGCTGTCGGGTTCGGGCAGGTGTCCTGCGCGCATGTTTACCTGGATCGAGGGCAGGATCAGCTTCGGCATGCCCAGCGTGGCATCGCGCGCTTCGCGCATGGCAACGAACTCGTCCTCGCTGACGCCTTCGTGGACATGAACGTTGGCCGTGCGCTCGGCGCCGATTGTGGTTTCCCACACGAACTGGTCGCGCCCGGTGGCCTTGTAGTCATGGCACAGGAACACGCGCGTCTCGTCTGGCAGGGCCATCAGGCGGCGGATCGAGCGGTAGAGCGTGCGCGCGTCGCCGCCGGGGAAATCGGCGCGGGCGGTGCCGTAGTCCGGCATGAACAGCGTATCGCCAACGAACACGGCATCGCCGATGACATAGGCGAGACATGCCGGGGTGTGGCCGGGGACGTGCAGTGCTATGGCCTCGATCCCGCCGACGCGGAAGGTGTGGCCGTCGTCCATCAGCAGGTCGAACTGGCTGCCGTCACGGGCGAAGGCCGGGCCCTCGTTGAAGACCTTCCCGAACACGTCCTGCACGGTGCGGATTGCCGCGCCAATGACGATCTGCCCGCCAAGCCTTTCCTTGAGATAGGGGGCGGCAGAGAGGTGATCGGCATGGGCGTGGGTTTCGAGCAACCAGTCGACCGTGAGGCCGTGGGCTTCGACATGGGCAATCACGCGATCGGCCGAGGCATGGCTGGTGCGGCCCGAGGCCTGGTCGAAATCGAGCACCGGATCGATCACCGCGGCGCGCAAGGTGGCAGGATCATGGACGACATGAGTTGCGGTGAAAGTCGACTCGTCGAAGAAGGTGGTGACGAAAGGTGCCGCTGCCGAGGCGCGGGCGGCGCTGATCTGGGCGGTGGCGGTGACAAGGGCATGGTCGGACATCGGAAGACTCCTTTGCCTCTTTATATAACTTTGAACTAATATAAGGCAAGTGTAATTTAGTTGGTGTCGCGGTCTTGTGCGTGGCGCAATCGGCGTTATCTGCTGAGCTTATGAAGCCCGCCAGCCTTGCCGACCTGAAGCAGAATGCCGCCGCCATGGCGGGCCGCATGCGCACGATGAGCCATCCCGAGCGCCTGCTCATGCTTTGCCGCATGGACGAGGGTGAGGTTTCGGTGACGGAACTGGTTGAACTGACCGGCCTTTCGCAGTCGGCAGTTTCGCAACACCTGGCGCGCCTGCGCGATGAAGGCGTGGTCGACAGCCGCGTGGCAGCGCAAGTGCGTTTCTACAGCCTGAAGGACGAGATCGTCCGCGCGATCATACACGCCCTTTGCGAAATCTGCGAAAAGCGCTAGATTAATCACTGATCAATAAGATGAGTTGGGTGCAGGAAGAGTCTTGCGCCGCGCATCCAAATTAGAGTATTGATTCTATATTGCATGCGTGCGGTGATCCGTGCGCGGGGAGAGACATCGGTTGATGCAGAATGATCCGCAGCGCGGCTGGAACCGCCGTGAATTCGTCAGTGCCTCGGCGCTGATCGCTTTGGCGCTTGGCGTGCCCGCCGCCGCCGTGAGCCTGACCCGGCTCGAATCGGAAGACGCGCCGAACGACCGGCAGCGCCTGATGATGAAGGAGGTCAGCCAGCTGGTGATCCCGCGTTCGGCAACCCCCGGTGCGGGCGATGTGGGTGCAGGCGATTTCGCGATCCTCGCGCTGGCGCACGGGCTCGATGGCTCGCGCTCACCGCTCAAGGACCCGACCGCCTATGCCCGGTTTGCGCGCAACGATGGCTCGATCCGGCATGTCGCCTGGCTCGAGAAGGAACTGGACGGGCGGGCTGGTGGCAGCTTCCTCAAGGCGCCGGCAGCGCAACGCCTTGCGGCCGTGAAGGCGCTCGATGCCGATGCCTTTGCCAGCCGTGAGAGCGAAAGCCCGTGGAAGGCGATCAAGGGCCTGATCCTGACCGGGTATTACACCAGCGAAGTCGGTGGCGCGCAGGAGCTGCGCTACGAGCCGGTGCCGGGCCGTTTCGATCCCGACCTGCCGCTGACGCCCGATTTCAGGGCGATTTCCAACGACTGGACCGCGGTCGACTTCGGATAAGGACTGACTGACATGCAATTCGACGCAATCGTGGTCGGCTCCGGTATCACCGGCGGCTGGGCGGCCAAGGAACTGACGCAGGCGGGCCTCAAGGTCCTCATGATCGAGCGCGGGCGCGAGATCGTCCACGGCGAGTACGAGACCGAGAACAAGGCACCGTGGGAAATGCCGTTCCGCGGCCTCGGCGATGCGGCGCTCTATGCCCGCGAATACCAGGTCCAGATGAAGAACCGCCACTTCAACGAGTTTACGCAGGGGCACTTTGTCAGCGACAAGGAGAACCCCTACTCGACCGGCTCGGATACCGATTTCACGTGGTTCCGCTCCTACCAGTTGGGTGGACGCTCGCTGACCTGGGGCCGCCAGTCCTACCGCTGGTCGGACTACGATTTCGGCGCGAACAAGCGCGATGGCCACGGCACCGACTGGCCGATCCGCTACGCCGATCTGGCTCCGTGGTATGACAAGGTCGAGGAGTTCATCGGCGTTTCGGGCAGCCCTGAAGGCCTGCCCCAGCTGCCCGACGGCAAGTTTCAGCCGGGCATGAAGCTGAACGTGGTGGAAGAGCACGTGCGCAAGGTCGTGGCCGACAAGTACGGCCGCTGCCTGACCATCGGCCGGACTGCGAACATGACCGTGGCCAAGCCCGAAGAAGGGCGCTCGGAATGCCAGAACCGCTCGATCTGCGCGCGCGGCTGCTCGTTCGGCGCATACTTCTCGACGCAATCGAGCACGCTTCCCGCGGCCAAGGCTACCGGCAACCTGACGGTCGTGACCGATGCCATCGTCGAGGCGGTCGACTATGATCCCAAGACGAAGCGCGTCACCGGCGTGCGCTTTGTCAATACGAAGGACGGGACGCGGGGCAGCGCAACGGCGCGGCTGGTGTTCCTCAATGCAGGCGCCTTCAACTCGGTCCACCTTCTGCTCAATTCGCGCAACGAGGCGATGCCGACGGGCCTTGGCAATTCGAGCGGCGTGCTCGGCACCCAGATCATGGATCATGCCAACACGCTGTCGACCATCGCGCTGTTCCCGCAGTTCAACGATCGCACCACTTTCGGCAACCGACCGACGGGGGCGATCATCGCGCGCTATCGCAACATGGACGCGATGGACGGCGATGGCCACACGCGCGGCTTTTCGTTCCAGGGGGGCGCACTGCAAAGCAACTGGGGCGCTGGCAAGCGCGAGGCAGGGATCGGCGCCGAACTCAAGGACAAGCTGCACCAGCCCGGCATGTGGCGCATGGTGCTGGTCGCCTTTGCCGACTGCGTGCCGCGCGACAGCAATCGCCTGACGCTCGACCGGACCAAGACCGACCGCTTCGGCATCCCTCAGCTTCATGTCGACTTTGCATTCGGCAAGGAAGAGCACGCGGCGCTGGCCCAGGCCAAGGCCGATGCCACCGAGATGATGACTGCGGCCGGCGGCACGGTGATCATGGGCCTCGACCAGCCGGGGCCGGGCGGCACGGCGATCCACGAAATGGGCGGCGCGCGCATGGGGCTTGATCCTAAGACCTCGGTGCTCAACAAGTGGAGCCAGGCGCACGACATTCCGAACCTGTTTGTCACCGATGGCGCACAGATGGCCTCGTCCGCCTGCCAGAATCCTTCGCTGACCTACATGGCACTGACGGCGCGGGCCTGCGATGCGGCGGTGAAGATGCTGCGTGAAGGCGTGATTTGAGCGGATGGCCCAGACAATTGCAGGCATGACCGAGAGGCAGAAGAGCCTCGCCTTCTTCACGCTGATCACCGCGCTGGTGCTGGAAATCGTCGACGTGACGATCATCAACACCGCGCTGCCGGCCATGCAGGCAGACTTCGCCGCGCGCGGGCAGGACCTTGGTGGCAGCGCGGCGCAGTGGATCGCGGCAGGCTATTCGCTGGCCTTCGGCCTGCTGCTGATTCTGGGCGGCCGACTGGGCGACCTGTTCGGCGGGCGCGCGATGTTTCTTACCGGCGTTGCCGGATTCACGCTCGCGTCGCTACTGTGTGGCGCGGCGGCCGACCCGCAACTGCTCGTCGCGGCGCGCGTCCTGCAAGGTGCCGCGGGCGCGATCATGGCGCCGCAGGTCATGGCGGTGATCCAGATCCTTTACGATCCAGTAGAGCGCATCGGGCGGCTGGCCTGGTTCGGCGTGATCGGCGGCCTTGCCGGCATTGCCGGGCCGATCATCGGCGGACTGCTGATTTCGGCGGACATCGCCGGGCTCGGCTGGCGCACGGTGTTCCTGATCAACCTGCCGATCGGCATTGCCGCGTTCACCGCTGGCTGGCGCTACCTGCCGCGCGAAGTTGCGCACAAGGGCGCAAAGATTGACGTGATCGGCACGCTTGCGTTTGGCGCGGCGCTCGCAGCCGCACTGTTCCCGCTCGTGCGCGGCGAACATGCCGGGATCGATGCCGGGAGCATAACGCTTCTCGCGGCATCGCCCTTGCTGATGTGGGCGGCATGGGCCGGCCTCAACCGCCGGGCGAGAGCGGGCAAGCCGGTCATCTTCGATCCGGAACTCCTGCACAACCGCCTGTTCCGCACCGGCGCTCTGATCGGCCTGATCTTCTCCGCGGCGAACACCGGCTTCCTCTTTGTTTTCGCCCACGCCCTCCAATCGCGGCTGGGCTACTCACCGCTCCAGACAGGCCTCGTCCATATCCCGTTCAGCGCCGGGGTCATGCTCGGTATGGGCTTCCTCGGGCGGCGCTACCTTGCGAAGATGGGCAAGTGGGTACTGGTTTTTGCGGCATTGGCTCTGGTTGTGGCCAATACGGCCACCCTTTCATGGATTGCCTGGGGCGGTCCCGGCCTGCCGCTGCTGCTTCCGGCCCTGCTGCTGGCCGGCGTCGGGATGGGCTGCCTTTCCGGCCCCGTCTCGCCTGTCGCCCTGGCCCGGGTTGACCGCCGCCATGCAGGCGCGGCCAGCGGCATTCTCAAGACCGTGCTGCAAATGGGCAGCGCCTTCGGCATTGCGCTGGCGGGCAGTGCCTACTTCGCGCTGGGTGGGCCGGTTTTGGCGATGGGGGCGGGCGGTCTTTTCGCGGCACTCGGGGTAATTCTCGTGCTGCTGCTCGGCTGCCTTGGCCTTGCGCTGTCGCTGCCCGACCAGATATTCGTGCCCGAGGCCTCTTCCCAAGCGGCATAATCGCGATACTCTCATGTGAAACCAGATGCGCCGAAAGCGCGCACGGGGAGAGGATTCGCATGATGGAAGAGCTGCCCACCGCCAAGTTCCACACCATGACCGAGGGCACCCAGGAAGACTGGGACGCGATCATGACGCACCTCAAGCCCCACGCAAGCAATGGCGGGGCGCGGGTTCTTGCCCACTTGCGCCTGCTTGAAGGCGATTGCGGCGGTTTTGCCGTCGATCGCCTGACCCACTGCCTCCAGACTGCGACCCGCGCCCACCGCGATGGCCGCAGCGAGGACTATGTCGTGATGGCCCTGCTGCACGACATTGGCGACATGCTTGGCGCCTACAACCACCCCGACATCGCCGCCGCCATCCTCAAGCCGTTCGTGTCCGAGGAACTGCTGTGGATCGTGCAGCACCACGGCATTTTCCAGGGCTACAACTTCTTCCACTTCATCGGCCTTGATCGCAACATGCGCGACAACTTCGCCGACCACCCTTACGCTGCGGCCACGGCGGAGTTCATCGAGAAGTACGACTGCCCGGCGTTCGATCCGGACTACGACACACTGCCGCTCGAATTCTTCGAGCCGATGGTCATGCGCCTGTTCGAGCGGCCTTTGAACAGCGTCTACAAGAAGGCCATGGCCGAAGCCTGAGGCGGCCTGCCGCCATTCGGGTCACCAGGCGATGCACTCTGTCACGAATGGTGGCTTGCGCCTTCCCTTAATTGCGTGATTAACTGCGCAAAATTGCTTGGGAGAGCAACGCATGGGCGAGGCCGCCGTAAAGCCGACGACAGCAGAGCGCACTGCCGATCTGTTTACCTTCGACGAATTCATCCGCTTCTGGGCGGCCGACCGCTCGCAAGGGGTGGCGCTTGACGGGCCGGACAGGACGCTGACCTATGGCGGGCTCGATTCCACGACGGCGCGGGTGGTCGCGGGCCTTGTCGATCTTGGCATTGGCAAGGGGGACCGGATTGCCTGGTTCGGCAAGAACAGCACGCTCTACTTCACGTTGTTCTTCGCTGCTGCCCGCCTTGGCGCGGTGATGGTTCCGATCGGCTGGCGCCTGGCCCCGGCAGAGGCGACGTGGATTGCCGACGATGCGCAAGCCAAGGCGGTGTTCCTTGGCCTCGGGTTCGAAGGACTGGCGGAGACGTTTTCCGCCCTGCCTGCCGTGCGCATCGCGCTGACGCAGGACGAGGCGTGGCGGTGGATCGATGCGCAGCAGCCCATCGCCTTCGAGGCTGCCGGGCCTGATGATGCGGTGCTGCAGCTTTATACCTCGGGCACGACCGGAAATCCCAAGGGGGCGGTGCTTTCAAATCGCAACCTGTTCGGCCTGCGCAAGCAATCGCTGGGGCAGGAACAGCCCTATACCCAGATGACGGACGACGAAGCGATCCTCGTCGCCATGCCATGCGCACATATCGGCGGCACCGGCCTTGGCGTGATGGCCATCGGCGCGGGGCTGCCGGGCATCATCCTTGCCGAGTTCGAGCCGCGCGCGGTGTTCGACGCGGTGGAGCAAAAGGGCGTTACGCGCTTCTTCATCGTGCCTGCCGCCCTGCAGATGCTGCTCAATCACCCCGATTGCGCCAGCGTGGACTTCAGCCGCGTAAAGTACATCATCTATGGCGCATCGCCGATCCCGCTGGTGCTGCTGCGCGAATGTATCGCCATGTTCCGGGCCGAGTTCATCCAGGCCTATGGCATGACCGAAACGACCGGCACGATCTGTATGCTCCCGCCCGAGGACCACTGCGTCGAAGGCAACCAGCGCATGCGGTCTGCCGGCAAGCCGCTGCCGGGTGTCGAGGTCCGCGTGGTCGGCGAGAATGGCGAGGCGCTTGGCCCCAACGAGATCGGCGAGATCCAGACGCGCTCGTCAAACAACATGCTTGGCTACTGGAACCTGCCAGAGGCGACCGCCAAGACCATGACTGCCGATGGCTGGATCGCCACTGGCGATGCCGGCTATCTCGACGAGGACGGCTACGTCTACATGCACGACCGGATCAAGGACATGATCATCTCCGGCGGCGAGAATGTCTATCCCGCGCAGGTCGAAAGCGCGATCTATGGCCATCCCGATGTGCAGGAAGTGGCGGTGATCGGCGTGCCTGATGCGACATGGGGCGAAGCCGTCAAGGCGGTGTGCGTGCCCAAGCCCGGCCATACGATCGATCCGCAATCGATCATCGACTGGACGCGGGAGCGCCTGGCCGGGTTCAAGGTGCCCAAGTCTGTCGACGTGATCGCGGCTCTGCCGCGCAACCCATCCGGCAAGATCCTGCGCCGCACCTTGCGCGAGCCATACTGGGCGGGCTGCGAACGGCAGGTGAACTGACGCCGCGTTGACCGGCTGGGCGGCATTCCGACCAGCCGGTGCCAACGGATCAGCGGATCGGGCAGTCCGGCGAGAGGCGCATGTCGAGGTAGTTGTCTACCGCGCGCATCATGTCGTCCATCTCGTTTTCGAAGAAGTGGTTGGCGCGCGGCACTTCATCGTGATGGATGGTGATGTGCTTCTGCGTGCGCAGCTTGTCGACCAGCTTCTGCACCGCATTGGGCGTGACCACCGTATCGGCGGTGCCCTGCACGATGATGCCCGAGGCGGGGCATGGGGCGAGGAAGCTGAAATCGTACATGTTGGCGGGCGGCGCCACCGAGATGAAGCCGCGGATTTCCGGGCGGCGCATCAGCAGCTGCATGCCGATCAGCGCGCCGAACGAATAGCCGGCGATCCAGGTGGTGCTGGCTTCGGGATGGATCGACTGGACCCAGTCGAGCGCCGCCGCGGCGTCGGACAGTTCACCGATGCCATTGTCAAAGCTGCCCTGGCTGCGGCCGACGCCACGGAAGTTGAAGCGCAGCGTGGCAAAACCGCGGGCCACGAAGGTCTTGTAGAGCGCCTGCGTGATGCGGTCATTCATCGTGCCGCCCGCCTGCGGGTGCGGGTGCAGGATCATCGCCACCGGTGCGCGGGGGCGGGTGGCGGGCTGGAAACGGCCTTCGAGGCGGCCTTCGGGGCCGGGGAAAATGACTGCGGGCATTGCCTGTCCGGTAATCCTGTGGTCTGGCCCCATGCGGCACGGAATGCCGGGGCTGGGAATTAAGCTGATGGCTATATAGAAACCGAGCCTTCGAAAGCAATCTTTCCACGCATTCCGGGGCGAATCTTGCCGCTAAATTCGATCTATCTCGATCACGCCGCCACGACCCCGCTGCTGCCGGAGGCGCTGGCGGCAATGGAGGAGGGCTGGCGCATTTGGGCCAACCCTTCAAGCCCGCACGCTGCCGGACGCGCGGCGCGGGCGGCGCTGGAGAATGCGCGGGCGCGAGTGAAGGCGGCGCTGGCCTGGGACGGCGAGGTGATCTTCACCAGCGGGGCAAGCGAGGCTCTGGAGATCGCCACGAAAAAAGTTTCCCCGGGGAAACATAACAGGAACATTACCAGTGCGGTAGAGCACGAGTCGGTGCTGCGGCTGACGCGAGACGCGCATCGCCTGAGCGTCGATGCGAACGGATTGGTCAGGATTTCCGACCTGGAACAGGTGCTTAAGCGGGAAGGGCCGGCGCTTCTGGCAGTCCAGCAGGTCAACAGCGAAACCGGTGTGATGCAGGATCTGGCGTCGGTGGCTGCGCTGGCAAAGTCGAACAATGCGCTGTTGCTGGTCGATGCCGCGCAAGGGGCCGGAAAGCTACCGCTGCCCGAAGCCGACATCATCGCGCTTTCGGCGCACAAGTTCGGCGGGCCGGTGGGCATCGGCGCGTTGCTGGTGCGCAATTACGGCTTGCTCCATCCCGGCGGCGGCCAGGAGCGCGGCTATCGTGCAGGGACTGAGCCGATGCCGCTGGTGATGGGCATGGTCGCGGCGCTGGAGGCCGGAAACGCATGGCTCAAGTGCGCTTCAGGTTTGCGGGAATCGCTGACGAATCAACTGCTTGAAAACGGGGCGGAATTGGTCGCACCGGAATCACCACGCAGCCCGACGATTGCCGCCTATCGCATGCCGGGCAAATCCAGCGCGGCGCAGCTGATCCGGTTCGATGGCGCAGGGATCGCCGTTTCTGCCGGAAGCGCGTGTTCTTCGGGTTCATTGAAGGCGAGCCACGTGCTGACGGCGATGGGCTACGCGAATCCGGGCGAGGTCATCCGCGTGTCCATCGGGCGCGAGACGAGCGAGGCCGAGATCGCCCGGTTCGTTGAAGTGTGGAAGGAGATCCGGGGGTGATCTACCTCGACTATCAGGCGACGACGCCGCTGGCCCCGGAAGCGCGCGCGGCGATGATGCCGTGGCTGGCAGGGCCGGAGGCTGCCGGTTTTGCCAACCCGCACAGCCCGCACCGCGCCGGGCGTGCGGCGGCGGCGGCAGTCGAGGTGGCGCGGGCGCAGGTGGC
>OFDC01000834.1_pt1 | contig 19482 bp, 20 predicted proteins | sample 1520941 | NCBI WGS metagenome assembly OFDC01 (sample SAMEA94258168, study PRJEB24077) | hot springs metagenome | biome: Aquatic biome; feature: Water | place: India | collected 2012-12-06 | depth 5 m | reverse complement strand
ACTCGCCGTCGCCGCTCTCGGCATCGGCGCTGAAGGAGTTGACCCCGATCACCCGTCCGCACGGGTCGAGCAGCGGCCCGCCCGAATTGCCGCGCGCGATGGGCGCGGTGTGGAGGATCGTGTCGAATTGGCGGCTGGGCCGCTCGCCCGACAGGAACCCGCGCGACTTGACCGGCGGCTGGGCGCGGAAGATGTCCGCCATGTCGAGGCCCTGCGCGAGGTCGACATTCATCGGATAGCCCACCGCCGAGACCTCGCCGAGATTGCCGGTGTTGCCCCCCGCCAGCGCCAGCGGGGGCAGGCGCAGCGAGCCCCTGGCGATTTCGAGCAGGGCAAGGTCGTTCCTCGGGGACACCGCCACCACCCGGGCGAAGGCCCCGCCGGTGCCCTCGGAGGGGACGATGCCGATGCGCAGCGTATCGTCCTGCAACGCCTCGGCCACGACATGGGCGTTGGTGACGATCCGCGTCGCCGAGACCGCAAAACCGGTGCCGTGGCTGACGGGGACGGGCTCGCCGCCCCCTTCCTCGCCGATGATCACCACCCGCACCACGCCGCGCGCCGCGGCATCGACATCGCCCGGATCGGCCGATGCCGGTGCGGCGAGCGTCAGCGCCGCGAGTGACAGCCCCAGAAGCGTCCGCAAGATGATCGTCAGCCGACCAAGCCCTTCAACCATCGAAAAAAGTCCTTGAATCCGTCGCCGCTGGTGCAATGAGTGCCATTTCGTGCGGTGTATCGAAGCAGAAGGTGAGCGGCAATGATCACGAAACGCAATATCTCGTTAGCGCTGACAGCGCTGGCGCTCGCTGCGACGCCGGGGATTGCCCGCGCCGAGCAGCGCGAGACCTTCAAGGTCGGCGATACGGCCTTCAGCTATGTCCGTCCCGAAGGATTTTGCCTGCCGAGTGGCCCGGATGTCGCGCTGGCCAAGGAGATCGCGGCGCTCGACAAGTCGAGCGTGACCCATGCCAACCTCGATCGTTGCGGCAGCTTCGGTGAGGAATACATGCATATCAAGACGCCGATCCGCAACGAACCGGTGACTATGGCAAAGCCGTTATTCCTTGCCGTGCTTGCGCGGGAGATGCAGAACTCCGGCACGCTGGCGAAAATCGAAACCGCGATGCGCGAGGTCGAAGCGGACATCGCCAAAGGCGTGGGTGAAGAAAATGCGCTGAAGGTCGGAAGCCCTGTATTCGGCGGCCAGGACAAGGATTGCGTCTACATCTTCCTCCTCATTGATGTGCAGTTTGGGGCCGAGAAGAAACAGGGACGGGCCAGTGGATGTCTGACGGTGATCGATCAGCAGTTCTTCTCGGTAAATTCCTATGCGCTGGTCGAAAGCGGCATCACCTTCGAAGCGCTCAAGGAGCGCAGCCGCGCTGTTGCGGTCAGTCTGGCCAAAGTGCCAGCGCCCTGAACACACATTGAGCGCAAGGCTTCGGGCTGCGCCGCGCCAGCGTTTCGCGTACATGCTTTTTTGCCACACCAAGCAAGGGAGTTCTGGCGCGATGATCGACCGGCTCAGGGGCCTCGACCCCGGATATCTCGCCGACCAGCTATCGCCGCATTTCGGCATGCATGGCTGCCGTAACCCCGAGCAATGTTTCACGTGAAACATTTAGAGAACATCTCCGACGAGGAGCGCTGGCAGGCGATGCTCGCCAAGGACCGGCGGTTCGACGGGGCCTTCGTCACCGGCGTCCATTCGACCGGCATCTACTGCCGCCCCTCGTGCCCCGCGCGCGCGCCGCATCGCAAGAACGTGCGCTTCTACGCCACCCCCGCCGACGCCGAGGCGGCCGGGCTGAGGGCGTGCAAGCGCTGCTCGCCGGGCAGCCAGAGCGCGGAAGAAGCCTGCGTCCTCGCCGCGATCGCCGCGATCCGCGACCGCGGGGCGATGACGCTGGACGAATTGGCGGAGCTGACAGGTTATACTGCGACGCATTTTCAACGCCTGTTCAAGCGCACAACCGGGCTATCACCGGCGCAATACGCGCGCGCACTGCGACAACAACGTGTGCACGAGGCGCTGACGAGCGGGCGACGGGTGACCGATGCCCTCGCACTGGCGGGCTACAGCGGCCCCGAACAGTTCTATGCGGAAACGAAAGGCAGGATGGGCATGCGCCCGAGCGACTGGACAAGGGGCGGCGCGGGCCGCGTGATCCGCTGGACGGTGCTGGCAACCTCGCTTGGCGACATGCTGGTCGCCGCGACTGAGGTCGGCGTGTGCTGCCTGGCTTTCGGAGAGGGCGAGGCGGAATTGCGGGCGCGCTTTCCCAAGGCGGAACTCGTGCCCGCAGGCGATACCTTCCGCGACCTCTTCGCGCAGGTGCTGGAGGCGGTTGAGCAACCCGGCCCCGGCAGCGCCGCGATCCCGCTCGACGTCCACGGCACCGCCTTCCAGCAGCGCGTCTGGGAGGAGCTGCGCCGCATCCCTGCGGGCGAGACGCGCTCCTATGGCGAGCTCGCCGCCGCCCTCGGCAGCCCCAAGGCCAGCCGCGCCGTCGGCGGGGCGAACGGGGCGAACCACATCGCGGTGCTGATCCCCTGCCACCGCGTGATCGCCAGCGACGGTACGCTTGGCGGCTATGCCTATGGGCTGGAGATCAAGGCGGAGTTGCTGCGGCGGGAGGGGCGGTGAGGGGCAAGTTGCTTTGATCGCAAGGTCTTGGCAATGTTGGCCCTATGACCGAGACTGATCGCAGCAAGTGGCCGCCGCCCGAAGACGATGCGATGCTGCCATGGTATGCGGGCTTGTTTGATCAAGGCTTCATCGCACTTCACCCCTTCTTCACGGTCGAGGGCCTCGATCCTGCGGCCTGTGTCCACGGAACAATGGTATTCTCCCGCTCCGAGATGCCCGAGGGTGTGGGGTTAATCGATTGGATGGACGCAGAAGGTGCCGCCCGGCGCGGGGGCAAGGAAGTGCAGAACGAGGCTATGCCTGGCATTACCAAGGCTTTTGGCCGCGCGGTCGGCTGGGGGAAGTTAATCGCCACACTTGGGATAGCCGATCATTGCGCACTCGATTGTGCCTTGCGCACGCACATCAAGGGCCTTCGCAAGGAATATGCGGACGAGACAGCCGCACGTCGGCTGGAGGATCATTGCGCGCGCGAAAAGATCTTTTTGCCTACCGAAGGCGTGATCCAGCCGCTCATGGAGGCTGCGCTGATCGCCATGTTGCGCCGAGCAGGGTTTGACGAGATGATCCTTGCCGATGAGTTTGGCGATGACGAAAAGCTCATGTCGCTCGATGCGCTGGAGACTCAGGAGCCGTGGGATCTGCGTGAAGATCTGCCCAAGTGGGGTCTGCGCCGCCTGATCGCTCCAGATCGCTCGCTGCTCGTCTGGGTTCACTGGGACAGCTTCTACACCGCCATTTTCGGCACCCGAGCGCGGCTTGCTATTGCGATGCCCGAAGAAGGCTTCGAGGGTTTCTGGTGCAAGCCCGCGACCAAGACCTATTGGCTGCTTGATGAAGCCGCGCCGCTGGTCGGCAAGCAGGCCTGATCCGCGCGTCGCTACTTCCGTCATCCCTGCGAAAGCTGGGACCTAGTGCGGCAGGCGCAGCGCCAAGAGGCCCTAGGCCCCACCTTTCGCTGGGGTGACGCGGAGGGGGAGGGCGCGGCACCCCTCTCCGTCATTGCGAGCCGAAGGCGCGGCAATCCATGGCCTGAGGCTTCCGCCCGTCGGACGGTTCGTTCATGGATTGCCGCGTCGCTCCGCTCCTCGCAATGACGAGGAGGACGATCAATCCAGCTTCGGCGGCATCCCCGGCTCGCATTTGGCCATGGCGCGCAGGTAGGCCGGGCGCCCGCCGATGCGCTGCAAATAGGCCTTGAGGTTGGGCAGGTGGTCGATGCTCATCCCGCTCATCGCCCGCGACGTGGTGAGCTGGAAGCCCATCATGATGTCGGCGGTGGTGAGCTGGCTGCCTCCGAAATAGGCAGCCTCGCCGAGGCGCTTCTCGACGATCGCCCAGCCCTTCTGCACCCGGTCCGCGACGAAGAAGGGCAGCTCGGCCGCGCCCATGAACTGCGCCACCAGCGCCATCATGCCATTGGTCATGAAGGTCGCGTTGGCCCAGTGGTAGTAGAACAGGTGGTCGGCATAATCGGGGTGATCGGGTGAGGGCACGAGGCCGGTCGCGGCGGCCGTCTGGGGCGCATGTTTCGCGACGATGTAGTCGATGATCGCCCCGCTCTCGCCCAGCACGAAGTCGCCCTCGGTGATCACCGGGGCGATGCCCATCGGGTGCAATGCTTTGTATTCGTCGGGCGCGAGCCGGTTGTCGGCGCGGCGGTCGTAGAGCTTCAGGTCGTATTCGAGCCCCAGCTCCTCGGCGAGCCAGACGATGCGTTCGGATTGCGACAAGCGCAGGTGGTGGATGGTCAGCATGGTGAGGCTCTCTCCCGGATGGATGCCATGACCCTAGTCCAGCAGGTCACCTCGCGGAAGCCTCGCCTTGCGCGCTTCTGCGGAACATCCTGTGCTGGACGCGCTTGGGCCTGGTTTCGAAAGGAACCGCCATGCAGCACGCCAAAGCCGACGCGCACAAGGGCAGATGGGCCACCTTCGCGGCCATGATCGCCTCCTCGATCGTCACCATGTTCGTGCTCAAGTACTCGAATGTCTACGAAGCCGATCACGTCTATTTCAGCCAGACCCGCATGTGGATGGCGCTGATGATGGGCATGGCGATGATCGTCATCATGCTGGGCTTCATGTGGGGGATGTACCGGACGCGGGCCGTCAAGATCGCGGTGATGCTTGCCGCCGTCGCCGGATTTGGCCTGTTCCTGTTCCTCGCGCGCAGTCAGTCGACGGTCGACGACCGGGCGTGGATGAAGGCGATGATCCCGCATCACTCGATCGCGGTGCTGACCAGCGAGCGGGCGAGGTTATCCGATCCGCGGGTGCGCAGGTTGGCCGACGACATCATCGCCGCCCAGGTCAGGGAGATCGAGCAGATGCGTCTGCTGCTCGGCGAGATCGAGGCAAATGGCGAGCAGGGCGATGGCGAGACGCTGGCCCCGCGCACGGCTGCGCTGACGCCGGAACTGCGTGCCGAGGCCCGGGCCGCCGCCGGCTTATGGGGGCGCTGATCGCTATTCGGCGCGCGCCCAGCCGATGCGAGCGGGCTCGAGGCTGGCAAGGAAGGTCTCCGCGCTCTCCAGATATTCGCGCTGCCTCGCCTCGCCCATCCTGTCCCACGTGGCATAGATGCGCCCGATGCGGTGGTTGCTTTCGAGCCGGCTGCGGTTCTTCTCCATGAAGTGCCAGTAGAGCGGGTTGAAGGGGCAGGCATCGGGGCCGGTCTTCTCGGCGACCTTGTAGCGGCAGCCCTTGCAGTAGTTGCTCATCTTGTTGATGTAATTGCCGCTCGCCGCATAGGGCTTGGTCGCCAGCCTGCCGCCATCGGCATAGAGCACCATGCCTGCCACGTTGGGCAGCTCGACCCATTCGTAGGCGTCGGCATAGACGGCGAGATACCAGTCGGCGACCGCGCGCGGATCGATCCCGGCGATCAGGCAGAAATTGCCGAGTACCATCAGCCGCTGGATGTGGTGCGCGTGGGCATCCTCGCGGGTGGTGCGGATGCAATCGGCGAGGCAGCGCATGTCGGTTGCGCCGGTCCAGAAGAACTCGGGCAGGGGCCGGTGGGCGGCGAGTTCGTTGGCCTCGGCAAGGGCGGGCATGGTGTACCAGTAGAACCCGCGCACATATTCGCGCCAGCCGATGATCTGGCGGATGAAGCCCTCTACGGAGTTCAGCGGAGCCCTGCCCGATTTGTAGGCAGCCTCGGCGGCGCGGCACAGTTCGAGCGGATCGAGCAGCCCGATATTGAGGCTGGTCGAGAGCATCGAGTGGTAGAGGTCGTCCTCGCCATGCACCATCGCGTCCTGATAGGGGCCGAACAGGCTGAGCCTGCGCGCGAAGAAGGCCTCGGCGGCTTCGAGGGCCCCGGCACGGGTGACCGGCCAGCCAAAGGGTTCGAGATCGCCGAAGTGGTCGGCGAAGCGTTCGCCGACCAGCACGATAACCTCCCGGGTGATGGCGTCGGGGGCGAACTTGGGAGCCGGGGGCGCTTTCAGGCCCTGCTTGGGCGGCTCGCGGTTCTCGGCATCGAGGTTCCACACGCCGCCGACGGGCTTGTCGCCTTCCATCAGCAGGCCGGTCTTGCGCCGCATCTCGCGGTAGAAATACTCCATCGTCAGGTGCTTGCGCCCCTCGGCGAAGGCGCGGAACTCGGCGTGGGTGGCGATGAAGCGCGTGTCGGGGAGGATGCTCACGGGGCAGGGGAAGCGGCCCTCCCATTCGAGCATCGCGTGATGCACCCGCCACTCGCCGCTCTCTGTGACGCGGATTTCGGACGGCGCGTGGCGCTCGACGGCGCGGGCAACCTCGCCGGTGAAGCTGCCGGTGTTGGCGGGATCGTCGAGGCGCACGTAATCGACCTGCCAGCCCTCGGCGCGCAGTTCCTCGGCGAAATGACGCATTGCCGCAAAAATGAGCACGATCTTCTGCTTGTGGTGCTTCACATAGGTCGCCTCGTCCCACACCTCCATCATCAGGATCCGGGTTTCGGCTGGCGTCAGGCCTTCGAGACTTGAGATGTTGCGCGACAGCTGGTCGCCGAGGATCGGCACGAGAACGGGACGGGTCATGGGGAGGATACGCGGTGGCCTGCGCTTTGGTTTCGCGCTCAGACGAAGGAGTAGGGGTCGATATCGATCCCCACCCGCACCCCGGGCGCGAATTGTACTCCGCCGATCCAGTCCCGCAGCATCGCCTGCAAATTGGCGCTGCGCCGCGCGTTGACCAGAAAGCGATACCGATAGCGCCCTCGCAGCAGTGACAGCGGGGCGGGGGCGGGGCCGAGGATCTGGACGTCGGCAAGGCGGGGACGCACGTCGCCCAGCCGCACCGCCGCCTCGCGGGCTTCCTTTTCATCCTCGGAGGACAGGATGATCGCCGCCCAGCGCCCGAACGGCGGGGCGCCCGCATCGCGGCGGCCTTGCGTCTCGGCGGCGTAGAAGGCGTCGCGGTCGCCGTTCGCGAGCGCGGCAATGACGGAGGCATCGGGGTGGCGGGTCTGGATCAGCACCTCGCCCGGTTTCGCGCCCCGCCCGGCGCGGCCCGCGACCTGCGCGATCTGCGAGAAGGTGCGCTCGCCCGCGCGCAGGTCTCCGCCTTCGAGGCCCAGGTCGGCATCGACCACGCCCACCAGCGTCAGATCGGGGAAGTGGAAGCCCTTGGTGACGAGCTGCGTGCCGATGATGATGTCGATCGCCTTGCCTTCCGCCTTTGCGATGAATTCCGCCGCGCGGTCAGGGGTGTTCAAGGTATCGGAGGTGGCAACCGCGAGCCGGGCCTCGGGGAACAGCTCGGCCACCTCCGCCGCGATCCGCTCGACCCCCGGCCCGCAGGCGACGAGGCAGTCGCTCTCGCCGCATTCGGGGCAGGCCTCGGGCACGCGAGTCTCGAAGCCGCAATGGTGGCAGGCGAGGCGGGCGGAGAGGCGGTGTTCGACCAGCCATGCGCTGCACGAGGGGCATTTGAAGCGGTGCCCGCAATTCCTGCAAAGCGTCAGCGGGGCGTAGCCGCGGCGGTTGAGGAACAGGAGCGATTGCTCGCCCTTGCCCAGCCGCTCGCGCAAGCCCTCGATCAGCGGCCCGGCGAGCCAGCGCTGGCTGCCGGGCTTCTCCTCGGTGAGGTTCACGAGCCGCACGGAAGGCAGGCTCGCACCGCCGAAGCGGCTGGGGAGTTCGAGCTTGGTGTAGACCCCGATTTCGGCCATGTGCAGGCTCTCGAGCGCTGGCGTCGCGCTGGCGAGGATCACCGGCAGGCCTTCGAAGCGCGCGCGCATCACCGCCACGTCGCGGGCGTTGTAGCGCACCCCGTCATCCTGCTTGAAGCTGATCTCGTGCGCCTCGTCGACGACGATCAGGCCGAGCTTCGCATAGGGCAGGAACAGCGCCGAACGCGCGCCGACCACCACCTGCGCGGAACCATCGGCAATCGCCCGCCACGCCCGCCGCCGTTCGGTCGATTTGAGCGAGGAATGCCACAGCACCGGCTTGGCCCCGAACCGCGCCGCGAACCGCGCGAGGAAGTTCTCGGTCAGCGCGATTTCAGGGAGCAGCACCAGCACCTGACGCCCCTGGCGGATCGCTTCGGCGACGGGTTCGAAATAGGTCTCGGTCTTGCCCGATCCCGTCACCCCGTCGATGAGGAAGGGCGCGAATTTCTCCGCGCGCACCGCTTCGACCAGCGTGCGGGCGACGGCGGCTTGCGCCTCCGACAGCGCAGGCTGTTGGAAATCGGGATCGGCGGGCGGGTAGGGGCGGTCGATATTGACCGCTACCGGCTCGATCAGCCCGGCCCCCGACATCCCGCGCAGCACGCCTTCCGAGACGCCCGCCAGCGCGGCGAGCTCGCGCATGGTGCCCTGCTCGCCTGACAGCCTTTCCAGCGCCGCCTTGCGCTGCGCGGTCAGCCGCACCGCGCTGTCGGCTCCGGTCAGCCGGTATTCGGTCATCGTCGCCGGCCCGCCCAGCGCCCCGCCGCTCGCCAACGCCATGCGCGCGGTGCTGGCGAGCGGAGCGCAATAGTAGTCGGCGGTCCATTCGATCAACCGTCTGAGCGCCTGCGGCAGGGGCGGGACGGGCAGCACCTCGAGGATCGGGCGCAGACGCTCAAAGGCGATCTCCTCGCCCGGCAGGCGGCCCTCGTCCCACACGATCCCCATCACCTTGCGCGGGCCCAGCGGCGCGACCACCACGCTGCCGGGAGGCGCGCGCAGGCCCTCGGGCAGCCGGTAATCGAGCGGGCCCAGCGCGGCGTGCAATACAAGGAGGCGAACCCGGTTCATCGCGCAGTTATATGGGGCGGTGCAAAGGGCGAGGGCAAGTTGGAGACCGATGAAAATGGCCGCGATCACCACCTTTACCACGGCCCGTCCGCATACGAGGCGCAGCCTGCTTGCCGGAGCCGCCGGTGCGGGCGCCATGCTGCTTCTGCCCGCCTGTGCCAGCACCGGGGGCGGATTCAGCCTGACCGAGGCGGTGCGCCGCCTGCTGCTCGTTGCGACCGAGAACGCCTTTGCCCGCCTCACTGCGCCGGGCGGCTTCTGGGACGAGCAGGTCGCCCGCATCGGGCTTGGCGATGTGCTCGGCTCGCGCGGGGATGTGCTGGGGCGCATCCTCACCTCGCAGGCCTTCAAGGACCGGCTCGAGGAGCGCTTTGCCACCTTCGCGATCGACGCGAGCTTCCGCGCTGCGCCGGTGGTGACCGACGCGATCCGGGTGATCGGGTTCGAGAACGCGCTCGCGCTGGTGCGCGGCGGGCCTTCGGCGGCGAGCGATTACCTGCGGCAGGAAGTCGGCTCCGCCCTGCTCGATGCCGTCGTCCCCGAACTCGGCGAAGCGCTGCGGATCAGCCGCGATCCGCTGCTCGGCCAGGCGCTCGCCGCGCTCACCGGGGTGGATGTGGCCGGGGTCGCCGACCGCTTCGGGCGGCAGATCGACGATGCCATCTGGGGCGAGATCGCGCGCGAGGAAGCCGCAATCCGCGCCGATCCCGAGGCGACCCGCGATCCGTTGCTGATCGGCGTGTTCGGGCTCGGCAGCCGGGCCTGATCTGTCTCAGAAACGGTAGGTGACCGTGGCCTGGGGAACGTGGGTGATCCGGTCCGGCCGGTCGCCGTTCGGGACCAGGATGAACAGGTAGTTCGCACCGACCTCGAAGTTATTGCCGAGGCGGTGGAACAGCGAGAGCTGCGCGCGCCATTCGGCCGAATCCGGGACATCGCGCCGACGGGACTGGACGATGCCGAACCATTCGCCGTGCAGGGTCGCGCGCCAGTCCCGCGCGAGCGGCTGGTTGTAGAGGACCCGCTGCCGCAGCCGCACCTCCATCCGGTCGGCCCCGTCGAAGAACCGCTCCTCGATTCGCGAGCGCAGCGCGAAGCGGCCGAGCGTCACCACCGCCTGCTGGTCGAGCCGGAATTCGCTGAGCCCCCCGGCCTCGAACACTGCCACTGCGCCGCCGAGCGCCAGCCGCTCGGCCACCTGCTGCTCGACCAGGATGCGAATCGTCTGCTGCTCGTCACCGCGCGCCGCGCTGCGCCAGCGCTGCGAGGTGTCGATCGTCAGCCGCGTGTCATCATCGAGCGGGCCGGTCGCCGACAGGAAAACCCATAATTGTGTATCCTCTTCCCCGGCCCGCGCGATCGACGGTTGCCAAGCCGCCGACAGGGCGGCAAGCAGCATCGCAATTCGTGCTGGCAGGCGTGTCATGCGCCTGCCCCTAAAACGATGGCAGCCCGCTGCCTATTGGAAAAATCTGGAGCGACCCTGATGAAATTTTTCGTCGACACCGCCGATATCGCGGCGATCCGCGAACTTGCCGCCACCGGATTGCTCGACGGGGTCACCACCAACCCCTCGCTGATCGCCAAGTCGGGGCGCGACTTCAAGGAAGTGACCGCGGAAATCTGCGGGATCGTCGACGGGCCGGTCAGCGCCGAGGTGGTCGCGCTCGATCACGAGACGATGATGAAGGAGGCCGAGGTCCTCCGGAAGATCGCCGACAACGTGTGCATCAAGGTGCCGCTGACGGTCGATGGCCTCAAGACCTGCAAGGCGCTGACGTCGGACGGCACGATGGTCAACGTCACGCTGTGCTTCTCAGCCAACCAGGCGCTGCTGGCGGCCAAGGCGGGTGCGAGCTTCATCTCGCCCTTCGTCGGCCGCCACGACGACAATGGCTTCGACGGGATGGACCTGATCGAGGACATCCGCCTGATCTACGACAATTACAGCTTCGCCACCGAAATCCTCGTGGCGAGCGTGCGGCACACCACCCACGTGCTCCAGGCCGCCAAGATCGGCGCCGACGTGATGACCGCGCCGCCCAAGGTGATCCACGACCTGTTCAAGCACGTCCTCACCGACAAGGGGATCGAGGGCTTCATGGCCGACTGGGCCAAGACCGGGCAGTCGATCCTGTAACGCCGATGGCCGACCAGTCCCCGCTCGACCGTTTCAAGCAGGCGCTCACCGGCGCGAGCCGGGCGATTGCGCGCGATGCGGAGGTCGAGGTCGCCTGGAGCGCGGATGTGCCCGGCAGCGCCGGCAACCGCTTCCGCGTGCCGCTGCCGGGCCGCGACCTGCCCGCCGACCAGGTGCGCGAGGCGCGCGGATTTGCCGATAGCTTCGCCCTGAAGCTGCGCCACCACGACGCCGCGCTCCACGCCAAATCCGCGCCGCCCGAGCCGATCGCGCGCGCCTGCTATGACGCGATCGAGCAGGTGCGTTACGAGGCTTTGGGCGCGAACCGCTTCGGCGGCATCCGTGCCAATCTCGACGCCGCGACCGAGCTGCGCACCGCGAGCGACAAGATCGTGCGCGCGCAGAACTCCTCCGAAGTGCCTTTGCAGACCGCGCTCGCGCTGCTGGTGCGCGAGGCGCTGACCGGAGAGAGGGTGCCTGCGAAGGCGCAGGGCGGGATCGAGCTGGTGCGCGATTTCCTCGAAGAGAAGGTCGGCGGCGATTTCGCCGGACTGGCCGAGCGGATCGCCGATCAGGCGGCCTTCCAGAAGCTCGCGCTCGACATGCTGCGCGAGCTCGACCTGACGCGGCCCACCGAGGCCCCCGACGAAAGCGATTCGGACGAGGCCGACGATGATGACGGCCCCGACGACGACAGCGAGGGCGAGGACGACAGCCAGGGAGAGGGCGATCCGCAGTCCGCGGAAATGGCCGGCGACATGGCAGAGGGCGAGGGCGAGGGGGAGCAATCTTCCGACACCCAGACCGACAGCGACATGTCCGAAGGCGATCCGGGCGATGACAGCGATGCCGCCAATGCCCCCGTCCGCCCCAACCGCCCGCAGGCCGAGGTGCCCGCAAGCGTCGACTACAAGGCCTTCACCACCCGCTTCGACGAGGAAGTCGCCGCGCCCGACCTGTGCGACGCCGAGGAACTCGACCGGTTGCGCGCCTATCTCGACAGCCAGCTGACCGGCCTTCAGGGCGTGGTCACGCGCCTCGCCAACCGCCTGCAGCGCCGCCTGATGGCGCAGCAGAACCGCAGCTGGGACTTCGATCAGGAAGAAGGCGTGCTCGATGCCGCGCGGCTCGCCCGGGTGATCATCTCGCCCGGCACGGCGCTGTCCTACAAGGTCGAACGCGATGTCGAGTTCAAGGACACCATCGTCACGCTGCTGATCGACAATTCGGGCTCGATGCGCGGGCGGCCGATCTCGATTGCCGCGATCAGCGCCGACATTCTGGCGCGCACGCTCGAGCGCTGCGGGGTGAAGACCGAGATCCTCGGCTTCACCACCCGCGCGTGGAAGGGCGGCCAGAGCCGCGAAGCCTGGCTCGCCGACGGCAAGCCGCAGAACCCGGGGCGTTTGAACGACCTCAGGCACATCATCTACAAGCAGGCCGACGAGCCGTGGCGCCGCGCGCGCCGCAATCTCGGGCTGATGATGCGCGAGGGATTGCTCAAGGAAAACATCGACGGCGAGGCGCTGATCTGGGCGCACAGCCGCCTGCTCTACCGCCCCGAAGAACGCCGCATCCTGATGGTCATCAGCGACGGCGCGCCGGTGGACGATTCGACGCTGAGCGTGAATTCGGCGGGGTATCTTGAGGCGCACCTGCGCGGCGTGATCGAATGGATCGAGAAGGTCTCACCCGTGCAGTTGGTCGCCATCGGCATCGGCCACGATGTGACGCGCTATTACCGCCGCGCGGTGACGATCATGGATGTGGAGCAACTCGGCGGGACGATCATGGAGCAGCTGGCGGAGCTGTTCGAGGATGAGAAGGGCGTGAAGGGTCGGCGGTGATGGGTGACGACAGCCTCTGGCTTTATCTCGGAATCACAGTGATGATTTCGTCGCTGGTCGCGATACTCCGGCCGGAAATGCTGGTGCGCGAATCCCGCCGCAATTGGGAGAAGCGCCTGCGCGAACTCGATGCCGGAGCACCCGAGGCCTATTTCGAGGAGCGCCGCGAACTTGAAGCGTATCCGCCGCGATTTGACGTGAACCATGCGACGTTGCGGCGGTTCGGTGTTGTAGGTCTGGTACTCGGAATTGCCGCGCTTGCCTTGGGGCTTTCTTGATCGATCAACTTGCCGCGCTCACACAAAGTATGATATTTGCATACCCATGAGCAAACTCGAACGCATCACCGTCACCATGCCCGCCGAAATGGCGGCGAAGCTGCGCGCGGCGGTGGAGGGGGGCTCCTACGCCACCTCCAGTGAAATCGTGCGCGAGGCCGTCAGGGCGTGGGTCGACAAGGAAGAGCGGCGCGAGGCGGCGCTCTCCACGTTCCGCGCCGAGATCGAAAAAGGGTTCGCCGGCCCCTTCCGCGACGGTGAGACCGTGATGCAGGAACTGCGCGATCATGTCGCAAAGCTGGTGCGGGAACAGACCCACGACGAAGCTGCATGAAATACCGCATTTCTGACGAGGCGCAGCGCGACCTCGCCGGTATCGGTCAGCATATTGCGCAAGATAACCCTGCAAGGGCCTTGTCATTCGTCGACGAATTCACGGCGAAATTCCGCCTCATTGCGGAGCGGCCGTTATCATTTCCGTCGCGCGAGGAATGGCACCCCGATTTGCGCTCGGCCTTGCATCGACCCTACCTTATCGTGTTCCGCGTCGCTGATGATTGTGTCGACATCTTGCGCGTTTTCCACGGTGCGCGAGATATTCCGAACCTTCTTTGAAAGTCCTCCCAATGACCGTCACCGAAGCCGTCACCACCCGCCGCTCGATCCGCGCCTTTCTCGACACGCCGGTGCCGCTCGAGACGATCACCCGGGTGATGGACAAGGCGCGCTGGGCGGCTTCGGGGTGCAATTACCAGCCGTGGGAAGCCACCATCGTCACCGGTCAGCCGCTCAAGGACTTGCAGGCCAAGCTCTCGACCACCCCGCCGCAGAAGGCCGAATACGACTGGACCGCGCCCGGGCAGGAGCCCGCCTATACCGCGCGCCTCCATGCCGTCTCTGCCGGCATGTTCGGCGCGATGGGGATCGCGCGCGATGATGGCGCTGGGCGCATGGCGGCGATGATGAAGAACACGGTGAGCTTCGGCGCACCGGCGGTCATGTTCGTCTATTTCCCGCGCCTGATGAAGGAGCCGCAGTGGTCCGACACCGGCATGTGGCTCGCCACGGTCGCGCTGCTGCTGCGCGAGGAGGGGCTCGATTCCTGCTTCCAGGAATACATGGCGCTCTACGCCGATGTGATCCGCGAGCATCTCGGCATCGATCACGAACGCTACATGTTCTTCTGCGGCATGGCGATCGGCTACCGCGATCCGGAGGCGCCGGTGAACAACTTCGCGCGCGAGCGCGTGCCGCTGGAGGAGCACGTGCGGTTCATCGGCTGGGATTGACCCGCGCGCAGGCCCGACGCAAAGCGCGCGCATGACCGACGCGCCGCTCAAACTGTTCAACTCGCTCACCCGCCAATTGGAGGTGTTCGAGCCCGTCCACCCTGGCGAGGCGCGCGTCTACACCTGCGGGCCGACGGTCTACAACTATCCGCACATCGGCAACATGCGCGCCTATGTCTTCGCCGACGTGCTGGGGCGGACGCTGAGCTGGAAGGGCTACAAGCTCACCCACGTCATCAACATCACCGACGTGGGCCACCTCACCGACGATGCCGATGCGGGCGAGGACAAGATGGAGAAGATGGCTGCGGCGAAAGCGCAGTCGATCTGGGACATCGCCGAGCATTACAAAGAGGCCTATTGGGCCGATGTGCGCGCGCTCAATATCCGCCAGCCGGCGCAGTGGACGGTGGCGACCGACTACGTCCCGCAGATGATCGATTTTGTGGAATCGATTCCGGAAAAGCACCTCTACGAGATCGACAGCGGGCTCTATTTCGACACCTCGACCATTGAGGATTACGGTGTTCTTGCCCGCGCCGCGATCACCGAAGGCGAAGGCCGGATTGAGGCTGTCGATGGCAAGCGCCATCCGGCTGATTTCGCGATCTGGCGCAAGACCCCGCCGGGCGAGAACCGGCAGATGGAGTGGGACAGCCCGTGGGGCCGTGGCGCGCCGGGCTGGCACCTCGAATGCTCCGTGATGGGCTACAGTGTGCTCGGCTTCCCGTTCGATATCCACACCGGGGGCATCGACCACCGCGAGATTCACCACCCGAACGAGATCGCCCAGAACCAGGCCTTCTGCGGCTACAAGTGCCTCGATGAAAAGCGCAAGTCGGGCGCCAATATCTGGATGCACAACAACTTCCTCGTTGAACGGTCGGGGAAGATGTCGAAATCCTCGGGCGAGTTCCTGAGGCTGCAATTGCTGATCGACCGGGGCTACCACCCGCTGGCGTATCGGCTGATGTGCCTTCAGGCGCATTACCGCTCCGAGCTGGAATTCTCGTGGGAGGGCCTTGGCGCGGCGTTGACGCGGCTCAAGCGGATCGTCGCCAAGACCGAGCAGTTCCAGTACCCGCCGACCGGTATGCGCGTGGATCATCCCAAATTCGCCGAACTGCTCGACCGGTTCGACGCCGCGATTGCAGATGATCTCAACACGCCGATTGCATTGACAGCGCTGGAAGATGCTCTGTCGGTGAAAAAGGTTGGTGAAGAGGTGAAGGCTGAGGCCGTGTCCTATATGGACGCGGTGCTCGGGCTGAAGCTGACGGGCGGCGAAGCGCTGGCCCGCGCCGACCTCCGCATCCGCCCCAAGTCCGCGACCATCACCGAAGCCGAAATCGAAGCGGCGCTCGCCCGCCGCAAGGATGCGCGCGCCGCCAGGGACTTTGCCGCCTCCGACGCGATCCGCGACGAACTTGCAGCGCAAGGCGTCGAGGTGATGGACGGCGATCCGCTCGGCTGGGAGTGGAAGCTCGGCTAGGCCGCACCCACGGGGCTCGCCGCCGCGGGCGGACGCACGAGCCACGAGACCAGCGCGAAGCGCGCATCGGCAAAGCGGTTGCCCGGCACCTCGACGGGGAGGATCTCGTGCGGGGCGAAGGACGGGATCGCGACCAGCCGGTCGGCGCGCGGCGCGATCACCTCGTGCGCGTCGCCGATCATCGGATAGATCACGAGATCGCCGCCGGTGAACGCACGCGGCTCCCGGTTGAAATAGTAGATCAGGGTCATCACCCGGTTGTTCACCGGCGCCGAGGGGGTGGGGCTGGTCTGGGTGTCGATGTGGCGGCCGAGATATTGACCGTCGCGATGCGCGACCATGTGCAGCTCGGTCGGGTTCCGCTCGAACAGGCCCGTTCCGAGCTTGGCGGCGATGCGGTCATAGCTCTCATCGAGCCTGGCATGAAACGGCGCCATCTGCGGACCGAAGCTGCCTGAAAAGGTGAAGGAATCGCGCAGACCCGTCTGGATCACCTGGCGCTGTTCGCGCGTATGCACCCGCGACGGCGCGAACGCGGCTTCGTTGTCCACGGCGAAGGCGTGCAGGCGCGCACAGGCGTCCGATCCGAGGAAATCGTCGATGATGCAGACCGGAAAGCGCACGCCGCCAGTTGCCCCCCGCCCGCGGCGCCTGTCAAGCAGGTTGGCGCGGGCCGCCGGGCCGGGGCCCCGGGGCGAGGGGGTGGACAGGCGCATGCGGGGCCGCTAATCGAGTTGCATTATGCAACTTATACTCTGGCTGATCCTCGCCGCGATCCATGCCATGCCCGCGCTCGCCTTTTTCCGCCCGGCGATGCTGACGCGGCTCTACCGGCTCGAGCCCGACAATCCGCTGTTCCTGCTGATGCAGCACCGCGCCGGGCTGTTCGTGGCGGTTTTCGTCGCCTGCGTCTATGCCGCCCTGGTGCCCGAGGGGCGCAGGCTCGCGGTGCTGGTGGCGGGCCTCAGCATGGTGAGCTTCCTGGTTCTCTACTGGCAGGCCGGGCCGCCGCCCGCCTTGCGCAGGATCGCTCATGTCGACCTTGCCGGCCTGCCTGTTCTGGCAGGGGTGGCGTGGCTCGCGTTCCGGCAGTAACGCTCGCGTCATGACCATGCGACCGACGACCTTGGCCATCTCCGGCCTGATCCGCCCGATGCTCGAACCCCGTCTGCCACAGGGCCTCGACGTGCGCTGGTTCATGTCGGCCGAGGAGGCCATCGACGCGGTTGCCGAAGCCGAGATCGGCTGGTTCGACATGAACGACAAGGAGGCGATGGCGGCCACGCTGGTCGCGGCCAGGAAGCTCAAGTGGCTCAACTCGATCTATGCCGGCCTCGACTTCCTCCCCATGGACGTGCTGATCGAGCGCGGCATCACCGTCACCAACGGGGCGGGGATCAATGCGGTCACCATCGCCGAATATGTCGTGATGGGCATGCTCACCATCGCCAAGGGTTATCGCGAGGTGGTGCGGGCGCAGGATCGGCACGAGTGGCTGTTCGACAGCCCCGGCAAGCGCGAGCTGGCGGGATCGAAGGCGCTGCTGCTGGGCTATGGCGCGATCGGGAAACTGATCAAGCCGCGCCTTGAAGCTTTCGAGGTCGACGTCACGGTGGTGCGCCGTTCGGGGGGTGAGGGCACCCTCGGCCCCGACGAGTGGCGCGGGCAACTCGATAAATTCGACTGGGTGATCCTCGCCGTCCCCGCCACGCCCGAGACCGACGCGATGATCGGCGCGGAAGAGCTGGCGGCGATGAAATCGGACTGCGTCATCGTCAACATCGCGCGCGGCGCGGTGATCGACCAACCGGCACTCGTCGCGGCATTGCAGGCCAAGGCGATCGGCGGCGCCTTCCTCGATGTCACCACCCCCGAGCCTTTGCCGTCGCATGATGTGCTGTGGACACTCCCGAACGCGCACGTCACCATGCACCTGTCGGGCCGCGCGCAGGACAAGATGTTCGTCCGCAGCGCCGAGCGTTTCCTCGACAATCTCGCCCGCTATCTGCGCGGCGAGCCGGTTGCCCCGGTGTTCGACCCCAAGCTGGGCTACTGAGGGCTGCGCGCCGCCGCGAGAATCGCACTGGCGATCTGGCGCTTTTCTGCAATACTCGCGAGCCTAAACCGCCCATCACGGGGCGGTCACACAGGCGCGCTATCGCCCGGGGAGGGGCATCGCGCGCTTGCCGGCCGGGGGGCCGCGACATGCAGGGGGGAACGACATGAGCGACACCAAGAAGGCATCTGACCTGTTCATCGAATGCCTCGAGGCCGAGGGCGTCGAGTACATCTTCGGCGTGCCGGGGGAGGAAAACCTCGATTTCCTCGAGAGCCTCTCGCACTCCAAGAAGATCAAGCTGATCCTCACCCGCCACGAACAGGGCGCAGGCTTCATGGCGGCGACCTATGGCCGGCACACCGGCAAGACCGGGGTGTTCCTCGCCACCCTGGGCCCCGGCGCGACCAACATGGTGACCGCGGTCGCCTATTCGCAGCTGGGCGGGATGCCGACGCTGGCGATCACCGGGCAGAAGCCGATCAAGAAATCGAAGCAGGGCCGCTTCCAGATCCTCGATGTGGTCGCGATGATGAGCCCGATCACCAAATACGCCCACCAGCTGGCGAGCGCCGACAACATCCCCAGCCGCGTGCGCGAGGCGATCCGCTTGGCCGAGGAGGAAAAGCCGGGCGCGGTGCATCTCGAATTCCCCGAAGACATCGCCGAGGAGCACACCAACAGCCGGCCGCTCGCCGCCAGCCTTGCCCGCAGGCCGAGCGCCGAAGAGAAGGCGGTGCGCCAGGCGGTTCTCGCGCTCGAGGCGGCCAAGGCTCCGATCCTCGTCATCGGTGCGGGCGCGAACCGCAAGATGACGGGCCGAATGCTGCGCCAGTTCATCGACAAGACCGGCATTCCCTTCGTGACGACGCAGATGGGCAAGGGCGTGGTCGACGAGCGCCACCCGCTGTTCCTCGGCTGCGCAGCGCTCTCGGCGGGCGATTTCGTCCACCGTGCGATCCAGGACGCCGATTGCATCGTCAATATCGGCCACGACGTGATCGAAAAGCCGCCCTTCTTCATGCGCAATGACGGCGAGGGCGCGGTCGGCTCGGACAGCCCGCCGGTGGTGATCCACGTCTCGACCCGCACCGCCGAGGTCGACCCGGTCTACTTCCCGCAAGTGGAAGTGATCGGCGACATCGCCAACGCAATCTGGCAGATCAAGGAAGACATCGTCCCGCAGGGCAAGTGGGATTTCAAGCGGATGCTCGAATACCGCGCGGCGGAAGTGGCCCACACCGACGGGCTTGCCGCCGACACCCGCTTCCCGATCTTCCCGCCGCATCTGGTGCAGCAGGTGCGCGGCGCGATGCCCGAGGACGGGATCATCTGCCTCGACAACGGGGTCTACAAGATCTGGTTCGCGCGCGGCTACACCGCCTATCTCCCCAACACCGTGCTGCTCGACAACGCACTGGCGACGATGGGCGCGGGGCTGCCGAGCGCGATGATGAGCGCGATGCTCTATCCCGACCGCAAGGTGATGGCGA
>OFDC01000833.1_pt1 | contig 19482 bp, 10 predicted proteins | sample 1520941 | NCBI WGS metagenome assembly OFDC01 (sample SAMEA94258168, study PRJEB24077) | hot springs metagenome | biome: Aquatic biome; feature: Water | place: India | collected 2012-12-06 | depth 5 m | reverse complement strand
TGCAGGCCGAAGGCTTTGAAATGAAAGCCGCCGAGGGCGACGTGTCCGACTACGATTCCTGCAAGGCGATGATCGACAAGGTCGAGCAGGACATCGGCCCGGTCGATGTGGTCGTGAACAACGCGGGCATCACCCGTGACAAGTTCTTCTCCAAGATGGACAAGGCCCAGTGGGATGCGGTGCTGACCACCAACCTGGACAGCCTGTTCAACGTGACGCACCACGTCGCCGGCAAGATGGCCGAACGCGGCTGGGGTCGCATCATCAACATTTCGTCGGTCAATGGCGTCAAGGGTCAGGCCGGCCAGACCAACTACTCGGCTGCCAAGGCCGGCGTGGTCGGCTTCACCAAGGCGCTGGCCGCCGAAATGGCCGCCAAGGGCGTGACCGTCAATGCGATCGCTCCGGGCTATATCGGCACCGACATGGTGATGGCGATCCGCGAAGACATCCGTCAGGGCATCATTGACTCCGTGCCGATGAAGCGCCTGGGCAAGCCGGAAGAGATCGGTGCTGCCGTGTCCTACCTCGCCTCCGACATGGCGGGTTACGTGACCGGTGCAACGCTGAACATCAATGGCGGTCTGTACTACCAGTAATTGCCGTAACGCCGGTTTGTGACGTATCGCAAGGCCTTATGCGGCACTGCCGCATAAGGCCTTTGCTTGCTGTATGATCAAAACAGAGTGGGCGGAAACACCGCCCCGGGGTAGTTCAAACGAGCGAGGACACCACACAATGAGCGCTTCCGAAAGCCGCGAGGGGACCGGTTCCACCAACAGGCTGATCAAGAAATATCCCAACCGCCGGCTTTACGACACCCGCACGAGTTCCTACATCACGCTGTCCGACGTGAAGGAACTGGTTCTCGAGAATGCCGAGTTCCAGGTCGTCGATGCCAAGACGGGCGAAGACCTCACCCGCAGCATCCTGCTGCAGATCATCATCGAAGAAGAAAGCGAAGGCGTGCCCATGTTCACGTCCGACCTGCTGTCGCAGATGATCCGCTTCTACGGCAATGCGATGCAGGGCATGATGGGCAAGTACCTCGAAGGCAACATCAAGGCCTTCACCGACGTGCAGAGCAAGCTCCAGGACCAGGCGCGCGCCATCTACGGCGATAACAACGCGATGAGCAAGGACCTGTGGGCGCAGTTCCTGAACTTCCAGGGCCCGGCCATGCAGAGCATGATGGGTGCCTATATGGAGCAGAGCAAGCGCATGTTCGTGCAGATGCAGGAACAGATCGAGCAGCAGACCCGCTCGATGATGTCCGGTTTCAAGTTTCCCGGCTTCGGACCGGGGGGCGATAAAGGCCCGCAAAACAAGTAAACTGCCGGGTTTTGCGGCGGAGACGCGGCGTGACCCGTACTTCTGAATCTGGCAACACCACGAAGCCGACCCCCAAGGTCGGCTTCGTTTCTCTCGGCTGTCCGAAGGCGACTTCGGACTCCGAGTCCATCCTGACCCGCCTGCGCTCCGAAGGCTACGACATCGTGCCGACCTACGACGATGCCGATGTCGTGGTCGTCAACACCTGTGGCTTCATCGATGCCGCGGTCGAGGAATCGCTCGACGCGATCGGCGAGGCGCTGGCCGAGAACGGCAAGGTGATCGTGACCGGCTGTATGGGGGCGGAAGGGCCCAAGCGCCAGCAGGTGCTGTCCGCCCATCCGCAGGTCCTGGCGGTGACCGGTCCGCACGCGACCGAAGAGGTGATGGACGCGGTCCATCGCCACCTGCCCAAGCCGCACGATCCCTTCTCCGACCTGGTGCCGCCGCAGGGCATACGACTCACGCCGTCGCACTACGCCTATCTGAAGATTTCCGAAGGCTGCAATCACCGCTGCAGCTTCTGCATCATTCCGTCGATGCGTGGCGATCTGGTGAGCCGGCCGATCGGTGACGTGATGCGCGAAGCGGAGGCGCTGCGTGACGCCGGTGTGCGCGAACTGCTCATCGTGTCGCAGGACACCAGCGCCTACGGCGTGGACGTGAAGTACCGCACCGGCTTCTGGGGCGGCAAGCCGCTGCGCACCAAGCTGTACGACCTGGCGAACGCGCTGGGCGAGCTGGATATGTGGGTGCGCATGCATTACGTGTATCCGTATCCGCACGTCGACGACATCATCCCGCTGATGGCCGAGGGCAAGATCCTGCCCTACCTCGACGTACCCTTCCAGCACGCCAGTCCGCGCGTGCTGAAGGCGATGAAGCGGCCGGCCAATGCCGAGAACAATCTCGAACGCATCCGCGCCTGGCGCTCGATCTGCCCGGACATCACGATACGCAGCACTTTCATCGCCGGCTTTCCGGGCGAGACCGAACAGGAATTCGAGGAACTGCTGGACTTCCTCGGTGAAGCCCGCCTGGACCGCGTCGGCTGTTTCGCCTACTCGCCGGTCGACGGCGCCAGCGCCAACGACCTGCCGGGCGCGCTGCCGGAAGAGGTGCGCGAAGAGCGCCGTCAGCGCCTGATGGAATTCCAGGAAGACATTTCGACGCAGCGGCTGGAAGAGAAGATCGACCGCGAAATGATCGTGCTGGTCGACGAGGTCGACGAGGACGGCGCGGTCGCGCGCTCCGAAGGCGACGCGCCGGACATCGACGGTCTGGTGCACATCCTCGACGGTCAGGATCTGGAAGTCGGCGATTTCGTGCGTGTGCGCATCACGGACTGCGACGTACATGACCTGTACGCCGAAGTCATCACTGAAGACTGACCATGAGCCGCCCGTGCGTCGGCGCAGCGTGAACGGGATCCGGAGCTGATATGGAGGACGGACGCATCGTGTCGGCACTGGCGCGGCTGCGGACGGTGGTCGGCGACAGCCAGCTGCTGACCGCTGCCGCTGACCTCGCGCCGTACTGCACCGACTGGCGCGGCCGCTATCGCGGCGAAGCGCTGTGCGTCGTGCGACCGGCAACGGTCGACGAACTGACGCAGGTGGTGCACGTCTGTCACGAGGCGCAGCTGCCCATGGTGCCGCAGGGCGGCAATACCGGCCTGTGTGGTGGCGCCACGCCACATGCAGGCTGCAACGAGGTGCTGGTCAGCCTGTCCCGTCTGAATCGCGTCCGCGTGCTTGACCGCGACAATGCGTCGATCACCGTCGAAGCGGGCTGCACGCTGGCTGCGGTACAGGCCGCCGCGCGTGACGCCGGCCTGCTGTTCCCGCTCAGTCTGGCGTCAGAAGGCTCGTGCGAGATCGGCGGCAACCTGTCGACCAATGCCGGTGGCGTGCATGTGCTGCGCCACGGCAACGCGCGTGAACAGGTGCTCGGCCTCGAAGTCGTGCTGCCTGACGGTCGGCTGTGGAACGGCCTGCGTGCGCTGCGCAAGGACAATACCGGCTACGACCTCAAGCACCTGTTCATCGGTGCTGAAGGCACGCTGGGCTTCATCACCGCAGCCGTGCTGAAGCTCGCGCCGCTGCCGGCGAACACGGCGCTCGCCTGGGTGGCACTCGACGGCCCGCAGCGCGGCATCGATCTGCTGCATGCGCTGCAGGCTCAGTCAGGTGACCTGCTGAACGCATTCGAACTGGTCGGTCGCGAGGCGCTGGGCATGGTGCTGAAGCACATCCCTGGAGCGCGTGACCCGTTCGCCGATGCGGCACCCTGGTATGCGCTGGTCGAACTCGCCGGCAATGACCCGACGCTCGAAACGAAGCTGGGTGACATGCTGGCAGCGCTGCTCGAGCGCGGCATGGTGCGTGACGCGGTGATCGCGCAGGACGGCGCACAGGCGAAGGCGCTGTGGGCGCTGCGCGAGAACATTTCGGAGGCGCAGCGCATCGAGGGCTTCAGCGTGAAGCACGACATCAGCGTGCCGGTCGGCAGCATTCCGCACTTCATCGAGGCAGCCGGAGAGAAGCTCGAGGCCACGCTGCCCGGCGTGCGCGTCGTGGTGTTCGGTCACGCCGGCGACGGCAATCTGCACTACAACCTGTCCTTCACCGACGCTTCCGACAACGCGCGGCTGATCGCCGACGCGAAGGTGGCGAGCGAACAGGTACATGAAACGGTGGTCGCACTCGGTGGATCGATCTCGGCCGAGCACGGTATCGGCCAGCTCAAGCGCGATCTGCTTGCGACGTGCAAGAGCACGGTCGAGCTGGACATGATGAGGGCGGTGAAGCGCGCATTCGATCCGCACGGCTTGATGAATCCGGGCAAGGTGCTGCCCGACGCCGGTCAGTAGGCGACGTTCATCGCACTTCGGTTTGATGGGTGAATGCCGATGTGATATTCGGATGTCACGACCCTGATGTGTCGATCGATGTCCGACAAAAATAATTGCGCGAGATGCTTTACAAACCCGGAACAGTGTTTATAATGCGCTCCTCTTTCGACGGGGGTATAGCTCAGCTGGGAGAGCGCTTGCATGGCATGCAAGAGGTCAGCGGTTCGATCCCGCTTACCTCCACCAAGCGAGAGAGAAAGCAGTAAATAGCGGTAAAACTAGGTCCCCATCGTCTAGAGGCCTAGGACACTACCCTTTCACGGTAGGTACCGGGGTTCGAATCCCCGTGGGGACGCCAGCGTTTTTGCTGGCAGTGCAAGTCCGGAAGAAGAAGTGCCGGCACCAACACTGGAGTGGTAGTTCAGTTGGTTAGAATACCGGCCTGTCACGCCGGGGGTCGCGGGTTCGAGTCCCGTCCACTCCGCCAACACACAGCGTGCTGCAGTTTCTGCAGGGCGCCGACGAAGAAGGCCGCGAAAGCGGCCTTTTTTGTTTTCTGCGATTCCGCAACGGGCTCGCCCTGAGGCTGCACCGCCTCGGTTCAGAACAGCTCGATCTCGCCGCTGTTGTTGACCTCCTCCAGAACGCCCGCCTTGACCAGTGCTTCGTACGAATGCACCTGGTTACGCCCGCTGTGCTTCGCGTGATAGACCGCGCGATCGGCGCGATCCACCGAGCCGCTCGCGTTGTCCATCAAGCGCAGACGGGTAAAGCCGACGCTGGCGGTGACATGGCCAACCTGCGGAAAGGCGAAGGCGGACAACTGCTGGCGGAAGAAATCGAAAGCAAGGTGGGCTTCGTCGTCGTGCTCGGCGCGCAGCAGCGCGATGAATTCCTCGCCGCCGAAGCGGTAAAGGTATTCGCTGTGGTGGAAGGCGGTGCGCAGGATGCGTGCGACCAGCAGCAGCACTTCGTCGCCGATCAGGTGACCGAAAGTGTCGTTCACGCGCTTGAAGTGATCGACGTCGATGACACCCAGCCACCAGGTCGGCGACCCCTCCGCGCTCTGCCTGTTGTCCACCATCGTGTCCAGACACTTCAGGAACTGTTCGTCGAAGGTCTTGCGGTTCAGCAGGCCGGTCAGGCTGTCACGTTCGCTGTAGTCGAGCAGGCTGATCTGGTTGCGATAGATCTTCAGCAGGCCATCGACCAGACGCAGTTGCACCGGCAGCAGCGGCTGTTCACTGATCAGTTCGATGATGCCGAAGCGCCGCGCGCCGGCCCACACCGGAAAGAGGTTGAGCCAGGGGCCGTCGTGGCCGTTCATCGGCAGGTCGAGCAGCGGCTCGTCGCAACCGAAGGCCTGATCGAACTGCGGGCGGGCGGACAGGGCGGGCAGCGCATCGAGCGGCGTCCAGCTTGGATCGCCGGCACGCATGCCACTCCCTTTGACCATGCCTGCCTGCAGCAGCAGCCGCAGATCGGATGCGTCGCCGACGCAGCGATACAGATTCAGTTCGATCGGGTCGAGCCAGTCGCCCAGCACCGAGACGAAGGTGCTGTCGATGAGGTCACGATCGCGGTAACCGGTCAGGTTGGCGACCGATCCTATGAGGTCAGACATGGCGGTGTGCGGACGGGTCTTTTTGCGGGATTCGTGTGGAGTATCGGCAGCGCGACGGGGCGACTTGAGCGCTAGAATCGGCCACCACCCGCCGAGGGCGTGCGCAGGCGCATGCCCGCGGATTCACCGCCGAGCGGTAAGCACAGGGCCCGTTGATGACCGTCCTCTCGATCCGTCGCGCCGCCTCGGCACTGACGATGCTGCTTTGCCTGGCGGGCGCGCCGGCGCTGCACGCGGCCTGTGCGCTCGACGGCGTCATCACCGTTGGTGTCGTGCCGCAGCAGGCGGCGAGCGATCTGGCGCAGGGCTGGATTCCGCTGTTGCGCGAGGTGTCGGCCGTCAGCGGCTGCGAATTCCGTTTCGCGACGGCGCCGACCATCACCGAGTTCGAGAAGCGACTGGCCCGCGGCGAATACGCGATCGCCTACATGAACCCCTATCACTATGTGGTGTTCCATCAGGCGGCCGGCTACCTGGCGTTTGCTCGCGAGAAGGACCGCAAGTTGCGCGGGCTGATCGTCGTCCGCAACGACAGTGCCGTCTCGTCGGTGCAGGAACTCGACGGCAAGGAGGTCGCCTTTCCGTCGCCGGCGGCCTTCGCTGCCACCGTCATTCCGCTGGCTGAACTGAAGCGCGGCGGCATTTCGGTGAAACCGCGCTTCGTTGCCTCGCACGATTCCGTTTACCTGAATGTTGTGCGCGGGCTGGTTGTTGCCGGCGGCGGCATCGAGCGCACGCTGGAGGCGATCGACGCCAGCGTGCGTGATCGCATGCGCGTCATCTGGCGTTCGGCCGAATACCCGCCGCACGCCTTCGCCCGTCTGCCGGGCGTGCCTGAGTCGGTCAGCAGGGATTTCGTCGACGCGATGCAGAAGGTCGCCAGTTCGGCGCCGGGTGCCGAGCTGCTGAAGCAGATCGGCTTCAAGGGTGTCGTGAGCGCGCAGGACCGGGACTGGGAGCCGATACGTGCGCTCGACATTCGCGTGCTCGACGCATTGCTGGCCGAACCGGCCCGCTGATTCCTGTTCATGACGATGCGCGCCTTCAGCCGCATGTCCTTCCGCTGGAAGGCCATTCTCGGCATCGCCCTGATCGAGGCGCTGACGCTTTCAGTGACGATATTCGGCGCGCTGGGCCAGATGGCCAGTTCGCAGGCCGATCTGATCCAGCGCAGCGCGCAGATGGCGATGTCGCTGTTTTCGGCCGCCGTGTCCGATGCGCTGATTGCAAGCGACCTGGCCAAGGTCGAAGCGGTGTCGTCGGATCTGGTGTCGCGGCGTGAGGCGGTATTCGTTCGGGTGTTCGATCAGGACGGCCGCGAAGTGGCGGCGAAGGGCGACGCTGCGGCGCTGGCGCGGACCTTCAGCGCCGACAGCGACCCGCTGGCGGAAGGCTCCGACAGCTTTGCCGTCAGCGCGCCCATCATGGCCGGCAGCGCGCGCATCGGCGAGGTGCAACTGGGCATCGACAACCGTCAGGCGCGCAGCGAACTGGCGCAGGCGAAGCGGCTCGCAGCGGTCGTCGCGGTCTTCGGCATGGGGCTCGCGGCGCTGTTCTCCTGGCTGCTCAGCGGCTGGCTCGCGCACGGCATCCGGCGACTGTCCGACGGCGCGCAGCGCATCGCTTCAGGCCAGCTCGACGCGCGGGTGGATGAAAGCGGTGAGCAGGAACTGCAGGTGCTGGCGCAGTCCTTCAACGGCATGGCCGTGTCGCTGCAGCAGCGCGAGGATGAGCGCGAGGCGCTGCTGCAGCGGGCCGAACAGGCGGTGGCCGATGCGCGCGAGGCGAGCCGCGCCAAGAGCGCCTTCCTCGCGGCGATGAGCCACGAAATCCGCACCCCGCTGAATGGCGTGGTCGGGCTGGCGGCCATCCTCGCCGACAACGACAGCCCGCAACTGGCGCGCGAGCACGGCCGGCAGTTGCGCATCGCGGCCGGTCAGCTGCGCATGATCGTCAACGACATTCTCGACTTCTCGAAGATCGAGGCCGGCAAGCTCGATCTGGAACACATTCCTTTTGCCATCGGCGACCTGCTGGAAACCTGCCACGCGTCGTTTGCCGCGCAGGCACAGGACAAGGCGCTCGCTCTGACATTCAAGCTGGCACCGGAAGTGCCGCCGGCGCTGTGCGGCGATCCGACACGGCTGGCGCAGATACTGAACAACTACGTGTCGAACGCGCTGAAGTTCACCGCACACGGGCGCGTCGACGTCGAGGTCGCGTTGTGCGAACGGGCCGGTCGGCGAGTGCGCCTGCGCATGACCGTGCGCGATACCGGTCGCGGTGTGTCGCCGGACGAGATCGATGCGCTGTTCGAGCCCTTCGTGCAGGCCGACGCCTCGGTGGTGCGCAGTCACGGCGGTACCGGCCTCGGCCTGACCATCTGCAAACGGCTGGCCGAGGCGATGGGCGGCCGTGTCGGCGGTGACGGCGTACCTGGCGAGAGTGCCACCTTCTGGGCCGAGGTCTGGCTGGAACAGATGGAGGACGGCGCATTGCCAACGGCTGCCGAGCAGGTATCCGCGGTGTCGCTGGCCGATCTGCGCGTGCTCGTCGTCGATGACATCGCGGTGAACCGGACGGTGGCGGTTCATCTGGTCGAACGCGCGGGCGCGCACGCGGAACAGGCCGTCGACGGGCAACAGGCGCTGGAGCGCGTCTGCGCCGGCGGCATCGATCTGGTGCTGATGGATATCCAGATGCCGGTGATGGACGGCAAGACCGCGACGCGCGAGATCGTCGCCCGCCTGGGTGCTGCCGCGCCGCCCATCGTTGGCCTGACCGCGCACGCGGTGGCCGAGGAGCGCGACGAGTGTCTGGCGCTGGGCATGCGCGCCTACCTGACCAAACCGGTCGACGCGCACGCCTTGCTCGGTGTGCTGGCGACCACCGCCGCCGGCCGCAGCGACGTGCTGCAGACGATGGCGCCGGCAGCCATCGAGCCCCGCGCGGAACCGGTTACCGGGGAGGCGCGACCTGCGCTCGACCTCGCCGCCGTACGCCAGCAGTTCGATGGCGACCTCGCGCTCTACGGCGAAATCCTCGCCACCACGCTGGATGAGGTCAGGGCGCTGCGCGACGCACTGGCTGCGCGCGTCGACGAACCAGGTGCCGACATCGTCCGCCAGATTCATGCGCTCAAGGGCGTCTGTCTGAATCTCGGCTTTGCCCGCGCCGGCGTTGACGCGGCGCGGCTGGAACGCGCGCTGCGCGATGCCAGCCTGTCGCCGGAACAGCTGCCCGACGCGTTGCGTGCATACGTCGTCGTGCTCGACGAGGCGCTGGACGCTGCCGCACGACACCTTGCAGCCGGCCCCGCGTCATAATCGCCCCGTTCATCCGCCTGGATCCGCTTGCCCATGTCGCTCACCGCCTTTTTTTCCCGTCCCGCCGTGCGCAAGACCTTCATCGGCATCGTCGTCGCCACCGTGCTGTTCGGCCTGCTCGGTGCGTTCGCCGCTCCGCATCTGGTGCGTTCGCTGGCCGAGAAGCACGGTTCCGAATTCCTCGGCCGAGCGCTGACGCTGCAGGCGGTGTCGATCAACCCCTACACGCTGGAACTGACGGTGTCGGGGCTGAAGATGCTGGAGGCCAACGGCAAGGACGAGGCGGTGACGCTGGACAGTCTGACCGTCGATGTCGAGTGGGCGTCGCTGTTCAAGGGCGCACCGGTGGTGCGGGCGGTACAGGTGGAGCGGCCCTGGCTGCGCATCGTGCGGCTCGACGAGGAAGGGCGCTTCAATTTCAGCGACGTGCTGCAGAAGATTCTCGACCAGCCGCCGAGCGAGGAACCTGCGCGCTTCTCGATCAACAACATCGTGCTGCGCGACGGTCGAGTCGATATCGACGACCAGCCCTTCGCGCGCAAGCATGCGATCAGCGACATCCAGATCGGCCTGCCTTTCGTGTCCAACCTGCCGTCCGACGTCGAACTGTTCGTCGAGCCCTCGGTCGCCGCTCGCATCAACGACGCGCCGTTCTCTATGAAGGGCAGGGTGCGTCCTTTCATCGACGAGCGCGAAGCGACGATGAAGGTCGAGTTCAACGCGCTCAACCTGGCGCGCTTCGACGAGTACTCGCCGGTGCCGCTGGGCTTCCGCATCAGTTCCGGCCTGCTGGATACCGACATCGAGCTGGGCTTCCGCCAGCCCAAGGAGGGCGAACCGCGCATTTCGCTGCAGGGCACGCTGGAACTGCGCGATCTCGAACTGGACAGCCGTGACGGCAAGCCGCTGTTCAAGCTGCCGGCGCTGGACATGGTGCTGAACGAGATACAGCCGCTGGCCGGCAAGGTGGACATCGCCAGCATCCGCATCGACCAGCCGGATTTCGAGGTCGCCCGCACCAAGGACGGCAAGCTGAACCTGCTTGCCCTGGTGCCGCGCCCGCGTCCAGCGGCGGCTGCACCGGAGGGGACGGCGGCCGTGCCGGCCAAGGCACCCGAAGTGAAGGTCGGCCTGCTCGAAGTGCTGCAGGCGCGCATCGCCTTCAGTGACGAAATGCCGGCCACGCCATTCAGTTACGTGATCGAGCCGATGGACATCGTGCTGCGCGATTTCTCGCTGCAGGGCGACACCCCGGCGACGCTGGTGATCGCTGCGCAGGCCGAGGGCAATACGCGGCTGGCGGTCGATGCGAAGCTGCGCGCGAGCGCGCCCGATATCGAGGGGGAACTGACGGTGAGCGGTGTCGAGGTGCCGCGCTTCAGCCCCTACTTTGCCGACCTGATCAACTTCTCGGTTGATCAGGCGGACGTGCGCATCGGCACGCGCTTCGGCCTGCGACTGGCCGACGGCGCACCGCAGGGCGAGGTGCTGGTGACCGAGGCGGGCGTGGCCCGGCTCAAGCTGACGCGTCGCGGCGAGAAGAACGCTTTCGCCCAGGCCGACGACATCGTGCTGAGCCAGGCGCGCATCGACCTGTCGACGCGCAAGGTCGCGGTCGGCGCGCTGGATCTGCTCAAGCCGCGTCTGCGCGCAGCGCGTCAGGCCGACGGCGACATCGATCTCGCCGGTCTGGTGCGTCCCTCGTCAGCGGCGGCGGGGCCCGCCGCGCCGGCGGCGTCCGCTCCGGCATGGAGCGCGCAGCTGTCGGCGCTGAACCTGAAGGACGGCACGGTCCGTTTCGAGGACCGCACGCTGACGACACCGGCCGTGGTCGAGCTCGACCGGCTGTCGCTCAAGCTGGAGAACGTCGGCACCGACCTGAAGCAGAAATCGAAGCTGGACCTCGGCTTCCGCGACGTCAAGGGCGGCCTCTTCGGCGCACGGGGCGGCTTTTCGCTGTCGCCGGCGCAGGCCGATCTGAAGATCGATGCGCGCCGCCTCGACCTGCTGGTCGGCCAGCCCTGGATGGCGCAGAAGCTGAATGCCGAGCTGCTCGCCGGCGTGCTGAGCCTGCGCGGCGACCTCGCGCTGCAGACGCTGCCGGCCGGAGACTGGACGCTGGCGTGGAAGGGTGAAACCAATGTCGAGAACGTGCACCTGACCGAAAAGGTGAACGCTTCCGACCTGCTGAAGTGGCGCTCGCTGTTCGCCGGTGGCATTGCGCTGAAGCTGGACAGCCGCAAGCCTGATCTGCTGGCCGGCCTGTCGATCAACGAAGTCGCGCTGTCGGATTACTTCGCCCGCATCATCGTGTCGCCGCAGGGCCGGCTGAACCTGCAGGACGTGGTGCGCAAGGACGCGGCGGCAGCGACCGCACCGGTGGCCGCCGCTCCGGCCGCCAAGCCCGCTGCGGCCCCGACCCCGGCTGCCCGCCCGGCGACGCCGCCGGCTGCCGGCAGTCAGAGTGCCGCGCTGGCACAGATGATCGCCGCCGCGCGGCCGCCGATCGACGTGAAGACCATCGTGATGCAGGGCGGTCGCGTCGATTTCAGCGACTTCTTCATCAAGCCGAACTACCGCGCCCAGCTGTCCGAACTGGGCGGTCGCGTGTCCGGCCTCAGCTCGGTCTCCGGCACCGCGGGCGAGGTCGAACTGCGCGGTCTGGTCGAAGGTTCGGCGCCGATCGACATCACCGGTCGCATCAATCCGCTGGCCGAAGCGCTCTTCCTCGACATCAAGGCCAGTGCGCGCGGCATCGAGCTGGCGCCGCTGTCGCCCTACTCGGGCAAGTACGTCGGCTACGGCATCGAGAAGGGCAAGCTCAGCGTCAACATCGCCTACAAGATCGAGAACGACCAGCTGACCGCCCAGAACAACGTCATCCTCGATCAGCTCACCTTCGGCAACAAGGTCGACAGCCCGGACGCGATCAAGGCGCCGGTGCTGCTGGCGGTGTCGCTGCTGCAGGACCGTAACGGCGTGATCGACATCAACCTGCCGATCAGCGGCTCGCTGTCCGATCCGCAGTTCTCGATCGGCGGCATCGTCGTCAAGGTGATCGTGAACCTGATCGTCAAGGCGGTCACTTCGCCGTTCGCGCTGCTCGGTTCGCTGTTCGGCTCCGACGCCGATCTCGACCACGTCGCCTTTGAGCCGGGTCGGGCGACGCTGAACGACGCTGCGCGCGGCAAGCTCGACACGCTGGGCAAGGCGCTGACCGATCGTCCGGCGCTGAAGCTGGAGGTGACCGGCCGCACCGATCGCGCGACCGACATCGAAGGCTATCGCCGCGCGCTGCTCGAGCAGAAGGTGCGTGCGGCCAAGGCGGCGAAGACCAAGGCCTCGGCCGAAACCACGACGGTGTCGCCGGAGGAATATCCGGATCTGCTGAAGGCGGTCTACAAGGCGGCGGATTTCCCGAAGCCGCGCAATCTGGTCGGCCTGGCCAAGGACCTGCCAGTGCCGGAGATGGAAAAGCTCATCCTGACCAATACCGAAGTCAGCGACGAAGACCTGCGCCTGCTCGGCCTGGCGCGCGCGCAGACGGTGAAGGACTACCTGACGCGTAACGCCAAGGTCGAGGACGCGCGCCTGTTCGTGCTGGCGCCCAAGTCGGGCGAGCCGGCCGCCGAGGGTGGCAAGCCGGCTGACGGCAAGGACGCGAAGACGGCGCTGAACCGCGCCGACTTCTCGATCAAGTAAGAGGACGGCGGGCGCCGTCAGCCGCCATCGGGGATGATGCGGGCGATCTGTTCGGTCGCCTCGCGCGTGCGCTCCGACAGCGTGCGCACCTCGTCGGCCACCACCGAAAAGCCGCGTCCGGCGTCGCCGGCGCGTGCGGCCTCGATCGCCGCATTCAGCGCCAGCCGGTTGGTCTGGTCGGCGATGGCGCGGATCGCGGTGACGATGGCGCGTATCTTCTGCACGTTGTCGCCGAGCTGCTGGCGCTGCCGCGCCTCGACTTCCTGCAGGTGGTGCTCGTTGTGCTCGGCCTCGATGCAGGTGAGCGCGCCGACCACGCGCAGCGGCGTGCCGCGATCATCGCGCCGGGTGCGGCCGCGGGCGCGGAACCAGCGATAGACACCGTCCTTGCAGCGCAGCCGGTAGTCGATCGAGTAGGGCGTATTGCCACTGCGGTCCATCAGGTGACGGGTGAAGGCTTCGAGTACGCCCGGCTTGTCGTCCGGGTGCAGGCGCGACGCCCAGCTGTCGAGCACGTTCGGAAATTCCTCTTCGGTCTCGAAGCCGAGCAGGCGACGGAACTGTGTCGACCACCAGAAGGTGTTGGATGGATTGACCGGGTCGCCGGCCACCACGTCGAGGTCCCAGATGCCGTCCGACAGCATGTCGCTCGCCAGTTCGAAACGGGTCAGCGCGGCGTCGAGCTTCGCCTCGTCCTCGCGACTGCGGCTGATGTCGGTCAGCGAGCCGGCGATCCGCACGACGCCCTGTTCGTCGCGCACGGTGCGGGTGCGCGACAGCAGCCAGCGGTAGCTGCCGTCCTTGTGTGCCATCCGGTAGCGCGTATCCGGCCAGTCGCCGTCGCGCCGGTCGGTCCATTGCCGCGCCAGCATTTCGAGCGCCTGTTTGCGGTCCTCCGGATGCAGACGCGAGGCCCAGCTGTCGAGGCGGTCCGGAAAGTCGTCGTGGTCGTAGCCCAGCATGCTGCGCAGACGCTCCGACCACCAGACCGGATGTTTCAGGTCCGGCGTGCGGGCGTCGCTCAGCCGGACTTCCCACAGTCCGGCGTCGACCACGGCGGCGATCAGACTGCTGCGCGCGCTCGCCTCGCCCAGTTCCTGGCGCAGCGACTGCGCGTTGTCGGCGGCCACGTCCAGCATCTGCTCCAGTTCGTGCGCGCGCGTTTCGGCGTTGCGTGCCCGGTTGCGCAGGCCGGAGAACACGCGTGAAAGCGTGCCCAGCAGCTGTCGCTCATTGGCGCTGCCGCGTGGCGACGGGCAGTAGTCCTCGTCGCGCGATTCGCAGTCGGCGATGCGTTGCAGTTCGAACCAGAAATGTCGTCTGAGCAGCCAGGCCAGCATGCATCCTCCCCGTCGGTTCGGCGCACGACGCGCCGTGCTGCGGAGAGCAGATGACGTGCCATGAGGGCTGAGACAGGAAAGTCTGGAATATCAGTGTCTTGCACGATGGCGTCTGGCCGGCGGGGCGTCCACATGCCGGACGGCGTATGACTATCGTCCGTGACGCGGGCGCTCAGCGTGACGGCAGCAGCGCCAGCAGTTCGTCGGCGTGACGGCTCACGTCCGGTCGCTCGATCACGTGCGCGATGTGACCTTCGGGGTCGATCAGCACGCTGATGCGCCGGTAGGCACCCAGCCAGCGGCGCAGCAGTCCGGCCAGACCGCTGCCGAGTGCGCCGTAGCTGCGGGCGATGTGCTGGCCCTCATCGACCAGCAGCGGGAAATCGAGGGCGAACTTGTCGGTGAAGGCGCGGTGCGCCGCGCTGCCCTGTGCCGACACGCCGAGCACGGTGAGCCCGCGGGCGGCGAGGGCGGCGCGACCGTCGCGGATGGAGCAGGCCTGTTTTGTGCAGCCCGGCGTGTCGTCACGCGGATAGAAGTACAGCGCCAGCCAGCGGCCGCGGTAGTCGGCCAGGCGATGTCGCTGGCCGTGCTGGTCGATGGCATCGAAATCGGGGGCGGGCTGGCCGGGCGTCATGGCGTGCGGGAACGGTGGTGAAAGGCGGGACTGTAGTCGCTTTCTAGTGGAAATCCCGACTGCGCGGCGTCAGCGCTCCGAGCAGCGCCGAGCGGTCGACCAGACGGCGGGCGATCAGGTGGATCACCTCGCCCTCGCGCGACACCTGGCCGTAGATGCCGAGCAGCGTGGCGCCCAGCACTTCGTGCCGCTGCTTCTCCTGCACGTCCTTGTGCACGATCACGTTGGCCAGCCCGGTTTCGTCTTCCACCGTGACGAACATGACGCCGCTGGCCGTGCCGGGGCGCTGGCGACAGGTGACGATGCCGGCGGCGCGGGCGAGTGCGCGGTCGGGCAGGCGGCGCAGTTCGGCGGCGGTGATGAAGCGCTGCGCAGCCAGTTCGCCGCGCAGCAGCGCCAGCGGATGGCGACCCAGCGTGAAACCGAGGCTGGCGTAGTCGGCGACGATGTCCTCGCCTTCGTGCGGTGCTGCCAGCGCGAGCGGCGTTTCGTTTACCGGCGCGTCGCCCAGCAGTGCGTCCGGGCGCCGCACCGCCGCCTGCCAGTGCGCCTGGTGGCGGTTGCCGGCGAACTGCTGCAGCGCGCCGCCGGCAGCGAGACAGCGCAACTGCTGCCGGTCCAGCCGGGCGCGGCGGGCGAGGTCGTCGACATGCGTGAACGGCGCCTTTGCGCGGGCGGCGATCAGGCTTTGCATGGCGTCCTGCGACACGCCCTTGATCATGCGCAGGCCCAGTCGCACGGCAGGCCCGGATGCAGGCGACGACGGGCGTTCGAGCACGCAGTCCCAGCCACTCACCGTCACGTCGGCCGGATGCACCTCGACGCCGTGCGCGCGTGCGTCGGCGATCAGCTGGGCCGGCGCGTAGAAGCCCATGGGCTGGCTGTTCAGCAGGCCGCACAGGAAGGCGGCCGGGTGGTGGCACTTGAGCCAGGACGAGGTGTAGACCAGCAGCGCGAAGCTGGCGGCGTGCGACTCCGGAAAGCCGTAGCCGGAAAAGCCTTCGATCTGGCGGTAGATCTGTTCGGCGAATTCCGGCGTGTAGCCCTTGTTCAGCAGGCCGGCGGTCAGCTTGTGCTGGAATTTTTCCATCGTGCCGCGCTGTCGCCAGGCGGCCATCGAGCGGCGCATCTGGTCGGCTTCGCCCGGCGTGAAACCGGCCGCGACGACGGCCAGCTGCATCACCTGTTCCTGGAAGATGGGCACGCCCAGCGTGCGTTCGAGTACCGGGCGCAGTTCGTCCGACGGGTAGTCGATCCGTTCCGGTGGCAGGTGGCGGCGGGCGAGGTAGGGATGGACCATGCCGCCCTGTATCGGCCCCGGGCGCACGATGGCGACCTGGATGACCAGGTCGTAGTAACGTCGCGGCCGCAGCCGCGGCAGCATGTTCATCTGTGCCCGCGATTCGACCTGGAACACGCCGGTCGATTCGCCGCGGCACAGCATGTCGTAGGTCGCCGGGTCTTCGGGCGGAATGTCGGCGACGCTGCGGGGTATCGGTCCCGGTCCTGTCGCCGGTGACGCGGGGTGAGTGTCGGCGTAGGCCGCCAGCGACTGCAGGGTCTTGCGTATCGCGGTCAGCATGCCGAGCGCCAGCACATCGACTTTCATCAGACCGACCGCTTCGAGGTCGTCCTTGTCCCACTGGATGACGCAGCGATCGGGCATCCGAGCGTTCTCTATCGGCACCAGGCGCGACAGCCGGCCGCGCGCGATGACGAAGCCGCCGACGTGCTGCGACAGGTGACGCGGCGCGCCTATCAGTTCGTTCGCCAGTTCCATCAGCCGGCGTACGTGCGGCGAGGCGGGGCTGAAACCGGCTTCGGCCATGCGGTCCTCGCGCACCTGCTTGCCGTCCCACCACATGTGGCCGCGCGTCAGGCGGTCGAGCGCGTCGTCGCTGAAGCCGAGTGCGCGGCCGACGTCGCGCAGCGCCGAGCGTGGCCGGTAGCAGGTCAGGCTGGCGGCCAGTGCGGCGCGGTCACGGCCGTACTTGCCGTAGATGTACTGGATCACTTCCTCGCGCCGCTCGTGCTCGAAATCGACGTCGATGTCCGGCGCCTCGTTGCGCTCGCGCGAAATGAAGCGACCGAACAGCATGTTGGCGCGCCACGGATCGACTTCGGTTACGCCGATGCAGTAGCACACGGCCGAATTGGCGGCCGAGCCGCGGCCCTGGCAGAGGATGCCGCGGCTGCGTGCCCAGGCCACGATGTCGTGCACGGTCAGGAAGTAGGGTTCGTACTCGAGCTCGGCGATCAGTGCCAGCTCGTCCTCGATCTGCTGGCGCAGCTTGTCTGCCTTCAGCCGGAAGGTGGCGTCGTCCAGCCTGACCACGCGACGGATCTGCGCGCAGCGCTCGACGTAGCCGCGTTCGGCCAGATGACGCAGCCAGGACGCCGGTGTATGGCCGGCCGGCACGATCTCTTCCGGGTACTCGTAGCGCAGTTCGTCGAGCGAGAAGCTGCACTGCGCGGCGATGTGCACGCTCGCGGCCAGCTGTTCGGCCGGATGGATCTGCGCCAGCCGGTGCGGCAGGCGCAGGTGGCGCTCGCCGTTCGGAAACAGCCGTTCGCCGCATTCGGGCAGCGTGCAGTGCAGACGGATGGCGGTCAGCGTGTCCTGCAGCCGGCGCCGCTGGCGCACATGCATGTGCACGTCGCCAGCGGCACACAACGGCAGGCCGCTGGCGTCGGCCGCCGCCTGCAGGGCCGCCAGCTTGGCGCAGTCGTCGCTCCCGAGATGCAGTTCCACCGCCAGCCAGGCGCGTTCGCCGAAACGCGATTTGAGCCAGCAGCCGTGCGCAATAAGCGTTGCGGCGTCGGCGATGTCGTCGTCGCTCGGCGCCAGCAGCGCGATGCAGTCGGCCAGGCCGGCGTCGAGGTCGGCCAGTGTCAGGTGATAGCGGCCCTTGTCAGCCGCCATGCGGCCGCGCGTGATCAGTTCGGCCAGATTGCCGTAACCGTTGCGGTTGCACGCCAGCAGCACCAGCTTGGGTCCGTCGGCCAGGCGGATTTCGCTGCCGATGATCAGCGCCGGTTTCGGGTCGGGCAGGGCGCGCAGCGCCACGTGTGCGCGCACGACGCCGGCCAGCGAGCATTCGTCGGTGATGGCCAGTGCCGCATAGCCGAGCGCGGCGGCGCGCTCGGCCAGTTCCTCCGGCGACGAGGCGCCGCGCTGGAAACTGAAGTGACTCAGGCAGTGAAGTTCGGCGTAGGGCGTGGACATGATGTGCACTGTATTTTCATACAGTATGTGTCGGCTGTCGATCTCCCGCGTCGGGCGCGGCGCAGGTCGGCGTCGACGATGACCGGTTGTCGCCCCGAAGCGGGATCGGCACCGGGCGCGCCAGCGGTGCGACAGGGTGATTGTGCACCGGCGTGGTGCGTGCGACTGCGAGGCCTTCCGTCCACCGCGTTCGCGGCGCCCGCGCCAGCCGTGCCCTTGAGCGGAACATTGCGATGACGATGGATACCGTGCGGTCTGCGCACGGCGAGCCTGGACCACAACTTGCTGAGGACCGGTCAACGGACTGCCGGGCAGGCACGTGAACAAGCGTGAGCAGGCGGGAACTTCGCGTTGCAGGGGGTATCGACTCGACAACAAGTGTTGCATGTACGCATCTTGTGTCGCACGACTCGACACAGCGTCCATGCTTCGGAGCAGGATGGTGAACGCGGTGCTTATCGAGCTTTCATCGAGGCCGAGAGTGAACCAAGCTGAACATGTGGTGGTGCGGAAGGTACGCGCAGGCCGCGGGCTTCCGGATTGCCTGTTTTGAAGGTCAACGGAGACTTGGAGATCAGCATGGACATCGTCAGTCATTTCGCCGCGCGTTTCGAGCGCACCCGCGAAGAGGAACTTTCGCTGGAGGAGTACCTCGCGGAGTGCAAGCGCGATCCGATGGCCTACGCGAGCGCGGCCGAACGCATGTTGAAGGCGATCGGCGAACCGCAGACGGTGGACACCCGCAACGACCCGCGGCTGTCGCGCATCTTCGCCAACAAGGTGATCAAGATCTATCCGGCCTTCGCCGAGTTCTACGGCATGGAGGATGCGATCGAGCAGGTGGTGAGCTACTTCCGTCACGCCGCACAGGGCCTGGAAGAGAAGAAGCAGATCCTCTACCTGCTGGGTCCGGTCGGTGGCGGCAAGTCGTCGATCGCCGAGCGGCTGAAGGCGCTGATGCAGGAAGTGCCCTTCTACGCGATCAAGGGTTCGCCGGTGAATGAATCGCCGCTGGGCCTGTTCGACCCGACCGAGGACGGCGCCATCCTGGAGAAGGAATACGGCATCCCGAGCCGTTACCTCAACCGCATCCTGTCGCCGTGGGCGGTCAAGCGGCTGGAGGAGTTCGGCGGAGACATCCGCAAGTTCCGCGTGGTCAAGCGCTACCCCAGCGTGCTGAAGCAGGTGGGCATCGCCAAGACCGAGCCGGGCGACGAGAACAACCAGGACATTTCGTCGCTGGTTGGCAAGGTGGACATCCGCAAGCTGGAGAGCTACGCACAGGATGACCCGGATGCCTACAGCTTCTCCGGCGGTCTGTGTCTGGCCAACCAGGGGCTGCTCGAATTCGTCGAAATGTTCAAGGCGCCGATCAAGGTGCTGCATCCGCTGCTGACCGCCACCCAGGAAGGCAACTTCAAGGGGACCGAAGGCTTCGGCG
>OFDC01000831.1_pt1 | contig 19490 bp, 19 predicted proteins | sample 1520941 | NCBI WGS metagenome assembly OFDC01 (sample SAMEA94258168, study PRJEB24077) | hot springs metagenome | biome: Aquatic biome; feature: Water | place: India | collected 2012-12-06 | depth 5 m | reverse complement strand
CGGCCTCGGTGATGAGCTGCTTCAGCAGGCGCAGCTGATCGTCGGTGTCGATGATCGTGTAGTTGTGCTGGAGGCCGACGAGCTCGGCATGGCGGCGCAGCATCTTGGCGCAGATCGAGTGGAAGGTGCCGAGCCACGGCAAGCCTTCCGCCGCCGGGCCGAGATGGTGCGCCACGCGCTCGCGCATCTCGCGCGCGGCCTTGTTGGTGAAGGTGACGCACAGGATCTGCGAGGGATAGGCGCGCCCCGTCGCCACCAGATGCGCAAGTCGGGCGGTGAGCGCGGCGGTCTTACCCGTGCCGGCCCCCGCGAGCATCAGCACGGGGCCTTCGGTCGCGAGCACGGCGGCGCGCTGCGGCGGGTTCAGCCGCGCGGCATAGGCGGGCACCGACTCGGGAGAAGCGGCGGGGGAGGGCAGGGGCTGACTCATCGTCTCATGCGAACAGGTAGGGAACAATTCATTGGGGAGCAAGCCGCGAGACGCGGCCGCACACAAGCTTGCGGTGGGTCGAGGATCGGACTGCCGTCTTTCAGCCACATTTGCCGCCCGGGCGGGGCGAGGGCGGGACGCCCGGGCAGCGGCGTGATTGCCCCGGACCGGACGAGGCCCATATTCAAATTGTCCGGTTCGTGAGGGGTCATGCGGCCGGGACAGCAGTTCGCGTTCGTCGTGCTTGGGTCAATCAATGATGGAGTTACTCATGCACAAGTCTCTCAAAACCCTCGCTCTGGCCGGTTCGGCCATGACGCTTGCCATGACCGGTACCTTTGCCGCCGCGCAGGAACAGATGCCGGATGCGGCCCCGGGCCAGACCACGCAGCCGACCACGACGGACCAGACCATGCCGGGCCAGCCCATGCCGGGCCAGCCCACCGACGCCATGCCCGGCACCACGCCGCCCTCGATGCCCGACACCGGCCCGGTGACCGAGACGCCGCAGGACCAGCCGACCACCGCAACCCCGGCAGCGCCCAGCGCTGAGCAGGACGCGATGATGCAGTCATGGGCGGCTGACCGTCAGACTGGCTACAAGGCCTGGCCGGCCGACACCCAGACCTATTTCTGGTCATTGAACCCGCAGCGTCAGGAAATCTTCTGGGCGCTGTCGGACAACGACAAGGTTACGCTCAGCCAGATGCCCGAAGCGCAGCGCGAAGCGACCTGGGCGCAGATCGAAACCCGCCTGACGCCGCCGCGCGGCTAAACCAACGGATCGGGATCTGCCTCCGGGCCAGCATCGGGGGAAGCATCCAGCCGCAAGAGGTGGAGCTTCCCCTTGCCGACCCGGCGTTCGGTCTCGGTCACCAGCCCCTTGATCGCGACGTCCTCGTTGAACGCGGTCTCGAGCGCGATCCATGTCTCGGGGCCGATCCAGCCGAGGCGCAGCAGGCGGTCGAGCGCAACCTCGCCCGCGCCCGACCTGTAGGGCGGATCGGCGAGGATCAGGTCGAGCGGCTTCGCAGCTGCACGCAGCGCCATCACCGAACCCGCCTCGACCCGCGCCCGCGCGCCTGCGCCGAGCGTGGCGATATTGGCGCGGATTACCTCGACCGCCGCGCGGTCCTGCTCGACGAACAGGCAGCTTTCGGCTCCGCGCGAAAGGGCCTCGAGCCCGAGCGCGCCCGAGCCTGCGAAGAGGTCGGCGACCTGCAATCCCTCGAAATCGCCCAGCCGGCTGGTGAGCATTGCGAACAGCGTTTCACGGGCACGGTCAGCCGTCGGGCGCGTGCCATCGCCCTTGGGCGCGGCGAGCTTGCGCCCGCGCCACTCCCCGGCGATGATCCTCACTTGAGGGGGCCTTTCGCCAGCTCCGCCAGAAAGCGGTCGACCGGCTTGCCCTTGAGCTCCACCGCCTGCCCGCGCGGCAGGTCGCCGAGGTTGAACGGGCCGTAGCCGACGCGGATCAGGCGGTTGACCTGCAATCCCAGATGTTCGAGCACGCGCCGCACCTCGCGGTTCTTGCCCTCGGTGATGGTCATCTCGATCCACAGGTTGCGGCCCGAAGAGCGTTCGAGGTTGGCGTTGATCGAACCATAGCGCATGCCGTCGATGGTGACGCCCTCGATCAGGTCCTCGAGCTGCGCTTGCGAGACCTCGCCGAAGGCGCGCGCGCGGTAGGTGCGCGGCACGCGGCTGGCGGGCAGTTCGAGCGTCCGCTTCACCGCGCCGTCATTGGTCAGCAGCAGCAGCCCCTCGGTGTTGAGGTCGAGCCGCCCGACCGGCATCACCCGCCCGGCATCTTTGGGCAGGGCGTTCCTCAGCGCAGTGTAGATCGTCGGCCGCCCGGCCGGATCGCGCTCGGCGGTGATGAGGCCGGTGGGCTTGTGGAAGGCGAACAGCCGCGTCGCCTCGGCTGCGGAGACGGGCTTGCCGTCGACCGTCACGCCCCTGAGGCTGGCGAGGATCGTCGCGGGCGTCTCAAGCACCTTGCCGTCGAGCGCGACGCGCCCCTCGGCAATCATCCGCTCGACCTCGCGGCGGCTGGCGACGCCTGCGCGGGCGAGCAGCTTTGCGATACGGTCACCCTCGGGGCGGTTTTCGGAGCGGGGGGGCTGGGTGGGCATGGGGGCGGCGCCTAGGCCCTCACGGGGCCGCCCGCAAGGCTTCGCTCACGATCTGGTCGAACCGCGCGATCCCGCCTTCGAGGGTGCCGAGGGTGATGTGATCGACAGCGCCGCTCGAAAGCCCCTGCTGGCCGAGCTCCGCCGCCCGGAAATCCTCGCTCGCAAAAACCCCGCCGTCGAGAAGGTTCCAGCTTTTCTCCCAATGCGCCAGCGCCTTCTCGGTGGCGGGTGCCTCGGGAATGAGCATGAAGTCCTCGACCAGCGTCAGATCGGCTGCCTGCGGCATGAGCACCATCACGTTGACGTAATCGGGGCTCGGCACGATCACCGTTGCGGGGAGCAGCTGGTAGGCGAAGGTCACCACCCGGCGAAGGCTCGCCATGTCGGTGAGGTCGACGCCCTCCATCTCCTCCAGCCGCCCGACGGCCGAGCGCTGGTGCGGGCCGATCTGGTCGCCCGCGGTGATCCCGTCCTTGAAGAACGGCCCGATGGTCGCGGCGTGAAGCCGGGTGACATGGTAGCTTTCGAGGAACGCATCCATGATGAGCTTCCAGTTGCCCTTCACGCTGTGGAGCTTGCGCCGGAACAGGTGCGCAGCCCTGAGGCCGAAGGCGTCGAAGTCGCTCCCCAGTTCTTGTGCAGCGCTGAAATCGGCGCTTTGGTCCGGCGCGAACCAGATCAGGCCGCCTGCCTCCACACTCGGCAGTTCCACCAGCCCGAAGTCGCCCTTGTCGAGCCCCGGAAAGGTCTCCGGCCGGGGGAGGGCGAGGAGGCCCCCGTCGAGCCTGTAGGTCCAGGCGTGATAGGGGCACACGAGGCGCCTGGCGCATTGCACTTCATTCCCCTCCACCAGCCGCGTGCCCCTGTGGCGGCAGACGTTGAGGAAGACGTGGGCCTTGCCGTCATTGTCGCGGGTGATCAGCAGCGGGCGGCCGGTGGCGTCGTGCGGCACGGCCATGCCGGGTTCGGGCAGCAGCGCGGACGGGGCGATGACCTGCGGCAGGCGATCGAACAGCGCCGCCTTCTCGCGCGCGAAGTGATCGAGGCAGGTGTAGTTGCTCGCTGGCACCTTCTGAATGCCACCCGCGACCTTGGCGCGCCCTTCGCGGATGGCCTCGGCAAGGGCGAGCTGGCCCGGGGTGGGGCGCAAAGTGGGCATATCTGTTGTTGCGGCGTTCATCGCTCTTTTCTCATCCTCTCGCCAGCGGCTAGTGTCGCAGAAATCCGCGCCAACGGGAAGGGACGCAAGGGCATGGCCGAAGCACCGGCAGCGACACAGAAAAAGCCGGGCTGGGGCACGCTCCTGCGCTCGCTGCGCAGCCCCAAGAGCGGCTTCATGGTGCTGTTCGGCTTCGCGCAGGGCCTGCCCCCGGCACTGTTCCTCGGCACGCTCTATGCCTGGCTTTCCGAGGCCGAGGTCGATCTCGAGACCATGGGCGTGTTCTCGCTGGTGGGCCTTGCCTATGCCTTCCAGTTCCTGTGGTCGCCGCTGCTCGACAAGGTCGACATCCCGGGGCTGCGCAAGCTCGGCAAGCGCAAGCAGTGGATTGTGCCGATGCAGCTCGTCATCGGCATCGCGTTGGTGGTGATGAGCGGCCTCGACCCGCGCAATGCGCTGGCGTGGTTCAGCCTGCTGGCGGCCATCGGCGCCTTCGCCAGCGCAACGCAGGACATCGCCATCAACGCCTGGCGCATCGATGTGGCCGACGAGGTTGCGACCATCGACATCTTGTCGACAATCACCCAGATGGGCTTCCGCCTCGCCTCGCTGGTCGGCGGCGCGATCGGGTTGATCATGGCCGAGCGTTATGGCTGGCCCTTCGTATATGTGATGTTCGGCGGTTTCATGCTGGCAATCGGCATCGCCGGACTGTTCGCCCCCGATGCGCACGTGACCGAGGACCGCGCCGCCAACGCCGCCTTCAACCGCGGGGAAGTGGCCGAACTCTACGCAATGGGCGAGGTCACGCCGCAGGTGCGGGGCCGGGCGCTGCTGGGTGTGGGCCTGCTCTGGGCCTGGGCAATCGGGACGGTGGTCGTGTTCATGGTCCGCTCGATGACCGAAAGCCCCGAAACGCGGCCCGATGTGACCCTGTTCACCACCACCTACGGCCCGCTGATCGTGCTGGCGACGATCGTGCTCCCGGCCTTCATCGCGGCATGGGTGGTGGGGCAGCAACGCGGCGGCGTGAATGTCATCACCGCCGAATTGCCCGAGGGCACGGTGCGCGAGGTCACCTTCGCGGATCACCTCTACCGCGCGCTGGTGCTGCCGCTGGTGGAATTCGTCAGCCGCATGGGCTGGTCGCTGATGCTGGTGCTGGCGCTGGTGCTAACCTACCGGATCACGGATTCGGTGTGGGGGGTGTTCGCCTATCCTTTCTATCTCAAGGAACTGGGCTACACCGGGGAGGACGTTGCCTTCGCCTCCAAGATCCTCGGCATCTTCGCGGTTCTGATCGGGCTTGCGCTGGGCGGGTGGCTGATCACGGTGCTGGGGCGGATGTTCATGCTGACCTTCGGCGCGATCGTCGCGGCGGCGACGAACCTGCTCTATGCCGATCTCGCCGCCGGAGGCGCGGCGATGCAGGCGGCGAGCGATGCGGTGGGCTTCACGTGGTTGGTCAACACCGTCGCCAATGGGCTGGCATCGCTGTTCTTCGTAGCGGCCCCGCCATCGGAGGGTCTGGCAAGGCTTTCATTCACGATCTTCTGGGAGAACCTTGCCATCGGCATCGCGGGCGCCGCCTATATCGCCTGGCTCTCCAGCATCGTGGCCAAGCGTTATGCTGCGGTGCAGTTTGCGCTGCTCGCGTCTTTGACGCTGCTGATCGGTACGCTCGGGCGAGGTGCGCTGGGGCAGATGATCGAGCAGCGCGGTTACTACTACGTTTTCATTTTCACCGCGCTGATCGGCGTGGTGGCGGTGGTGCTGTGCGCGCTGGAATGGAGGCGCCAGGCGCGCGCCGGTGCGGCAAGCGGCGTGGTGCAGCCCGATCCGGCGCTGACCGCCTAGTCCGGCAGCTCATCGTTCAACCGCAGCACCTCGCCCGCGAGGTAGAGCGAGCCTGCGATGAGGAGGGGGTAATCGTCGGAGGGGATGCCGAGCAGCGCGTCTTCGATATTGGTGGCGGCTTTGGCGTTGGGTCCGAAAGCTTCGACCGGGTGGCACTCATGCCCCGGCACCGGCACGACTGTCAGGGTGCGGATGCGCTCGCCTAGCGGGTCGATGATCGCGCGCGGGTCCTTGCCCTCGATCATGCCGATCACGAGGTGCAGCGGTCCGTCGAAATGCGTCGCGATGGCCGCGCCTGCGCTGGGGTTGTGGCCGCCGTCCAGCCATACTGTCTGGCTGACAAGCGCGGTCAGCGGGCCCCGGCCGAGGCGCTGCATACGGGCGGGCCAGCGGGCGGTGCGGGCGCCTGCGGTGATGGCCTCGGGCGAGATCGCCACCCGATTCTGCACCAGCAGCATCGACAGGGCGAGGGAGAGGTTCGACGCCTGATGCTCGCCCGGCAGGGCAGGGCGCAGGGTCAGGGTGGTGTCCCAATCCGGCAGGTAGTGGATCTCGTCGCCGGTGACGTAGCAGTTGGCAAAACCTTCAAGCAGCTTCGCCCCGGCGCGGTCCGCAACGGCGCGGATCGCCGCTTGCGCCTCGGGGGGATAGCTCTCGTGTATCGTCACCAGCGGCACGCCGCGCTTTGCGATGCCCGCCTTCTCGAAGGCGATTCGCGCCATCGGCTCCGTCGGAACGCCCTCCTCGGGCGCGAGCAGGAAGCGTTCGTGATCGAGGCCCAGCGCCGCAATCCCGCAGGCCGCCAGCGCCTCGGGCTCCAGCACATTGGTCGCATCGAAGCGCCCGCCCATGCCGACCTCGACCACGCAGGCATCGGCTGGAGTGCGGCTGAAGGCGAGGAAGGCGGCGGCGATGGTGACTTCGAAGAAGCTCGGGCCGAGGTCCTCGCCTGCGTCCAGCACTTCTTTCAGCACATCGGCGAGCATGGCGTCGGAGATCAGCTTGCCTGCCAGCCGGATGCGTTCGTTATAGCGCACCAGATGAGGGGAGGTGGTCACGTGGACCTTGTAGCCCTCGGCCTCCAGCATCGCGCGCAGGAAGGCGCAGGTGGAGCCCTTGCCGTTGGTGCCCGCGACGTGGAACACCGGCGGCAGCTTGCGATGCGGGTTGCCGAGGCGCTCCATCAGCGCGCGGATCGTCTCCAGCCCGAGCCGCCCCTGCGGCAGGCTCAGCGCCGCGAGGCGGTCAAGCTGGGCCTGAACGCGCGGGTCGTCGGATGTGCCGAAATCGCGCATGCTCAAGCCCCCTCCTCTTGAGAGGAGGGGGTTGGGGGTGGTGGCGAGCGAAGCGAGCATGATCGCAGGCACCACCCCGCTGCGACTAGCTTCGCTGCGCTCAGCAAGTCTCGCGGCCCTCCTCTGAAGAGGAGGGCGGACTTCGGCTTCACGCCGCCTTCACGGGCGCCAGATAATCCAGCACGTTCGCCAAGGTCGCCTTCAGCTCGTGGCGTGGGACAACCATGTCGACCATGCCGTGCTTGTGGAGATATTCGGCGCGCTGGAAGCCTTCGGGCAGCTGCTCGCGGATCGTGTCCTGGATCACCCGCTGGCCGGCAAAGCCGATCAGCGCGCCCGGCTCGGCGATATGGATGTCGCCGAGCATGGCGTAGCTCGCGGTGACCCCGCCGGTGGTGGGGTCGGACAGCACCACGATGTAGGGCAGCCCGGCCTGCTTCAGCCGCCGGGTCATCACCGTCGCGCGGGGCATCTGCATGAGCGAGAGGATCCCCTCCTGCATCCGCGCGCCGCCCGCGGCGGTCACCACGACATAGGCGCAGCCGCGATCCAGCGCCTTCTGCGCGCCGTTGCAGAAGGCCTGCCCCACGGCCATCCCCATCGAGCCGCCCATGAAGCCGAAGTCCTGCACGCCGACCACCGCGGGCTGCGTGTCGATGAAGCCCGAGCCGACCACGAAGGCATCCTCGTGCGGGTTCGCGGCGCGCGCGGCCTTGAGGCGGTCGGTGTATTTCTTGGTGTCCTTGAACTGCAGCGGGTCCTCGGTGACCTTGGGCAGCGGCAGCACCTCGAAGCCCGGATCGAGCAGCAGCGCGAGCCGCGCGTCCGCCCCGATCCGGCCGTGATGCTCGCACTTGGGGCAGACCGAGAGGTTCGCCTCGTAATCGGCGGCGAACAGCAGCTCCTGGCACGAGGGGCACTTGATCCACAGGTCTTTCTCGGTGGTCTTCTTCTCCGAGGAGAAGCCGAGCGAATTGCGGACGCGGGTGAACCAGTTCATGCGGCGTGCTCCTGACGGGCGGAGTGGACGGCGGCGGCGAGCGCCGAGGTCAACTCCCTTAGCTTGGCCGGGGCCTCGGCGCCATATTGGCCGCAGATTTCCACCAGGGCCGAGCCGACCACCACGCCGTCCGCCACCCGGGCGATGGCCGAGGCCTGCTCGGGCGTGCGCACCCCGAAGCCGACCGCGACCGGAATGTCGGTCGATTGCTTGATGCGCGCCACATTCGCCTCGATGCTGGCGATCTGGGCCTGCTGCTTGCCGGTGATCCCGGCGACCGAGACGTAGTAGAGGAAGCCCTCCGACCCTTCGAGCACCTGTGGCAGGCGCGCGGCGTCGGTGGTGGGGGTGGCGAGGCGGATCGGCGCGATGCCCTTCGCGCGCAGCGCCGGGCCGAGCGCGTCGTCCTCCTCGGGCGGAATGTCGACGCAGATGACGCCGTCGACGCCCGCTGCCGCTGCCGCATCAGCAAACCACTCGGGGCCCCGGCGCACCATCGGGTTCGCATAGCCCATCAGCACCAGCGGCACATCGGGGTGCCGGGCGCGGAAGTCGGTGGCGTAGCGCAGTACGTCGCCGGTGGTCGTGCCCGCGCCGAGGCTGCGCAGATTGGCGCTCTGGATTGCAGGGCCATCGGCCATCGGATCGGTGAAGGGCATGCCGAGCTCGATCACGTCAGCCCCGGCTTCCACCAGCGCATCGAGATTGGCCGCGGTGTCACCGTCGCCTGCCGTGATGAAGCAGACGAGCGCGGGGCGGGGGGCAGCGAAGGTGGTGGTGAGGCGGGTCATTCGGAGAACCTTCGGTTGGGATCTCTTCGGCGCATCATAACGGCGGTGGCCGGAACCAAGGTGAAACACCAAAGGAGAAACAACCCGGGATCCTCGATGGGCATGAAACTGTCAAAGGGGCCGGGCGGTGTGACGTAGTTCGTCGATTTCGCCGTCAGCCAATCGTAAAGGCTTCCTGCCAAAAGCACGACGAGCCATAATCCCAACGCTTGGAAATAGCGGATCGCAAAATTGCCTTCTCCGATCCTCAAAGCTCGACCCCCAAACGCTCCGCCACGGTGAAGATGTCCTTGTCGCCGCGGCCGCACAGGTTGGCGAGGATGATCGCGTCCTTGGGCATGGTCGGCGCGATCTTCTTCACCGCCGCGATGGCGTGCGAAGGCTCCAGCGCGGGAATGATCCCCTCGGTCGCGCACAGCAGCTGGAAGGCGTCCAGCGCCTCCTCGTCGGTGACGGCGGTGTAATCGACGCGGCCGCTCTCCTTGAGCCACGCGTGCTCCGGCCCGATACCGGGGTAGTCGAGCCCGGCACTGATCGAGTGGCCCTCGGTGATCTGGCCGTCCGCGTCCTGCAACAGGTAGGTGCGGTTGCCATGGAGCACGCCGGGGGTGCCACCGAGCAGGCTCGCGGCGTGTTCGTCACCGTCGAGGCCGTGGCCCGCGGCTTCGACGCCGAGCATCTTGACCGATGCATCATCGAGGAACGGGTGGAACAGCCCCAGCGCGTTCGACCCGCCGCCGATCGCCGCGACCAGGAGGTCAGGCAGGCGGCCGGTGCGCGCGAGCATCTGCGCGCGCGCTTCCTTGCCGATCACGCTCTGGAAGTTGCGCACCATCTCCGGGTAGGGGTGGGGCCCCGCCGCGGTGCCGATGATGTAGAAGGTGTCGTGGACGTTGGCGACCCAGTCGCGCAGGCCCTCGTTCATCGCGTCCTTGAGCGTCGCGCCGCCGCTGGTGACGGGGATCACCTCGGCGCCCAAGAGCTTCATGCGGAACACGTTGGGCGACTGCCGCTTCACGTCCTCGGCGCCCATGTAGATGACGCAAGGCAGGCCGAAGCGCGCACAGACGGTGGCAGTCGCCACACCGTGCTGGCCGGCACCGGTTTCGGCGATGATGCGGGTCTTGCCCATGCGGATCGCGAGCAGGATCTGCCCGATGCAGTTGTTGATCTTGTGCGCGCCGGTGTGATTCAATTCGTCGCGCTTGAACCACACCTGTGCGCCGCCCAGCGCCTCGGTCAGGCGGGGTGCAAAGTAGAGCGGCGAGGGGCGGCCGACGTAATGCTCGAGCAGGTCGTCGAATTCCGCCTGGAACGCGGGGTCAGCCTGCGCCTTCCGGTATTCGCGCTCGAGATCGAGCACCAGCGGCATCAGCGTCTCGGCGACATAGCGCCCGCCGAACTGGCCGAAATGGCCGCGCTCGTCGGGCTGGGTGCGGAAGGAGTTGGGGACGGTGTTCATAGCCGTGCGGCTTTGCAGAAGGCGGCGATCTTGTCCACGTCCTTGAGGCCGGGCGCGCTCTCGACCCCGCTCGAGGTGTCGACCAGCGCCGCGCCCGTCAGGCGGACCGCCTCGCCGACATTGGCGGGGGTGAGGCCGCCGGCGAGGCCCCAGGCGAGCGGGCCCTTGTAGGCGGCGAGCAGGCTCCAGTCGAAGGCGAGGCCCATGCCGCCGGGCAGCTGGCCCTTGGGGGTCTTGGCGTCGAACAGCAGGAAATCGGCGGCCCCGGCATAGGCGGCGGCCTTGGCGACGTCATCCGCGCTGGCGACCGAGAGCACTTTCCACACCGGCAACCCGAAGCGCGCCTTGACCTGCGCGACGCGCTCGGGCGCTTCGTGCCCATGGAACTGGATCGCATCGAGCCTGCCCGCCGCCACCGCCTCGGCCAGCGCGGCGTCATCGGCATCGACGAACACCCCGGCCTTGCGGATCGCGTCACCCGCATGGCCTGCAAGCCGCGCGGCCACCGCACTCGTGACAAAGCGGGGGGAGGGCGCGAAGAAGTTCAGCCCCACCCACTCGGCCCGCCCCGCGATGCAGGCGGCGAGCGTTTCTGGGGTCGAAATTCCGCATATCTTGACGAGGGTGCCTGCCATGCGGCGGGCCTTACGCGTGGCCGAGCGTCTTTTCCAGCACCACGAAGGTAATCTGCGGGCCGGTCTCGGCATCGGCGGGGCGCAGTTCGTGGAAAGGGCGGGTCTCGCCGGTCAGGGCATAGCCGCGCCGCACGTACCACGCGATCAGCTCGGCGCGGCTGTCGATCACGGTCATCTCCATGCGCGCAATGCCGATGGCGCGGCCGTGGTCCTCCGCCGCATCGAGCAACCGCCGCCCGAGCCCGCCCGATTGCAGGGTGGGCAGGACGCAGAGCATCCCGAGATAGGCGAGGCTCTCGTCCTTGCGCGTCACCGCGACGCAGCCGACGAGATTGCCGCCATCCCGCGCGGTCAGGATCGTCACCGCCGGATCGGCGAGCAGCGCGTCGAGCTCGTCCCGCCCGATGCGTTCATCGTCGAGGATGTCGGCCTCGTGGTTCCACCCCTGCCGCGCCGAATCGCCGCGATAGGCGGCTTCGAGCAGTGCCTTCAGCACGGGCGCGTCGGCAGGGGCGGCGGCGGTGATTGCCAAGGTGTCGTGCATGGTCGTCAGTCGTTCTGGATCAGGCGCAGCAGCGTCCCGTCGGGGTCGATCAGATAGGCGATGGTGAGCCCGCTCGGATCGGGCGCGGCAGGGTGAAAGCGCGGGATGCCCGCCCTCGCATCGGGCACGCCGCTAGCTTCGACAAGGGCTATCATCGCGGCCAGATCGTCGAGCCTCAGGCAGCAGCCGAAGGCCGACTGGTACGGATCGAGATCGGGATAAGGGAAGAACTCCAGAATCGCGCCCCCGCGCGAGAGGATCATCCAGCCGTCCGAGCGGTAATCCTCCGCGAACCCGAGCCTGGCATAGAATGCCGCGGTCGCGGCGAAATCGCGGGCGGGCAGGTTGGGAGTGGCGTGGTCGGTCACAGCCGCCCGCCCTCGGGCCAGTTGGACCAATGCGTGTTCGCCCCCGCCGTGATTGCCTCGGGGTCGTGCGGATCGCCGGCAAGCAGGGCGGCCACGGCGCGAAAGCTGGCCGTCTCGCTCGGCCATTCCTCGCGGGCGAGATCGGGGTGGCGCCAGTCATCGAACAGCCCGACCTGAACGATGCCGGGCGGAAGGTTCGCGGTTCGCTCGGCCGGCGTGGCGAGGACGAGTTCGCGGTGGTGATGGGCAAGATAGCGCGCCAGCTCGAAGACCAGCAGGCGACTGTCCTCCGGCTCGATCCCGGCTGCCCTGACGGCGTCGAGATCCGGGACGGGGATGACCTGATCGCGCAGCGCGAGGCGCTCGGCGTCCGCGGCGACATAGTCGGGGCAGTCCTCGTCGTAGAGGCTGTCCTGATCGATGACCTGGACGAAGCGTTGCTCCAGATGCGGGTTTTCGGCGAGGTAATCGGCGTGGGCCGCCGCGGTGATGAAGGCGCTCGGAGGTCGGCGATTGGCCGGGCGGCTCGCAAAGGTCGTGATCATGCAGTCAGGCTCGCCCGCGCGCGGCGAGTAGCCGAAGGTCTCCAGCACGATCGCCCAATCCTCAGGCGAGCGATAGAGCGACATGCGCGCTGCGGCCGGATAGACATAACCGTTGTCGAGCATCGGGAAGGAGAAGTCCTGCGCCGCCCGGTCGAGAATGGCGAGGATGTCTTCGGCGCGCATGCGGATCAAAGCGTCGCCTCGATCGCCCGCGCGGCCGCGGCCGGATCTTCCGCGCGGCTGATCGGGCGGCCGATGACGAGCACGCTTGCGCCGTTGTCGCGCGCCGCGCGCGGCGTGACGACCCGCTTCTGGTCGCCGGTGCCGCCGCCCGTGGGACGCAGGCCGGGGACGACGAAGAAGCCGTCCCTCCACGCCTTCTTGACCATCCCGACCTCCTGGCCGGAGCACACGATCCCGTCGAGCCCGGCCGCATGGGCAAGCTCGGCAAGGCGCATCACCTGCGTCTCGGCGCTGCCATAGACGCCGGTCGCGGTGAGGTCGCTCGCATCGAGGCTGGTGAGCATCGTCACTGCGACCACCTTGGTGCCCGCAGCCGCTGCCGCCTTGGCATCCTCCATCATCGCCCGCCCGCCGCTGGCATGGACGGTGACGATCGCGGGTTCATAGACGTGGATCGCCTGCATCGCGGCAGCGACGGTGTTGGGGATGTCGTGGAACTTCAGGTCGAGGAAAATCGGCAACCCGCAATGGGCGATCTCGTGCACCCCGTGCGCGCCGTGGGCGCAGAAGAACTCGAGGCCCAGTTTGACCCCGCCGACATGCGCCTTGACCTTCTCGACCAGCGCGCGCGCGGGTTCGAGCTGGGGCACGTCCAGCGCCAGATAGACCGGATTGCTCATTCGCCTGCGCTCCCCCCGCCGTCACCCGGGCCGCTTGCCCCGTCGCCCGCATCGGAAATGTCGAAGGGCTCAGGCCCCTCTCCCCCGCTTTTGCGCAGGCTTTCCACAGGGTTGTCCGACGCATGCGAGGCGCTCGCCGCCGCCGTCATGTCGGCACGGTGCGCCATGGCATTGTTCTTGAGCGAATTCTCGAGCGTGCGCACACGCCGCCCCATGCTCCACAGAACGCTGCGGTGCACCGCCCACATCGGCAGGAAGCCGGCGGTGAAGGCGAGCAGCGCCAGCACCGGCACCTTGGTCTCGAGCACGAGGTTCTGCCACAGCCGCAGTTCGACCGGCTGCCAGTTGTAGATGGCGAAGACCAGGAAGCCGAGCGCGGCCAGAACCCAGATGATGGTGCGAAGGACTTTCACGAAGGTGGTGTCTCCCGATGGCCCCTTGTGGCGGCGAACCTAAGCCATTCGCGTCCCTTGTCCAGCACCGGCGCCCTCATCCGAAGACGCGCGCGAAGATCGTGTCGACATGCTTGAAGTGGTAGCCGAGGTCGAACTTCTCCTCGAGCTGCTCGGGGCTGAGGGCGGCGGTGACGTCGGGATCGGCCTTGAGCAGATCGAGCAGCGAGAGCGCGCCGTCCGATTCCCACACCTTCATCGCGTTGCGCTGGACAAGACGGTAGCTCTCGTCGCGGGTGAGGCCCGCCTGCGTCAGCGCCAGCAGCACGCGCTGCGAATGGATCAGCCCGCCCATGCGGTTCATGTTCTTCTCCATGCGCGCAGGATAGACCAGCAGCTTCTCGACCACCCCGGTCAGCCGCGCGAGCGCGAAGTCGAGCGTGATCGTCGCATCGGGGCCGATGTAGCGCTCCACCGAGGAGTGCGAGATATCGCGCTCGTGCCACAGCGCGACGTTCTCGAGCGCGGGGGTGACGGCGCTGCGCACCACCCGTGCCAAGCCGGTGAGGTTCTCGGTCAGCACCGGATTGCGCTTGTGCGGCATGGCGCTGGAGCCCTTCTGGCCGGGCGAGAAATACTCCTCGGCCTCGAGCACCTCGGTGCGCTGCAGGTGGCGGATTTCGGTCGCGAGGCGCTCGATCGAGCTGGCGATGACGCCGAGCGTGGCGAAGAACATCGCGTGGCGATCGCGGGGGATGACCTGCGTCGAGACCGGCTCGATGGCGAGGCCCAGCTTATCCGCGACATAGGCTTCGACCGCCGGATCGACATTGGCGAAGGTGCCGACCGCGCCCGAGATTGCGCAGGTCGCGATTTCCGCGCGCGCCGCGACCAGCCGGGTGCGGCAGCGGGCGAACTCGGCATAGGCCTCGGCGAGCTTCAGGCCGAAGGTCACCGGCTCGGCATGGATGCCGTGGCTGCGGCCGATGGTGGGGGTGTACTTGTGCTCCTCGGCGCGCGTCCGGATCGCGGCGAGCAGCGCGTCGAGATCGGCGAGCAGGATGTCGCTCGCCCGCGCCAATTGCACCGAAAGCGTGGTGTCGAGCACGTCGGAGCTGGTCATGCCCTGGTGCATGAAGCGCGCTTCCTCGCCGACCTGCTGCGCCACCCAATCGAGGAAGGCGATCACGTCATGCTTGGTGACCGCCTCGATCGCGTCGATCGCGGCGACGTCGATCGCCGGGCTGGTCGCCCACCAGTCCCACAGCGCCTTGGCCGCGGACTGGGGCACCACGCCCAGATCGGCGAGCTTCTGCGTCGCGTGCGCCTCGATTTCGAACCAGATGCGATACTTCGCCTCGGGCTCCCACAGGGCGGTCATGGCAGGGCGGGCATAGCGGGGGACCATCGGGCGGCTCCGGATGAGGGCGAGAACGTGCCCGCGCGGCTAGGCGGCAAGGGCGCGGATGGCAAGAGCGGGCGCGGCCCATGATCGGGCGCTGTCCCCGCTTACAATTGCCCCAGGCTCGCCCATTTTGCCACAGCATGGGCACGGGTTGCGGCATCGAGCTTGGCGCGCGCATTGTCGATATGGAACCGTACCGTCGCCTCTGACAGCGAGAGGATCACCGCGATTTCCCAATCGGTCTTGCCCTCGGCGACATAGGCGAGGCAATCGGCCTCGCGCGGAGTGAGCGCGGGCGGGGCGCCCTCAGCACCCTGCCCCTCTGCGGGTGCCAGATCGATCAGATGATCGGTGAACAACAGTGCTGCGCGGTGCACCGTGCGCGCGCATTCGGGCGGGGGCGCGCCTTCCGCAAAGCCGATGTGAACCGAGGCGATCCGCCCCGCCGGGCCATAGGAGGTCGCACACAGGGCCTCGCCGATGCGCGCTTCGGACAGCGCCTCCCAGTAATCGCCGAAGCGCCGGTCGCGATGCGGGGCATAGTCGCTGAAACGATAGCGCGTGCGCCCTTCGCGGATCGGGCGCAGCAGGGGGTTCTTGTCAAAGCAGATGAAGTTGAACGCCGCGCTGCCTTCCCAGCCGGGGACCGCGTGCCGCTCGATCACCCCGCCCGCGGCGTAGTGGCGCTGCGAGGTCAGGCGTCCCACGGGCCGCGTATAGGCGCGCGCCTGAAAATAGGTCGCCCCGCGCGCGAACACGTGATCGCGGAAGCGCGCGGTCGCGGCGGCAGGATCGCTGGCGGTCAGCACCGGCATCAGATCGGCCATCCACTGCTGCATCACGCCCCCTTCGCGCTTGAGCATCTGCGAGAATAGCCGCGCCCCGCGCGCTTGTCACGCGCCGCCAAAGGCAGCGCGCGCCTTGTCAACCTCCCGATCCCGGGAGGTAGGCGAGATGGCCCCGGTTCTGACATTTCCCCGGTGCGGGATCATCAAGCGGGAGATGCGGCAATGCGGGCAGGGCGAGGCGCGAGGATAGGAGCGCTGGCGGCGGGGACGGCGCTCGCCGCTGCGCTGGCGCTGCCGCAATCCGCAGCGGCGCAGGTCGTGCTGGACGAGATGGTGGACGAGCCGGTGCCGCCGCCGGTCGATCCCGATGCGGCCAACCGGCAGGCGGCGATTGATCTGGCAGCAGCGCTCAATGCTGGGCTCCAGCGATCTGGACCGGGTGTCCCGGCGGAGTGCGCGCAGGTGAGTTATGTCGCCACAGGCAGCCGCGTTACCTTCAATAATCCGACGACGCTTGGGATTTTTGTGTTCTCTTGCCTTAGTTCAGTTGCCAACACCGTCACAAACATCACCGGCGAGCACCGCCAGATGCAGACCGAGATAACCCGCACCATCGACAACCGTCTCGGCCAACCGGGCGAGGTTGAAGTTCGCGGGCTGGCGATGGGGCAGGCACCCTTGCGCACCACCGCGACCTCGCTGGCGCAGGCGCGCACCGGTTTGCTGACCGACGCCCGCTCGGCCACCGGCAGACGCTATTTCGCTGGAACCGCGATCCAGACCGGCGGCGGCCCCGAATTGGTCACCGACCGCATTCTCGCCGAACGCCTGACCCGGCGGCAATTGGTCGTGCTGGGGTTTGTCGAGTCGCTCGGCCCGGGCACGGCTGCCTTTGGCGAGGCTGGGCAATGCCCGACGCCGACCTCGCTGGCCGGGTGCCAATCCACCGGCGGCGTGTTCGAGGTCCCGGGCCTTACCTCCAACACCACCATCCAGACGATGCGCATCCTCACCATCACCCAGCAGGTCGAGCGCACGATCACCGGTGGCACCACCTTCTTCGATGTCACGCTCACTGCGCTGCCCACCGGCGCGATCCATGCCGCCGCCCCGCAAGGCGGCTTTGGCGCGAGCGGGCGGTTCTTGCGGCGGCTGACCGATGGTCCGGGCGAAAGCGCGGCGCGGCGCGGGGCGTTCTGGGGGGAAGCCTATGCGCGCGACGGCAGCTTCGATGCCAGCGCCGCGCTCGGCCGGGTGGAAGGGCAGGGGGAAGGGCTGGTGCTCGGCCTGCTGCTCAACCCGGCCGAGCACATCACGCTCGGGATTGCGGGCGAATATGGCACCGGAGCGCTGGCGATCCCCGATCCGCTGACCCCCGAAAGCGCCGATCTGCGCCAGCTGCTGGTGGGCGTGCATGGCCGCGCGGCGTTCGGCGCGCTCGAAGTGAGCCTTGCCGCCAGCTATGGCGGGCTGCGGGTGCGCAGCAGCGGCGCGTCCGAAGCCGGGGCGGCGCAGGCGGACTATGACGGCGACCTGTTCGGTGTCTCGGGCGAGGCGGGCTACCGGCTGGCATTCGGGCCGCTCTCGCTGCGCCCCCATATCGGCGCGGCGCATCTGGAATGGGACCGGGCCGCCTTCAGCGAGACCGGCGGCCCTGCGCCGCTGGCGGTGGCCGAGGATGATCTCGGCCAGACCCGGCTGTGGGCCGGGGCCGACGCCGCGCTGACGCTGGGCGGGGAGGGCAGCCGCTTCACCCTCACCGCCTATGGCCGCGCGGTCCGCGCCTCCGGCGACCGGCAAAGCGTGGTCACGACTTTCGATCCGCAGCTCCCCGGCATCGGCTTTGTGGTAGCAGGGCCAGCGACCGCGCGCACTTCGGCCGAACTGGGCGCGGCGCTCGATTGGCGGGTGGCGCAGCGCGTGACGCTGGCGCTGGGCTATGACGGCCGCCTCGCCGACAATCAGCGCGATCACGCCGCGCGCGCGGTGGTGCGGGTGGGGTTCTAGATCAGCCCTTTTGACCGCAGCGAGACATGCCCCTCGCGCCCGATGATCACGTGATCGTGGACAGTCACCCCCATGTGCCGCCCGGCCTCGGCAAGGCGCTGGGTGATCTGGATGTCGGCGCGAGAGGGCTCGGGGCTGCCCGAGGGGTGGTTGTGGACGAGGATCATCGCGCTCGCGCCCACGTCCATCGCGCGGCGGATCACTTCGCGCGGGTGGATCGCGGCCTCGTCGATACTGCCGTCGCCAACATGGTGATCCTCGATCAGCCGGTTCTTGGTGTCCAGATAGAGCACGCGCACGCGTTCGATGGTGAGGTGCGCCATGTCGGTGGTGAGGTAGTCGATCAACGCCTGCCAGCTCGAAAGCACCGGCTTGCCCATGATTTCGCCCCGCGCCATGCGCCGTGCCGCTGTGGCGACGGCCTTCAGCGCCGCTGCCGAGTTCTCGCCGATGCCCTTGACCCGCTGGAGCGCCTTGGGATCGGCGTTCATCACGCCCGCAAGGCTCCCGAACTGGGCGAGCAGCGCCTTGGCCATTGGCTTGGTATTGCCGCGCGGGATCGCGGCGAAGAGCAGGTATTCGAGCACCTCGTAATCGGCGAGCGCCTCCGCGCCCCCGGTCAGCAAGCGGTGCCTGAGGCGCGCGCGGTGCCCGTCGCCCGCAGCCTTGCCCGCGTCCCAATCGGGCGCCGCGCTGTCGAGAAAATCGAAACTGTCTTCAGCTTCCGGCAATGCGACCCTCCGGAAAAGCGTTGGCGATGGTGTGTCTCATTGCCTTTGGAAGGGGATACGCGCAAGAGTTGGCGACGATGCGGCAATCGGAGGCGGAGACGGTAGAGGGGCCGCAGGACGGCGGAAGCGGGCGCGCGCCGCCGCGCCGCCGCTGGCGCAATCCCGTCATGCTGGGGGTCGCCGCCGCCGCGCTGGTTGGCGGCGGGACGCTGTGGCTGAGCCGCGAGCGAATCGCCCGCGACGTGATCGACGACTACCTTGCGGGTCGCGGTGTCCCGGCAGCTTACGACATCGTCAGCCTCACGCCGCAGCAACAGGTGATCGCAAACCTCGTGGTCGGTGATCCGGCGCGGCCCGATCTCACCGTCCGGCGCATGGTGATCGAGACGGGCGTGGGCTGGCAGGGGCCCGAACTGCGGCGCGTCTCGATTGAGGGCGCGCGGGTGTTTGCCACCTTCAAGGGCGGCAGGTTCAGTCTCGGCAAGCTCGATCCGCTGGTGTTTACCGGCAGCAAGGAGCCGCCTGTGCTCCCGGCGATCGACCTCGTGCTGACCGACGCGCGCGGGCTGCTGGAGAGCGATTACGGGCGCGCCGGGTTCAAGCTCGACGGCAAGGGCCGGCTCGATGACGGCTTTGCCGGCGTGCTGGCCGCGACCGCGCCGGGGATCGGCACGCAGGATTGCCGCGCCGGAAGCGCGACGCTCTTCGGCAGCCTCACCACCTCGGGCGGCGCTGCCGCATTCGATGGGCCGTTGCGGCTGGCAAACCTCGCCTGCGGAGGCGCGAGCCTGGCGCGGGCGGATATCGGAACGAAGGCACGCCTGACCGCCGATTTCGCTGCGGCCGATGCCGGTTTCCGGGTCACGGGCGGCGGGTTGGGAATAGCCGATCTGGCCGCTGCCGGGCTGGGCGGCAGCGCAGAAATCGGTTGGTCGAAGGGCCGTCTCGCCTTCGGCCATGATCTGGCGCTGACCGGCCTTGCCGCGCCGCAGGGCCGCCTTGCGCGGCTTGTCGCCGAGGGCGATTGGCGCGGCGCGGCCGACGGGTCGAGCGGGCAGTGGGAGGGCACCTTGCGCGGCGCGG
>OFDC01000828.1_pt1 | contig 19520 bp, 25 predicted proteins | sample 1520941 | NCBI WGS metagenome assembly OFDC01 (sample SAMEA94258168, study PRJEB24077) | hot springs metagenome | biome: Aquatic biome; feature: Water | place: India | collected 2012-12-06 | depth 5 m | reverse complement strand
CCACCGGCATGTCCGCGCCGCCGATCGGGATGATCAGCAGGAAGCCGATGATGAACGACAGTACGGTGATCGTGGTGATCACCCAGGCCGACTGGTCCTGCGTGAAGTATGCCACCAGGCCGATGATCGCGATCAGCGTGCCAAGGTTGAGCACGTGGCGCCCCGGCAGCAGGATCGGCGATCCGCTCATCTTGCCGGCAAGCTTGAGGAACGCGATGACCGAGCCCGAGAACGTGATCGCACCGATGGCGATACCAAGGCCCAGCTCGATCCGGCTGACCGGTTTGATCTGGCCATCCGGGAGCATGATACCGAAGGCATCGGGATTGAGATAGGCCGCAAGGCCTACCAGCACTGCAGCAAGCCCGACCAGCGAGTGGAATGCGGCAACCAATTGCGGCATGTCGGTCATCGCGATCTTGCGGGCAATGACGAAGCCGATCCCGCCACCGATGGCCAGAGCCACGATGATTTCCGGAAGGCTGGCAATCTCGTGCGTCAGCAGCGTCGTGACCACCGCGATGGTCATGCCGATCATGCCATAGCGATTGCCTGCACGGCTCGTCGCCGGGCTGGAAAGGCCGCGCAGCGCGAGGATGAACAGGACGCCCGAGACCAGATAGGCCAGCGCCACCCAGGGAGAGACAGCGACGTGCTCCATCACTTCTTCTCCTTCTTCTTGTACATCGCCAGCATGCGCGCGGTAACGGCGAAGCCGCCGAAGATGTTGACCGAAGCCAGCACCACCGCACCCAGCCCCAGCCACTTGGCAGACGGGCTACCGGCAGCCGCCGAAGCGACCAGCGCGCCCACCACGATCACCGAGGAAATCGCATTGGTCACCGCCATCAGCGGCGTATGCAGGGCCGGCGTGACCGACCAGACGACGTAGTACCCGACAAAGCAGGCGAGCACGAAAATGCTCAGGATCGATATGAAGTCCATGGCTTTCCCCCTCAGCCGAGCAGTCGTTCGTTGACCACCTTGCCGCCCTGCGTCAGGCGGATGGCGTTGCCGATTTCCTCGTCCAGAACAGGCTTGCCCTGCTCCTTGTCCCAGAAGGCCGAGAGGAAGTTGTAGAGATTGCGGCTGAACAGCGCCGAAGCATCCGCCGGCAGATGCGCAGGTGTGTTCGAATAGCCGACGATCTTGACGCCGTGCTTCTCGACCACCTCATCCGCCACCGAACCCTCGACATTCCCGCCCTGCGCCACGGCAAGGTCGAAGATCACCGAGCCCGGCTTCATCGTCGCGATCTGCGCGTCAGAGATCAGGCGCGGTGCAGCGCGGCCCGGTATCAGCGCGGTGGTGATGACGATGTCCTGCTTGGCGATGTGCCCGCTCACCAGTTCGGCCTGCGCCTTCTGGTATTCCTCGCTCATTTCCGTGGCATAGCCACCGGCGCCTTCGCCTTCGATCCCGGCGACGTTCTCCACGAAGATCGGCTTGGCGCCAAGCGACTGGATCTGCTCCTTGGTGGCCGAACGCACGTCAGTCGCCGAAACTTGCGCACCCAAACGGCGCGCCGTGGCGATGGCCTGAAGCCCGGCAACGCCGACGCCCATGACGAAGCACTTGGCAGCAGAGACCGTGCCCGCCGCCGTCATCATCATTGGAAACGCGCGGCCATAAAGGTTGGCGGCGACCAGCACCGCCTTGTAGCCGGCGAGGTTGGACTGCGAGGACAGGATGTCCATGCTCTGCGCGCGGGTAATGCGCGGCATGAACTCCATGGCGAGGGCTTCAAAACCGGCCGCAGCGTACGCATCAACCCGCGCGCGCTTACCGAAGGGATCGAGCCCGGCAACAATCCATGCGCCCGGATTGGCGCCAGCCAGCAGCTCAGGCTCCGGACCCTGCACGCCGAGCACGATGTCCGCGCCCTGCACCGCATTGTCCGTCACCTCGGCTCCTGCCGCACGGTATTCATCGTCAGAGATCGAGGCGGTAATACCCGCCCCGGTCTCGACAGCCACCGTAGCCCCGAGGGCAATGAATTTCTTGCAGGTCTCCGGCGATGCCGAAACCCTGCTCTCCCCTGTCGCACGTTCCCGAAGGACGGCGATCTTTATTGCCCCCGCCACGGCGCTCTTACTGGATCACCAGGACGACCACGAAAACCAGCACGCAAACTGCTGGCGTGGCCCACTTTACCATGTTCACGAAGCCTTCGTAGGTCGACTTTGCAGCCTTGATGTCGTTTGCCGGAGCCATTTTCTTCCCCAAAAACCATGCGCCACTGGGGCGCGACGTGCATGCTCTAGCGGTGGCCGTCCCTGCGCTCAAGTGCGGAGCGGTCCTATCGCGCTTAATCGGGTCTTTACCCTATGACCTTAGACCGACGCTCCTGACGTATTTGCGGGGGAGTCAAAAGACTAGGTCATGCAGGAGCCCGAACAGCGCCTTCTCATGCTGATTGATGACGAACCCGCCCAGTGTCGCCTGATCTCGGCGCTGGCTTCGCGGGAGGGATGGCGCACGATCATCGCCCGCGATTCGGAAAGCGCAATCGCCACGCTCGGCACTCGCCAGGGCATGCAACTCGGCGCCATCATTCTCGACCAATGGGTTCCCGGCGACGATGCCTGCGCGCTGATCGCCGAATTGAAGGCACGCCGTCCTGCCCTTCCGATCCTGATGCTCACCACCAGCAACTCGCCACTGCTCGCGGTTGAGGCCATGCGCGCGGGCGCCACCGATTACCTGATCAAGCCGGTTGCGCCGGAACGCCTGCTCCAGGCCCTGCGCAGTGCAACTTCGCGCGAGACCGACGCCAGCGAACTGCAGCCCCTCACAGAGAAGTTCGGCACAGCGCTGGACTTCGATTCGATGATTGGTGCAACTCCAGCCTTCCGTGCCGCGCTGGCCGTAGCCGCGAAGGCAGCGCGGACCCATGGCAGTATCCTGATCGAAGGCGAAAGCGGCACGGGCAAGGAAATGCTGGTCCGCGCCATGCACGCCGCCAGCCCGCGCAGCCGCACCGCGCTCAAGACCATCAACATCGGCGGCATGCCTGCCAATCAGGTCGAATCTGCCTTGTTCGGACACGAAAAGGGCGCCTTCGCCGGAGCGTTTGAACGTCACGTAGGACTGCTCCAGCACGCCGATGGCGGCACCCTGGTGATCGACGAGGTCGATCGCCTGCCCGATACCGTGCAGGAGCGCATGATCCGCTTCCTCGAACGGGGCGACGTCCAGCCCATCGGCGCGCGTCATTCTTTCCGCGTCGATGTGCGAGTGATCGCCTGCGCCAATGCCGGCCTGCGCGACCTCGTCGAGACCCGCGACTTCCGCGCTGAACTCCACGCCTTGCTCAGCCAGACACAAGTCCTGCTGCCCGCCCTGCGCGAGCGCGCCGCCGATATTCCGGCGCTTGCAAGGCATTTCCTGACCCGCATCGGTGAACAGCCGGGCCTCAGGCCGCTGGGCATTACCGATGGCGCACTGGCACTGCTGTCGGCATACGATTGGCCCGGCAACGTCCGCCAGTTGCAAGCCACCCTGTTCCGCGCCGCCGTGTTCTGCGATGGCGAGGCCCTTACGGCGCAGGACTTCCCCAGCCTTTCAAGCTTGATCGGGGAATCCAGCCGCCGTGCACCGAACGTCACCGATGGTGCCGGCATCACGTTATTCGCACCCGATGGCAACCTGCGACCACTCGAAGAGATCGAGGCCGATGTCATTCGCCTTGCCATCGGCCATTACCGGGGCCGCATGACCGAAGTTGCCCGCCGTTTGGGCATCGGCAGGTCCACCCTTTACCGCAAGCTTTCGGAGCTGGGCATCGACAACGCCGCCTGACCCGCGCTAGCCTGCGGGCATGACGGGAACCACGGAATTTGCAGGGCGCGTCGCGCTCGTGACCGGCGCGGCATCTGGCATAGGGGCAAGCGCTGCCCGCTGGCTCGATGCGCAAGGAATCGAAGAACTCGTTCTGGTCGACATCGATCGTCCGGCGCTCGATCGCTTGGGTCTGGCCTGCAAGGCACGCCCTTTCGGCGGCGATGTCTCCGATCCGTCGCTGTGGAAACTGCTCGAGCGCGAAGTGCCGCGGATCGACTACGCCGTGCTCAATGCCGGCATTGCCAGCAATAGCGAGATCACGGACCTTGATATCACGGCGTGGCGCAAGACCCTGTCTGTCAATCTTGACGGGACGTTTCTCTCGCTGCGAACCGCCTTGCGCGCCATGAAGAAGGCCGAGAGCGGAGCCGTCGTGCTGACGGCGTCGGTGTCCGGTATAAAGGCGGCTGCCGGAACCGCTGCCTATTCAGCTTCGAAAGCGGCCACGATCCAGCTCGCCAAGGTCGCCGCTGCAGAAGCCGCTAGGTATGGTGTGCGCGTGAATGCCATCGCACCGGGCGGAGTCGACACCGGCATATGGGACCGCGCCGAGTGGTTTGCCCCCCTTGTAGAACAGCACGGTGGCCGCGCTGAAGCGCTTGCCGCAATGGCGAAGGATGCAACGCCGCTGGGCCGCTTCGCCCGTGCCGATGAAGTCGCCGCGCAGATCGGCTTCCTGCTGTCCGACGCGGCTGCCACCATCACCGGCACCTGCCTGGTCAGCGATGGCGGCGTTTCACTCTAGACGGCTTGCGCGAAGTCCGTCAGGGCCGCGTCACGCAAGCCGCGCCATACGTGTAGCGCCTGGATCGTTTCTGCCACGTCGTGCACCCGCACCATCTGGCAGCCCGCATCCATTGCTTTGAGCGCCAGCATCACCGAACCCGGCATGCGCTGGTGTGCCGGCACCTCATTCGACAGCGCCCCGATCATCCGCTTGCGGCTCGCCCCGAACAGGATCGGCTGGCCGAGCGCATGGAACATTGGCAGGGCATTGATCAGCGCAAGGTTCTCCGCCAGCGACTTGCCAAAGCCTATGCCCGGATCCAGCAGCACCTTCTCCCGCGCGATCCCCGCCGCCACGGCTGCATCACGACGTTCGCGCAAGGCATCAAAGACATCGAGCACAACGTCGGCATAATCGCCATCGGCATGCAGATCGCCGTCGGTGCCCGGCGCATGCATCAACACCACCGGCGCGCCTGACCGCGCCACGAGCTCTGCCGTTCGTGCGTCGTGACGCATGGCCGAAACATCGTTGACGATGTGCGCTCCTGCCGCCAGCGCTGCCTCGATCACCGTGGAGCGTCGGCTGTCGATGGAGATCGCGGCACCCGCTGCCGCCAGTTGTTCGATCACCGGCACAACGCGCTTGACCTCGTCGCCCTCCCACACCGCCGCTGCGCCGGGGCGGGTGGATTCACCGCCAACGTCGATCAGCGCTGCTCCGGCTGCCAGCATCGCGTGGGCATGATCCAGCGCGGCATCCGGCTTGTCGAGGAATTGGCCGCCATCGGAAAAGCTGTCCGGCGTAACGTTGAGAATGCCCATCACCACCGGTTGATCGATGCGCAGCGTCCGCTGCCCGCAGACCAGCGGCGCGTGCGTGCGGCGCAGGTTGTCCCACTGCTCCAAAGCATCGGCGGCAAGTGCATCGGGCAAAGTCGCAATCGCCGCCTGAATCTCGCCCGCGCCAAACCGCTGTCGCGAAACAACCTTGCCGCCCTTACGCACGATCAGGGCGAAGCGGCTGGCGTAGACCAACCCGCCACCCAACCTGATCGCCTCGCCCTCCTCCGCCTGCGGACTACCGCACAGCGCAATCGGGCGAATGTAGACGCTTCGCATCAGTCCTCGACAGCCAGCAGATAGAGTTGCCGCAGCGCATCGATCGGCTTGACCTCGCCCTCATGTTCAACATGCCAGAAGGTCCAGCCATTGCACGAAGGCGCACCCTGCAGCTTCGCGCCCAGGCCATGGATCGATCCGGTCTCGGCCCCCGCCTGCAGCGAACCGTCCGCGCGCACCACCGCCTCGAACTTCGCCTTCTTCGCCGTCAGGCGTGTACCCGGCGCGAGCATGCCGCTCTCGACCAGCGCTCCAAACGCCACCTTGGGCGCACTGCGCTTGGACTGCATCGTGGTCAGAGCAGATTCGTCCAGCGGCAACGCCAGTTCGATCCGCTCCTGCGCCACTTCGATGTAATCGTCCTCGCGCTCGCAGCCGATCCAGTCGCGCCCCAAGCGCTTGGCCACAGCACCTGTCGTTCCGGTGCCAAAGAACGGGTCCAGCACCACGTCACCCTTGTTGGTCGTAGCCAGCATCACGCGATAGAGCAGCGCCTCGGGCTTCTGCGTCGGGTGCGCCTTGGTGCCATTGCGGCGCAGGCGTTCAGGGCCGGAACAGATCGGCAGAACCCAGTCCGAGCGCATCTGCAACTCGTCGTTCAGCGTCTTCATCGCGCGATAGTTGAAGGTGTACTTCGACTTCTCGCTTTTCGACGCCCAGATCAGCGTCTCGTGCGCATTGGTAAAGCGCGTGCCCTTGAAGTTGGGCATCGGGTTGGCCTTGCGCCAGACGATGTCGTTGAGGATCCAGAACCCCAGGTCCTGCAGGATCGTGCCGACGCGGAAGATGTTGTGATAGCTGCCGATCACCCAGATCGAACCATCGGGCTTGAGCAGGCGCCGCGCCTCGGTCAGCCATTCGCGGGTAAACTGGTCGTAGACCGCAAAGCTTGAAAACTTGTCCCAGTCGTTGGTCACCGCATCGACATGGCTGCCATCAGGCCGTGCCAGATCGCCGCCCAATTGCAGGTTATAGGGCGGATCGGCAAAGATCATGTCGATCGAGGCGTCGGGCAGCTTGCGCATTTCCGAAATGCAGTCCCCGCGCAGGATCTGGTTCACCGGCAGCGCAACATCCGCCTTCAGCACCTTTGCCGGCGCCGCACGCAATGCCTTCGCGCGTTCCTTGACTGCAACTGCCATATCTAGTCCCTGACCCCTTGTGGATAAGGCCACCGTTTGAGTCATCAGGGACTCGCCGTCAAGCGGCGACTCGCCAGATTCCGGCGAGTCGCGCGGGGTTCAGGATGAGAACGAAAAGAGTCTATTTCGATATCTAGAGTCTTGGGACGGGCGCAGGACTCAATATCTGGTAGTGTGCCCACGCGGACTCACCGCCAAATTTTTTCGTCAGAGCAACTGCAACTGCGCCACTGGAGCAAAGCTGCGCCGGTGCAGCGGCGTCGGCCCATGTTCGCGCAGGGCCGCGAGATGCTCGGGCGTGCCATACCCGGCATTGCGCTCCCACCCGTAGTGCGGATGCGCAAGAGCCGCTTCGCGCATGATCCGGTCACGGTGTTCCTTGGCGATGATCGAGGCCGCCGAGATGCACGGCTCCAGCGCATCGCCGCCGACGATCGGCCGTGCGGGCCAGCACCATTCGGGCCGCCGGCCATGCGGCGTCAGGTTGCCGTCGACCAGCACCTCGCCCACGCCTTCGTCATGCGCGATCTGCTCGCACAGTGCCTGCACCGCCAGCGTCATCGCCAGCATCGTCGCGCCGAAGATGTTGAGCCGGTCGATCTCCTCGGGCTCGACGACGCCCACCGCCCAGCGGCAGCGCCGCTTGATCTTCTCTTCCAGCTCCGCCCGGCGCGCCGCGCTCAGCTTCTTGGAGTCATCCAGACCCGAAGGCCGCGGCTTGCACAAGACCACCGCCGCCGCCACCACTGGCCCGGCCAGAGGCCCTCGCCCCGCTTCATCCACACCGATGGTGACCATGGACGAAAAGGAGGTGGCACAACTGGCGTTCAGGGGCATTGTGGCTTGCATGACGAATCCGATCCTGCGCTCGCTATCGCCTCTCGCCCTGCTCCTCGCAAGCTGTGGCTCATCAATTTCCGCCCAGGACGCCGAAACGGCCAAAGCGGGCATCGCGATCGCCGATGTCGCCACGTTCGACGAGCCTTGGGCGATGACCTTCCTTCCCGGCACCAACCAGGCCCTGATCACCGAGAAGAAGGGCAAGCTCAAGCTCTGGACCGAAGGCACAAGCAAGACCGTCGACGTCTCCGGCACGCCCACAGTCGATTACGGCGGACAGGGCGGCTTCGGCGATGTCGTCGCCGCGCCCGATTTCGCACAGAGCGGCATGGTCTATCTCAGCTGGGTCGAAGCGGGTGAGAAAGACACGCGAGGCGCGGTCGTCGCCCGCGCCAGGCTGGTGATGGGGGATGCTCCCCGCCTCGAAGGCCTGAGCGTGATCTGGCGGCAGTTCCCCAAGGTCACCGGCAAGGGCCACTTCTCGCACCGCATCGCCTTCTCGCCCGACGGGCAATACCTGTTCATCTCCTCGGGTGATCGGCAGAAGTTCACCCCGGCACAGGACCTGAACGCCAACCTCGGCAAGGTCCTCCGCCTCCTGCCCGATGGCAGTCCCGCCCCCGGCAACCCCTTTGAAAGCAAGGGCGGCGTTTCGGCACAGATCTGGTCCTACGGCCACCGCAACCTGCTCGGCCTCGCCTTCTCGCCCGATGGCCGCCTGTGGGACCTCGAGCACGGCCCCGCCGGCGGTGACGAGATCAACCACGTCGAACCGGCCAGGAACTACGGCTGGCCCTTGGTTTCAGACGGCGACCACTACGACGGCAAGCCGATCCCGCGCAACAAGACGCGCCCCGACCTCGCCCAGCCCGCAATCAGCTGGAACCCCGTCATCGCGCCGGGCGACATGATCTTCTACACCGGCAAAGCCTTCCCCCAATGGCAAGGCCAGGCCCTGATCGCCGCATTAGGTGCAGGCGGCATCGTCCGCGTGAAGATCGACGACGAGAAAGCCACCGAACTCGAACGCATAGACCTCGGCAACCGCATCCGCGAGATCGAGCAGGCACCGGACGGGACGCTCTATGTGCTGGAGGATGGCGAGGAGGCGAAGTTGCGGCATGTCGTGCCGAAGGGGTGAGAATGGGCGACGGAGACCGGCAATAAATTCGTCGGGCCTGAAAGCAATGAATGAGCGCTTTCGCAGAAAAAGCGTCGGTCGGAACACAAGGTCCTTGAAGTCATTCTGCAACTGTCCGAAACTGCCTCGATGCCATTCTACCGCTTCATGATTCATGGCCGGGACCCCCGCCATCCAGACGATGTTCGCGGCTTTTTCACCACCCGACATGCGTATGCTTCGACGAAGGAGAAGGCGGCAGAGAAGGTGCTGTTACGACTGACCAAGGAATTCACGACGGGTGTTTCCGCCGCAATCTGGAACAGCGATGCTCCGAAAATGACCGTCGAAGACGGCTGGCGGATAGGCATCCATCAACTCCGCTCGGCACCGAACAAGGGCAGCACATTTACGATCTCTGAGACGGTAGCAAACCACCAACGCCGGTCGCTAGACAGTCTTTGGACCAAGTTCCCTCGGTCCTCAAAACCCCCGCGACCACCGCACCGCAAACCCGCCATCACCCGCCGCATCGGCAAAATGCCTCGGCTCCTTGCGGAAGAACACGCTGGCCGAGGCGCCCCCACCCCACAGCGCCGTCGCCCAAGCCAACTCGGCATCAATCTCCCGCCCCTTCGGCGCCAGCGACAACGGCACGCGGGCGAAAGTGGCGGTCTGCGTCGCGTAGTCCCACGCTACCGGCAGGTTGAGGTCCAGCCCGCCGCGCTCCACGCGCAAGGGTTGAGAGACGCGCAAGGCCAGTCGGTCTCCGCTCGCCAGCACGCCCTCGCGCGAAAGATCGACGCTCCATGAGGACGACACCAGCCGCGAACCGCTCGTCGCCACCGCCCCGCTGTCGATCCGCGTAAAGCCCAAGCTGCCCGTCGCCCCCAGCGCCCAGCCCTTCCCGAAGCGCCAGCCAAGGCCCGGCGATACCGTCGCCGTCGTCGCCCCGCCGCCACCCAGCGCATCGGCAAACCGCGCGCCGAGGACCGTGCGCTCCTCACGCATCAGGCCAAGGCCGAGCCGCCAGTCGAACGCCCCACCTCGCCCGCCATCCAGCGCCAAGCCAAACTGCGTCATCCGATCCTCGCGCCGCTCACGCAAAGGATCGGGCCGCACCAGCACGCTACGCTCCGCCGAAACCGTCAGCCCCAGGCTGCCCAACAGATAACGCGCCGCCAAGCCCATCTCGGGCCGGGTGAACACGCTACTCGCCATGCCGGCGACAAGGAATTGCGGCTCCCACCGCTGCTGCAATCGCGCGGTCAGGCTCTCGGCACTCACCTTCCACCCCAGCGCCAGATCGAGCGACCGGTCGAGCCGCGTGACCACCGAAGACGTCAGCACTCGCGCCTGCTGCCCCTCACTCGGTGCCAGACGCAACGGCACCGCGCCGAACCGCCGGTCCACCGTGAACGCCAGCGCAAAGCCCGAAGCATCCATCGCCACCGGCCTGCCCCCACCTGCCAGCGCTTCATGCAATGGCAATCGCGACTGCCCGGCGCGCAAACCCGCCGCAAGGTTGAATTTGTAAGCTCGCTGGTATCCATCCAGCATCACCGCGCCAAGCGATGCCCCACTCAACGCATCCCCCATCGCCCCGCTGCTCGTTCCCGTCAGCCCGTCGAGCGACACCGCCACCCGCGTCCCTGCCAGCCCGGTCGAGCCCTGCGGCGAAAAGGCTCGCGCAATATCCAGAATACCGCGGCCATAAACAGCATCGGTGCCCGTGGCCCCCGCATCTCGCGCGGTACGCAGCAGCAGGTCAACGATCTGCGTTCCGGTCAGGTTCGGGAAGGCCTGCGCGAGCAGCGCCACCGCGCCCGAAACCTGTGGCGCGGCAAAGCTCGTGCCGCTCACCACTGTCACGAATGTCCCCTGCGCATTCGTCTCGGTCTTGATCTGGCTTCCCTCGTAAACGCAGCACACCTCTTCGCCCTGGGCCATCAGCACGGATGCCGCCGAGCTTCCCGGCCTGTTGCTGAAGGCCGAAGCCACGCCACTAGCATTGACCGAGCCGACAATGATGACATTGCCGCCACCTGCCTGGAGCAGCGATTGCGCGAAAGGATCGGGATTGTTCGGGTCGATCGCCGGATCGGTGCTGTCGCCATCGTTCCCTGCCGAAACGACAACCACGACGCCGGCCGAGGCGGCCCTCGCAACCGCTGACCGCAATGTCGTGTTGGCCGGGTCGCCGCCCAGCGAAAGATTGATGACCTTTGCGCCCGAGGCGACCGCTGCATTGATGCCCGCCGCGATCGCGCTGTCGGCAAACGTGCAGCCGTCCGACGCAGCACATGACCCCGGCGTATCGGCCCGCAGCATCTGGATGGTTGCACCCCATGCGGTCCCGACGATCCCGGAATTGTTCCGGGCTGCTGCCGCTGTCAGGGCAACCTGCGTGCCGTGGTCGTCATCTGCGTTGTTCAACCCGCGCGATTGCACCACGTCGGTCGATGATGACGCGATCCGTCCGGCAAATTCGGAATTGGACGTATTGATGCCGGAATCGACGATCGCAATCGTCGTCCCCGCCCCGCTCGCTCCTGATTGCCATGCCGTGATCGCGCCATGCAACGAAGGCCCATCCGACCGGCGATATTCCGCCGTATCGAAATTGACCGGAGTGGGAGTGGGTGTGGGAGTTGGGGCAGGCGTCGGAACTGGTGTCGGCGTGGGCGTCGGGGCTGGCGCAGGCGCAGGCGTGCTCGAGACACTGCCGCCCCCTCCGCATCCCGCCAAGGCAGCAGCCAGCGCTGCCACTGCGGCATGACCAAACCAGCGAATTTCCGACATCACCGCACCCCGGCTCCGGTAGCTTTGCCCAAGTCTTGCTGATAACCCCATCGCCGTAAATGCCGAATGACACAGTTCCGGATTGGAATACGCAAATGCCCTTCGATCCCACGATTGTTGACTGCTGGATCTTCGATCTCGACAACACGCTCTATCCCCCATCGACCCGCCTGTTCGACCAGATCGATGAGCGTATGGGCCTGTTCATCCAGCAATTGCTCGGTTGCGACGCCATGGAAGCGCGGCGCGTCCAGAAGCTCTACTTCCACGATCACGGCACCACGTTGTCCGGGCTGATGCATTACCACGCCACCGATCCGTACGAATTTCTCGGCTTCGTCCACGATATCGACATGAGCCCGCTTTCCGCCGCACCACGCCTCGCAAATCGTCTCGCCGCGCTCCCCGGCCGCAAGATCGTCTTCACCAATGGCGATGACGCCTATGCCGCCAAGGTGCTGGCCGGGCTCGATCTTTCGGGCAGCTTCGATGGCATGTGGGATATCCACGCCATGGCCTACAAGCCCAAGCCCGAACCCTCCGCCTACACGGGCATGATCACAGCATTGGGCATCAATCCCGAGACTTCGGTCTTCGTCGAGGACATGGCACGCAACCTCGCCCCGGCGAAGGCGCTCGGCATGCAGACCGTCTGGCTCGATCTCGCCACCGACTGGGGCGATCGCGCCAAGGACGACGCCGCGATCGACGTGGTCACCGATGACGTCGTCGCGTGGCTCGATCATACGATTGCGGCGCTTGCCGATCCGGCATCGCTCGGCTAGTCGCCACGCAATTTTGTTCCATACTGATCCGCCACGGAGAAACGCCATGACCGCCCAAGTCGAAACCGGGCAGCTGCAAGCTGCCATCGAAGCCGCCTGGGAAGACCGCGCCAATGTCACCCCCGCCAGCGATGCCGTGCGCGAGGTGGTCGAGGCCGCGCTCGAACTGCTCGACAGCGGCAAGGCTCGCGCTGCCGAGAAGGTTGACGGCGAATGGCAGGTCAACCAGTGGCTCAAGAAGGCCGTGCTGCTCTCGTTCCGCCTCAACGACAATGCCGTGATCGAAGCCGGCTCGGGCGGCGCCCCTGCGTTCGACAAGGTGCCCTCGAAGTTCGCCGGCTGGGGCGAGAACCGCTTCCGTGACGCCGGTTTCCGCGTCGTCCCCGGTGCCGTGGCGCGCAAGGGCGCACACATCGCCAAGGGCGTGGTGCTGATGCCAAGCTTCGTCAACATCGGCGCCTTCGTCGATGAAGGCACCATGGTCGATACCTGGGCCACCGTCGGCTCCTGCGCGCAGATCGGCAAGAACGTCCATATCTCGGGCGGCGCCGGCATCGGCGGCGTGCTCGAACCGCTGCAGGCAGGTCCCGTCATCATCGAGGACGGCGCGTTTATCGGCGCGCGTTCGGAAGTGGCCGAAGGCGTGATCGTCGGCGAAGGCGCCGTGCTCTCGATGGGCGTCTACCTCGGCGCTTCCACCAAGATTGTCGACCGCGCCACGGGCGAATTCCACATCGGCCGCGTGCCGCCCTATGCCGTCGTCGTGCCCGGCGCGATGCCCGGCAAGCCGCTGCCCGATGGAACACCCGGCCCGTCGCTCTACTGCGCCGTCATCGTCAAGACGGTCGACGCGCAGACTCGCAGCAAGACCGGGATCAACGAACTCCTGCGCGACTGATTCACCTCGATCAAGGTCCGTTCCGGTCATGTCCATGCGGACGTTGCCGGAACAGGGCGGTTCCCTGCGCGTAGAGTCCCCAAGTAGGGTTCTACCGAAGGAGAAGCGCCATGGAACGACGCGGCGAAGAAACGCACATCACCACCGACGAGGCTCGCGGCGGCGAAGGCCTCAACGTGGTACGCTGGGTCCTGCTGATCAGCCTGGTCCTTGCAATCGGTGCATTGACGGTAATCTGGGTTACCGGGGCGCTTACGACGCCCCAGTAAAAGCAAACTGGGGGCGGCATGACTTTGGGCTGGAAGCTGGACAGAAGCCAGCGCGAAGCCCTGCTTGCCGCCCTTCCCCCGCGCTATGCGCGGACTGTGGCCGATCACGTCACCCTGTCGGTCTCGGGCACCGACCTTCCTGAAGCCATAACCACCGCCGAAATCATTGGCCATGTCGACGACGGCGCGGGTGTCGAGGCCTACGTCGTGGCAATCGACGGGTCGACCAGTCGTCCCGATGGCGGCACATGGCATATCACCTGGTCGCTCGGCGAAAATAGGGCAGCGAAGGAAAGCAATAGCGCGATTGCTGCGCATGGCTGGGCAACCGTCGCCCCCATCCCCTTGCTGCTCACCCCTGCGCACTGGTGAGCAAGACCCTCGATCGCACCGCAATGATTGACACAAGCCCTGCCTCGGGCAACCGTCCCGCCATGGCCACTGCGCAATCCATCATTGCCGCGCTCGATCTCGCGCCGCATCCCGAAGGCGGCTGGTTTCGCGAAACGTGGCGCGCGTCCGCCGCGCCGGGCCAGCGCGCGACAAGCACGGCTATCCTGTTCCTGCTTCCCACCGACGAACGCTCACACTGGCACAAGGTCGATGCGGACGAAATCTGGCTATGGCAAGCGGGCGATGCCCTGGCGCTCCATCTCGCACCTCACGACGCAAGCACCCCCATAACGCGCGTGCTCGGGCCGGATCTTGCCACGCAAGATCTGCAAGGGATCGTGCCGGCCGGGCAGTGGCAGGCTGCCGAACCGCTCGCGGGCGATCACGGCTACGTGCTTGTCTCGTGCATCGTTGCGCCGGGATTTGATTTTGCGGGGTTTACCCTTGCCCCGCCCGGCTGGGAACCCGGCGCATGATGCGCACAGCCGCTCGCCTGACGCTGGCACTGTTCTACTTTGCGGCGGGCGTGATCCATATCGTTTCGCCTCGCCCGTTTCTGCTCATCATGCCGGCATGGGTCCCAGCCCCCGAAGCCGTAGTGCTGTGGACCGGCATTGCCGAACTGCTCGGCGCTATTGGCCTGGCGCAAGGGCTGTCCCTGCCGATCCGCCGGGCTGCGGCCATCGGTCTCGCCCTCTATGCGGTGTGCGTCTTCCCCGCCAACATCAACCATTTCGCGCTCGACTTGGCCAAGCCCGGCCACGGGGCGGGCCTTGGCTACCACGTGCCACGCATGTTTGCGCAACCGGTGCTCGTCTGGCTTGCGCTGTGGTCCGGCGGCGTCATCGAATGGCCATGGAAGCCACGGACCCGATAGACACATGCTCCTTTCCGATCCTGCAACCCTCGCCGCCTGCGCGCTGGCTGTCATTCTCGTCGGCATGGCCAAGGGCGGGTTTTCCGGTCTTGGAGCCCTTGGCACGCCCGTCGCTGCCCTGGCTCTTCCGCCATCGACCGCCGCCGCCATTCTCCTGCCCATTCTCATCGTTCAGGACGTCGTCAGCGTCTGGTCCTTCCGCCATGCCTGGGACAAATGGATCGTCGGCTGGATGCTGCCGGGAGCCATGGTCGGCATTGCCATCGGCTGGGCCCTTGCGGCCAGCATCGACGAGAAGGCGCTGATGGGCGTGCTCGGCGGAATCACGCTCATGTTCGGCCTTTACCGCTTGTGGATCGAGCGTGGTAATCGCGTGGCCGCAGCGTCTGCATCGCCGGGCTGGGTCGGGGCGCTGTTCGGCATGGCCACCGGCTTCACCAGCCAGGTCGCCCATGCGGGAGGTCCGCCATTCCAGATGTGGGTCACGCCGCGAAAGCTTCCGCACCTGACCTATGCGGGAACCAACGCAATCCTGTTTGCCGCGATCAATTGGCTCAAGGTGCCAAGCTATGTCATGCTCGGGGCCTTCACCCATGAAGTGGTAGTGACCGCCGCTCTGCTCGTTCCCTTGGCAATTATCACCACGCTGATCTCTGTCCGGGTTGTCCGCGCGCTCAAGCCTGATCGGTTCTACACCATCATCTACCTGCTCATGGTCATGCTTGGCGGCAAGCTGATAATCGATGCCTTCACCTGAACGGCACAGGCCTCGCCATGGTCCAGAACGTCGGGCCCTTGCTGGCGACGGGCCATGTGTCGATCAGTTCGAAGCCCATGGACCGATAAAGCCCGACATTGCTCTCGGTCGCTGTTTCCAGAACCGCCGGTAGTCCCGCAGCGTCGGCTTCGGCAAGGCCAGCCCGGATGGCAAGGCCGCCAAGGCCCTGCCCCTGCCGGTCGGGCCTGACACCGGCCATACGCAGATAAAATTGGCGCTCCCCCTTCGGCAAGTGCTTGCCGATCATCCGGTCAGCACGCTCTGCCCGCAGCACAGCCGTGCCGAGCATCGCGATAAAACGCACCAGCGCCGGCGGCGTCAGCGGTGCATGCTCATGAACGCTCCCCGGTGGCCGCCACAGGGTGACGACTTCACATCCTGCCGTTCCCAGCACCATGCCGTGCCGCAGGTGATCGTGGAACATCCACCGGATCAGCTGCGGCATCCGGCGCTCCCGGGCCTGATGGTCAGCGAACATCCAGTTCATCGCCGGGTCCTGACGGAACGCAGCAGTCAATGTCTCGGTCGCTGCGTCAGCATCGTCAGGTCCAAGGCGAACGATTGTCCGATCCAAGCATATCCTCCCTCGACTGCCGCTTTTGCTGGCAAGCAGCGCCCCCGCGTGCCACGGGGATGCGCGAATGGAGGGAAAGATGAGCGAAGACGAAGACTATGTCTACGACGAGGACAGCGGCGAATGGTTGCCGGCGTCGGAACTCGCGGCAAAGCGTGAAGCCGCCAGCACTGTCGAGGTCCGCGACGCTGTCGGCAATCTCCTTGCTGACGGAGACCAGGTCACACTGATCAAGGATCTCGACGTCAAGGGCGCCGGGCAAACCTTGAAGCAAGGCACGCTGATCAAGTCGATCCGGCTGACGGGCGACCCGCAGGAGATCGACTGCAAGTACCCCGGCATCAAGGGACTGGTCCTCCGGGCCGAGTTCGTTCGCAAACGCTGACAGCCCAAGGCGCGGGTTGGCAAGTTCCCACCCCGCCTGCGGCTCTTTCGAGTCGATGGCATCACAGCTGAGAATCGTTATGCATGCTTACGTATGAACGGGCAGCTTGGTCCGCTGCTATCCCGGGCAAGATCCAGATTTCTAACGGAATTATGAATAGTTGCAAATCCTGCAACTGACCGGACGGCAAATACAATTGCCGCACTGCACACGATTAGTATGCGGCACCGCAACAAGATAAGGGTGCTGAAGGCAATCTTTCCTTATCTTCCAGGAGATATTGCCATGATCAAGACTATCCTCGCTGCCGCTGCTGCCGTCCTCGTCGCCACCCCCGTGTTCGCTGCCGAACCGGAAACCGGCTCGTTCACCTATCAGGGTGTGAAGTACGATTACACCGCCGAACAGCAGGGCGACGTCAAGGTTCTCAAGGGCTCGGCCTATGCCGGCAAGGTTCCGTTCGAACTGAAGGTCACGAAGCGCACCGTCACCGGCCGCTTCAACGGCCGTCCGGTCACCTTCGACGTCAAGGACGTGAAGAAGATCTCGAGCAAGGCTGCTGCCAGCAACGATTGACTGCCCCGCAACACGGGACTGCCCAGAAGTTCGGCACAAAGTCGCCAGCTTGCAAGCAGCGCCTCACCCGTGAGCAAGGCCAGCTTAATGCTGCACCGCTGATCCCAGCAAAGGGCGCTTCCTACCGGAGGCGCCCTTTCTGCTGAAAATAACCCGATGATAAGTATTTCTGCGTAGCTTCATCTGTAGACCGAAGGGGGAGGAACAGATGTTTGCCATTGCTCGCGCCATTGTGCGCCGCCCGCTGCCCGCCATTTGCGTGGTCGGTATCATTGGCTTCCTGGCATTGGGGCAAGCCGAAAAGCAAAAGCCAACTGATCCGTGGAATGCAAAGCCGGCCGCCGCACAAGCCGACGCGGGTTCGGAAGGCTCGCTCATCGGCAAGGCCGTCGGCTCCGCTGCCGATTATGTCGAGCAGGCAGACAGCACCGGCACGGTCGCCAAGGTGCGTGGAACGGTCGAGACTTCGGCAAGCAGTTGGGAAGGCTCCGCCGATAAGGTAGGCAAGGCGACCGGTAACTGACGCTCCGCACCAAGGTCAGGGCGGAACCTCGGCCACACTCCGGCATTCCTTCCCACAGGGAGGGATGCAGGAGCCGGGTTCGTGTTGTTCGATCGTTTTGCCACCGTCATGATCGCCATTGGCGCCGGACTGGGCCTCGCTGCCACCAGCACTATCCCGACGCACTTGCCGGAGCCAGAGCGGTCATATCCCGCAGCGCGGCAGGATGCCTATCCTGAAATCACAGCCGTTACCTACGAGAGCTATCCGATCGCGCAGGTCCCGATCTTCCATCGCCCCATGCGCGTCGCCTATTGGGAACGCCCCTGGGAGGAGCCAGTCGAGGTGCCGGCTGACATCGCCGATGCAGAATACCCGGTGGATGAATACGCGCCTGATCCTCAGATCGCTGAAGACGAAGACATACAGCAACCAACTCAGGCCGACGCGGAAACGCGCGATTCACCTATCGAGCTTACGCTCGCATCCCACCCATAAGCCGCACGTCCAGCCCCGATCCGGGCTCGGCCGCTCCATGGCGCGAAACGATCTCTGCCAGCCTTGTTGCAATCACCGCATCGTCCGCATCGCGATCAAGCGGGTAACGCGCAATGACCATGCCGTCGTCAACGCTCGTCACGCAGACAAAGCGGATGGGGGATTGTGTTGCCAGTGCATCCAGGTCGACGCCATCTGCCAGCGTCCACGATTTCCCACCGACGGAGCGAATTGGCCTTTCGCAATGGCGGCACAGTGCGGACCAGGCGCCCTCGCCATCCCGTCTGCGACCAGCCGCGGGCTGATGCTGGCGCGTGTACCAGCACTGGGTGAGAGTTTGAGACGTGGCGGGCCGGATCAGCATGGCCCGAATTTCAGGTCACCTTGGTAAATATCCGCCAAATCGCCAGATCAGGACTCTACCGGGGGATCAGCTGAGCGTCACGAAGATCTCGGCGATCAGCACCCAGGCTTCGCCAGATTTCCGCCACTTGGCGGCATAAGTCCCGGCGGCCATAACTTCTCCGGATTGCCGAACGGTTCCGCTCCAGCGCCCATGTTCCATGGCGATCGGCTCTACTCCCGACGCCATCACGCTCTCGGTGTTGCGCACGTAGACGGATCGGGGGGCTTGGGCGAACTCGCGCTTCCAGGCTGCCAGTTGCGCCTTTCGCCCGGAAATGACTGCACTGTCGCTGCCGGTGATCAGCACCACATCGGGCGAGAGGATTGGCGCGATCGCGGCAAGGTCCCCCTCCGCCAGCGCGCGGTTGAACGCGGCGCGGCGGAGGCGGACTTGCAGTTCGGCATCGGCAGGGTTGGTCATCGCGTTGCGATGGCAGGGCTCACGCTACTTGCAAAGCCCCGGTGCGTGTCGATGCCGAAGCTGGTTTCGGTCAGGCCGAAACGAGGTTGACAGCCGATGCCTTGCCATTGCGGCCGGTCTCGACTTCGTAGCTGACGCGCTGGTCCTTATCGAGCGTCGCCATGCCGGCAGCCTGGACGGCCGAGATGTGCACGAAGCTGTCAGCGCCGCCGTTGTCAGGCTGAATGAAGCCGTAGCCCTTTTCGGTGTTGAAGAATTTTACGGTGCCTACTGGCATGGGATGTTCCTTTCAAGAACGAAGGTTGCCCGGAAACGGAAGTGCCGCCGGGCCGTGCGTGGTTCGTCAATTGAAAGGAAATCGTCGTCGAAGGCCCCGCGAGAACCGAAGCGCCAGCGTGGTAGTCAATACCGAAGTCCGTCGCAAAATTCGACGTCAGCAAAAGCGCAGTAGCAGGCTTGCCATCGTTTGGCGAACGTAATCGGACGATGGTCAAGATCCCTGCCAGCAGCTAGGCGGCGTGGACAAATTCCACAGCGCCACGGCTGGAGGCAAAAACCGCCAGT
>OFDC01000825.1_pt1 | contig 19558 bp, 17 predicted proteins | sample 1520941 | NCBI WGS metagenome assembly OFDC01 (sample SAMEA94258168, study PRJEB24077) | hot springs metagenome | biome: Aquatic biome; feature: Water | place: India | collected 2012-12-06 | depth 5 m | reverse complement strand
CACGATGGCCTGGTTTTACGCCGCCGAATGGCCGACTTTTGCTCCGCCGTTGACAAGTTCATTGGCGGCGCCCAGCCTGAGATCCTGGCGCATTTTCAGATGATCGTGAACGCTGCCACCATTGAGGAGGAGATCGCTTCGCAATCTGGAGATGACCTGCTCGACGCAGCCGAGTAGGGGATCGCCTCGCTGAGATTTTATCCAGGGGATGACAGAAAACCCTTTTCGAATCTGACGGGATCGCCTAGGCGTTCAGGAATGAACGAGAGGCTTCAGCTTGCTCGTAGATCGCAACAGTCACGGAAGGTGCAGAGTCACCCGCCGTGCGGTAGCTTTGATCCGAGCTTTATCGGTCGATCCCATGGTCAGTGACAAAATCGCCCAGCAGCGCGAGGACGTGCATTTCAGGGTCCTGGGCCTTCTTGAAACCCGGCCCGACGCATCGCAGCGCGAGATCGCCGAGGAACTTGGCGTGAGCCTTGGGGCGATCAATTTCTGCGTCAAGGCGCTGATCGACAAGGGTCATATCAAGCTAGCCAATTTCAAAGCCTCGAAGAATAAGCTTGGCTATGTCTACGTCCTGACCCCGGAAGGCATTGCCCATCGCGCCCAGCTTGCCGCCGGTTTCATTAGGCGCAAAATGGCCGAGTTCGAGGCGATCCAGGCTGAGCTCGAGCAGCTGCAAGGCGAGTTTGCTGATGATGGGTCCGCAATGGCGCGCGAATGAGCGGGGCGGCGCCAATGTCTGACAGCCTGCGTTACCGACGGTGTGAAAATCGAAATAGCCTCCGTTACCGGCGGTGTAAAAATCGAAATAGCCTGCGTTACCGGCCGTTCGGGACGTGGCGGAGAGCCCGGCGCTGAAGCGATCGCCCCTGACATTCGTTGCCCGCCCTTGACCGGGCTTCGACCCCATCCCGTCCCTTGAATCGGTAGATCTTAATTCATGCCCAGATCCATGCGCGTACTGACCGTCTTCGGCACGAGGCCCGAGGCAATCAAGATGGCGCCCGTCGTGAAGGCCCTCGCTGCCGCCGAGCAGATCGAGGCCCGCGTATGCGTAACGGCCCAGCACCGCGAGATGCTCGACCAGGTTCTCGATCTCTTCCGGATCGTGCCCGACTACGACCTCAACCTGATGAAGCCCGGGCAGGACCTGACCGACATCACCGCCAATGTCCTGCATGGCCTGAAGCCGGTCCTCGCCGAATTCGCGCCCGACCTGGTGCTGGTGCATGGTGACACGACGACGACGCTGGCAGCGTCATTGGCGGCTTACTACCAGCGCATTCCGGTCGGCCACGTCGAAGCCGGTCTGCGTACCGGCAATATCCTCTCGCCCTGGCCGGAAGAGGTGAACCGCAAGGTGGCCGGGGCGATCACGCGGCTGCATTTTGCGCCAACGGAGCGCTCGCGGCAGAACCTGCTGGCCGAGAGCGTTCCGGCCGAACACATTCATGTGACAGGCAATACGGTGATCGATGCCCTGCAGGAGGTGGTCGCCCGAATTGAAAGCGACCCGGTCCTGGCCAGAGATCTGGCGCAGCGCCTGCCGCTTGATTCCGCCCGGCGGATGGTCCTGGTCACGGGCCATCGCCGCGAGAGCTTCGGTGGCGGTTTCGAGCGAATTTGCGGGGCTCTGCGGCGGATCGCCCAGCGGCCCGACGTGGACATCGTCTATCCCGTCCATCTCAATCCCAACGTGAAGGGACCGGTCGAAGCGCTGCTTTCCGACCTCCCCAACGCTCATCTGATCGAGCCGCAGGACTACCTGCCCTTCGTCTACCTCATGCATCGCTCGACCCTGATCCTGACCGATTCCGGCGGCGTCCAGGAAGAAGCCCCCTCGCTGGGCAAGCCAGTCTTGGTGATGCGCGACACGACCGAGCGCCCTGAAGCCGTGGATGCCGGAACCGTTCGCCTGGTCGGCACTGACGAGGATCTCATCGTCTCATCTGTCGACGAACTGCTCGATGACCAGGCCGCCTACGACGCGATGAGCTTCGCCCACAATCCTTACGGGGACGGGCTCGCCGCTCAGCGCATCATCGAGTGCGTCTGCGCCTTCTCAAACGAACTGAACTGATCCGGACCCTTCATGCAGACCCAACTCCCTTTCCGCAGAATTTCGGTCATTGGCCTCGGCTATATTGGCTTGCCGACTGCTGCGATGTTTGCGTCGCGAAAGATTGAGGTGGTGGGGGTCGATGTGAACCCGCACACCGTTGAAACCATCAATCGTGGCGAGATCCACATCATCGAGCCCGACCTCGATATCGTCGTTCAAGCTACTGTCGCCCAGGGATATCTTAGGGCTACGACGAAGCCAGAGCCTGCAGACGCGTTCCTCATTGCAGTGCCAACACCGTTCAAAGGGGACAATCACGAGCCAGACCTTAGCTATGTTGAAGCTGCAGCCAAGGCAATCGCACCGGTGCTCAAGACCGGTGATCTCGTTGTGCTGGAGTCGACTTCACCGGTCGGCGCGACAGTACGCATGGCAGAATGGCTCGCTCAAGCCCGCTCAGACTTGACCTTCCCCCAGGATGCTGGCGAAGCATCAGACATCCGGATCGCGCATTGCCCCGAGCGCGTTTTGCCTGGCAAAGTGATGCAGGAACTGATCACCAACGACCGCGTGATCGGTGGAATGACCCGCCGTTGTTCGCGCGAAGCTGCTCTACTCTACAAGATGTTCGTCAGCGGAGACTGCATCATTGCCAGCAGCCCACAGGTTGCGGAGATGGCTAAATTGGCGGAAAACAGCTTCCGCGATGTGAACATCGCCTTTGCTAACGAATTATCGCTGATCTGCGATCGCCTTAGCATTGATGTATGGGAACTGATCCAATTGGCGAACCGCCACCCGCGCGTTAACATCCTGCAACCTGGCCCGGGCGTCGGTGGTCATTGTATTGCAGTAGACCCGTGGTTCATTGTCGCTTCTGCCCGAGAAACCGCCCAACTGATCCGCACAGCGCGCGTGGTCAACGATGGAATTCCTAATTGGGTCATGGGCAAAGTGCATGAAGCTGCTGCGCGCTTGGACATCCCTCAAGGCAAGCGTCCCCGGCTCGCCTGCTTTGGCTTAGCCTTCAAACCTGACGTCGATGACCTGCGCGAAAGCCCGGCGCTTGAAATCGTTCGATGCCTCTCTGCCGAGGGACGATTCGAGATGATGGTTGTCGAGCCTCATGTCCATGCCGCGCCCGCGGGGTTGGAGGGTGTCAAGCTAGTCGATGCAGAGACAGCTTTCGCCAAAGCAGACATCGTGCTGCTCCTTGTGGACCATAAAGACTTTCGGTCGCTACGCCCTCCGATCGGCTTGCCTTTAATCGACACGCGTGGGCTCTGGCGTTGAGAGGGTTGATGAAACTCCCAATGCAAGAAGTTTACTTTAAGTTTCAATAACTTTTGATGCGATCCGGTTGTGGGCGCCTAGCCCGCTCCACCCCTTTGTCCTTCTGCAAGTGCGCTCAGAACCTAATCAGCTATGCCCAACCCCAACCGCCTGATTGAAGCCTCCTGGGCGGCAACGGGGTACCTGTTAGCCAAAGCCTTCCCTCTAATCGGAAGCATCCTGCTGATCCGTCTTTTCGGTCCGGAGGGATATGGCAAATACTCAATGACTGTCGCGACGGTTAACTTGCTATTGACCGCGACAGGAGCTGGCCTTGTTGGCGGTCTTGTGGCCAACATTGCCGCGGGCGAGGGAATCGAGAGCGCTGAAGCCCGCCGACAGAAAGTCAGTGGGTTCGCCGCGGTGAACCTAGGGCTGCTGATCCTAGTGTTGGCAGGCAGTGCGGTAGCGGCGCTGTTGGGGCTCCTTGACGAACAACTGGCGGCTTTGATCGCCGACCATTGGTTTCCAATGCTTATTCTCGTTGTGCTCCAGGTGCAGCTCGCTTCGCAGTCGGCTGTGGCGACCGTCGACGGTCTTCTCAAGCGTCTCGCCTTAACTTCGCTCTTGGGCGGCATCCTCGTGACGTTGTTACAATTGGCGGGCGGTTACCAGTGGGGGGTGACTGGGGCGCTCTGGGGCATGGCGCTTGGCTATGTGATCCAAGTCTTGCTTCAGGCCCGATACCTGCGGGCCCATTCTGGCAGGGCAGGGCAAGTTGGTGCTAGGCTCGTTTTCTCTCCGGTTGAACTTGCCGCCCACGCTTGGACCGACTTCGTGCGCTATGGCGGCTACATGTTTGGTTCCAGCGTCATCGTATCGATTGGCATGTGGCTGCTATCTTTCTCCCTGCTCCGTGCAGGAGCGGGAATGCACCTCGTCGCCGCCTTTGGCGTCATGAACCACTGGCGAATGCTTATGGTATTCCTGCCGCTCGCGCTATCAAACTATTTGATCTCTCGTTTCGCTGTCGCGAGCGATCCGCTGAAGCGCCTCCGCATTTTGCGTATCTCGCTCGTCGCTATCATCCCACTAGCTGCCATGACGGGCGGGACTATCCTATTCTCCGCAAACATTCTCAGTTTTGTTTACGGCGATAGTTACGTTGGGCTCGCTACAGAATTCTGTCTGACGGCGCTAATCGCTTTGTTATCAGGTGTGAATTCTATATTCGGAAACTTCCTGACTGGATCCAGCATGTACAAGGAGGGTCTTTTCTCAAATATCGTGTGGTTAGTTACTTTGGTCGGTGCGTTAATCGTCCAGCAGCGCAATGGCTTCGACGTGATGGATGCGACGCTGTGCCTCTTGGCCGCATACGTTGTTCACACCGTCTATCAACTCGCCTTGCTGCTCCGATCATCTCGGAGCGCCCAGCTCAACCGACGCGTCGCTGAGGTCTGATCCGCACGTGCTCTGGTTTCTGAACATACTCGTCTGCATCATAGGGTTGCGGCGCGCGCACCAAGCGCAAAGTGCTCTTGTAATCCTATGGGCATACAACGCGTACATGAGCTTTCTCGGGCTGATGAAATTTAGCCTTGGCGTTATCCCAATTAACTTAAACGCCGCAAATTCGACATTCGAGCACGAGCTCTATCTTCTGGGATCTAACATTCTGTTCCTTGCGACTAGTATCGTTCTCTGGCGCGTCATGCCATCCCCGGGTTCGCATTTGCGTCCCGGTCATCTAATCGCCAAGAGCCGATCGACACTCTTCGTCTATATTGCACTCTACGGCGTTGGGAGTATCCTATACTTTCGCGCCAACATACAGTCCGACTACAATGCTTTCGTGAACTACGAAGGCAGCGCCTGGACACAGGTTGCCTTCTATAGCGGTGCCTCTCTGATCGCGATCCTGGCAGCCCAGCGGAAATGGCTGCTCGCTTTGGCCCTTTGCCTGCCTTACGCTCTCCTTTCGGCAACCCTTGCGGTCCGGTCTTTCATTGCCCTGTCTTTGTTCCCGGTGCTGCTGCTCCTGTTGAGCACACAACGCGAGCAAAGGTTGGCGATTGGCAGCTGGACCCGCCAGTCAAAGGGCACTTTCAGGTTCGGAAAAACGCGGCTCAGCTCGCTGCTTGGCCTCGCCGTAGCCTGCGGAGCTTTGGTCTACGCAACCAATGGTGCCTCGCTGACCAAGCATGGCGAAGTTACACTGCCCGAGGAAAAGCTGATAGAGGCCTATGTCATCGTCACCAACGCGCTGGAGACGGAACCCGTACCATTGGGTACCGAAAGCGTGGAACGCTTTTTCTGGGGTCTTGGGAGTCCGATTTTCAAACAGTTCGGGATCACCTACGACCGCGAAAGCGACCCGCCGGTAATCTTCGCAAGCTACATCGACGAATACGCACTCCGCTTGGAGTTGTTCTTTCACTACCCGGCTCTCTGGCAGGCTGACACATTTGCAGCTTTTCGCTACTGGGGCCTCCTGCTCGCGCCTTTCTGGGCGTTCGTCTTGATAGGACTGGAGCGCGTTCTCCGCTCAAACCCGGATGTTTGGGTCATCTTCCTGCCAGTATCTTGTTGGGTGACGTTCATGTTTGCGCGCGGAGCCATAGGCAATGCGACGATTGGCGTGTCTTACGTCATCCTGGTTCAGATAATGATTTACTTGCTCCTAAGGCTGCTTGATCGGAGAACTTCACGACGGCAAACCCCAAGCACGAAGTCGGCTACACAGCGGGTTTTCCGGTGAAGATCCTTCACCTTATTCCAACGTTGAGTGCCGGTGGTGCCGAGACTTTTGTGGCCGATCTCGCAATGGCGCAGAGAGAACTGGGGCATGACGTTGATGTGTTCCTGCTGGCCGGGGTCCGCGGTGAGCGAGGAGAGTCTCTGCGCGCCAAGCTAGACGCGGCTGCGGTGCGCTGCTTTGGCACTATCCCCCGAAGTGCACGCGCTCCCCTAAATGCGTTGCGGTTGCTCCATCGGATCGTGGCGGGGCGCTACGAGGTCATCCATGCACACCTCTTCAGCGTCGAGTTGGTGCTCGCGTCGCTGATACCTATCTTGTCCGCCATTCGGCCACGCCCGCTTCTCGTGCGAACCCTGCACAATTCGAACATTTATGGGACCCGGTCACGATTGCTGACTTGGCTGCTCACGCGTTCATTTGACTGGAACTTCGCCTGCGGCAAGAAGGTATTAGAGAACTATGTCAACCTGTTTGGGCGATCCCGGACCAGCGTGATAGAGAATGGAGTGGCGCGCTCGTTCGGCACATTCGACAAAAATGTCCGAACGATACGTCAAGATCTTGACCTGCGACCGGATACATTTTTGGTTGTCTGCGTTGGGGCCTTTCGAGGGTTGTCTCTGGCAACATGCCAGAAAGCTCAAGACGTTGCGCTACGCGCGTTTCAATTAGCATTCGAGAACCAGCCGTCAGCCTGCCTTCTGTTTGCCGGAGATGGCGAGTTGAGGGGCGAAGCCGAAGCACTGGCTGGCAGGCTAGGCGCTACCAGAAACGTCCATTTCCTTGGCAACCTTGCGGACATAAACCCGCTTCTTCGGGACGCGGACCTGCTTTTCATGCCTTCTCGCTATGAGGGGTTACCCATAGTGGGACTAGAGGCCGGCTGTGCCGGCGTTCCTGTCCTCGCGTCTTCGATTTTCGAGCTACTCGACGTCGGCTCGCCCTATGGTTGGTTCTTTTCGAAAGACAATTCGGTCGAGGATTTTGCGAATCAGCTGAGAGTGCTCCGGCAGGACAGGACGGTCGTCCGGCGCAGGGCGCAGGAGAAGTCCGAACAATTCCGCGAGCGTTACGGCATCGATCGCTGCGCGCGAGAGTACGTGGCGGCGATCCAAGGGTTGCGTGAGAGCCGAGATCGGTCACATGCGCCAACGAGCCAACTCAAAACTACAATCGGAATGCATGAGCGGGATTGAAGGAAGCTCTGCATGAATTTCGGTCGAGGTGCCTATAAGTACGTTGTGGTGGGCTTCAACGGCGATTCAGCGAGCACAGGTTTCGCGTCTCGGGTTAGCTCGATTACCGCCGAGATGACTAAGGAGGGCGCGCGCGCGCTGATCGTTCGGTTTGTTCCGATGCCGCGTCGTGCGAGGAGTTGGAAAAGGACTTGGCAGAGAGGCGGCCAGGTCGACCTCCTTGAGGTCCCTGCCTTGCCGATTTCCCGCTATGCCGCGCTGCGGGCGCTCTCAGTAGCGGTCTCTGCTCGCATCCTGTGGGCCATCGTCGCCTGGTTTCGCCCGAAAGTCGTCCAATGCGAATGCCACGAAGCTGCGGCACTCGGCAGCCAACTGGATCTGGGCAGCCTGCTCTATGCAGACCTGCACGGAGCTGCGCCGGAAGAGGCCCGATACACTCGTCTGGCCGCCGGGAGCGGCGACATGAGCATGGTCAAGTGGCTGGATGAGGTTGAAGCCCGGATCGTCCGACGCTTCGACAAGCTGATCGTGGTGGCGCCCAAGATGATTCAGCATCTGGAAGAGAAAACGGGCGTGCCCGTACGCGAGAAAACTGCGGTTCTGCCGATTTTCGCGGATGAGAGTTTCTTTAAACCGCTCCGCAAGCAACACTTCAAGCGAGAGCTGGGTCTCGATGGAAAAACTGTGTTCCTCTACTCGGGTGGTATGCAGCGTTATCAGTGCATCGACGAGACGATCGCCTGGTTTCAGGCTCTGAGCGCACGGATCCCGAACGCGTTCCTCCTCATATTCACCCCCGCGCCTGATGTGGCAAGGAAGCGGGTGTCGGCTGTGATGGGTGACCCGCCGAACAACATCCGTATTACATCTGTCTGCCACGCTAACCTCGCTGACCACGTATCGGCGGCCGACTTTGGCTTCGTGCTGCGCGAACCGGAGGTGCTGAACGCAGTTGCCTCACCTACTAAAGCAGTGGAGTATCTAGCTCGTGGCGTCCGGCTGATTTGTACGAAGGACGCGGGTAACGCGTGCGAGTACGTGGGCCGGTTCGGATCGGGACTAATTGCGCCACTGGTACCGACTGTTGAGGATGTCGATCGGGCTACCATAGAGATCAGCCGTCTCCTCCTGAAAGACGTTCCGGTAAATGCTGTGCACCGGCAGCTTTCCCGAGCCGGCTATGCCGGAGTGCTCCGGCAACTCTATGGGCCAGCGGTGTAAACCACATCCATCCAGCGCAGAATGCCAATGGGCCGTTCCGCTGCCCTTTCCTCCTGATCACATAGAGTTCAGAATGTTTCCGGTTGCTGAGTCCACCCCCAGAGAGCCAAATCTCTTACTTGACCTGAGTTCGATCAAGAGTGGAGGTGGTGCGCAACTCGCCCTAAACTTCCTTCAAGCTGTAAACGATGGCCATTTCCGGATACCCATTGGTCTCGTGCTGGTCTCGGATCGTTTCCCGTTCCGCAACCGCCTGAAGGGTCCTTATGCAGTGGCGATGGCACCCTCTGACGCTCGCACTCGCATTGTCTATGAACATTTGGAAGTGCGAAAGCTAGTCCGCAAGCATCGAATCACTCATGTCTATACTTTCTTCGGCCCGGGACTGCCGCGAATGCAAGGGATTCGTCGGGTCGTCGGTATGGCATACCCTACGTTGGTTTACGACGAATCTGATTATTGGAAACATCTGCCCATTAGCTTCCGATTGAGGAAGAAGATCCAGAATTTCATGCGATTTCGACGCCTGCAATCGGCTGATCACCTGATTTTCGAAACCGAGATCATGGAGCGCCGGGCTCGCTCGCAAGGTATGGTGCGTAACGACGCTTCGATCCTTGCACCTACGCCCACCGCTTTCCTAACAAAAAGCCGGGCACCTTCGCTCGCCCAACATGGTGCTCAGATTCTGTTTCTTTCCGGGCCTGACCCACACAAGAACATTTGGCGCTTGCCGGGCATCCTGGAGGAACTCCAACGGGACAACCTTCAGGTCCGGTTCCTACTATCCATGGAGCGCGCAACATTCTTGGCTGCGTGCCCTTCAGCAGCGGAAATACCGGTTGAGCGGCTGGACTCGTATTTTACCTTCTTGGGTGGTCTGAGCCCTGACGGGCTCCAAGCGGCCTACGACGCCTGCAATGTTGTCGGAAATCTCTCCGACCTTGAAAGCTTCAGCAACAACTACATGGAGGCCTGGTTGATGGGGCGGCCCATCCTCGCCAGCAATCGAGATTTCGCCCGCCATATTTGCGGAGATTCGGCGCTGTACGTCGAACCACACGACCCTAATTCACTTATCGCCGGCTTGCGCCGATTTGCTCGCGGCGAGGTGGACGCCGAGGTCATGGTCAAGGCCGGTCAGGAGGCACTGGCACGCCTGCCGAGCATGGGCGAGCGGTTGGAGATGCTGGCCGAGATTATTGAGCCGCGCGCCCAATTAGAACAGTCGAAGCCTGTCAATGAAGCCATCAATAGGCGTATCTTCGCATGAAATACTTTCTGGTTGTCACTTTCGAGATGTTGTCTTGGATAATTTTCCGGCTACCCCGTTATCGCACTTTGAATACGCTCAAGACTCTCTACCTTCGCGCCTTGGGGGCGCAGATTGGTCAGCGCGTAGTTTATTACCCCGGAATATCGGTTCTAACAGGGCGCAAACTCGTACTTGGCAATGATGTGGACCTGGCTACCGGGGTTCTCATTACTACGGACGGCGGCGTGACCATTGGCGACCGAACTCTAGTGGGCTATGGAACACAAATCCTTTCTCGGAATCACCGTATCCCCCCGCTTCCGGAGCCTATCTTTTTCTCCGGGCATGAGGCTCGTCCCGTCGTAATTGGCGCGGACGTCTGGATCGGTGCGGGTTGCATCATTCTGCCGGGCGCTCGGATCGGTGACCACGCCGTCATAGCAGCAGGGACCGTGGTAACTAAAGATGTGCCGCAGGGAGCCATTGTAGGTGGCGTTCCGAGCGCAATCATCAAGATGCGAACCGAAGGCCCAAGTCAGCGGACCGAGGCACCATGAAACAGCTACTTCAATCTTTAAAAGACGGGTCTACCGAGGTTGCAGAAGTGCCTGCGCCGCGCGCTGGCCAGGGACATGTGCTCATTCGCAGCCATGTTAGCTTGGTTTCGGCCGGTACCGAGCGGATGCTCGTTGATTTCGGGAAAGCCAATCTGATCCAGAAGGCGCGATCGCAGCCTGATAAAGTGCGCATGGTGTTGGAGAAGGCGCGAACTGATGGGATCGCCGCTACCTATGATGCTGTCCGCTCGAAACTCGATCAGCCTATCGCGCTAGGCTACTGCAATGTCGGTCGGGTTATTGAGAGCCGTTTTGAAGGCCTGTCCCCCGGAGACCGTGTCGTATCCAATGGTAAGCACGCCGAGGTTGTCGCGGTCCCGGGAAATCTCTGTGCGAGGATCCCTGACAACGTGACGGATGACGCGGCCAGCTTTGTCGTGCTGGCGGCGATTGGGTTGCAAGGCATCCGGCTAGCTCAACCCACGCTGGGCGAATGCGTTGTAGTGACGGGGTTGGGCCTGATTGGTCTGCTTACGGTGCAGATGCTGCGCGCGCATGGCTGCCGGGTGCTGGGGATTGATTTCGACCCGGTCCGGCTTGAGATGGCCAGCCGCTTTGGTGCGGAGGTGGTTAATCCAGGTGCGGGCGAGGATGTGCTGGCCCGCGCGCTTGCTTTTTCGCGCGGACGAGGCGTGGATGCAGTGATCATCACTGCCGCGACAGCGAGCAATGAACCTGTTTCCCAGGCTGCACGCATGTGCCGAAAGCGTGGACGCATCGTTTTGGTCGGCGTCGTTGGCCTGGAGCTAAACCGAGCGGACTTCTACGAGAAGGAGCTGAGTTTTCAGGTGTCCTGCTCGTATGGGCCTGGGCGCTATGATCCGGCTTACGAAGAAGGTGGGCAGGATTATCCAATCGGCTTCGTCCGTTGGACCGAACAGCGCAATTTCGAGGCGGTGCTTGATCTTATGAGCGCTGGGGCGATCGATGTCGCTCCGCTGATCAGCCATCGCTTCGCCATCGAAGAAGGTGGCGGCGCGATGGCACTGTTGGCCTCGGGGGCACCCTCGATGGGCATCCTGCTAACTTATGGCTCTGCCGGGTTGGAGACCCATCCGGCGCGACGGGCAAGACTCCAGGCGGATGCCATCAAGAAACGAGACGCGGCCCAAGGCGTGGGCGTCGTAGGATTCTTGGGGGCGGGCAATTATGCCAGCCGCGTCCTGATACCCGCTTTTAAGGCGGCTGGTGCGCAACTGCATACCGTTGTGAGCAGTGGCGGTGTCAGCGCGGTGCATTTTGGTCGCAAGTTCGGCTTTGCTGAAGCGGCGACCGAAATCGCTACAGTTATGGAAAATCCTGAAATCGACACTGTCGTTGTCGCTACTCGCCACGATGCTCATGCCGGCCAAGTTTTGGCAGCACTGCGCGCCGGAAAGCATGTGTTTTGCGAAAAGCCGCTCTGCCTTACGCTCGATGAGCTTGCCACGATCGAGGCTGAAGCTGAGGCGCGCCCAGGGCAGCATCTGATGGTGGGCTTCAACCGTCGTTTCGCGCCCCATGTGGTAGAGATGAAGTCGCTGCTCGATCCTATCGACGAGCCAAAGAGCGTGATAATCACGGTCAATGCCGGCGAAATTCCGTCCGATCACTGGACGCAGGACCCGACGATCGGCGGCGGGCGCCTGATCGGCGAAGCCTGCCACTTCATCGACTTGGCGCGCTATCTGATTGGCCATCGGACAATTGGCCATCAGGTCGTGGCGCTGGGGCGGCATCCCGCTCTGCCCATCCGTGATGACAAGATAAGCCTGACGCTAGAGTTTGCCGATGGGTCAGTCGCAGTGATCCACTATCTGGCCAATGGAAACAAGGGCTTCCCGAAGGAGCGGGTCGAAGTCTTCGTCGCTGGACGCGTGCTGCAACTGGACAATTTCCTCAAACTGCGCGGCTGGGGCTGGAAGGGGTTCTCGAAACTCAACCTCTGGCGGCAGGACAAGGGCGCCATTCAGAACGTGCGCGCTTTCATGGATGGTAGTCTCACGGGTTGTAGCGTGCCGATCAGTAGGGACGAGATCTTCGAGGTTTCCCGCCTATCGATCGAGGCCGGGAATGCACTGCGATGAGTGATTTGATTGGCAAAATGGACCGCCGGTTTTATCCGGATGCGAGCCGCAATTGGGATGATCAATTGTTTGCGGACCGTATCCAGGCCGTCCTGAAACCAGATGACAATGTTCTAGATCTGGGCGCCGGGGCGGGAATTATTGCCGCCATGAACTTCCGCGGCAAAGCAAAACGCATATGCGGGATCGACCTCGACCCTCGGGTGACCGATAATCCTTTTCTCGACGAGGGAAAGGTCTGCGATGCCAATTCCATTCCCTATCCTGACAATAGCTTCGACGTGATTTTCTCCGACAATGTGTTCGAGCATTTGGAAGAGCCGGAACTGGTTTTGAAAGAAGCTGCACGCGTTCTCAAACCCGGCGGGCGACTGATGTTCAAAACCCCGAACCGTCGGCACTATATGCCGCTGATCGCACGGATGACGCCCCACCGCTTCCATCAGTTCGTCAATAGAATCCGCGGACGGGACGAAGCCGATACCTTCCCGACCTTCTACCGGGCGAACACACCTCAAGATGTGCAAAATCTGGCGCTCCGCACCGGATTTCTTGTTCGGCGACTAGAGTTGATCGAAAGCCGACCGGAGTACTTGCGGATCAGCGCCTTGAGTTATCTTTTGGGTATCGCTTACGAACGCCTGGTCAACCGTTTTGCTCGGCTTGCCCAGTTCCGTATCCTGCTCATCGCAGATCTTCAGAAGCCTGCCGCCGAAACTCCATGAAGCAACTGCACAATTTGGGCCGGCTATGGCGCACGGTGCGACATTTACGCCCAGTGCAGATTTATGGGCGCCTACGGTTCTGGCTAGCGCGACCACGCCCTGAGCTTTCGGCCGCACCGATACTGCGGAAGCAGGTCGCGGTTTGGCAGGTTCCAGCTCGGCGCACACCCAGCTTGAGCGCTCCGGGAAGTTTCTGGTTTCTCAATGAAGCTGGCAGTCTTGCTGACGTAGGGTGGGATGATCCAGCCAGGGCCAAGTTATGGCGTTACAATCAGCACTATTTTGACGACCTCAATGCCAAGGCAGGCGACGAGCGGGCCGAATGGCATAAAGGGCTGATAGCCGACTGGATCATCGCAAATGCGCCTGGTCACGGATCAGGGTGGGAACCTTATCCCACATCGTTGCGGATTGTTAACTGGATCAAATGGGCTTTGGCGGGCAACGCCCTGCCTCACGAAGCCATAAACAGTCTCGCCGTTCAAACCCGTTGGCTTACACGCCGCCTAGAATGGCATCTGCTTGGCAATCATCTCTTCGCCAACGCCAAGGCGCTTATCTTCGCTGGTTGCTACTTCACGGGAGAAGAGGCGGAAGGCTGGTTAAAGCAAGGCCTGGCGATCCTGGGACGTGAGGTACCCGAGCAAATCAAGCCAGATGGCGGGCAATTCGAATTGAGCCCGATGTACCACGCTCTGGCCCTTGAAGACATGCTTGACCTTATCAACGTTGCGCATGCGTACGGTCGAGAGGATCTTGCTAAAGAGTGGCGTTCGCGGGCTCCCTCGATGCTGACGTGGCTGGAGGTGATGAGCCATCCTGACGATGACCTCGCCTTTTTCAATGACACCGCGATTGGTATCGCTCCCAGCAACTCTGAGCTCCGAGATTACGCCACTCGGCTGGGCTTGCGTCCATCGGGGATCGTTTCTCCAATCACGCACCTCGAGAGCAGCGGCTACGTCAGGATGGAAGCAGGCCCGTTTACGCTGCTTGCCGACCTTGCGCGGATCGGACCTGATTACCTGCCCGGCCATGCTCATGCCGATACCCTGAGCTTCGAGTTGTCGTGGGAGAAGCACCGGGTCTTTGTGAACTCGGGTACATCGGAATACGGCACTGGGCCGGAACGCCTGCGGCAGCGCGGAACCGCAGCTCACAATACGGTGATCGTCGAAGGCCAGAACTCATCGGAAGTGTGGTCCGGGTTCCGGGTCGGCCGACGCGCCAGGCCGCAAGCCATTAGCGTTGGTGTCGACGAGCGCGGTGCTCAGTGTGCCGAAGCAACTCATGACGGTTACCGGCACCTGAGAGGACGGCCGCTGGTCTCTCGTCGCTTCGAACTCAACGAGCGGCGTTTGCTCATCACCGATACCGTCAGCACGAACACTCAGGCTGAGGCCCGTTTCCATTTACACCCCTTGGTCTCGATCGCATCGATGAAGAGCGACGCCGTCTTGCTCACGTTGCCCAGCGGGGAGCAATTGCGACTGCAATGCACTGGTGATCCATTGCGCTTGGAGGATTCAACCTGGCATCCGGAATTTGGCCTCAGCATCCCAAATCACTGTCTCGTCCTTCCCCTGCTGGCCGGCCGCGCCAGCCTGAGTGTGGAGAGCGGATAATCGTATGCATATCCTCTTTCTTTCCGACAACTTCCCGCCAGAAGTGAACGCGCCGGCCAGCCGGACGTTCGAACATTGCCGCGAATGGGTGAAGGCGGGGCACCGGGTGACAGTGATCACTTGCGCGCCCAATTTTCCGAAAGGAGAGGTGTTCGCAGGATACCGAAACCGGGTCTGGCAAAGCGAGGACGTGGAGGGGATCCGTGTCATCCGCGTCTGGAGCTACATCACTCAGAACGAGGGTTTCGCCAAACGCATCCTAGACTATCTCAGTTTCATGGTGACGGCCTTCCTTGCGGCGCTGTTCGTCCGCCGCGTTGATGTCATCGTGGGAACGTCGCCGCAGTTCTTCACCGCATGTGCAGCCTATGCGGTCGGTGCCGTGAAGTGCAGGCCCTGGATTTTTGAACTGCGCGACATCTGGCCAGAGTCGATCCGGGCAGTTGGTGCAATGAAGAAGGAACGCCTGCTCGATCTGCTCGAAAGGCTGGAATTATTTCTTTATCGGAAGGCAACCGCAGTGGTCTCGGTTACCAATGCGTTCAAGCAGAATCTCGCCGACCGTGGCATCGACCCCGCCAAGATCTTCGTAGTGACCAATGGTGTAGATACTTCACGATTCGCGCCAATCCCAAAGGACCAAACACTCCTCGTCGATTTGAACCTCAGAGATTACTTTGTGGCGGGCTATATCGGCACACATGGCATGGCGCATGGCCTCGATACGGTGATTGACGCTGCCAAAGTCTTGGCCAACTTAGAACGCGCCGCTCGGATCCGGATAGTCATGCTAGGCGATGGTGCCCACCGCCAAAGACTGGAAGATCGAGCCAAAGGCGAGGGTCTGAACAATATTCTATTCATCAATAGCGTGCCGAAAAGTCAGGTCACGAGATACTGGTCAATTCTCGACGCATCGATCATACACCTCAGGAAATCGGAGCTCTTTACCACAGTCATACCGTCTAAAATTTTTGAGTGTATGGGAATGGCGATCCCGATCCTTCACGGAGTTGAAGGAGAATCTGCCGAAATAGTTATCAAGCATGAAATCGGCCTGACTTTCGAACCAGAAAATCATCTTGCATTGGTCGAACGTCTGCTTGTGTTGCACGATGATTGTGAAGTGCGCGGGCGCCTGGCTGGTAACGGCCCGCTTGCCGCAGTTCAATACGATCGCAAGGCGCTGGCCGAAAAGATGCTGGCAGTGATCGAAGGCTGCGCACTACGATAGACTGGATGCAATCTCGCAAGCATTGTACTCGACCGCGTCATGTTCCGCGACTTCTGCTTAACGCTGGACTCCCAAGGTATCAGATTGGTTCAGCTTTCCCCAGTATACTTAAAAATGAAAGATCCAATTCTGGCTCGTCCCAGCGATCGGCAACCCTTGCCCAGCGATTGACCCGATCCCTGAATTCAGGGTCATCGATCGACATATTGAACGTGTAGAGCCGACTGACGATTTCCTTCATCAGCGCGCGCATCTGACCATCGTCGAGATGGGAGACATCATTCCACGCAATCTCGCGCCCATCGGCATCAATGACGCAAACATCGGAATAGTCACCGGCATGGGTGACCGGGACGATGCCCGCATGGAGGGTTTCGAGGCCGGTGTTGCGGACGCACATCATCGCGAGCGTTTTGGCCATCATGGCGGCAATGCGCTTTTCGTCGGCGGCGTTCATTGGGCAACTATAGCGGCAAATCTTCCCGGTAGTAGGCCCGAACCAATTCGGCCTCCGAGATGCTCAGCACGGGCAATAAGCCCGCCGCTGCATTGATCTGGGGGATCTCCACCGAAGCCCCATCTCCGCCAAACTGATCGACAAGCTGTCGCAACCCGGCCTCGTATTCGGCAAACGGCAGTATGGTAACGGCAGTTCCACCCAACCATTCCGACTGCGGCCGATAAAAACTAAGATTGCCACCCCGCGGCTGGAGGGAAACACCGGGAACTGGTGGTGGCGGCAACGCCGCGAGGATTTCAACTGGTGCGACGGCATTGATGACTGCACGAAGGTCAGCAGCCACCGCCCCTGGGTCGGTCTCGAACCATCGCGGATGGGGCTCAATGCCAATGAACCTATCGGGGAATAGCTGCATCAACGAATTCGGCAGGCAGCGCTTGTGGAACTCGACCGCCGAGCAAAACCTCTCAACCGGATCCCGCCAGAAGGCATAGATAGCCGTTGGTGAGATGCTCTTCCCAGGGAACTGCTCCTCAGCCAACCTGATCGCTTCCGGCAATGTGGGGTGGCGTCCCAACTCGCCAACCAGATCAACCCCGATCTGGCCAAGGACAGATCGAGCCGTCTGCGACCCGTTCTTCGGCACGCCAATGAACAGCGTCTGGCGGTCATACGAAATGATCATGGGTCAGATACCGGTCGTGGTGTTGGTGTAGGACCCGGCCGCAAAGCTGTAGGCTGGGGTACCCGCGGTCAGAGTGCGGCTCAGAAACGAGAAACTGCGCAAAGTCAGCGACCAGAATGTGGTGCCAATGCTGGGCGACGACGTGTTGTAGGTCACGCCCTGGGTCGAGGCTCCGGCCACTGACCAGGTGCCGGTCTTTGATCCGTCGATTGGCACTTTGAAGATGGCGCCGCACAGATCCATGTACCCGTAGGGCGAGAAGTCCATCATCGTGTAGATGGAGAACACCATAGCCGTTGAGCTAACCGCCAGACCCGTGAGGCTGAAAGAGTTCGCGCCGTTGCTCGTGTCGAGGCTGATAGAGCGGGACAGCAGCAAGGTGCCGTCGGTTGAAAACTGATAGATGTCCGCCCCGGCATAGACCGGCGCAAAAACCCGCAGGCTGCCGTCAGGTCCGAGGTTCACCGAACCACTGCCGTAGCTGGAAGGCAGGGACAGCTGCCACTGGATCACAGCGCCAGAACTTATCTTGAGCAGGCTCAGCGTGCCGTTGATGCCTGCGAGCCAGTAGATGTTGTTGCTGCTGTCTACCGCAACGCCATAGCCGTAATCATAACCCGTACTCCCGATTGAGCGCTGCCAGCTGACCGAGGGGGTGGCGGTGCTAATGACGGTGATCAGGGCGTCGATATTTCCGGCAGTCGACGTCGAGGTGTTGCCCGAAAGGACCAGCAAGCTGCCGTCCGGGCTCAGCGCCATCTGGCTGGCATATTCGTTGCTGGATCCGCCGATCGACCGCTGCCACAGCAGGGTGCCAGCGCTGTTGTACTTGGCAATCAGCGCGTCGGCATTTCCGGAGCCACCGCTCGAGGTTGAATAGCCAGCCACATAGACGCTGCCAGATGCATCGACCGCCGCATTGTACCAGAGTTCCTGGCCTGATCCGTTGAGGCTGCGCTGCCATTGCAGGGTGCCCGAGGTGTCGAGCTTGGCCAGCCAGCCATAGTAGTTGCTCGAGTAGTAAGCCCCGGCAAGGTAGACATTGCCGCTGGCATCGATCCAGCCGCCGTTGATGAAGGGCCCGGAGACATTTCGGGCCCAGATAAGCGCGCCGTCACGGTCCCATTTGAAGACTGCGCTGGTGGCGCTGGCGTAGATGTTGCCGCTGCTGTCCGTGCCCAGAACCAGAAAATTGACCACGCTGAAGCCAAAGGTCGCATACCAGAAGCTCTCGTTCGACTTGCCGTAGAGGTTGGAGAGCGAGACCGGCCCGGATGCGACACCAGCCAGCGTCCGCACGGCTGCCTCGCCGAGTGAAGTCGTGGTAGTCGATGTGCGACCTAGTTCGACGGCGACATTGCCAAGCGAGATCGGCCCCGAGCTCTGCAGCGTCATGGTTGGGCCTCGAGGCGCTCGACCTTGTCGGCCAGGTCCTTCACGGCCTCGATCAGTACGCCGACAAGATTGCCATAGGCGACAGACAGCAGGCCATCCTCATGGGTCATGACCGCTTCGGGCACAATGAGCGCCAGCTCCTGGGCGATGAGACCAACGCCGCGATTGCCAGTCTCGCGCCGACTAAAGGTCACCCCACGGAGTTTCCGGACCCGGTCCAGCGCGCCAGTGATCGTCTCGATGTCCGTCTTCAGGCGGGCGTCGGAATAGGCCGTGATATCGCCGGTCGCGGTAATCGAGCCAGACACGGAAATGCTGCCGGTAAAGCTGTCACCAGCCTTGTTGGCAGGGGTAAAGCCCAACGCGCCGGTTACATCCGCAGAAGCGAGCGATGCGCCCGTTGTCACCCGGCCTTTCGCATCGACCGTGACCTTGGTGTAGGTTCCGGCCGTCACGCCGCTATTCGCCAGTGTCGCGGCAAATGACAGGGCAGCGGATCCGTCGAATGCCGCGCTGGTGCCAGTCACATCGCCGGTCAGCGCAATGGTGCGTCCAGTCGCCCACCTGGTCGCTGTCGCGGCATTGCCGGTGCAGGATCCTGACGAACCGGTGATCGACCCACTGGCCGTGATGTAGCCGCTAGGGTTGGTCGAATTGTAGGGTGTGAAGCCCAGCGCAGTCGTCACCATTGCAGAGGTCAGATTACCAAAGCCGACCTGCACCACGGTGCCGCCCGCAGTCTTCGAATAGAGCTTCTGGTCAGCCAGATTGACCGCCAGTTCGCCCGCCTGCAGCGATGCGGCAGCAGGGACGCTGGACGCAGTTGAAGACCGTTTGAGCAGGATGGTGCTCGGCATCAGAAGGTTCCACCGTCCAGCGTCACGCCATCAATCGAGCCACCGGTGATGGCGACGTTGCTCGCTGCCTGCGTCGACATGGTGCCAAGGCCAGAAATGTCAGTATTGGGAATGGTCGCGG
>OFDC01000824.1_pt1 | contig 19571 bp, 18 predicted proteins | sample 1520941 | NCBI WGS metagenome assembly OFDC01 (sample SAMEA94258168, study PRJEB24077) | hot springs metagenome | biome: Aquatic biome; feature: Water | place: India | collected 2012-12-06 | depth 5 m | reverse complement strand
TTACCTCTTTCTTGAGCATCTACTTTTGATTCAGAATAATCTTAAACAAGTTCTTTGTATTTATAAAGATATTATAATTCTTTGATACGAATTTTTCTGAATGAAACAGCGTCTCCGTGGTCTTGAAGTCCGATGTGTCCTTTAGAAAACTTTCCGAATCCTTCCCAGCCTTTAAATTTGCTATTGGCAACTAAAGCTTCCCATTCTGGACCTTCAGATTTGTACTTCACCGAAAGTGTACCATTTTGATAAACACTTACTTCTCCTTTATTTTTGATAATTCTCACCGTATTCCATTCGCCAGCAGGTTTAGTAACAGAGGCTGAAGGAATCATATCATACAAAGCACCAGCTTTATGGTTGCCGTTTTTCCCAGCCTTAGCATCTGGATGACGCTCATTATCAAGCACCTGAATTTCTGGGCCAGTTAAGTACGGAACACCGTATTTTGGATCTTCATTAACCCCATAAAAAATACCACTGTTAGCACCTTCTGAAACTTTCCATTCTAATTGAAGCTCAAAGTTTTCATACTCTTTATCAGTAATGAGGTCATCGCCATGCTTTTCGCCTTTAGCTTTTCCAGCAAAAACCAATGTACCATCTTGTACTTTCCATTTATCTGAAATTGGTTGCCCTGCTTTGTTATATACGTGCCAGTTAGTAAAAGTTTTGCCATCGAATAATGTAACCCATTTACCTTTTTGAGCGAAAGTGCTGCTTGAAAGTAAAAGAGCCACGGCAAGAATGCTAAGTTTTGATTTCATTGGTTGAATTTAATTTAAATTAACAATTTTTAAATAATTGAGGAAGAAATATAGGTAACGAATCTTAATATAGAAGATTAAAATCGACAAAATAGCTTTTAATATGGACAAAAAACTTCTACAGGAATTATTCGAAAATTACTCTTTAATACATCCGGTTTGGAATAATCTTGCAGTTATCTATTTAAACCGGAGCTAAGTTGTAGTTATATAGAAGTTTCGGGACTAGTCATAGTCCCGAAACTAATTTTTTATATAAAAAACTATTAAATACCTAATACTCGGCGATTAACAGCTTCATCTGCACCAGTAGCGGCAAAATCATCAAATGCACGTGTGGCAACTTGAATGATATGACTTTGAATAAACGGAGCACCTTCTGCAGCACCTTGCTCAGATGATTTTACACAGCATTCCCACTCTAAAACTGCCCACGAATCGTAATCATATTGAGAAAGTTTCGAGAAAATCCCTTTGAAATCAACTTGGCCATCGCCTAAAGAACGGAAACGTCCAGCACGGTTTGCCCAACCTGCATAGCCACTATATACACCTTGCTTACCTGATGGGTTAAATTCTGCATCCTTCACGTGGAAAGCTTTGATACGGTCGTGGTAAAGGTCAATGAATGCAAGGTAATCGAGGTGTTGTAGAACGAAGTGACTTGGGTCGTAGTTGATACAAGCACGAGAATGTCCACCTAAATAGTCAACAAACATTTCGAAAGTAGAACCATCAAATAAATCTTCACCTGGGTGTAATTCGTAGCAGTAATCTACTCCACACTCATCGTAATAATCTAAGATTGGCTTCCAACGAGTCGCTAGTTCTTTAAAAGCAGTTTCAATAAGTCCACTTGGGCGTTGCGGCCAAGGGTATAGGAAAGGCCATGCTAAAGCCCCCGAAAAACCCACGTGTGATTTCAAACCAAGATTTTGTGAAGCTTTGGCTCCCCATCTAAGTTGTTGTTCTGCCCATTGGCGGCGTGCTGGTTCATCACCATGTACGGCTGCTGGTGCAAAAGCATCATACATGGTATTGTATGCAGGATGCGAAGCAATTAATTGCCCTTGAAGGTGCGTCGATAATTCGGTTATTTCTAAACCTTTATCTTTGAGTTTACCTTTCAACTCATCGCAATATGTTTGGCTTTCTGCAGCTTTTTGAAGGTCAATCACACGGCCATCCCATGATGGAAGTTGGATACCTTTGTAGCCTAAGCCAGCCATGTAGTCGGCAATTGTATCTAATGAATTAAATGGAGCTTCATCGCCCATAAATTGAGCAAGAAATATAGCTGGACCTTTAATTGTTTTCATAAATCAATTTTCAATGAATGAATGAGTAAAAACTTAATTTATATTTAACTTAATTTTTTAGGAAAGTTTTTAACCTTTAAACTTTACCCATTTTGAAGAAGATTTGCCTGATGCAATAACCGTTTCTACAAATTGCATTCCTCTAATTCCATCATCAATGGTTGGAAAATCGAGGTCAAATTCACTCGGTGTTTCACCATTCATACGCTTACGAACTGTGCGAGCAAAGTTTTTGTAAATATTGGCAAATGCCTCTAAATATCCTTCTGGATGCCCAAAAGGAATTCTTGAACTTACCTGAGCCGCTGGATAAAGTTCCCCAACGCCTGGTTCAAAAATTCTTTGACCATCAATTGATTTGTGCTTCAAATATTGTGGTGTTTCTTGATGCCAATGTAAACTTCCTAATTCACCAAAAACTCTGATGTTGAGTCCGTTTTGTTCACCATTTGAAATTTGGCTACACATTAACACACCTCTAGCACCGTTATCGAAGTGAAGTAAAACGTTGGCATCGTCATCTAGTAAACGTCCTTCAACGACACGACTTACATCGGCACAAACTTCTGTGATTTGTAAGCCAGTTATGTATTCTGCCAGATTTTCTGCGTGTGTGCCAATATCACCCACAGCACCCGCAATTCCCGAACGTTTAGGGTCAGTACGCCATTCAGCTTGTTTATTTGTACCTTTTTGCTCTTCCGGGAAAGATAACCAACCTTGTGGGTATTCTACTACAACTTTGCGGATATTGCCAATGGCACCAGCTTTAATCATGGCACGAGCTTGCTTTACCATTGGGTAGCCAGTATAGTTGTGAGTAAGGGCAAAAGTAAGACCTGTTTTTTCAACGATGTCTTTCAATTTTTTTGCTTCTGAAAGCGTAAATGTTACGGGCTTGTCGCAAATCACGTGGAAACCATTCTCTAAAGCCATTTTGGCTGGAGCAAAGTGCATGTGATTTGGAGTAACGATTGAAATTGCATCAATTTTGTCTTTACGACGCTTTTCTTTTTGAATCATTTCCTTGAAATCGGCGTAGCAACGGGCTGGGTCAAGCATTAAGTCTTCGCCAGAAGCTTTTGATTTTTCGGGAGTCGAACTAAACGCTCCACAAACCAAGTCGATTTCTCCATCAATGGCAGCTGCGATACGGTGAACACCACCAATGAATGCTCCTCGACCACCGCCAACCATACCCATTCGGATTTTACGAGCCATAGTTATATTATAGGATTGAGTGAAAAATTTACAATTGTACGAAATATGTATAAATTTTCTTGTTCTAAAATTAGAACACCATTTTTGATATTTTTTCGTCTCCAAATTTCTGAAAAAGTGTCTAAACCACAATTAAAAATAGGATTTTCTTTTGGGAAAATTTTAAATATTATATTTTTACGGCTCAATTTATTCAAAACCCTTAAAAACCTTCTAAATACTATGGTTAATCAGAGTCGTCTTTTCTTGGGGAGTTGTTTCGCCCTCATTACAACAGCGTTTTCTTTTAGTATTCGTGCTGGTATTTTACCACAGTTAGGTACTGACTTCAACCTAACAGCCGAGCAATTAGGATTCATCAACTCAATGTGGTTTTTAGGCTTCCCGCTTGCGATGATTATTGGTGGACTCGTTTATCATTCAGTTGGGCCTAAGAAAATCATGATGATAGCATTTGTATCTCATGCTTTAGGTATCATTCTTACTATTTATTCAGGAGGTTATACTGGACTCTTGATTTCTACATTTTTTATTGGTTTAGGAAATGGTTGTACTGAAGCTGCTTGTAATCCGATGATTGCTGATGCTTATTCAGGAACAGATATGAGTAAAATGTTAAATCGTTTTCACATGTGGTTCCCTGGCGGTATCGTAATTGGTAGCTTATTGTCTAAATTTATGACTGATGCAGGAATGTCTTGGCAAGCACAAATTTGGTTGATTTTGATTCCAACAATTATCTATGCGTATTTATTCTGGGGACAAGCTTTCCCTAAGCCAAAAGTTGAAGGTGTAACTTCTATCGGAGAAAACTTAAAAGCAATGGCTACACCTCTTTATATTTTTATGTTCTTGTGTATGGCCCTTACAGCTATTTCTGAGTTTGGCCCACAACAATGGACAGGCTTGATTATGAGTAAGAGTGGTGCAAGTCCGATGTTAATATTAGCTTTAGTAACTGGTTTGATGGCCGTTATTCGATTCTTTGCTGGGCCAATTGTTGAGAAATTCGACCAAACTGGTGTATTATTAGGCTCATCAATTTTTGCTGCTATTGGTATTTATTTATTTAGTACTCAAACAGGTTCTATGGCGTATGTTGCTGCCATTTTCTTTGCTTTGGGTGTTGCGTTATTCTGGCCAAATATGGTTGGTTTTGTAGCAGAAAAAGTGCCTTTGAGTGGTGCGTTAGGTATGTCAATTATTGGTGGCGTAGGTATGTTCTCAACTGCCATTTTCCAACCAATTATTGGTAGCTGGATTGATGATGCTCGTGCTCAGAAAACGGCTGAAGGTTTAACCGGTGATGCTCTTGAATTAGCTGCTGGACAAGCAACTTTGAGCACAATGGTTCTCTTCCCTGCAATCTTGATTGTGGCATTTACTGGACTTTATTTCTTTATGAAGACTAGAAAGACAGCTTAATGATTAAAATATTGAAATTGTAGAAAAAGCTTCGCTAAAACTTAGCGAAGCTTTTTTTTGACATAAAAAAAATCCCCTATTTCAAGTTGAACAGGGGATAAAAATTAAATTACTAACTTTCTCTATTAATTATGATGATGCTTTGCTGATGAATGTAAGGAAATTACGTTTACCGACTTTCATAATCATATTACAAATAAAAATATTTTTTATTAATTCCACAATTATTTTAAAAAATTTATCAATAAATAAATTATGGATAAATAAATATTTAATCCTTTCAAAGTTTTATACTATTTTTGAGAAATAAAATACAAACCTACCTTTAGGAATTTAATAAATGATTAAAATATCTACTCCTGGGCGAATATGCCTTTTTGGAGAACATCAAGATTACCTCGGATTGCCAGTAATCGCTGCTGCAATTTCACGTAGAGTTAATATTACTGGTGAACACCGTGCTGACAAACAGATTATTATACATTTACCAGATATTCAATCAGAGCTTATTTTAAGCGTTTCTGATACAAGAATGACGTATAAACAAAAGCGTGATTATTTTCGAAGTGGATATAATATGCTGATTGATAAAGGTTTAACTTTTTCGAAGGGTATCGAGTGTACGGTTCAAGGTAATATTCCAATTAATTCGGGTACTTCCAGTTCTTCAGCTTTATTAGTGACCTGGATTCATTTTTTATCAAAAATGGCTGATAATCCTCATGAATTTACTGCCAAAGAAATAGGTGAAATGGCTTTTTTTGCAGAAGTGGTAGAGTTTGGCGAGCCAGGAGGAATGATGGACCAACTGTCAACTGCCATCGGGCATGCTGTCTATTTAGAATTTGAGCCAAAAACAACTGCTGAAGCCATTGAACCAAAGTTAGGTAGTTTTGTTTTGGCCGACTCTTGTGAGCCTAAAGATACCATTGGGGTTTTGAGACGAGCGAAGTTTGCTCGTTTAGAACTCATTGAGAAAATTAAATCTCATCAACCTGATTTTTCTTTACATACTTTTGATTCTCAGCAGAATGCATTATTAAAGCCTATTTTGAGTGAAGATGATTATGTACTTCTTACAGGTACACTTCGTAATCGAGATATTTTAAGAGAAGCTTTAGCTCTTTTCAAAAGTGGAGAAATGACCGATAAAATATTAGGTGATTTATTACTTGAGCATCACGGTATTTTGAGAGATGTACTAGAAATTTCAACGCCTAAAATTGAAAGAATGTTGAGTGCAGCACTCGAAGCGGGGGCATTAGGCGGTAAAATCAATGGTTCAGGCGGTGGGGGGTGTATGTTTGTCTATGCACCGAATAATCCTGAAAAAGTAGCTGAAGCTATCGAAAAGGTTGGAGGTAAAAGCTACATTATTAAGATTGATGCAGGAACTAAGCAAATCTAATATTCAACGAGACACAACATTGTTTGTGTCTCGTTGAATATTACCTATACCTCATCAAAAAGATGCTCTAATACGAATGAAAATGTACCTAGAAAACCCGCAGATTCTTCCAAACGTGAGGTGTTAACAGATAACTTTGTTTTAAATTCTCCTAGACAATATTTGTTGATTGCCTGTTCTATTGGAATAGTGATGAATTTATCGGCTTTGGCAAGTAAACCATCTACCAAAATTAATTCTGGATTGAATAAATGAACAGCAATTGATAAAGCTTTGCCAAGTTCGGTTCCAATTTCATTAAGTAAGTCAATACAAAGTTCATCGCCCGAATGAGTTGCCGCAATAATCATATCTTCATCTACGGCTTCAACATTACCTTTGGCAAGTTGAATAATCTTTGAAACTCGCCCATTATTTAATTCTTCTTTTACTCTCTTAATAAGTACTTGGGCTGTAGCTACCGTTTCTAAACATCCGATTTTTCCGCATGAGCAGAGTTCACCAGCTCCTCTAACTTGAATATGCCCAAGTTCGCCAGTAAATCCAGAAGTTCCATTGAATACTTCTCCGTCAATTAAAATACCTAAGCCAACTCCCCAGTCGATATTGATTGCTAGAACATTGTTGTAGTCGTGGGCCAAACCAAATCTTTTTTCACCTAAAGCAATGGCTTTGGCGTCATTGAGTGTATAGGAGGGTACATTAAAATATTCACTCAATATTATATTGATGGCTTTTCCTTCACTGGTTGGATAAGAGAAATTATTTCCAGTTTCTTTATCAATTAAACCCGGCATACAGACACCAATTCCTAAAATTTTATCTTTGCTGATATTTACATTTTTAAGGAATTCAATGGTGTTTTCCAAAATGAAAGTGCCATAAGATGCATTATTTTCTATCTGAAATTTGAATTTCTTTTGAGCACAAACTTCATTCTTAAGGTTATAAACAATAATCGAACTTTCAAATTTATTAATGAGCCAAGTGATAATGTAGCCATGATTGGCATTTAAACCATACAAAACAGGTTTACGTCCTGATTTAGAATTACCAGTACCCACTTCACTTATCCATCCTTCTTGCATCAATTCAATAAAAAGCACATTGACTGAAGGGGGGCTCGAATGGAGTATTTTACTTAAATCAATTATCGTATTAGGACCATTTAAGTATAGTTCTTTCAACAGCTGTTGTTTTAATTTATTTTTTTTAATTTCTACTACCGACTCTCTGGCTTCAATCATGATTAAAAAAGATTTTTTATTAACAAAAGTACGATTTTTTGAGAAATGTTTTAAATAAAATATTATTTGTTATTTATTCAAGTTTTGAGAAAATATTTTTAAATAATTTATTAAAATTAATATCTACATTTATTAATGCTTAAAGATGTTTTTTTACTAAATTGCTCAGTCAATAAGCTATATATCTATCTATTTTATTAAACATGAAAAAAATCCTAGTCGCCCTGACTTTATGTTCATTTACAGCTTACTCGCAAGAAAGCGATTCGCTATTAATTCGGAAAATTTATGATGAAATTCTTGCTAAAGGTGAAGCTTACAAAACACTTACCCATTTATCCAAACAAATTGGCCCAAGATTAAGTGGTTCTGAAGGTGCTGCAAAAGCTGTACAATACACCAAAAAAGTAATGGAGGAGTATAAGTTTGACCGTGTTTTCTTGCAAGATGTAATGGTACCACATTGGGTTCGCGGAGCAAAAGAACAGGCATATATTGAATCAGGTAAACAAAAAGTAAATGTACCAATTGCTGCATTGGGTGGTTCGGTTGCTACGCCAACAACTGGAATCAAGGCAGAAGTAATTGAGGTGAAAAGTTTTGAAGAACTAGAAGCATTGGGTACCGAAAAAGTAAAAGGGAAGATAGTTCTTTTTAATCGACCAATGGACCCAACTAAAATTAATACATTCGATGCGTATAGTGGTGCCGTTAATCAACGTGGTGGTGGTGCTTCACAAGCTGCAAAATATGGAGCTGTGGGGGCAATTGTGAGGTCTATGACAACTTTACAAGATGATAAACCACACACTGGAAGTATGCGTTATGCAACTGGTGTACCAATGATTCCGACTGCTGCAATAAGTACAAACGGTGCGAATCTTTTAAGTAAAATGTTGAAAGAAAACCCTAAAATTCAGTTTTTCTTCAAACAAAACTGCGAAACTTTGCCTGATGCTCCATCACACAATGTAGTTGGCGAAATTCGTGGTTCGGAAAAACCTGATGAAATAATTGTAGTAGGAGGCCACCTTGATTCTTGGGATTTGGCAGAAGGTGCTCAAGATGATGGTGCTGGTTGTGTACAATCAATAGAAGTACTAAGAGCATTAAAAGCATTAGGTATCAAACCAAAGCGTACGATTAGAGTGGTAATGTTTATGAACGAAGAAAATGGTTTACGTGGAGGAACGAAATATGCTGATTTAGCTAAACAAAATAACGAAAAACATATCGCTGCTATTGAATCTGACAATGGTGGTTTTACACCAAGAGGTTTTGGAATGGTTGGAACGGATGCACAAATCTCTAAACTTACAAAATATAAGAACTTATTAGCACCATACGGTTTGGCAGAAATTGGTCGCGGAGGTGGTGGAGCAGATATTGGTCCATTGGGTAGTCAAGGTACACTTTTGATTGGTTTTAAGCCAGATTCTCAACGTTATTTCGATTTTCATCATGCACTTTCAGATACGCTCGAAGCAGTTAATGAGCGTGAGTTAAACCTTGGTGCCGCTTCAATGGCTGCTTTGGTTTATCTGATTGATAAATACGGACTTTGATTGAATGACGATTTTTGATTTATAAATAAGTGACGATTTACGAGTGAAAAAGTTCTAAGGAATATTTATCCGATGAAAAACTCAATCGTAAATCGTCATTCTAAAACCTCAAATTTTATAAATACCCTTCGACGCCCAAACCAAATAGAGCAAAGTCATATTTTACTGGGTCTAATGGGTCAAGTTGTTTTAAGTTTTTGGTCAGTTCAATAGCCATTTGCCAGTCTGCTTTAGGTCGTGTTATCAATCCTAATTTTCGAGCAACTCTTTCTACATGTACATCACAAGGGCAAACCAATTGGGAGGTATTTATTTGATTCCAAATTCCAAAGTCAACCCCTTTTTCATCTTTTCTCACCATCCAGCGTAAAAACATATTTATTCGCTTACAAGTAGAATTTCTTGCTGGCGTTGCAATGTGCTTACGAGTACGTGTGGGGTAATCTTCCAAACCAAAAAATACTTTCTGAAAATTTTCTAACCCAACTCTCATATCTTCATTTTCGGGCTTTAAGCCAACAAGGAAGGCATTTTCAAATGATTCGTTTTTGCTATAAAAATCCTTAAAAAATTCAATAAAATATAGAGTGTCAGTAGCGTTGAAGGTACGGTGTTTGAACGAAAGAAATCGTTTAAGGTCAGAATCTTGGTGATTTTTGATAAAATCATAAGGAGCTTTATCCATCAAAGATATTAGCTCATTACATTTATTGATTATCGTTTTTCGTTGGCCCCAAGCAAGGGTAGCTGCAATGAAGCCAGTTATTTCAATATCTTGCTTTAGCGTAAACTGATGAGGAATACAGATGGGGTCGTTGGGAATGAAATTAGGCTGATTAAACAACTCATATTTTTCATTGAGTAAATCAACGATTAGTTGTGTCATTTATGCTTTTACTTTTTTTAGAATAAATACCAAAAAGTTAGAAGCCCATGAAAAAACTGCTAAAATAGCCGTAAATAAAAAGCTAAATGCCGTAATGAAAGGATAGAGGATTGCGAAAAAAGCCGTCCAGATTTTTGATTTAACTTGCATTGATTGATAAAACCTTAATTACTAATACTATAACTTAATTCAGCACTGATACGACTATCTTTTGGAGATAATTTATCGAATGCTTTTTTCGAAATTCTAATTTTTACATCACGTGTTGGATTAAATTTACCGATAACTTTCACCCAAACACTTTGACCGTTGGCTACATTGGATACTTTTATTAGAGTGCCAATAGGAGCGGTAGGGTGCAGAGCTAAAAATTTATTGGTAGATTCTCCTGCGGTTATTACTTCAGCAATACCATTTTCTGAAACTTTCCTACCACCGGGAGCATTGGGTACTGTGCTTGTTGGTTTATTTGGTATTGTTACAGGTTTATTGATAACTGCTTGTTCTTTAGATTCTTTTGGGGTTTCTTTAACCACATCACCCGCAGGGGCTTGAATTTGAGTGGTAGTTTTGGGTTTAAGGGTGTCTTTTTTAGGAGTAGCTTTCGCAACAAACGAAGCTGGCTTTTCAACTACCAAAACCTGTCCAATTTTTACCGCATCATTGGTTAAGGCATTCCATTCTCTAATTTGCCAAACTTTAATATTATATAATTTTGCTACTGTAAATAGATTTTGTCCTGCTATAATAGTATGTGTTTTAGCTTTAAGAGAAGCCTTTGATGAGGTGTTTTTGGCTTTATTTGTCCCTATTTCCTTAGAAGGTTCAACTGAGCTAACTTTCAATGAACTTTCTGCGTCTTTTGGCGTAGCTTCTGGAATATCTACGATTTCAATGCCATTTTCGTCGATGATTCTTTTTTCTTCTACTTTTTTTGAGCTTGTTTTTTCACCAGATGGTATAATTTCTACTACTGGAGCCTTGGTTTGACTTACCTTTTTTTTACTATTATAGGGTACTTCCACTACTTGGTCGAGTGAAAGAATATCACCTTTTTTAAAAGTTGGATTTACAGAAAGAAAATCGCTTTCCGTACAATCATAACGTTTTAAAATAGAATAAATGGTTTCACCTTTTTCTACTTTATGTTGAACTAATATTTTACCATTTCTTTTTTCAATCCCAAGTGAATCTTCGGGAGTTGCGTAGGTATTGTTTAGGAAAAGCACTGAGGCTATTAAAGCACAAATTATTCTTAACATACAAGTGTTTGTAAATGTAAATGAATCATGGTAAGATGAAGGGATAGGATTGAAATCTCCTTCAGTAGTAAACTTAAACCTTCATTTTTACTGATAATTCAGCTGAAATTTAACATTAAAAATTGTGTATTTGATTCAATTTTATGCAAATTTAATCATTCTATGGTAGATTAACGCATATATTTTTTTTTTGGTGTAAATTCGCCACCTTGATTAGCAAAACAGATGAAAATTCTAGGAATAATTCCCGCAAGATTCGCTTCGAGTCGTTTCCCTGGTAAACCTTTAGTTGATATTGGAGGAAAAAGCATGATTCAGCGTGTGTACGAACAAGCACAAAAAGCCCCAAGTCTCACGAGTGTGGCAGTAGCTACCGACGACCAACGAATTTATGACCACGTACTTGGTTTTGGGGGCGAAGTTTATATGACTTCTGAAAATCACCCAAGTGGAACAGACCGTTGTTATGAAGCTTACCAAAAGGCAGGAGGAAGTAGTAAATTCGACTATGTCATTAATATTCAAGGTGATGAACCTTTTATCGACCCTGCTATAATTGAGCAAATGGCTGTACTACTTGATTCAAAGACAGAAATTGCTACTGCTGTAAAAAAAATTAAAGATTATAACATGCTTTTTGACCCTAATGTGGTGAAAGCAGTTTTGGCTTTGGGAAAACAATGCTTGTATTTTAGTCGCCAGACATTGCCTTATGTACGTGGTGGGGCACCCGAATCTTGGCTCGACCATGCTGATTTTTACAAGCACATTGGTCTATATGCTTATAGAAGTGATGTACTTGAAAAAATTGCTTTATTACAACCATCAAAGCTTGAAAATACAGAGAAGCTAGAACAACTTCGCTGGCTAGAGCATGGCTACAAAATTTTTGCGACTATTACCGAATATGAAAGTATAGGAGTTGATACCCCCGAAGATTTAGGAAAGTTGAAAGATTTCGTGTAAATATGGTTTACTGAGTTATTCTAAAGTTTTTGTTTAGGTTCAAACAACAAACCATACCATTGACCGTTAGAATAAGATAATTAATGAATATAACTCTTTTTCGAGATTTTTAACGAATTTTTTTATGCGATATAATATTCTTTGGGCCGACGATGAAATCGATTTATTAAAACCATACATCATTTTTTTACAAGCCAAAGGCTATGACGTGACTCCAGTACCAAGTGGTGCCGATGCCCTTGATAAAGTAGAAAGCGAGCGATTTGATGTGGTTTTTTTAGATGAAATGATGCCCGGTATGACAGGTTTGGAAACACTTGCTAAAATAAAGCAAATGAAGCCTAACTTACCAGTAGTCATGATTACGAAGTCGGAAGAAGAACGTATCATGGAAGATGCCATTGGGTCACAAATTGCCGATTATTTAATCAAACCAATCAACCCCAATCAGATTCTATTGTCAGTGAAAAAAATTCTTGATAATAAGCGTTTGATTTCCGAAAAAACCAACTTAGGTTATCAACAAGATTTCAGAAACTTAGCCATGCAATATAACGACCGCATCGGACACGAAGAGTGGTCGGAAATTTACAGAAAGCTCATTTTCTGGGAATTACAACTAGATAAATCGGAGGATAAGAGTATGGAAGAGGTTTTTGGAATGCAAAAAGCTGAAGCTAATTCAAACTTCTGTCGATTTATTGAAGATAATTACGAAGATTGGTTATCAGACCCAAAGGCTGATAAACCTTTATTATCGCATCAACTGATGAAAACAAAGGTTTTTCCTTTAGTAAATAATGAATCCCCGCTATTTTTCTTATTGATTGATAATCTTCGTTATGACCAGTGGAAAGTTATCGAAGAGGTAATCTCTGATTATTTTAATGTAGAAGAAGAGAGTGATTACTACGCAATTCTACCAACAGCAACTTCTTACGCTCGAAATGCAATTTTTTCTGGAATGATGCCTTCTGAAATGGCTAAATTCCACCCAGATTTATGGGTAAATGATGAAGGTGAAAATGAAGATGCTTTGAATAATAATGAGGCAGAGTTTTTGAAAAGACAAATCGAGAAAAGTCGTAAGAATATTTCGTTTTCTTATCATAAAGTTTTGAATATTGCACAAGGCAAAAGTTTGGTTGATAATTTCAATAATTTATTGAAAAATCAACTCATTGCTATTGTTTATAACTTTGTGGATATGCTTTCGCATGCCCGTACAGAAATGGGTATGATTAAAGAATTAGCCCCCGATGAATCAGCTTATCGTTCGATTACAAGGTCTTGGGTTGAGCACTCACCATTACTCGATTTACTGAAGAAAATTGCTGAGAAAAAAGGTCGTTTGATTATCACTACTGACCACGGAATGATTCGTGTAAAGCATCCAAAACGCATCGTTGGTGATAGAAATGTCAATACCAATTTACGCTATAAACAAGGAAAAAATCTTAATCTTGACGATAAAGACGACCACGTATTGATTGTACGTAAGCCAGAAAACTTTATGTTGCCTAAACCTAATATCTCAACGGCTTATTTCTTTACAATGGAAGATTATTTTTTCGCTTATCCAAATAATTATAATCATTACGTGAGTCACTACCGAGATACTTTCCAGCATGGAGGTATTTCAATTGAAGAAATGATTGTGCCTTTTGCTTACCTTACAGCTAAGTAAATAATCAAAACACTTCGTTGATGAAATATTTCAACGAAGTGTTTTGTATAGTAATTTACCCAAAATCATGAAAAGACTAATACTACTTTTACTTTTTGCTGAATTTTTGTGTCTAGGTGTATTTGCTCAAACAAAATCAGAAAAATACCTTGAAGATAAAGCTTCTTGGTACGTAGGTATGAATTTTGGCAATGCCATAGGTGGTTATAAGCAGATACTGAAAGATGGTAATTTAGGGGGTACAAAAGCTGGGTTTGTATTAGGGGGTTTATTCAATCCATACGGAAGAAAAAGGGCCTCAACTGTTTTTTATGGTGCAGAAGTAGGTTATCAATCCATTGGAAGAGACAAAGATTTTGTTAGTAATGCTTCTGGGACTTTCTATGTGACCAATAATTCATTTTGGTTAAATGGGGTGGCTCGATATCGACCAATTCTTTGGAGTTCGAAGCTGAATCCGTTTGCTGATGCCTTTTTTGGTGCAAAAATTATCAGAACAGCCATAGTTGAGCAATTATCGCAAGATGAATCAGAAGTTTTAGAGTCAGTCAATAAAATTGTTCCTAACTATGGTTTAGGGGTAGGAGTGGGCATCAAATTAATGGGTCAATTAAAAAATGCTTATCTCGATTTAGGTATTTACCTACAACAAGCAGACCCTACGAAAATAGTAAAACCTAAAACCATTGAAATTAGTAGTACTTACAATACTTCCTATAAGCAAGTTTTAACGAATACCAATCAAATTGCCATTAGGCTGACTTTGACGGGTTTTGATTAAAATACTGAAGTAGTTCTTAAATCTTTACCTTAGAAATTTCAATTTCTTCTTCCAAGAATTGAGTAGATAATTTCTGTAAATCATTATAGTTAAATACCTGTCCATCGGCTCTAACTTGATTAATCTTCTCAAAATCAAGCATTTCAATCAGCCATCCTTCTTTTTGAGTTTCGCTAATTGAAATTATGCCTTCTTCGGGTAAGTTTTTATCAGGCGTAGTGTAAAATGCTCCAAAGCCATAGTTAATATCTACCGCTGGCGACCACGCCGCATTACCAATCGTTTGAGAAACTGCTACGTAACATTGGTTTTCTAAAGCTCTGGCTCTGGCACCGACATGTACACGTGTAGCTCCACGAATGGTTTCCGTACAACTTGGTGATAATATTAAATTTGCTCCAGCCTTATTTAAAAGTTGTGAACCAATTGGAAATTCTACATCATAACAAATTTGGATGCCGAATCCGCCCCAATCTGCTTCAAAGAAAGTAAGTTTTTTTTGTGCAGAATGAATACCCCATTCTTCGTTTTCAAAGCGAGTCATGAAAAACTTATCTTGGTAACCAATCAAACCTTTTTTTGAAAAGACAAAGGCACGATTGAAGATTTTCTCACCTTCAAGAACTGGAAAACTTGGAGCGATAATCGTAACGGCATATTTACGTGCAAGTTGAGCAAAGGTTTCACAAAAATCGTTTTTGAGTGAATCCATTTCTTTTACTTGCCAACGAATGTCAGCTCGAATTTCTTCTGAAAATAAACTCACTAATTCCATTGAACCGTATTCAGGGAATAGAAGTATTTCAGCGTCTTGCCTAACAGCTTTGGCTACCCACTGTTCGGTGTAAATTCGCCAATGGTCAAGGCTTTTATGAGTAGTAATCGGATATTGGGCGGAAGCAACTTTGGCGGTCATTGATTAGAAATTTCTTTGGTCCAATAAATCATTTCCTTCTTGGTTGATTGCGTTTCCCCAATATCAAGCCAATCAAATTGGCTTTTGAGTAAAGGGGTTTGTGTGTATCCTCTTTTTTGCCAAAACTGATTGAGCGGTTGATAGTCAGCAGGCTTTAATGGGTGATTTTCTGGGCGGACAACCGCACAAAAGCTTGTAAGTTTACATTGCTTAAAGCTACGTACATGGGCTTCTCGTTCATCAAAAAAACGATGGCCAATTCCTAAACCTCTGTATGCTGATAATAAGATACTTTCACCAAAGTAAAAAACACTTTGAATATCTATTTGTGCTTGAATAAATGGCTCTTGAACTTCAGCCGTTTCATCAATTAATGGAATACATGTTGTAGCTCCCACCATTTTGTCGGCCTCATAAACCGCAAAAAGCATGGCGTTTTCAGAAGAAGAATAAACCTTTAGATATTCTTTCTCATAGTCAATGCTGCCTTCATACAAATATGGAAAAGCTTTAAAAACCTCAATACGAAGTTGGGCTAAATCATCGAAGACCGTGGCAATTTCAGCACCTATTTTCTTGATATATGTTAGGTGAGTCATGTTTTACTCAGAAACTAATTTAATCCAAAGTGGAAGATTATAATAAGTAGTAACTCTGGTAATTTTTCCTTCATTTACTTCTAAAAAAGCACCTGCGGGAAGCACATATTTTTGGCCATGGGCTACTGGAGAATCTTCATCACCCTTTTTATAAATGCCGTTTACCACAAATTCGGCAGCTACACGTGTTCCAGTAGGTTCTGCGAAAAGCGTTACATCTGTAAGTATTTCTTCATAACACTCATCCATCATTTTTAGAAAGTCTCTAAATTTTTCGATACCTATACGCTCTTCACCCTGGTTAGGTTGGTGTTTAATATCTTTGTGAACAAGAGCCAACATTCCGTTCCAATCCTTATTATTGAAGCAATCGTAATAATTTTTTACAGTTTCTAATGCTGTCATTTTATTCAGGTTCTTAGGGGTAATTTTATTTAAAAGCTTAAGAAAAACAAATTTTGTAGTTTCTACAAAAATAAATAAATATTAATTTGTAAAATGATCTAAATATTGGATTTTCTATTTTGCTTTATCAAGCAACCGCACCAGCTAAGACATGATAGCTATAAGCTAAACCCATGGCAACACTATTGAAATTATCGCCAGATTTTATTTTTTCTTTTCCAAAATGCTCAACAAATATCTCGTTTAATGGTCTAACCATCGAAGTCCCGCCTGTCATAAATACCACATCAACATCTTTGTTTTTGATATGATTTCTTTCCAAAAATTCATTGAGATACTGGTTGATTTTTGATAAGTTAGACTCGATAATTTCCTCCGAAAACTCTTTAATTGAAATAGGTTCGTTGATAGAAATATCGCTTTCATTGAATGAAAAAGTGGCATTGTCATCTTTTGTAAGTTCAATTTTTACCTTCTCAATTTCTTTAAAAATCACATAGCCTAAATTTTGCTCAATGAGTGTTTGAAGGTTTTTTACTCGATAATCTTTTCCTGAATATTGATAAGACTTTGCAATGCTCAGTTTCATTCGGAGTGAATCAAGGAAGTTCATTTTTTCCCAAGAACAAATGCTTGTGAAATACGATAATGGTAAATCAATGGGTTTCCCTGGAGTAAATTCTTCTTTAACACCACGTCCAAAATGCGGAGTACCTTTATGCCACATGATATCAGAATCAAAACTATCTCCGCCAATATAAATACCACCTTGGGCAAGCATATCTGCACGACGGTCTGCTTGATTGATGGCATTTGGGTTTAGACGCATCAGTGAAAAGTCAGAAGTTCCTCCACCAAAATCAGCTACTAAAACTAGCTGTTCTTGTTCAATTTGACGTTCATACGTGAAAGCTGCACCAATGGGTTCCATTTGAAAATAAAACTCCTCAAAACCTGCTATTTGTGCCGCTTTTGATAATCTTTCTTGAGCAATAGCATCTTTTTCGGGATTTTCGTCAAAAACAACAGGACGACCGATTACTGCTGTTGTGATATTTTCTCCAGTAAAATCATCAGCTAATTTTTTCAAGTGAATCAAAATTAAAGCAACTAAGTCTTCTGCTCGATAGCTTTTTGAGCCAATGCGTGTATCAATAAAGCTTTTATTTGGTAAAACCTTTTTGATAGACTTCATGAATCGGCCACGCATCCGATTTTTCACATACAAAGATACGGCTTCATGCCCAACGGTTGGACTCACAATTTCTTTCGGGTGTGTGGGTTCGGGAAAGAAAAGCAGCGAAGGTATTGTAAAAAGTTTAACTAATTGATTGGTGTTGGTATCAAGAATCGCTAAAGCCGAATTAGTTGTGCCAAAGTCAATTCCATAAATATATTTACTCATGAATTTTTTAGAACGGTGGGTAATGATAACAGAAAACCAATTAAAGTGGTTTCAGAATGAGACAAAAAACTCGCAATAGCTCAAAGAGTATTGTTTCGATAGTTTTACTGTTAGAAAATTTGATTAAATACTTTCAGAGAGATCCCTGACTTGGCCTTTATCGCAGTAAAGTGTGCGATGAGGAAAGCGTTCGATTAGTTCGAAATCGTGTGTAGCCATTAATACCGCAGTATTAGCTTTTTCATTGATAGCCAGGAAGAGTTTAAGAATTTCAACAGACATTTCTGGGTCAAGATTCCCCGTTGGTTCATCGGCTAAAATTATATCTGGGCGATTCAGTAATGCTCTTGCAATTCCCACTCTCTGTTGTTCTCCACCAGAAAGTTGGTGGGGCATTTTCTCAAGAATATGAGGGAGATTTACTAAAGTAAGAACCTCTTTAATTCTGTCATTCATTTCATTTTTATCCTTCCAGCCCATTGCTTTCAAATAAAAATGTAAGTTTTTTTCAATATTTCTATCGCTTAATAATTGAAAATCTTGAAAAACTATGCCAATTTTTCTTCTTAGATAAGGGATTTCAGAACGTTTCAACGCGTGTAATTCATATCCACCAATGAGGCCAGTACCTTTTTCAAGCCATAAATCGGCATATAAGGTTTGTAATAGTGAAGATTTACCACTCCCAGTCCGACCGATTAGGTACACAAATTCACCTTTTTGTATGTTGAAATTAACATCTGAAAGTATCAGTTGTTCTCTTTGGTAGATGTATGCGTGCTGAAGCGATATGACTGAATCCATAGTAATGAATACGAATAGGAGAGTTCTGATTTGATTATCAATTTATACAATTTTTATTCAAAAAAGAATTCTGAGTAATTAATCTCACTCAGAATTCAGTATTCAGAACTAAAATATTATTTAGCGTTTGCCTTTGCATGGTCAGCTAAGAATTTAGCTAAGCCACTATCTGTCAATGGGTGGTTTAATAAAGCCATAATTGCAGAAAGAGGGCCTGTCATTACGTCAGAACCAATTTTTGCACATTGTAAGATATGCATCGGATGACGCACTGATGCTGCCAAAATTTGGGTTTCAAAACCGTAGTTGTCATAAATCAAGCGAATATCTTCGATTAGATTCATGCCATCGGTAGAGATATCATCTAAACGACCAACAAATGGAGAAACATATGTTGCTCCAGCTTTAGCTGCTAATAGGGCTTGTCCAGCAGAGAATACTAAAGTACAGTTGGTTTTGATTCCTCTTTCAGTAAAATATTTAATAGCCTTGATACCGTCTTTAATCATCGGTATTTTTACCACAATTTGCTCATCTATTTCAGCTAATTCTTCACCTTCAGCAATCATTTCATTGTAGGTAGTCGAAATAACTTCTGCACTTACATCACCGTCAACAATCTCGCAGATTGCTTTGTAATGACGCATCACGTTATCTTTTCCTGCTATACCTTCTTTTGCCATTAATGAAGGGTTTGTTGTTACGCCATCAAGAATACCGAGGTCTTGAGCTTCTTGAATTTCTTTGAGAGAGGCTGTGTCAATAAAAAATTTCATGAGGAAATAATTAATGAGAATATTAAAGAAAAAGTGAAAATTCGAGAATGTGAGATAGTGGACTTTGCCAAAATATAAAAAAAAAAGGCAAATTCACCGCTCAACCACAGTACCCTTGCTTCGGTCAAGACC
>OFDC01000823.1_pt1 | contig 19572 bp, 20 predicted proteins | sample 1520941 | NCBI WGS metagenome assembly OFDC01 (sample SAMEA94258168, study PRJEB24077) | hot springs metagenome | biome: Aquatic biome; feature: Water | place: India | collected 2012-12-06 | depth 5 m | reverse complement strand
CCCGTCTAGTTAAAAAAGTTCCTAAAGATTTTGCTATTCACAACAAACTAATTCCGATTTCTTACACTAAAGATTCGATCACGATCGGCATGTCCGATATTTTCGATATTGTAGCAATTGACCAATTGCGTCGCTGGTTTCCGCCCAATTTCAAGATTACTCCTGCCTACGTTCCCGAAGTTGATATTTTGCATGCAATTGATCAGTACTACGACTACGAAATGTCGATTGAGGGTATTTTAAGAGAGATCGAAGGCAGCAACAGCAAGAACATCAATGATGAAAATCAATTACGCGGCGACTATCGCTCGCCAATGGTTCGTTTAGTAGATGCGATTTTAACTGACGCTGTGCATCGCGGCGCTTCCGACTTACACTTTGAACCTGAACCTTTGTTCCTTCGTATCCGTTATCGTATTGACGGCGAAATGGTGCAAATCCGTTCGATTCACCGCGATTATTGGTCAGCGATTGCCGTTCGTATTAAAATTATTTCGGGCATGAACATCGCCGAAAGTCGTCGCGCTCAAGACGGTCACGTTAACTCAGAAATATTGGGACGTAAAATCGACTTTCGTGTATCAACACAACCAACGATCAACGGCGAAAATATTGTAATGCGTATTTTGGACGAGAAACAATCAATCGTCTCTTTAGAAGCTTTAGGATTCAGCCAATCAAGCCGTAACATCATCAATAAGATGATTCAAAAACCCGAAGGTGTGATTATTATTACTGGACCTACTGGTTCAGGTAAAACCACTACTCTTTACACGCTTCTGAGCATGATTAACACCATCGATAAAAACATCATGACTTTGGAAGATCCGGTGGAATATCACATTCCTCTGATTCGCCAATCCAACGTTAAAGCCGATAGCGGTGTTGATTTCGCTGCCGGTGTAAAGGCGATTTTGCGTCAAGATCCTGACGTTATTCTAATTGGTGAGATTCGTGATAAAGATACAGCAATTACCGCAATTCAAGCCGCGATGACTGGTCACCAAGTTTTCAGCTCTCTACACACTAATGATGCGATTGGCGCAATACCACGTTTGATGAACATTGGAGTGCCAAATTATTTGATGGGCGGATCTTTGGTTGGCGTAATCGCACAACGTTTGACCAGAAAACTTTGCATTCATTGTAAAGCTGAGGCACCAGTCGAAACTTTTGACAAAAGACTTCTTGGTCCAAAACACAATCACGTCAGTAAACTTTTTAAATCCGTTGGATGTCCTAAATGTGGTGGATCAGGTTACAAAGGTCGTGTTGTAATTAATGAAATTTTAGTCATTGACCGCGAACTTGACGAACTTATATCTAGATCAGGAAGCAGAAATGAAATTCTCGAGTGCGCCGTCAAAAAAGGTTTTGTACCAATGATTGAAGATGGTTTGCAAAAAGTATTAGACGGTGTCACTGATCTTAAAGAATTAATGCGCGCAGTTGATATGACTGACCGTATGAATTAAAATTCGCAATGACTCAAAATAATCTTAAATTAGGCAAAAACCAAGATGCCGTGTCAGCAATAATGTCTGAACTTCTTGGCAGCCCTTACGTTTCAACAACGAGTGATATTGAAATTACTGTTAGGCCAGAATTTGTTGATAGCCAATTTAGTTCGGCTGGCAGCTTATATGTCTGGATTTACCACGTTCGCATCGACAATTACAGCTCTGAAACCATCAAGCTAATCAATCGTTATTGGAAAATCATCGACGAAAAAGGTAATATTCAAGAAGTGAACGGCGAAGGTGTTGTTGGCGAACAACCAACAATCTTGCCAAATAATAGTTTTCAGTACGAAAGCGGAGTTCATTTGCGTTACCCTTCAGGAATCATGACTGGACACTATCAAATGCAAAAATCTGATGGCACAACTTTCAACGTCCAAATTCCGACCTTCTCACTTGATATTCCTAACGCTAAATTGGTCATAAATTAACAGTGAAGATTCTTGCCTTCGATACTACCAATTCAACACTTTCGGTGGCGCTACTCGAAGATCAAACATTACTTAGCAAAAACACGATTGTTGAAAGCGGCAAACAAGCTGAGTTATTAGTTTCAGAAATCGAGAAAGTTTTTCGTGAAAATAAGATTTGGTATCAAGATTTAGATCTCATCGCCGCAACTCAAGGCCCAGGAAGTTTTACCGGCGTTCGCATCGGATTAACCGTTGCCCGCACTCTCAAAATCGCAACTAATAAACCGCTAATTTTAATTAATTCGTTAGAAGCTTTGGCATTTGCAAATCGCGATTATCAGGGCGAAATTTTTGTCGCAATTGATGCCAAAATGGATGAGTTTTTTATCGGAAAGTTTTTGGCACAAAATGGCGAGATCACAACTATTCTTGAATCACAACTGGTAAAGCTTGAGAACATCAACGATTTCATACCAAAAGGTGAGTTTTTGCTTTGCGGTTCCGGCAAAAAAATTATTTCTGATTTGATCAATAAAAAATTAACTGACGAATCAGAAATCATTGAAGCTGATGTTGTTGGAATTCTAGCACTAAAAAAATCACCATCCGAAACTCAGAATGCGCTTTACTTACGCAGCCCTAAAATCACCGAAAGAAAAAAATAATTATTCCAGAAAAATTATCTCTGGGTCACTTGTAATCTTTTTTCGCGCAGTTAGATTAAAAACTTCCTCATAAATTTTCTTCAGAAATGGCTGGGTAGCAAAGTGGTAATGCAAGAGCCTGCAAAGCTTTTATGCGTCGGTTCGATTCCGACCCCGGCCTCCATCTCACACAATATCTGTACCAATTAGATCAATCTTATCGCATCTACTCTTAAAATAATTTGTACAATTCAGCTTTGCTCTTAATTTTAAAAACTGATCTGAATCAAATTTCAAAAATTTCGACACAAACTAGCAATGCCGATCCAAAATATTTACGCACAAAAGTTCAAAAATATTTCCACCAAAAAAATTTCTGACAAATTGCGCAAGAGCTGCGATACCGCGACAACTCAATTACGCAGCGATATTCTGAATAAAAAACTCGCTCCTATCGACATTATTTTTGACAAGATCGATCTGAAAAATTTTGAAATTTTGGCGAAAAAAATTGCTGCTTACAAAAAAATTATCGTCTTAGGAGTTGGAGGCTCAAGCCTTGGTGGCAAGACTTTAACAGCACTTCGTGACCAAAATAAATTAGAATTTCTTGAATCAATCGATCCAACTACAATCCAAAATTGTTTGGCAAAAATTGATTTCAAAACCACTTTTTTTGTGGTTATCAGCAAGTCTGGTGAAACCATTGAAACTATCTGTCAAACACTGATAGTGCTGGATAAAATGAGTGAAGCGAAAATCACAAATATTGCTCCACAATTTTTATTCATCACGCAATCAAAAAATAATTCGATCGCAAAAATCGCTAAAAAAATTGGCGCAGAAATTGCTCATCATCCAGAAAAAATTGGTGGCAGATATTCATGCTTCTCAATCGTTGGAATGTTGCCGGCATTGCTTTGCGGCATTGATGTAAAAAAAGTTCGTCAAGGCGCACAAAAAGTAGTTAATGATTTTCTGAATGACGATTCGATTTCTGAATCATGTGCCGTTCAACTCAGTCTTTACGAACAAGGATTCACCAATAACGTCGTGATGCCTTACATTGATATTTTGAAAAACTTCACCGATTGGTATCGCCAACTTTGGGCAGAGTCTTTGGGTAAATCTGGCTTTGGCTCAACTCCAATAAACTCAATGGGTACAGTCGATCAGCACAGCCAATTACAACTTTATCTCGAAGGTCCGAAAGATAAATTTTTCACTTTCGTAACTTTAGAAAATCACGAAAACGACTTTTTAGTAAAAGATCTGAAGTCTTGTCCCACTTTATTTGGCGGCAAGAAATTGAGCGATATTGTTAAGGTTGAACAAGAAACCACCATCGAAGTTTTAAATAAGAAAAAATTACCAATCCGAATTTTTGAGATTGAAAAACTTGATGAAGAAGTTCTTGGCGGATTGATGATGCAATGTTTTTTGGAAACAATTTTGATTTCTTACGCCAAAAAAATTAATCCATTCGATCAGCCAGCCGTCGAACTTCGTAAAGATCTGGCCAAAAAAATCTTAAAAAAAGATGCCCCTAAATCTTAAGAAAATTACCAATAAAAATTTGTTAATTTTGCTTATGAGCGCTTCCATTTTGGCGCTCTCTTTGGCTTATATCGCCCAATATTTTTTTGGTATTGAAGCCTGCAATTTGTGCTTTTATCAGCGCAAACCTTTCCTAGCGATTCTTGCTACAACAGCACTTACACTGACTTATTTCAGATCAGAAAAATCCAAAAGAATCGCTCTTTATTTTTCGACAATTTTATTGGTCATAAACTTATTTATCGCACTTTATCACAGCGGAGTTGAGAAAAAAATCTTCTCTCTTCCAACAACTTGTTCTTCTTCTGAAAACTTAAACAACGCCACCAATTTAGAAGAATTACAAAATGTTTTACTTGCGACCAAAGCCGTACGCTGTGATGAACCAAGCTTTTTTGTGCTTAATTTGACTATGGCAAATTGGAATGCGATTTATTGCTTCATACTAATTTCCTACATCGCTTTTGTACGCATTAAAAGACGCGGCAAACTCTAAAAGAATAATTATTCGACTCTAAATCTGACTTTAACGTCTTGCGTTGAAGCAATTTTATTCGGCGAAAATTTCCATTGGCGCAAAGCTTTCAACAATAGATTATTAAGTCGTGGATTATGACAAGGCTTAATCAAATCAACTTTCTCAACATTTCCTGCAGCATCGACATAAAAACGCGCAATTGCTTCGCTTTGAAATGCTTCTTCTCGCAAATCATCGGGAATTTTTGGCAAAGGATTGTGAACTAATTCAATAGATTTCACTCCAGCTTCCGCAAATTTCTCATCGTGATGTGTATGAACATTGACCGACGTTTTTTGTGATTGTATTTCGTGATGATGGCGCGTGGTTTTCTTAGATTTTCCTTCCGAATCAGAGTTTTTTGGAGAGCTAATCATCGAAATTTCAAGCACTGTGAAATTTGGCTTAGATTGATCAAAATCAGGCCATATCAATAAAATCAGCAAACTCAAATGAACCAGAAAGGCGAAAAAAATCGCGCCTATCTGGTCATATTTTTTAGGAATGGTTTTTCTGATTTTATTAATCATTTCGTTAAGCTTGGGACTTGGCCAACCAAAGTTGAAACCATTCTTGAAAATGTTGATTGATTTGGAACTCTTGCATCAGTTTGCGATCCTAAAACTAAAGCATTTTTTTTCTCTAATTCTTCTTGATCAACTAATTCAATACCCCTTTCTAAATCACGCTGATCTGATTCTTCATTGGCTTCTAAATTATCGTAAACTTTTGACCGCGATTTATCAAAAATCGAAGACAATTGTTGAAAATAATGATCTGCCGAATGCTGCAAATAAGCTTTAAAATTTCCCGCTTGATGCATCACATCATCAAAAATTTTTGAACCAAATTGTTGATATGCGAAAAATGGAGCAACAGCAATTCCGAGATGCGTTGAATTTTCTACAAAATTAAAGCTCGAGAAAAAATCACGGAAAGACTCTGACAAGGTCGAATCTCCTCCCAAATTCTCATACATTTGTCCAAGCTGCAACCAAGAAAACAAATGATCGGGAAAATTAGTCACGTAATCAGTAGCGGTTTCTTCTTCGCCAGTAATCGCTGAATAAATTTCTTTCGCCGAATAAATCGCTGCAATTACCGAAGCGGCCAAAAGAACTTGTCGACCACTTGGCATGTGCGGCAGAGATGCCGAAATTCTTTCATCAAAATTAACCATTTGGTGATGCGCTCTCAAACAAAATTCCGCAGCAACTGCATCTTTTGACGGCTCTTTCAGTAAAACTCCATACAACGAAAAAACTTCAGCAAAATTTTCTAAGTCAGATTTTATCGAAAAATCTTCGCCATTTTTATCATAAACTTCTCGATAAGAATTAAGCAGCAAAGACATGTCTGCCAAGCTCTGTACATATTCTTTCGTTATGTAGTAATCGCCAAACGGTTTTTGAGATTGCAGCTTCGAAATCAAATCAGCGCAACTCTGCTTTAGTTGCAACTCGATTTGATTATCTTGATAAGCCAACTGTCGCTTGCGCAAACCTTCCCACAATTGATCTTGCTGCAAATATTCCTGCATTTTTTGCAAAGCGGTAATCTCGTCATTGTAGGTTCTGGAAACACCAATTGGATTGAATTGCGGATCTTCGTGATGAGTTTGCGTAGGCAAATTTTGTCGAGTTTGTTCGCCTCTAATCGCACGATAAAGTGAATCATAAAATCCCGTAGCAACATAGGCTGGAGCTGCAAGAATCAAGGAATGTGACAAGTTCTCCAAAATACCGTTAGCCAGAATAAAAAAGGCCGCCATTTCGGTTGTCGCACCAATATTATCGCGCAAATTATCTGCCGAATTTTGATAATCTGCTGCACGCATAATCATTTGCGCAGTTCCTAAAGTAAGCGCGATTGTCGGAAGTGATGGAGTGTTGCGATAAGCAATCTGAGCTGCTCTTGAAGCTGGTTCGGCAATAAAATCTCGAAAACCGATGTCAGCAATTTTGAGTGACCTTTCAAAAACACTTTCTTGCAAGTTCCAGATCGCTTCTCGCCGCTGCTGAAAATTTTCATCCAGATTAAAACGCTTTCTCAAATGCTTTCGCGGATCAAAATCGCTAAATATTTCTCCCGCAATTTCAACACCCGACAAAGTTCCTTTAATTGCGAATTTTTCGCAGAAATTTTTGGTTCTTTTGGAAATATATCCTGCATCACGATGAGATTGATCAAGCATCAGATTCATTGCATAAACATCCAAAAGCGGCAACTTACTTGCTGATCTTTGCAAGGCAAAATCACTTTCAAAAATTCCAGAAATTGATTCTACAATTTCCTTACGCGCCGCTTCTAACTTTTGTTGCGAACCATCACCAGCAATCATCTGCGCTCCTTGACTGTGACAAGCACAACCAAGCTGAACAAAATCATTTCTTAAATAATTCCAGAAATTTGGGTTATCCACAAGCAACAAAAGGCCATCGCGAGTGGCGAGATTAGGATCAACTTTTGCCGATCCTGATCTCTTTTTTACAGAGTTTTTTGACATTAAGCGTTCCTAGAAATTCTTCGAAACGATTAAGTAGAAAGTACGGCGCTGTGCATATTGCGAAGCTGAAATACCAATTCCTGAACCGTTGGAATATTGGTAAACTTTATCAGTCAAATTCACTGCGGCCAAACGTAAATTGATTTTCTCAATTACCGGCAATGAAAAATCCCGTGCCACGCTAGCGTTGAAAATTATGTAAGCCGGCATGGTATTTTTATTATTGTCGCCAGTACGAAGTCCTGATCCATAAAGCGCATCACCACTTATTTTAGTTCCGTACAAATTATAGGAAGAACCGAAAGCAGCGGTGTAAGTTTGCACGTGATCCAACGTCACATAATTATTAGCAATATATCCCAACTCGTCAGCATCATGAATATACTGGCCAGAAATGATGTTTTTCCCGTAAGCTTTTTGCGCCGCTAAATTCAAATAAGCTTCGAAATTATCTTTGTGATAATCAGCCTTGAATTCAGCGCCGTAAGCTTTGCCGTATTGATAGTTGAAAGGCGTGTAAATCAATGAATTGCCGAACTGATGTTCATCAAGCAAATTCTTGATTTGTTTGTAGTAACCATCAAGCGACAAAGTCAGATTCTGATTGGCTTTGTGCGAAATTCCCAAATCAAAATAATGCGTTCTTTCAGCTTTAACTTTGCTGTTATTTTCACTTTCTGACGCGTTACTAGTATTGGCAAATTTAGCGCGCACAGTTTCAGAAATTGCTGAAGTTGGCGGCGGCGTAAAATAACGCGAATAACCAGCATGAATTTTCGTCGCTTTAGTTAAGTCATAAACTGCACCAAATCTTGGACTTAATTGCCATTCATTGACGTAAGCACGTGACATATCGAAACGTCCGCCATAGTTCAGAGTTAACTTCTCTGTGGCTTTCCATTCATTTTGCAAATAGGTCGAGTAAAGCTGAGAATTTTTGGTGCTACCTTCATCAATTCTGGTCGGATCGGTCAAATATCCTCCCGAGCCATCATCCTCAAATACCCAATTTTCTGTCGAACTTTTTACCTGATCATTGCTGACGTAAAAACCATAACGCAGAGTATTTTTGTCATTCAAAGCTTTACTAAAATCACCTTGCACACCATTGGCAAAACTGCTGCGATCAAGGCTTGAGGCAATTCCGTTGAAGATCAAATCACCATCAAAATCTGGTTTAAATTTCAGATTACTGTAACGAGTAAAAAGTGAAATTTGGTAATCAGTTTCATTGTCAGAAACACCTTGCAATGACGCGACCGCAAAACGTCCAGAATCAACTTGCTTCTCGTTTAAAAAATTCGAGTTCGCAGTTTTTCCGTTAAGAGTGTACTCTGCTTCTTGATTTGGATTGTTAGGAATTTGGAAACGATTGGTGTAGTTTGAAACGATAAAACTCAAACGTTTTGAATGATCCAAAATATACGAGAAATAACCGAAAACGTTATCTTGCGAAGTGTCGTTGTGATTGGAATTTCGCGCGGCTGTGGTTGATTCAATACCGCGGGAATTTTGCATGTAAGTCGCACTAACGTAATAATCTAAATTACCTTTGGTTCCACCTTGCTGCTGGTTGTAGCGAAACATATCGTTACCACCAATCGTAATTTCTGAACGGCCACCCTTCAGCGCCGCACCATTTTTGGTTTTAATATCAACCACGCCAGCAGTACGAAGTCCGTATTGCGCTGGCATCGCACCAGTCAAAAGTTCAACAGATTGTGCAAAATGCGTATCCAAACTTTGACCAAAACCGTTTACACCTTCTGGCAACATCACGCCGTTAATGCGATATTGCAGATTGCCGTGATCACCACGAATGTGAACTTGGTTTTGGGAATTTGCCACTGCGCCCGGTGCACGCAGCAATACTTGATTAAGAGGAGTTGCTTGACCTTGCGGCAAATTGTCGATGTCTTTTTCGTCAAAAGAAAACGAACTGCTGCCAGTTTTTGGCGAAAGATTATTGCGCGATTTATCAAGTTTTGAAGCAGTGACTTCATATTCCCAAGCATCAGCTGCAAAGGATTGAGGAGCGCTAAAAGAAAGCGCAGTAACAAGTAAAAGTGAAAATTTTTTCATGAGTAAAATGTAATTTCTTAAAAATATTGCAAAATCACTCACGAGATCCTTCAGCTTAGCTTCAGGATGACAGCAACAATTGTCATCCTGAAGCGAAGCTGAAGGATCTCGTAAGCAGATGTATTTAAGAAATTACAGGAGGCGCGCGTGGCGCATGGGAAGATAGAAGATAAGAAAGCTTGACTCGATCAAACTTACGAAGAGCAAAAACAAAGAGAAAAAACGCCGAACAGAAAGATAAAGATGCTGCCGATAAAATTTGATTCTGCGCATTAAACACTGAACAAATAGAGCAATGATCTGATTTTTTCTCAGCGGTTTTTTCATGAGCGAAAATCAATTTCGCAAAAATACTGCCAGCAGCGAAATTAGTTTCTTTTTCCTGATGCGAAAAAGCGTGCAGCATCGAAACAGCGCGACTTGTAACGAATAATACAAGAAGCACCGCAATAAAAAACTTGGTAAAATTGGATTGGATTTTTATCTTCATCATTTCAATCAGAGTTTCCAGCTATCAAAAAATTTCAACTAAAAAATGACTGCAAAAATTTTTAGCATTCTAGAAAAAATCGGCCACTTCACTTTGCTTAATTTGGCGAAACTTGGAGAAATAGTTATTTTTATGGGTAATGCAGTACGCCACTGTTTTACACCACCATTTTATCCACGTTTAATTTTACGCCAATTTTTGCAAATCGGATTTTATTCCCTTCCTGTTGTTGGTTTAACCGCGATTTTTTCTGGTGCAGTTTTAGCGCTACAAAGCTATTCCGGTTTCTCGCGATTCAACGCTGAAAGCACGATTGCAACCGTAGTTGTTTTATCAATCACTCGCGAACTTGGGCCTGTGCTTGCGGGTCTTATGGTTGCTGGTCGCGTCGGCGCTTCAATGGCTGCTGAAATCGGAACGATGAAAGTTACTGAACAGCTTGACGCACTTCGTACACTTTCAACAAATCCTTTCAAATATTTAGTTGCACCACGAGTAATCGCCGGCGTTTTGATGTTACCACTTTTAGTTTTAATCGCCGACATTATTGGCGTGATGGGCGGATATTTAGTCAGCGTTCACGCGCTGGGTTTTTCACCGGGACCTTACATCGCTAACACTTTCAAATTTTTAGAAACAATCGACGTGGTTTCTGGCCTTACAAAATCTGCTTTCTTTGGTTTTGTAATTTCAATTATGGGTTGCTATTTCGGCTATAATTCCAAAGGTGGCGCTGAAGGTGTGGGTATCGCCACAACCAACGCAGTCGTGGCTGCATCAATTGTAATTTTACTTTTAAATTACATCATCACCGGAATATTTTTTGGATAAACTTATGAGAAAAAATGTAACCTTTTCTCCAACACTAGGATCGCCAGAATCAGATAAATCATTTGGTAAAGAGTGGCGCAAACAAAATGGAATTCAGGAAAATAGCACCGTAAGAACAATTGATTTAGAAGAAATAAATTCTGAAGAGTCAAAATCTCAAAGCGAGGAAGCTGCTAAACAAGCGGTATTAGACGCCGGACTGCGATTGAGAAAATCTGGAAAATCCGTTACAAATCTCGCCGCTCTTGCAGAAGAATCTAAGGAAACAACACACAGATGAACTACCATCACATCTATCACGCCGGCAATTTTGCTGATATTTTTAAACATGCAATTTTGTGTTTGTGCTTAGAAAAATTTCACGAAAAACCCACGCCATTCTTTGTTTTAGATACACATAGCGGCATTGGAAAATATGATCTTACCGATGACAAATCTTTGAAAACTTCTGAAGCTTTGGAAGGAATTGGGAAAGTTTTACAGCAGAAAAATTTTTACGAGATTTTACCGCCAAGATTTCTGACAATTTTGGCGAAAGTTAATCGCTGCGAAGTTGCTGAATTACCAGAAAAAATGATGCTTTACGCCGGTTCACCGCTAATTATTAAAGATTATTTACGCTCACAAGATCGTGCCATTTTTGCCGAATTAAATCGTGATGATTTTGCGCAATTACGTCGCCATTTTGCCGGAAATCCGAAATTTACTTTGTTAAATCAAGACGGCTTTCATCTTTTAAAATCAAAGTTGCCGCCACTTGAAAAACGCGGACTTATCATCATCGATCCCGCTTTTGAAAAAGATCAAAGTAAGATTTCAGCTGATTACGTCAAAATTATTGAAGGCATGAAAGATGCTTACAAACGCTTTGCTCACGGCGTTTATTTGATTTGGCATCCGATCATTAAAAATGATGAAGAAGTATTAAAGAAATTCTATCGCGAGATGTCCGAACTAAAATTCGAAAAGAAAATGCATGTCACTTTTGATATCGGACAAAAGAAAGATAACAACAAAATGACAGCCTGTGGAATGTTTATTATCAACGCCCCGTGGCAATTAGATGAAAAAATTAATAACCTAATCCCACAAATTTCCGCTGCTTTAAAATAAGCTAAACCCAGCAACTTAAGTTCACAAAAATTCAAAAAATATATTGTGATTTACTGATTGGTTTCTCATTTTTTAGACAAAAATTTTGATACCCGATTTTAATCATGCCAACACAAAACAGTAATTTCTTTTTCGACAGAGCAACTTACATTCTGATGGCCCAAGCCGGTCTTCATATGTTGATTGACCGCCTTTGCAAACCAATCATTAAAGATTTTATTCAGAGATCTGGAGTTAATAATGATGCGGTCGCCGATAATATGGCTGAACTAGCTACAATATGCATGGCGGGCATTGCTGGTAAAATTTTTGAACAAAGTGGTTTCAGAGAAATATCAGCAAAAGATTTATTGCAGGACGGTGCGATGCATTTCACCACTGAAAACTATTTCATAAAGCCTCTTGGATCATTACTTGGAAAATATTCCGATGAAGTACAAGGCTCTGTAATAAGCGGCTTAATCACCAAAATTCCAAACACCGTCAGGGATGCTACTCCATTTGCTACAGAATATATGAGTCACATTTTGGCTGATTTAGTTCAACACCAAGTCTTTGAACAAGACTATGCAACAGATCGCGTATTACCTTCACCTAAGTTATCATATAATTTAACTTCTTCGGCTGTGGCGATTGCTACTCATATTGGAGTTGGCAAGGCCTACAAAGCTGGAATCTCAAACTATCTCACATCTTGTGGAACTGATGAAGAAACCGCCAATAATATGGCAGAATTACTCACTGTGTTTTGCGCAAGTGTAGTTGGTAAAGTAACTTCAGATATTGTCACAAATGGTGAAGTTTCAATGTCGGTAGACTCAATGAGAAAATCACTTAAAGACAGCATGTTACATTTTTCCATCGAGAATCTTTTTACTGTTCCTACGACATTTTTAGTTGGAAAATTTAGCGATAATTTACAGCCAGATGTTATCAGTGGAGTCGCTCCTGAAGCTTCTAAGATGCTACAACAAATTATGCCGACAGTGCAAGAAGTTGCGACTCATGCCTTTACTGATTTTTATCAATACAGATTATTTTCCACACAAGGAGCCTCGGCAGAACAATTGGATGGGAAAATTTCACAGAAAACTATTTAGCAAAAATCTTCTAAATTAAGGCGCGGCCCTAGATCGAAAAACTCTTCATCGTGTGTAGTCAAAATCACCAAACCTTCTTCTTTAATTCTGGTTTTTATCAGACCGTGCAGTTTTTCTTTTCCTTGTTTATCTAAGTTACTTGTCGGCTCATCTAGAAACCAAACGCTGGCCGGACATGCTAATAATTTCGCCAACATCACTCTTTTTTGCCAACCTGCTGAAAGTGTTTTGACTTTTTTATCGGAAAAATCAGTTAAATTAAAAAATCCCAAAGCGGCGGGAAGCGCTTCTATCGTACCGTTAAGGCGTGCATAAAATTCGAGATTTTCCTTAACTGTTAATTCGGGTTTAAGAAAATTTTTATGACCTAAAAATTGCGAATCTCCGTTAAAAACATCGCGAAAATCTTCAATATCTTCACCGCTCCACAGAATCTTCCCGCTGGTTGACTTTGAAATTCCTGCCAAAATTTTTAGCAAACTACTTTTGCCACAACCGTTGCGACCAGTTATTATCAAAGCTGAGGAAGTGCTAACAGAAAATCCTAGTGGTCCAAAAATTTTCTTGTGATCTTTATACAATGAAAGATTATCTACGGTGAGCATTCGCCTCAAAACCCCTGATTTTATTGATTATTTAGCCTATGTGGAGAACAAATTTTCACGAATATTCCAAGACAAAAAATCCCAAATATCTAGTTATTTTCTTACACGGTTACGGTTCGAACGGAGAAAATCTGCTGAACTTATCGCATGAATTTGAGAAAGTTTTACCTGACGCACATTACATTTCTCCTAACGCTATTCAAGAATGGGAAGGCGGATTTCCTGATTCCTATCAATGGTTTTCGCTTTACCGCGGCATTGATCGCCGACCTTTAGCTGAAATCGCCGAAGATATCAAAAACGCTAATAAAATTTTGACTAATTTTATCGATTTCCAACTTTCCCGTTTCAATCTTACCAGCGACAAACTTTTCATCGCCGGCTTTTCGCAAGGCGGCATGATGGCGATGTATCAAGGCATGATTATGCAACAACAACCTGCTGGGATTATTTCATTTTCTGGCAGAATCGTACCGCCAGAAGCAATCGGAGACACGACTATTTCCAAACCAGAAATCTGTTTGATTCACGGTGAGCAAGATTCCGTTTTACCTTTTCAATGTTTCATCGAAGCCAAAGATGTGTTGACTAAAAAAGGCATTAACCACGAAGCACATTCATTTCCAAATCTCGATCACACCATTGATATTCACGGTGTTCGTGTCGCGCAAAATTTTATTAAAAAACAACTGAACAAATAACGATGAAACTCTCGCAATATTTTTTACCAACTCTCAAAGAAAATCCAATTGATGCCACCGTTGTATCACACCAATTAATGGTGCGCGCTGGCATGATTCGTCAAACCGCATCAGGCATTTACACTTGGTTGCCACTTGGTTTAAAAGTGCTCCGCAAAGTTGAAAAAATCGTCAAAGAAGAGATGGACAAATCGGGCGCGTTGGAAGTTTTAATGCCAACGATTCAGCCTGCGGAATTATGGCAAGAATCTGGTCGTTACGACGCTTACGGCAAAGAAATGTTACGCATTAAAGATCGCCACGATCGCGACATTTTGTATGGCCCAACTCACGAAGAAGTTATCACTGATATTTTCCGCAAAAACGTCACTTCTTACAAAGATTTACCGAAAAACTTGTACCAAATTCACTGGAAATTCCGTGACGAAATTCGCCCGCGTTTTGGATTGATGCGTGGCCGCGAGTTTTTGATGAAAGATTCTTATTCATTCGACATCGATGAAGTTTCAGCCAAAAAAACTTACAATTTGATGTACGAAACTTACTTCAAAATTTTCCGCCGCATGGGTTTAAAACCAATGGCAGTGCGCGCTGACACTGGCGCGATTGGTGGTGATTTGTCTCACGAATTTCACATTTTGGCCGACACAGGTGAAAGTGCTATTTACTACGACAAAAAATTTGACGATCTAACAAACTTCGACGTAGCAGAAATGCAGTCACTTTACGCCATGGCGGATGAAATGCACGTCGCCGATAAATGTCCAATTGCAGAAAGCCAGTTGAATTCACGCCGCGGCATTGAAGTTGGCCACATTTTCAACTTCGGACTAAAATATTCTAAAAGCATGGAAGCTTCTGTGATGGGCGCTGACGGCAGCAAGATTTATCCAAACATGGGTTCATACGGAATTGGGGTATCTCGTGTTGTAGCTGCTGCAATCGAAGCCAATCACGATGAAAATGGCATAATTTGGCCGAAAGAAATCGCACCTTTCCAAGTTGCGCTAATCAACGTACGCTCCGGTGATGAGCTGTGCGACAAAACTTGTGAAGAAATTTACAACAAGCTGCAATCTCAAGGAATCGAAGTAATTTACGACGACACCAAAGCCAGTTTGGGTCAAAAATTCTCCATCGCCGATTTGATCGGAATTCCAACTCAAATCGTTGTTGGCCCTAAATCTACGGCCGCAGGAAAAGTGGAATTGAAAGATCGTAAATCTGGCGAGAAAAAGGAGATTGAAATGTCAAAAATTATAAACTCCCTGCAATTTTAGAGCAGAGCCTGTTTTCAAATTCCCATTTGTGAAAAGTTCTAAAATAAACTACCTGAATTTGTAAAATCATCGCCTGATTACAAATTCAGGTTGAATTTATTTTTTACGAAATCACTTTCGTTCCGATTAATAATAAACATTAATGGACGAGATATGAAAGATACTAAAATACCTTCTCGGGAAAGTTTACATAAGATCAGAGAAGAATCTGCACAAAAAATTCGATTTGCAGAAAGAGTAATTCATGATGTCACTAAAATATCTTCAAAACCGATTCCAATCCCAGACCAAGAACACGACAAACCTCCCTATGATCTTTTACAATATAATGAAGATGCCAGCAATTTCATAAAATCCGAACAAGATTTAATGAAATATTAATATTCATCCGGACGCCTAGGAATTAATAGAGAACGCAAGACAATTCTAGCACCAGAACTTCCCGAGATAGATTCCTTTCCTGAAATTGTCGCAACAACTGCAGAAGTAGGTTCAATTACCGAAATTGTGACAACAACTTTAGCAGAAGAAGCGCCTTCATTTGCGAAAATTATCGAAACAACTTCCGAAGAAGAATTGGATTCAGAAACAGGATCAGAAGGATCAGAAAATGAATCTTCTGATCCTGATCCAAATCGAGATTCCGAAGGCTTTGATTTAAGGTGGGATTCTGTCATAAATAAACCCTGCGTCCAAGAAGTTGCTCTCTCTTCTGAATTGAAAAACGCGGAAGCAAAGGCACTGCTTCTAAAACAACAAAGGCAAAATTACTAAGCAGTTCTATTCAAACTGTTTTACGAATCAAAACTGGCGATTTTTTCTTCGCAGGCTTGTTTGGTTAGTTCCATTAATTTCACGACTTGCGCTTCGAGAATTTCGAGATCTTCTTTGCAAATGCGATAATGTGGATCGTAGCGGCCGCCGATGTAGGCGTATTCCAACAGCTTAAAACGATCTTCGTCTTCGCGGTCAATTTTAGCGAAAATATTTTGCATCAACCAGCAATATTGTTCGGCTTTTTCGCCTAAAAATTCTAAGAAATGTTCTTTTGGCATGTAGTTGGAAAACACCAACAAAACTGCTTTGTAGGCTGATTCAGCTGCTTGGTGCAAATGAAAAGCAGCGTCCGGCCACTGCTTACTTTCAAACATCAATCGATAACTTCTAAAAAAATTATTCGATCTCTGATACCACATATTAAAATGATCTTGAGCAATTCTCTTCTTCTCTTGCGGCGTTAAATTTCTTTCCTCCGCCAATTTAAATTTGCCCGAATCAAACAAAGTAATTCCATCTTTTTTAATATCCGAAAAAAAATATTGGGCTTCGGCAAGCTTGATATTCAGCTCTTCAATATCGTGGGTTAAAATTCGAACTTGAGCGCTGAAAATTTTGCATTGGTTGGAAACTTTACGCCAAAAACTTGAATCCAAAGCGGTCTCTTTTTTGGCAGTTACCACTAAAATATCGTAATCGGAAGGAGTTCCTGATTTAGCGTAAGGCGGAATATCTTTTTCTTCTCGGAAAGTGCCGCGGGCGTAAGATCCAAACAAGATTACTTTTTCAACATCAGAACAATTTTCACGAATTATTGCGGTGATTTTTTGCAGCTCTTGTTGCTTTAGAACTGGTAAAAAGTGAATTGGTGATGACATTTTTTTAGTAAAAATTTTGTTAAAAATTACAGAAATTTGATCAATAAATAAATTCATAAAAACAGCTTCTCAAGCATTTACAATTGCGTATTGGCGGTTATTTTTTTCGGCGCTTCATTTTAGAAACTTCTTCAAAATTGCAATGACACAAAATCTTCAAAGCAAAAAACACAAACCAATTTTGCTGTGCATTTTAGACGGCTGGGGAATTGGCGACGAAAACGATTCTTTCAACTCGATCGCACGCGCTAAAGCTCCGAATTATCAAAGATTTTTGAAAACTTATCCGAACTCGCAGCTTGAAACTTCTGGATTAGCAGTTGGTTTGCCGGAAGGTCAAATGGGAAATTCGGAAGTTGGCCACATGACAATCGGCGCTGGTCGCGTGATTTTTCAAGATTTACCGCGCATCAACAACGCGATTAAAGATGGTTCACTTGCGTCTCATCCGCTTTTGCAAAAATTAATCGCCGCAAAAAAACCATGTCACTTGATGGGTTTGCTCTCTGATGGCGGCGTACATTCACACATCAATCACATTATTTTCTTAGCTGATTTTCTGAAAAAAAATGGCGTAGAAGTTGTGCTTCACGCTTTTCTTGATGGCCGTGATGTCGCACAAAAAAGCGCACTGCTTTATTTGGAACAATGCAAAAATATTAAAATCGGCACAGTTTCTGGACGCTACTACGCCATGGATCGCGACAAAAAATGGGATCGTATTGAACTGGCAACTAACGCAATAATTTCTGGCGTTGGCGAAAAATTTTCCGACGCAATTTCGGCTGTCAAAAAAGCTTACGAACAAAATATTACTGACGAATTCGTCAAACCTTGCGTGATCAATGATTACTCTGGAATCAACGAAGGTGACACTTTGATTTTTGCCAATTTCCGTGCTGATCGTGCGCGTCAAATTTCGGAAAAACTTTTTGAAAAAGTCAAATTTTCTCACGCAATCGCCGCCACCGAATATTCTGAAAAACTCAACGAATCTTACGAAATTCTGTTCCCGCCAGTTGATGTAAAAAATTCACTGCCGGAAATTTTAGCCAGCAAAGGATTGACGCAATTACGTATCGCCGAAACCGAAAAATATGCCCACGTAACTTTTTTCTTTTCGTGCGGCCAAGAAAATGAATTAGCTGGCGAAGAAAGAATTTTGGTAAAATCTCCCGCAGTTGCCACTTACGATTTGCAGCCAGAAATGTCGGCAAATGAAGTTGGTGAAAAATTACGTGCGGCAATTTCGTCAGAAAAATTCGATTTCATCATCGTCAATTATGCCAATCCCGACATGGTCGGACACAGCGGCATGCTTGATCCTTCAATCAAAGCTGTGGAAGCAATCGACAATCAACTCGGTCTGTTGGAAAAAATTATTTTAGAAAAAGATGGTTTGATGCTGATCTCGGCAGACCACGGAAATATTGAGTGCATGCAAGATGAACATTATCAACCGCACACCGCACACACAACAAATCCGGTGCCATTAATTTTAATCGGCAATAATGTTGATGGCGTAAAATTACAAAATGGAACTTTAGCCGACATCGCTCCAACCTTACTTCATCTAATGCAAATCAATCAGCCGCAAGAAATGACTGGCAAAAATTTAATCAAATAAAATGACTGAAGAAACTAAAACTCCGGAAACCATTTCCCCAAAACCGCAACCAAAAAAGAAGGAAGAATCCGGATTCATTAAAACATTAATCACCGCTTTAGTTTGCGCCGGAATTATTCGTTCGTTTTTTTTCGAACCTTTTCACATTCCTTCAAGCTCAATGAAACCAGGGCTGCTGATCGGTGATTATATTTTCGTTTCGAAATATTCTTACGGTTACAGCCGATATTCTTTTCCTTTCGGACTCGACATTTTCTCGGGCAGAATTTTTAAAACCGAACCGCAGCGCGGCGATGTTGTGGTTTTCCGCCTACCTTCAAATCCAAGCATAAACTACGTCAAACGCTTGATTGGCTTGCCTGGTGATAAAATTCAAATGCGCGACGGCGTGCTTTACATTAACGAGCTGGAAGTTGAAAAAATTTCTGATGGTACATTTTACGATCCTGATGCATTTAGTGATAACAAAGAAATTCCACAATTTTTCGAAACTTTACCAGAAGGAAAAATGATCGAAACGTTAGATGAAAATCCTAACTCTCCACAAGACAACACAGGAGTTTACGAAGTTCCTCAGGGCTATTATTTCATGATGGGAGACAATCGCGATAATTCACAAGACAGTCGATTCTTAACTCAAGTTGGATTTGTTCCGGAAGAAAATTTAGTCGGAAAAGCTCGCCTGATTTTCTTCTCAGCTGAAAGTAATATTTTACAGTTTTGGAAATGGTCTCATTCGATCCGCTTCAACAGAATTTTTAAGAAAGTACAGTAACTTTCTTTTCTTTTATTTTTTAAAAATAATTATTCGTCTCAAAGCAAATACTAACCCAATTTCCAGTCGATATGAAAATCAAATTCGCACTTTTGTTTGCCGCAATTTTTGCTCTTACAAGTTGCCAAAATTCTTCTTCAAAAGAAGAGCCGATCA